>Ga0207422_1000286_pt1 | contig 184744 bp, 155 predicted proteins | sample MarCyaLeptolynsp_FD_187757 | JGI IMG/M metagenome (GOLD analysis project Ga0207422, IMG submission 187757) | Marine cyanobacterial communities from Panama - species 1 Leptolyngbya sp. (SPAdes) | ecosystem: Environmental > Aquatic > Marine > Unclassified | place: Panama: Panama City | collected...
ACAGTAGCATGTGGCTGAACAATGGTGATACGGTATATTCAGATACGATCAATCTTACAGTACTACCCTTTTTGCCAAGTTTGTCGATAACTACCCCCATAGATAATGCAGTATTTACAGAGGCGGATGATATTGGGATAGTGTTGGAGGCAGATACAGGTCGATTTGGAATAGATAGTGTAGCTTATGTGCTGAACGATACTGTTCAATTGTCAACATTAATGGGAGAAGACAAGCTGGAATATCTGTGGGTCATGCCCGATACAGGAATGTATACTTTACATAGTAGTATGTGGTTGAACAATGGTGATACGGTATATTCAGATACGATCAATCTTACAGTACAACCCTTTTTGCCAAGTTTGTCGATAACTACCCCTATAGATAATGCAGTATTTACAGAGGCTGACGATATAGGGATAGTGTTGGAGGCAGATACAGGACGATTTGGCTTAGACAGTGTAGCTTATGTGCTGAACGATACTGTTCAATTGGCAACATTGACAGGCGAGGACAAGCTGGAATACCTGTGGGTTATGCCAGACACAGGGATGTATACCATACACAGTAGTATGTGGCTAGATAATGGGGATTCTGTTTTCTCAGATACAATTAATTTGAGTGTTGTTCCTTTTGAACCCTCTTTGGAATTTATAAACCCTTCGGATAGTACTATTTTTACAGATAATGACGACATTGATATTACACTGTTAGCAGATGCGGGAAGAGATACAATCAGTAGAATTGAGTATTATGCTGATTCTACATTAATTGGTTTAGTAGATATGGCCCCATTTGATTCCTATACTTGGGTAAACCCAGATACTGGGCAATATTTACTTTCGGCAAAAATGTTTCTTACAAATGGGGATTCTATTTTATCAGATACAATTTATACTTCTATTGTCCCTTTTTCTACAGAAGTTGCTATTACATCACCAGCTTCTGGTAGTACATTCGATGCTCCTACAGAAATTTTAATTCGAACATCAATCAGTATTCCTGAGGAACAAATTGAAAGTGTAGAATTTTTTCAAGGAGATAATTTAATAGGTATCGATTCGCTCTCGCCTTATCAGTACAGTTGGGCAAATGTGCCTGTTGGCGAATATGATTTAAAAATTGAAGTGGTATTAAATGATGGTGGCAGGGTTGTTTCTGGTAATGTACCTATTTCTGTAATTTCACCAGGTAATTTTAAAAGATATAGGCTAGAAGCTGAAGATTTTATCTTGAGTAATTATCAAATAGAATCTGGCAGTTTTGCATCTGGAGGTAAATTAATAGGACTTTTAACAGGTGAAGCAGGGACTGTAGGTGAGGCAAAGATTGCCTTTGAAGGTATCGCTGATTCTTATTCGATTTCTGTAGGTTATTACGATGAATCTGATGGAGTATCGGAAGCGAGATTTTTATTGAATGATACAGAACTTGCCAATTGGTTGTTTGATGAAGAAACAGGTGAAACATTGGCGAATAGTAATTCATTTAGAAAAATTACTTTTAATGAGGGGACGACCATTAATGTTGGAGATACAATTAGATTGATTGGGACTCGTACAGCTTTCGCCTTAGCAAGATTCGATTATGTGGAAATTCAATCTCTAACCACAATTAATATCTTGCCTCAAGTAGCTATTACTAGCCCGAATGCCAATAGTAGTTTTGAGAATGGAGCAGATATAATTATTGTAGCTGATGCCTCTGATGAAGATGGGCAAATTACAAGAGTAGAATTTTATCAGAACAGCCAATTGCTTGCTGTAGATTCAGAAGAACCTTATACATTTAATTGGTCAAACGTTCAAACAGGAAATTATACAATTACGGCTATTGCTTACGATGAATCGGGAGGGCAAACATCTTCAGAAGGGATAGCCATATCAGTAGATCAACCTTCGAGTGAATGTACTACTATATATGAAGAGCAAGGTGGATTATTGATCATGGAAGCAGAATCTGCTGATAATACAACTAATTGGAGGGAAAGCACCATAATTAATGGCTATACTGGAACATCTTATATTGGGTGGAACGGTGATGATTTTTTTGATGAACCTGGAAGTGAAATACTAACTTATAGTTTTAGGATCAATGATCCAGGTGTTTACCGTTTTATTTGGAGAAGTTACAATACAATAGGTAATGTAGTTTCTGAAAATAATGATAGTTGGCTAAGGGCGCAGGGAGTGCGTATGTTTGCTATAGATGATGGCAATGTAGTGTATCCAGTAGGCGGTTTTGGACTACCAACAGATGCTACTACAGTTCCCGGAAGTGTAGATGGATGGTTTAAAGTATATATGGGGGAATTAAATACATGGAGTTATCAAGCCAATACTTTTGATAATAATCCCCACGATATCTTCATGGAATTCACTTCACCTGGAAATTATGCACTTGAAGTTGCCGGTAGATCTACCGGCCATGCAATAGACAGGTTAATCTTGTTTAAAGACCCAGTTACATTTGCTAATGCCACAGATATTAATGCAAAAGAAACTTTTTGTGACGGGGTAATTATTAACGAAAAGCCAAATGTGAGGATAACCGCACCTCAAAATAGTTCTTTTTTCCCTTCTAACGCAACTATTACGATTACAGCCGATGCATTTGATACTGATGGCAGTATTACAAATTTAGCTTTTTTTGAAGGAAATAATTTATTAGGCGAGCTTACTGAGGCCCCCTATAGTTTTACTTGGGCAGATGTAGCAGATGGCACTTATTTTATTACTGCAGTTGCCACCGATAATGAAGGAGAAACGGTCACTTCTTCAGCAGTAATTATTAGTGTTGGTGATAATATTCAAAATCAACCTCCTAATGGTAATATTATCAGCCCTGTTGATGGAAGTCGATTTGATATTGGAACGTCTTTTACTATCCAGTCATTGGCAACAGATGATGATGGTAGCATCAATAGAGTTGAGTTTTATTATAATGACCAGTTGCTAAATATAGATGAAACAGCTCCTTATCGTTTTGATTGGGAAACCACAATAGCAGGTAGGTACGACATAAGTGCACGTATTGTTGATAATTTAGAGGCAGTTACTCTAACAGATACTATCTCGATTTTCATAAATGCAATACCTGGTAATTTACCACCTGTTGTTAGTATTACAGCACCACAAGATAATGCCTTTTTCCCAGCTGGAGAAGCTGTAACCATTACAGCGAATGCAAATGATCCAGATGGAAGCATTAGATCTGTGGAGTTTTTTCTCGGAGGTATTAGAGTGGGTGTCGACAATACACCTCCTTATGCCACAACAGTAAATGATCTACCTGAAGGGGCAAGTTCTGTATTTGCAAGGGCAATAGATAATCAAGGGGCTACTTCCAATAGTAACTTAATAAGTGTAATAATTGGTGAAGATGTAAGCGAAAACCCTGCACTTGTAATTACATCTCCGGCTAATGACACAACTATAAATGCTAATGGTTCTGTGACAGTAAGAGTCGCTACAGACCCAGAACTTACAATAAATACAGTCTCATTCTTTTTAGATTCGGAAAAATTGGTAGATGATACCAATCCTCCCTTTTCCTTTACCTTGTCATTTCCATTTGAGGGAATTTACAAATTGCGTGTTAGAGCTTTTGACGATTTAGGTAATACGTATGTGTCTAAAGAATTGACTATTACGGTGGGTAATGGAGGCCCAACAGCTTTAGAAAAGTTGTCTCCAGAGGAAATAGGTTTTGGTATTGCTCCCAATCCTACAGAAGAATTACTATCTGTCTATCATCATTTACCTATAAATACCAAATATAAATTAGTTGTAACAGATTTAATCGGCAGACATCTTTTTGAAGATAAGATTTCACAAAAATCTGTAGGGGAGAATCGACAAATGATTAATGTTAGTAAATTTTCTCGTGGAATTTATTTAGTATACCTAAAAACAGAAAAAGCTGTATACGTACTTAAAATGCGGAAAAATTAAGTGTTTTACCTCTAAAAGGATTTGAGGCTTTCAAATTAATATTATTTATTTATAAAATTTCAAAAACCTTATTAAACATTACATCGTATTTGTTACAAAGTTTCCTACTGAAATCGATGTTTTTCATATTATCTATTTGATAGATACATTTCTGACTTACTAACCCATCTATTTTTCTTGTATTTCTTACATTACACTTATAATGAGTGGATGATAATAATATAGGTTTCAATAGATGAAAACATAAACCATTTAAATCCAAACTCATGAAGAAGCCTTTCTTATTTTTTACATTAATTATTTCTTTTTTTGTTGTTATAAGTGCTCAAGCAACAGATTTTCACAAAGGATACAAAGAAGCAGGTACAGCTTCTTATTATGGCAAGAAGTTTCATGGTAGGCTTACAGCAAATGGCGAAAAATTTAATATGCATGCTTTAACTGCCGCTCACAAAACACTACCATTTAATACCTTAGTAAAGGTAACTGATGTTACAACGGGTAAATATATTATGGTAAGGATCAATGATAGGGGGCCTTTTGTTAAAGGTAGAACCATAGATTTATCTAAAGGTGCTGCACGCGAACTAGGAATGCTAAGAAAAGGGGTAGCCAAAGTAGAAATAGAGTTAGTTCGATTAGGAACTGGGGAAGATGAAGATGAAGAAATTGTGGAAGTAAAACCTCCTGTAAAGAAAGAAAAGAAAGAACCTACAAAGAAAGAGGTTAAAGGAACAACTTATAGTATTTGGGGCAAAGAAAAAGCTGCTAGTGGTTCTGGTATTCAAATAGGAGCTTTTACATCTCAGCGTCAGATGATAGCGGAAAGTAAAAAAGCTTATAGCAGAGATTTAAAAGATTTATATGTTCAAAAAGTTATCATCAATAAAAAACTCCATTATCGATTACTTTTCTTAGCTACAGAAGATAAAGATGTACTTCAAAAAGCTTTAAGAAGAGCAAAAAAGATGGGCTATAGAGGAGCATTTATTCGAAAACACTTATAAAAAAGCCAACAATTAAACCAAACCTTATGAATGAGTCAGTATTATCTGGCTCATTTTTTTTATGCTTAAACTAAATATGTGATACAATTAGCGGTTAATGTATTGGATAATAATTCAACCTGATCCATAAAATTTTGATAATAATAAAATTTATAAGCATGAGAAAACTATTCATCCTACTGTTTCCAATACTATTTTTTAACTCAGTAGTTGCAGCCGACCCACAAGAAGATAAGGAAGCCTTAGAAAATCTAATTTTGAGTTCTACCAAGGCAATGTCTGACTATAATAAAACCAAAAATAAAAGTGCAGTATTAAAACACTTTCATGAAAAAATGCTGATAGACTTCACTTATATAAGCATTAGCGGTAAGGTACGAAATGAAAGAATTGATTTTAATGAATTTGCAGCTCATTTAGATGAAATATCGCATGGTAAAATGGGATTTACCCACGATGTTGAAATTATGCGCACTTATATTACAGGAGGTATTGGCGTAGTAAGTTTAACAGAAGACTATGAGATTAAGTACAACAATGAAATCTTAAATAAAGGATCACAACTCATAACAACTACCGCTAAGAAATTTGGCACCAAATGGAAAATTATAAGAATGACTGTGATAGAGGTAGAAAATGAAAAATTAAAGGGAACATGCCTTTGCGAATTGTTTACAGGAAAAGGAAACCAAGGAGGAGATTTAATCGCTAAAGTGACTTCGCCAGGAGGGAAAAGTTATAATTCAGATATGTTCAACTTTTCATTTACCAAAGAAAATAAAGTGAAAACAATAGTAAAGATGGAAAATGTTACCTATGCATGGGAAAACAGCTTTGCGATTTGGACAACCGATGCAGACGGAAATAAAGTAAAACAAATAGGCAAAGGCGCATCTGAAAGTGAAGTGGTTAAATTACTTGTAAGTAAGCAATTCACAGATCACTGTACAGACTTTAAGATAAGGCAATAAGTAAAAAATATTAAGCACATCTAATTACAAGCCCTTTGGTACTCCAAAGGGTTTTTTCATTCAATATGTTTATTTTATTGGAAATAATAGAAGTGTAGAAGTAGCTATTAATAAAATGCTAAATATCATGAGCGTGAATTAATTGACCCAGAATGATAAATTATAAATTTTAAGGTAGCAATTCAGTTAAAGTGCAGTGTCATTTACTTTAGTTTAAAAGTAATTTTAGAGGGAATTTTTTGTGTTGTACACTTGATCTAAAAATATTATGTAGCGTAATAATGAATAACAGGGAATCGTACATGTACCTCAAGTATCATCTTCTGGATTGGTAATCTCAGGAATTTCTTTTTTCTTTTTGTCTTTCTTCTTTTTCTTTTCCTTTTTTTTCTTTTGTTTTTTTGGCTTCACTAAATCTTCGCTTACTACTTCTGTGTCAGTAAAATCATCTTCGGTAGCTTCAGCTTCACCTTTGTTCTTCTTTTTATTCTTCTTCTTTTTACGTTTTTTCTTTTTGCCTTTTTTTCCAGTTTCTTCTGCTAATTCTTCTTCTGTTAGTTCAGGAGCTAAAGTATCGCCAGCGTTTTGCGTTTCTACTGCTGCGGAATCTACCGCATCAGGATTACCAAATTCCATTTCGTAATATAATTGATCAGCAAGTTTGGGTGGTTCTTTTTTCTGCACTATTTGGTGAGTAGAATCCTCTTCAATTTCTTCTACTTTAAAAGGCCTAGGATTTTTAGTGCTTACTCTTTTTGGATAATTGGCATTACGTCGTCTCTTAGGGCTAGAAAAAATATCAGAAAGGAAACTTCCTTTTCTCACAGTTCCATTTTTCCGCTTACTACTTTTATAAGATTCGTCAAGCGCTATAGGTTCTGTTCCATCGGCGAATACCAAAAGACCATATCTATTTTTAAAAGTATCTTGTTGGGCTATTAAGGTAGTATCTTCCCCTAATTCAGGAGTTAAAAAAGCACCATCTGCATAAATATCATCTCCTGTTTCTTCTTCACCTTCAGGCTCAAAATAGGCGAAAAATTTATTAGCACTACCTTGTTTAGGTTGAAAACTACTAAAATAGGCGGGGCAAACTTCTTTACTGCAAGATGCATAAAAAAGTGAAAACATTAAAAGGACAATATTGAACTTGGCTTTATTCATTGATACTATGTTGACAAGAATTGCCAGAACATGTAAACAGCTTTTTATAAAAATAAGTGCTCGAAAATACTGAACTTGTTGGTTTTTATTGGATCTGCTTGTAGGATTACGGCTTAAATGTTTTGATGAACAGTCGGCATAATAAAGAACTGTTTACAAAACAATAGGTTGGAAATTCATTAAAGTAAATCGAATAAATAGATTCTATTTCTTTTAATTATTCCTTAACCTTCTTTAAAACAGTGAATTAAAAAGCTTATTGTAGCAAGTATTATAAACTGAAATCCCTTTGATATTTAGTGTGGATAAATAAACAATTAGAGCTTAATTTAAAACAGCTTCCTATTTTATTTTAATAATTTTTTCGGACTAATTATAAAAGTTATCACATCTTAAGCGTTCGAAATATTGATGCCAAATATAATAAAACGGCATATTTTTATTTTCAATGAGGTTTATTTATTAACAAGGAACCTTATTTTTTATATAAAATTTGGGAGTAGTTAAAGTATTTGAAAATTATTGGTCTGATTTCTGATTAGTTAAAGAGTGTTAATCTATTACACTGCTTTACAATAAGCCTAACACTTCCATTCACTTATAAATTGTAAATACTATCGAAGAATGACTACGAGCGATCAGTTGATTACGGAAAAAGTTACCAAATGCTTTTTGGTAATGCTATTATTTAGCTTATTTACTTTACCATTACAAGCGCAACGCTTTCTAATTGGTCTAAAAGGAGGGGCAAACTTTACTCAGGCTTCGGTTACCAATAGTTTCTCTGCTTTTCAATATACTGCGGCACCTGCAGAAGATCTTTCCGAGAAAAGTTATAATAGTGTTTTTAAAAATACCGCAGGAACTCATTTTGGATTAGCTGCTTCTTTTGAATTAAACCCTATGTTGGGGATCAGTTTTGAACCAGCCTACGCACAATACCGCTTTGGTTATAAAAACTCATATACTTGGGAATCAACAGAATTATTAGAACAAGTTGTTTCTGTTTCTTATGAGCATGAACATAGAATAAGTTATGTTGAGTTGCCTTTATTTATAAAATTTACTGCTGGATCTGGTAAGATAGCTCCTTACGTTCAAGGTGGAGGGTTTATTAATCTTGTTCATAACGCTTCTAAGTCTGCTTCTTCTACAGTTACTGACCAGGCAGGTGGAAGTACAGAAGCACTTACCGGTGATAATAACGACGTTGCTATTGATCACTTAATGAATAGATATTATTACGGTCTGGCAGGAAGCGCAGGTGTAGCTGTAAATCTGCCTTATTTCAGAGTTGCTTTAGATTTTAGCTACAGACGCGGTCTTAATACCATTACTGATAAAAATGCCCGCTTTACTGATGTGCGTTCATCTAATATTTCTTTTGATGTGATGGACGATATACAATTAAATAATATGCAATTTTCATTGGTACTCCACTTCCCGGTTAATTTCGGTATGGGAGCTGGTGGAGGTTCTGGTAAGAAAAACACCCGCTATGTTGTGCCTTACGATTTGCGTAGATTCAAAGAAGAAGGTTCTAGAAGAAAAAGGAATTAAGGTAATCTAAATTCCCCTAACATTAATCATATATTACTTACAGTTTTACTTTCAATGAAAACATATATTAAAACCGCTGTTCAGATTTTGTTGCTCATGCTCTTGATTAATGCATGTAGTTCTGAAGAAGTAGAGGAAGTAACCCCAGAAAATCGATTTATTAAAGTCTATAATCATCCAGATTTTACGGCTACTTTTTATGCGCTAGATTTAAAACAGACATCAGACAACGGTTTTATTATTTTAGGTCATAATAGAGCTTTAGAGTCTGATTTAGGCAATGTATACTTAATTAAAACTGATGCCCAAGGCGAAGTTTTATGGGAATATGAAGCTGATGTAACCGTAGTAAGCCCAGCTCCAGCTTTAATGGATATAAATGGTGGATTCTATTTTATTTGTAGGGATAACACAGGTTTAGGTACTGTTTTAATGCAAGTTAATGAAGCAGGTGCAACAGCCGATGTAGTAAGAGTTTATCCTGATATTACATTTCCTCTTTATGCAAGTGCAACGCCAGATGGTGGTATATTGGCTTTGTCATATAATGCAGAACGTACAAGCACAACGCTTTCTAAGCTAAATGCTTCATTTGGAGTCTCATGGCAAGAAAACTATAACATAGAAGATGATTTTGCTAGAGAACGTATCAATAGACATTTTATAAGAGATAATGAGCGATTGCCCTTTTTTACAGGTGTAATGGAAAATGGAGGATATTTTTTCAATGGTTTAAGTAATTTTACCCTATCATTAAGTTTTGTGGATCCATCAAATGGGAGCCAACGTGGAATTATGAATGGCTTTAGATTGGATGGAGCAGTTAGTGCTATGCAGCATATTACTGGTAACATGTTTGCAGTCTCACGTTATACATTTGGTACTAATTACATTTTACCAGGTGTAGAAATTGCTACTGATGCTGTTTCTAACAGCGAAGATCTTGAAGGAAACATTTCAGCAGAATTAACACCTAATGCAGATGTACGTATAATTCAAACGGCATTAGATACAACTAATCTCTTAGTTTACGCTGCTAATGCTAAAAGCAACCAAGTAGTACTATACGGATATAATGAAAGTACTGGAGAGCTACTAGGTTCTAAATACCTTGGTTTTTCTGAAGGTTTCGAGGTGGCAGGTATTGTTGAAACCCAAGATAAGGGAATGGCTGTTCTTTGTACAACCAACCTAGCTGGCAGATTCCGTAGGTTAGCGCTTTTTAAAATTTCTGAAGGAGACGTAAAATCTTTAGCGGGTAGGTAAATGAAATTTTAGGAATTCATCTTATTTGTAAAATATAATGGGAAGCGTTGTTCATAAATGGAATAACGCTTTTTGTCTTTTTGACCAATAATAAGCTGAAATTATTCTAAGTTTTCAGTACTCATTTCAATATTTCTTATCTAACAATTTGTTGTTAAATCGCTATTAAATAGCGTGTATTGCTTATAAATTTTGTTGTTTATCATTGTTTTTTTTGCTAAAATGAAGAACAATCATTTGAAATAAAATTTTAGTAAAATGAACGACGAACATTATTCATTATCTCCGAGTCAGGCTTATGAACGTATTCAAAGTTTGCGTAGCAAAAAAGAGTATGAAAATTTAACAGAAGCCGAAGCCGAAGAATTGGATGAACTTACAGGAATATTTTCAGAAGTTTCATTTGATTATGGAAGTGTAGATTATTAAAATCTAATATCTTTCTGAAAAGAAGGATAAATTACGAGTTGAAATTTGTAATAAATTACTATTTTTGTGCTAAGATATTAGTGCAGAGACCTACTTTACGCTCTTCTTAAAAATCTTCCCCTTTAAATATAATGCCGTTTATAGTTGCCAATTCAGCATTATAAAATTTATTTTTTAAATATTATATCCCAAATTTAGTAAGGGATAGCTCAACAGGAATGACAAAATATCAAAAGCAAATTATTAAATCATGTGAACACATTGCCAAGCTATGTTGCTCACTAAATATTATTTTATGAAAAAACACAAAAAAATTAACAAAATACCTAAGAAAAATACAGCTTCTACAAATATGAATCTTTTAAAAGAAGCGGTAATACAGTTAACAAATGCAGAACCAGATACCCACTTTTCTTTTAAGAAATTAGCTAAGTTACTAGATGTAAAGAAGCAACGTAGCAAGACTGAACTGAGTGCTGTACTGGATCAACTAACTGCTAAAGGCAGTTTGGAACAATTAAAAGATGGTAGATATAGATTTAGCAAAAATAAAAGTAAAAAGGTAGGTGATGAACTTATTGGAGTAGTAGATCACGTAAACCCTTCTTTTGCCTATATCGTGTTGGATGAGCAAGATGATATACGGGTTTCTTCAGAAAAGTTAAACGGTGCCATACACGGCGATAAAGTAAAAATTGAAGTGTATTATAATAGGAGAGGCAAGAAAGATGGGAAAGTAGTAGAGATTGTAGAACGGAAAACCCATGAGTTTGCCGGTCATATCGAAATATCAAAACACTTTGCATTTGTAGTACCAGGTAACAGAAAGTTTTATGATGATATATATGTGGCTCCAGCAGATTTTAATGGGGCGACCCATATGGATAAAGTAATTGTTGAAGTAAAGACTTGGGCAAAAAAAGATAACAGTCCTGTTGGGGTTGTGAAGCAAGTATTGGGGAAAGCAGGTGAAAATGATACAGAAATCCATGCTATTATGTTTGAGTATGGCCTACCATTTGAATTTCCTGAAAATGTTGAAGCTGAAGCAGCAAAAATTTCAGATAAAATCAGCGCGAAAGAGATAAATAAAAGGCGCGACCTGAGAGATGTACTTACTTTTACCATAGATCCAGAGGACGCCAAAGATTTCGATGATGCCCTTTCTATAAAAGAACTAGCTAATGGGCATTGGGAAGTGGGTATCCACATAGCTGATGTAACTCATTATGTACATGAAGGTACTGAATTAGAAAAAGAAGCCTATAAAAGAGCTACTTCTGTGTATTTGGTAGATAGAACGATTCCTATGCTACCTGAAAGGCTTTCTAACGGTTTATGCTCCTTAAGGCCACAGGAAGAAAAACTTACTTTTTCGGCTATTTTCACTATAGATAAAGATGCCAAAATAATAGATGAATGGTTCGGCAGAACAATCATATTTTCAGACTATCGCTATACTTATGAAGAAGCCCAAGAAGTGATTGAATCTGGGGAGGGCACTTTTGCAAAAGAAGTAACGATATTGAATGAATTGGCAAAAAAAATGAAAGCAGCTAGGTTTAAAACTGGTGCTATCGCTTTTGAGTCAGTGGAACTAAAATTTAAGTTAGACGAAAAAGGAAAGCCATTAGGCTTGTTTCCGAAAGTAAGAAAAGATGCCCATAAACTTGTTGAAGAATTTATGCTCCTCGCAAATAAAAAAGTAGCTGAATTTGTACAAAGGAATAAACAAGACAATAAAAAGAACACGATGGTTTACCGTGTTCATGAAGAACCTGATCCAGAAAAGGTATTTAAATTGGCTGAGTTTGTTCGTAGGTTTGGTTATAAAATTTCATTAGAGAAAAATAAGCTGGCTGCATCGCTCAATGTAATGTCTGAAGCGGTGGAAGGAAAACCAGAACAAAATGTGATACAGTCACAGGCAATAAGGGCAATGTCTAAAGCACGCTATACTACCGATGAAATTGGGCACTACGGGTTGGCATTTAAGCATTATTCCCATTTTACTTCACCTATCAGGCGTTATCCTGATATGATGGCGCATCGACTTTTACAACATTATCTAGATGGAAATAAAAGTCCACAAAAAGTACCGTTTGATGAAAAATGTAAACACTCATCTGAAAGGGAAAAAGTAGCGGTAGAAGCGGAACGTGCTTCTGTGAAATACAAACAAGTTGAGTTCATGCAACAATTTCTGAATAAAGAATTCACTGGAGTAGTTTCAGGAGTTACAGAATGGGGTATTTATGTAGAGATAGAAGAAACCAAATGTGAAGGCATGGTGAGGCTAGCAGAGATGAATGACGACTTTTATACATTTGATGAAGCCAAACAACAAGTAATAGGTAAACGCTATTCGGAAACCTTTAGAATTGGAGATGAAGTACGTGTAAAAGTGAAAGGTACTAATTTAGAAAAACGCACTATAGATTTAAATATGGTTTAAAAGGTTCTTCTCTTAAAAAAAAACCTTTTTATGGCATGTATTTCCCCCTAAAAATTATTAGCTCATTTTGACCAAAATCACCTGCTTTGTTGATAGCTATCATGAAATAACATTCAATCGGGGAGTACATTAGAGGTATCAATTAGTCCTTTAATAAAAGGCAAAAATTTAAACCTCACTACCATGATACAGTTTCTCGATTTTTTAGGCATCCCCGGCATTTTCGCCCTGTTTTTAGCACTCATTATTGGCACCGTAGTAACATTACGGTATTTCATGTACAAGAATAGTCAAATAATGGTTTCTACCCCACAAACTATCAATGTGCTCGAAAAGAAATATCCTGGGGTTGGTGCAGACCATTATAGAAGTATCATATACCGAATAGGCCTCATTTTATCATTAGCCTTAGTACTGGTTATTTTTGAATTTCCAGACTATGAAGAAAACTCTTTGGTTCAACTTACTGCTGATAGGCAAGAATTTGATGAAATGCAAGAAATACCTCCAACAGAACATAAACCTCCTCCACCACCAAAAATAAAATCTCCTGAGATTGTAGCAGTTGAAGATGAAATAGAAATTGAACAAGAGATAGAGATTGATTTAGATATGGAGGCAGATGAAGAAGCAATAGTAGAAGAAGTAGAGTTTACCGTTGAAATGGAAGAGGATGAGGAAGTAGTAGAAGAAATCTTTGAAATAGTAGAAGACCCTGCGACACCTAAAGGTGGATATGAAAAATTCTATGCTTATGTAGCTAAAAACATGAAGTATCCACGAAGGGCAATAGAAGTAGGTGCCTCTGGTAAAGTGTATGTCCGTTTCATTATAGATAAAGATGGAAGTATTACAAAAACAGAAGTTGTAAGAGGCATAGGCTTTGGTTGCGATGATGAAGCGATAAGGGTATTAGCTGGTGCACCAAAATGGAATCCAGGTAAGCAAAGAGGTCGCCCAGTGAAACAGCGAATGATCATACCTATCACATTTAAATTATCAAACATGTAACATACCTATTTGAAAATATAAACCGCAGATGGTAATTACCACTGCGGTTTTTTGTATTTCATAGCTTGAAAAGGAACCCCAATAAAAAAGGGATTTAGTAACTTACTCCACCCTTTTTATCTTAGCCCCCAAAGCCCTTAATCTTTTATCTATAAATTGATAACCCCTATCAATTTGTTCTCCATTATAAATAGTGCTGGTACCACTAGCAGAAAGAGCAGCGATAAGCAATGAAACGCCGGCTCTAATATCTGGGGAAGTCATCTTAATTCCTTTTAGCGGAATTTGTTTGTTTAATCCAATTACTGTAGCACGATGCGGATCGCAGAGTATAATTTGAGCACCCATATCAATTAGTTTATCCACAAAGAACAAGCGGCTTTCAAACATTTTTTGGTGCACCAATACAGTACCATTGGCTTGGGTAGCAACCACTAAAACTATGCTGAGCAGATCAGGTGTAAACAACGGCCAAGGTCCGTCGGCTACTGTAAGCATAGAACCATCGATAAATCGATCAATCTCATAAGATGTTTGTTTAGGAACGTAAATGTCATCATTTCTAAATTCCATTTGAATACCCAATCTTTGAAATACAGAAGGTATTAACCCTAACTCTTCTATGCGGCAATTTTTTATGGTAATTTCAGAAGCTGTCATAGCTGCCATACCAATAAAACTGCCTATTTCTATCATATCAGGCAGCATCGTATGTGTAGTACCTCCTAATTGAGCAACTCCTTCAATTGTCAATAGGTTAGAGCCTGCACCACTAATGTTGGCACCCATTCGGTTAAGCATACGGCATAGCTGTTGAATATAAGGTTCACAAGCTGCATTATAAATAGTTGTTTTACCTTTAGCCAATACGGCAGCCATAATAATATTGGCAGTACCTGTAACAGAGGGCTCATCTAATAAAATATAAGTCCCTTTTAGGTTATGGGCATCTATATTGTAAAAGTGATTGTCTGAATCAAAATTAAAACGTGCTCCTAATTTTTGAAATCCTAAAAAGTGAGTGTCTAATCTGCGGCGTCCAATTTTATCTCCGCCTGGCCTAGGTATTTTAGCTTGCCCGAACCTTGCCAATAAAGGGCCTAAAATCATAATAGAACCTCTTAAAGATGCTGCTTGAACTTCATATTCAGGGGTCTCTAAATAGTGTATATCAATATCTTTGGCTTTGAACTCATAGCTTCCAGTACCTATTTGCCTTATCTCAACACCCATCGATGCTAAAAGCTTAATTAGTTTGTTTACATCGCGGATATCAGGTATATTATTTATGGTCACTTTTTCCTCGGTAAGCAATACAGCACATAGTATTTGTAAAGATTCATTTTTAGCTCCCTGTGGGGTTATTTCACCATTTAAAGCGTGACCGCCCTCTACTTCAAATACTATTTTTCCCGTTTCCATAATTGTGTTTTACTATGATTAAATTCTAAAAAACAAAAGTATAATTAAAAGTCTAAAGAAAGGTAAAGCCTAAAGTGATTATAAACGAAATTAGTGAGAAATACATATACAAAAAGCCTACAGTATTACCTGCAGGCTTTCAAGTTTTTTTACAGAAATTGTAAGGTTATTTTTTGATAATGGTAAATTCTACCCTACGATTTAGTTGTTTACCTTCTTCTGTATCATTATCAGCAACTGGTTTGGACTCACCAAGCCCTTCACTTTTAATTCTTATGTTAGCTATACCATTATTTATGAGGTATTCCATAACAGCTATAGCCCTGTTTTCAGATAGTTGTTGATTGCTCACCTCTGAACCAACGGCATCGGTATGGCCGCTAATCATTATTTCCATATCCTTGTTTTCGTTCATCAACTTTACCACTTTATTCAACTCTGCAAAAGAATTTTCCATTAAAGTAGCTTTGGCATTTTCGAAAAATATATTGTTCAGCCTTACCGTAGCACCAACTTCTATGGGCATTAAAGTAAGATCTTTACGAATCTCTTTATAGCTTTCTGCTTGCGTTAAATCAAGGTTATTGGCAATAGGAATAAATTTTTCAGCACTGGCATTAAATCCGTAATTCTTACCATAAGGTAGCACTATTTTATATTCCCCTGTTTGTGGGTTTGTTCTAGCAATGCCTATTTCTTCCCCACTTGGCAAGGCTTCAAAGGCTACAGCAGCATTAATATTTTCTCCTGTTTTACCGTTAATAACTTTCCCATAAACCAATATTACAGGATCGGGCCTTACTTCTTCTTTAATCTTGATTTTGAAGATATCATAATCGCCCATTGAGTTTTTCGTAGAGGCTATATAGGCATAAGTACCTTGTGCATCTAATGTATAGTACATTTCGTTGCCAGAAGAGTTAATAGGAGGCCCAATATTTTTAGGCTCAGACCAATGTTGCCAAGTTTCATCTAATCTCTTGCTCACATATATATCATAGCCACCCTCGCCTCCTTCCTTGTTGCTTGCAAAGTATAAGGTGTTGTTATCTGAGGCTAAAAATGGAGAAAATTCAGATCTGTTGGAATTGATACTATCACCTAAGCTAATTGGTCTAGACCAACTATAGTCTTCCTTTAGAAAACTCACATATAAATCGTTGCTTTTGCCCTGCTCTTGAAAACTTAGGATAAGTTGTTTACCACTATTCGATAAACTAGCTGCGTACATAGTACCATGATTCAGGCTTTCATAGTCTTCAATAACCAAACTTTCTGGCGACTGCCATCCTTCAGAACTTCTTTTAATAAAAGAATAGTCTTTTTGATTGGCTTTACCTTCAGCAATAGTTCCCCTAACCATAAGAGTATTTCCATCTGGGCTAACACTCATAATTTGATTGTAAGAAACTTGATTAAATGGTAATGGCATTCTCTTTTTGCTACCCCAATTACCATCTTTATCAATGACTACCGCTTGCCAAATATCAGCAGTACCTTGGTTTTCCTCATGGCCATAAACCATGACATATAAAGTTCTTCCATCGGGAGAAATAATGGGAGCAAGCTCGCGTAAAGCTGAATTAACATTTGCCCCAACGTTGTATAAGTTGAGGTCTGCAGTTTGAGAGAAAGCACTGCTAGTGACAAATAGCAATGACAGGGCGCTTAACAGCCTGTATAAATGCTTCATAAGTTTGTTTTGTTAGTTGATGTTATGTTGTTAGTGTGAGATTTATAACCTCTTTTTTTATTTATTATTGAATGATGATCCTTTGAGTTGCTGTACCTAAAGCAGTACTTAGTCTCATAAAGTAGATACCTTTGCTTAAATTATCGGTATCAATCCGAATCTCATTTTGTTGTTTTATAGAGTTTTCTTGCTGAATTTTTCCAGTAATGTCAATAAGTTGATAGTAATCTACCTCACCTTCAATCATGAGAAAAGATGAAGCTGGATTAGGATATATTTTCAATTGCCCCAATACTTCCTCTTCTGATGCTGTGATGATATTTTCTTGATTAATAGTAACATCGAAAGTTTGTCCTGCGGCACTTATAGATAATTTTCCGGTTCTTACTTCGCCATTACTAGGCTCAACAGTAAATACAATTTTTCCAATTAAGTTACTGTTTACCTCGTCTATGTGTATCCATGAATCGTGTTTGAGGATTTGCCATGGTAAGTTTGCAACCACCTGAATTTCAAATCTTTGCCTATTAATTCCGCTTTGCAGAGTTGAAGGACTGGCCAATAATGTTATAGGTTGTCCTTTTTGTTTTATGACTAAAGTATCGTATTGGTTTCCTGCATTGATAATTACCTTTCCTTCTCTTTCAGAAGTAGCATTATTCGTAAGTACTTTTATTTGTACTGTAGCATTACCAGTGCCATTCGATTTACTAAAACTGATCCAAGGTGACTCAGTTTGTATATTCCATTGAGCAGTAGTCTGAATTTGAATGTCTTGTCCTTCTCTTTTATGTTCAAAATCTAATTGTGTAGAAGAAGTTGTAAGCCCTCCACCTGATAAATGGTAGTTAGCCCCCATAGAAATTAATGGTAAGTTAAAACACAAGACCAGTAAGTAAATACCTAGATATGTATACCTTTTCTCCCTCCGAAGCATATTTACTAATATTTGTTAATCGAAGAAATAAACGACTGTCAAAACCATTGCTTCTTATTTTAATGTCCATTTTGGCGAGTAATGGTGTAACATCTTTAAAGAAAATTTCAAAATGAGGTTAACTTTTTAAATAATCACACCTTGATTAGAGGCATAAGAACATAAAAATCGGTCTAGAATAAAAGGGTTATGTGCTTTAGGTAAATAATGAGGAATTTTATTCTATGTGTAAGTTATTTTAGGTTTTAGTGGATATGGTATCGCATAACATAGTTCACTTACTAATTGTCACTATTTATAGGTCTTAATCAAAGAGGATATGGCTACTTTTTCCTTCTCTTAGAGCTATCTCATAAGGCGTAATCCACAATTAATCCTGTATTTCTGCATTTTTCACTTGTTATTGGTCGATAATAATTCGAAATGAATCAAGAAATACAAAATAAGCCTGCGGTGCAGCAAGAGTTTTACGATGCCTTTATTTCTTATGGAAGAAAGGAAAGTAAGCACTTTGCTACGAAATTAAACCAGCAGCTTTCTGATAAAGGTTATAATATATGGATTGATCATGATGATATTCCTTTGGGGGTAGATTTTCAAGATGAGATCGATAAAGGAATTGAAAGGGCACACAATTTTATTTTTGTTATAGCCCCTCATGCTATAAACTCAATTTATTGCCGCAAAGAAATAGAGCTTGCTTTAAAGCTTAAAAAAAGGATTATACCTATACTACATGTTGAAGAAGGACTTGATAATCTTCATGCTGAGATAGGTAAAATCAATTGGCTATATATGCGGCAAAAAGCGGCAAATGAAACACCGCTAGAAGATTGGGTAGATATTGATGATTATGAAAATGCATTTGAAGGATTAGAGACCCTTTTAAATAAAGACAAGGATTATGTCCAGTTACACACAGTTTTTATCAATAAAGCATTAGAATGGGAGAGGAATAGACAAGATGGTAAATACTTATTGGTAGGCAAGGAGCGTATGCAAGCAGAAGCGTGGTTAATGCAATCTGTTTCGAATAAAAATTTACCCACATTGCCTTCTGAGTTGCATTGTGAATATATCTGCGAGTCTAAAAAGAATGCAGAGAATTTAATGACCGATGTATTTATATCTTACGCATCGGAGCACGGCGAACTAAGAGATAGGGTGAAAAATGCTTTTGCAAGGCATGCCATTACTACTTGGATACATAATAAAGACATAAAATCTGGGCAAGATTTTGCCACCGCAATTAATGTAGGCATAGAGCAAGCAGATAATCTTGTATTCTTCATCAGTAATAAATCGCTTACTTCTGAATATTGTATTAAAGAACTGAACTACGCGCTTTCTTTTAATAAAAGAATTATTCCTGTTTTAATAGAAGAAAATATTTCGGAGGAGCAACCAAATGCTTTATCATCTTTACAATATATCGATTTATTAGATGTCGAAAATGAACCTGATTTCAATCAAAAGATTGGGGCATTAGTTGGGCAAATACAAAATGAAAGACGATTTTATCAACAACATAAAATTTTACTAACCCAAGCGCTAAAGTGGGAAAGACAAGAAAGGAATAATAGTATATTATTAAGAGGATATAATTTACAAAATGCGCAGGCTTGGTTAAAAATTAGCAAAAAACGTGGTGTACATGGTCCTGTAAAATTACACCAAGAATTTATTGAGGCGAGCACAGGGCAAAGTGGTCAAGAGAACTTAGAAGTATTTGTCTCTTACAGTAGAACAGATGGCGATTTTGCTCGGAAAATTAATGAACAATTACAGCTTAATGGTAAGACAACCTGGTTTGATCAAGAAAGTATAGCTACGGGTAGCGATTTCCAAAAAGAAATTGAAAAAGGAATAGAAAGTGCCGATAATTTTTTGTTCATTATCTCGCCAGAGGCCATTGAAAGTGAATATTGTGCCAATGAAGTTGCCTATGCTAGTCAACTGAATAAGCGATTTGTAACCGTTTATTATCGAGAAACTGATCCTAAAATAATGCCTCCGGAATTGGCAGCTGTGCAATGGATCAACTTCAAAGACCTCGATTTTCATTCGGCATTTAGTCAATTAGTTAGGACTTTAGATACAGACCGAGAGCATTTACAGGCGCACACTCGCTGGCAAAGGCGTGCCATGGAGTGGCAAGATAACCAAAAAGATAAATCAAGGCTGTTAAGAGGGAGTGAATTTGCCTTAGCAGACGAATGGTTACAAGATGCCTTAAATAAAAGTAAAAAGCCTGCACCTACAGCATTACAAGAAGCCTTCATAAAAGAAAGTGGCAAGGCCATTATAGCATTACAAGAAAAAGAGCATAAAACTAATCAGCGGCTCAAATTATTTTTAGCAGCTTCAATTGTAGCATTATTCATGGCTTTAGGCGGTGGGATTTATGCAGTAAAAAAGGGTTTACAAGCTAAAAAAAGTGAAAGTATTGCTAAAAAACATGAGGCAGAGGCCAAAGAAAAAGAATCAAAAGCATTACAGGCAGAGAAAGAGGCAAGAGAGGCAGAACAAGCGGCTTTAAAGTCAGCAGAATTAGAAAAAATAGCCCAACAAAGAACAGCAGAGACTTTAAAAGCCCTTCAATCTAAAGAAAAAGAATTACAGATTGCTTTAGAAGAAGCCAAACGAAATGGCGAAATAGCAGAAGAAAATGCATTACAAGCAGAAATTAGTAAAGTAAAGGCAGAGATTGAAGCCTTACACATGAAAAACTTTTCTAAGGTAATTAGTATAGCTAAGTCAGACCCTACCTTGGCAACTTCTGCTTTGCAGTTGATCAATAAAAGAGCAAATAAAGGGGAATTCACAGATTTTATTTACGATATCTTTGCTGGAAATTTCCTATACAGCAAAAATTTAGACCATCATAATAATAGAATATACACTTTAGCCTCCTCACCAGATGGAGATTTGTTCTTTAGTGGAGGAAGAGATTCTAAAGCTAGGGTATGGAACCGAGATGGCAAATTATTATACACATTTAAAGGGCACGACGACACAGTACTAGGAATAACCTATGATCCAGTTTCAGGTCATGTTTTTTCTGGAGGGTACGATAAAAATGCTTTTTTATGGGATTTGGAAGGGAACATTATATTAGAAATACCTCACGATAGGCGGGTATGGTCAGTGGCCACATCGCATAGCGGAGAATACCTTGCTACAGGCACTTCTGATAGTTTATCTTATATATGGAATACTCAAGGTACATTGATTACAGAATTGCCTACAGAAGAAACTACGTTTGGTATAGCTTTTTCACCAGATGATCAATATGTACTTACCGCTGGGGAGTTTGCAGCTGTATTATGGGATTTAGAAGGAAATGTAATCAGAAGGTATCCTCATAATGAAACGGTTTACAAGGCTGTATTTTCGCCAGATGGAAGTAAAGTGCTTACGGGAAGTTGGGACAGAACTTCAAAATTGTGGACAATAGATGGACAACTGCTGCAAGAATTTGATTCAGATTATACCCAATGTGTAGACTTTGCTCCGAGTGGGAAAGAAATATTGACTTCTGGACTTGACAAAGTAGTAAAAGTTTGGGATTTACAAGGAAACTTGGTGCGGACATTAAAAGGGCATACCGATAGAATAAGAGCAGCAGTTTTTGCAGGAGACCATAGTATGATTATTTCAGGTTCTTACGATAACACTATTAAGTTATGGCCATTAAGAGGACAAGTGATTGATGATTTTGATGCTTTGGAATCTGCTGTAAATGATTTTGACATAACGAAAGATGGCAGAAAAGTGGCTTATGCCAGTGTAAACAATGCTGTTGTAGTTAGGGATGTTCAGGCAGGAAATGATATGATTTTAGATGGCTATACAGATATTGAAGATCTTGTGTTTTCTCCAACTGGCGATACATTGGTTACCGCTGTTCAAGATAAAAAGTTGGTATTTTGGGATAGCCAAGGAACAGAATTATTTAGTATTAAAGACAATAGCCAAATAGTAGAGGCAAACTTTTCTCATAATGGTAAACTATTAGTTACCGCAAATAACAATAAGGATATCTGTATCTGGACTAATACAGGAAAACTGAAGAAAAGAGTATCAGGAGCACATATGGGTACTATTACTTCAGTTAGTTTTTCACCCAATAATAATTTCTTACTTAGTACCAGTGCTGATAAAACTGCTACCATTTGGACAGCAAATGGTGATCCTGTTAATAGTTTTGCAGACTACGAAGCATATATTTTCTCTGGAGCATTTTCTCCAGATGGACAAAAAATATTGCTAGGTGGCAAAAATAATACAGCTAATTTATATGATTTAAAAGGTAATTTACTGCAAGTATTTAAAGGGCATACCAGTTATGTCATTTCTTGTGCATTTTCTCCAGATGGAAAATTTATTGCAACAGGTAGTACAGATCGTTCTATCAGGCTTTGGAGTACTGATGGAAAGTTATTCAAAAAAATAACTGATCATAAAGACATTGTAAACACTGTTGTATTTTCTGAAGATGGACTATCCCTTCTTTCTGTTTCAGATGACGGAGATGTAAAAATTAGAAAGGGACTACAAGAACCACATACACTTATTGAATCGGGGAGTTTAGCAGCTTTTGATGCAAACGATTATGCTAAGGCTGGTATTCTGGATATTACAGATTACATAGATATTCGGGATACAAAAGAGTTGTTGTTGTTGGCTGATACCTACATTAGTGCAGCTGAGGAAGAAGAAAGTTTTTCAGGTAAAGAAGAAATACTCAATAGTGCCATCAACATTATCAATTTTTGTGAGAAAAAAGCAAATATAGACGATGAAAATAAAAGATTGATTTACAAAGAAGCTGCTAGGGCTTACGGTTTACTCGGTTTATATAGAAGTACATACTATGGGAATGGTAATACAGGGCTTGTATCATTAGAGAAAGCATTGAAATTTCATGAATTGGCGAATGAATTAGATGCAGCCGATACAGAAGAATTACATCAAATCAGTCAAGTTTTAAACTTGTTAGAGCTTAACTATTCGGCATTAAATAGGGAAAGTAAAGCCGTTGAAGTAAAAGCACAAGAAATAGAGATTCTACGAGAAATTGCTGCAGTAAACCCTGAAGAAGCGAATATCGATAGCAAAATTGCTCATGCCATAGCCGATTATGCTTATGTATTAATGAAAACAGGAAAATATGCCAAAGCGGTGGAGAAGATGGAGCAAATGCTTTCGCTCTATCCTGATGAAGACTGGTTTAAAGTAAGGTTAGCTTCAGCATTATTACTCAATGGAGAACTTGACAAAGCAGGGGAAATTGCAGAAGCATTGATTGATAAAGATTACCTTAAACGAACAGTCATTTTCAATGATGAATTTGAAAATAATGAAGAAGCATGGTTCACTGGAACGAATGGAAGCAATATTATTGAAATTGAAAATGGGTATTATCAACTAGAAAGAGAAGCCTTAAGTGATGGATGGCAATACAGAGAGATTTCAATAGATATTCAAAAAGATTTTGAAATTGAAACGGCTATTAAAATTGTGCGTGGTGTACAAAATAATAGTTATACCATAGACTATGGGCATGATGCAGACGAATACAATACTTTTGGTTTTTCTGGCGATGGTTATTTTGTGATCAGAAGTTATTTTGATGAAGATTGGACTGACTTTAAACCATGGTTGAAATCGCCGCTCGTAAAGAAAGATGCTTTTAATAAACTAACCATTAGGAAGATAGCACAAAGAATGTATTTCTTTTTAAATGAAAGATTAGTGCATAATATGCCATTTAAAGAGGAACATTGGTTTGGAGATAATATTGGTTTTTCTGTTCAGGACACTTCTTTAATGCAAGTTGATTATTTAAGGGTTTCGCAACTAAATACGGAGCAACCAACAGAAGACGTAATGGTATTACAGAAAGATAAATACCCTTGGGTGCAGCAATATAATTATCAGTTTGAAGAAAAATTCTATAATGAGTCACAAAAACTCATTGCTGATGGAATTCTTCATCCTGAATTGTTAAAGCAGTGGCGTAATTTATTTGCCAGACCTTCGGTAGATATTACTGAGAAATGGAAAGGGTTGAGCTATATACAACCAGATGCAGCCGTATATTGGCCCGATGTGCAAAAGGCATACTTTTTTAAGGGAAACCAGTATGTGCGGTTCGACTTACAAAGGGGAGAACAAGATGCAGGGTATCCTAAAAACATTCAAGCATATTGGCCAGGAGTACAGTTTGATAAGATTGATGCAGCTTGTATTTTGCCAGAAAAAGGGAAAGCGCTGCTTTTTAGTGGCAATAAGTATATTGTTTACGATGCCACTGAAGATAAAACGGAATCGGGGTATCCTAAAAGCATCAATGCTTCAAATTTACCGGGAGTGGTATTTCCTGCTATAGATGCTGCAGTTTCGGATAAAAACGGGAAAACTTATTTCTTTTACAATGATGAGTATATCCGATTTGATAGAAAAGATTTTAAAGCCGATGAAGGTTATCCTAAAAAAATAAGTAAAGAGAATTGGATAGGACTGGAGTTTAATAAATTGGATGCAGCCATTGAAGTAGGTGATAATAAAATACAATGGATATCGAATGGTTTGTCGGATCAATGGTTGATAGAAATAATGAAATAATCTCATTTAGAATTTATTAGCTATTGTTCTGATTATCAGAACTAATATTTACCTAATGAATTTTGGATATCTCTTATAGAATTATGGCTTTATGAATAGAAGTACCTAGTTTAGAATATCTGAAATGGTTAATGAAATATGAATAAAGGAGAACATATTCGATTTTTGATTAAAACTGAAGATAAGAAAGGATTGATTAGCCATATCACATCCTTTTTTTTTGAATTAGGCTTAAATATTTTGAGTTGCCAGCAATTTACGAATACAGAGCATAAGGAGTACTTTATGCGGATTGGACTTGACGCGCAGGACTTAAATTTTAGTAGAAAAGAATTAGAAGAAAGATTCAGCATTTTAGCGAAATCTCTGAACTTGCATTGGTCTGTTCATTACAGCAGCGATATTCCTAATGTAGCTGTAATGGTTTCCAAACCTACTCATTGTTTGTACGATTTGCTCGAACGCCAGCGCGAAGGGCTTTTGACTTGTAACATCCCATTGGTTATATCAAACCATCCTGATTTAAAATATATAGCGGAACAATACGATATTCCATATTTTCATTTACCAGTTAATAAAGCAACGAAAGCAGCTCAAGAAAAAGAGGTATTGGCATTGTTTTCAAAATATGATATAAAACTGATAGTACTCGCAAGGTATATGCAAATATTGTCTGCTGAGTTTATAGCTCAATATCCTAACAAAATTATTAATATCCATCATGCTTTTTTACCAGCATTCCAAGGGGCAAATCCCTATAAAAGGGCCTATGAACGCGGGGTAAAAATGATTGGTGCTACAGCACATTATGCAACCAAAGACTTAGACGAGGGACCAATTATTGAACAAGATGTAGAACGTGTTTCTCATGAAAGCTCCCCCCAACATCTCAAAAATATAGGGGCCGATATAGAGCGGATTGTACTGGCTAGGGCAGTAAAAAGTCACTTAGAAAATAGGATAATAGTTACTGGCAATAGAACAGTGGTATTTCCTGAAACTTCGGCTTGATAGAATTTTTATAACTTAGCTCACCTCCTATTATCTTCATTTTCCAACATACTGATATAACTTCTATATCTTGAAACGGCAATCTCATCATTATTTACTGCATCTATTACAGCACAGCCTGGTTCATGGGTATGGGTGCAATTGTAAAATTTACATTGGGAAGACAATGCCCTGATCTCTGGAAAAAAGTAGGCAATCTCATACTCTTCAAGCCCTAAAATCCCAAATTCTTTTATGCCTGGTGTATCTATTAAAAAGGAGTTATGGTTCATATCGAACATTTCTGCATAGGTAGTGGTATGTACACCTTTGTTAGCAAAAGTAGAGACCTCAGCAGTTCGTTGTTGCGCTTTTGGCACTAAACGATTAATTAAAGTAGATTTACCAACCCCTGAGTGTCCCGCTACTAAAGTGGTTTTAGATTGCAGCAGTGAAGAAATGTTTTCTAGGTTTTCATCATACAAAGCAGAAGTAGTAAGTACTTTATATTGAAGGCTTTCATAAAGGGATTTTAAGTGTTCCAAATATTCCAATCCTTCTTCATTCAGTAAATCAGATTTATTGAATATAATACAAGCAGGTACATGGAACGACTCGCAAGAAACTAAGAAACGATCTATAAATCCAGTGGAAGTGCGGGGCATACTGATAGTAGCAATCAGAACGGCTAAATCTATATTAGCGGCAATTACATGTATATGTCCTTTTTTATGGGTCGACTGCCTAATGATGTAATTTTTTCTATCCTGAATATCATTGATAATTACTGTGTTCTCTTGCTCATCTTCTATAAAATAGCTTACTAGATCGCCCACAGCAATTGGATTAGTTGCTTTTATCCCCTTTATTTTAAATTTCCCCCTAAGTCTTCCCTTAAAAATATGGCCTGATTCTGACCGTACATCATACCATGATCCTGTAGATCTAATGATAGTACCTAATTGAATATTTCCGTTATCTTCCATGCCGGGCTTACTCATGACAGGTATTTTTTACATAAATCCAATACTTTATGTGTACCACCTATATTTTTCATCACATAAGTCTTACAAATTTCCCCAATCTTTTGTCTGGCTTCGGCATCCTCAAATAAATAAGAAAATCTAGTAGTGAATGTGTCGCTGTTTTCTACTGAACAAGCTCCTTTGAGTTTTACCAAATCTATTGCTTCTTTAAATTTACTATACTGAGGGCCGAAAAAAATGGGAATACCATAAGTAGCTGCTTCAAGCGTATTATGCAAACCTGTACCAAAAGCCCCACCTATATAGGCAAATTCACCATACTGATACAGTGATGATAACATACCAATATTATCGATAATTAAAATATCGTATACACTTAAATCTTGATTTTCGGCTTTAGAATACCTGATAATTTTTTTTTGCGGAAAAGCTGCTTCTGTTTTTTGTAATTTCTGTTCTTCAATTTCATGAGGAGCAATAATGAGTTTAAGATTGCCAGCAAAGGAAGCATAAAAATTAGCAATTAACTCAATATCGGGAGGCCAACTACTCCCAACTACAAGTGTAAGGCTATTTTGCTTAAATTTTTGAGCTATTTCAATGTCTTTTTTGGCATCTACAATGCTTTTAACTCGATCAAACCGTGTATCACCTCCAATAGCTACTTGATCAATATCTAGACTTTTAACAAGTGATTCAGATTGTTTGTCTTGAACTAATATGTAAGAAAATAATCTCAGAATATTTGCGTGAAAGCCTCCATAAGATTTGAAGTAAACCTGATTATTTCTAAAGATAGTTGAAAAGGAAATAACAGGTATTTTCCTGATATTTAATTGGTTTAGGTAATGAAACCAAAATTCATACTTCACAAAGAAGGCGATGGCAGGCTTAGTGATAGCTAAAAACTTTTTAGCATTAAAAGAGGTATCGATGGGCAGATAAGTAATGAAATCTGCATGAGGATAATTTTTTCGGACTTCATATCCGCTAGGAGAGAAAAAAGTAAGTAGGATAAAATAGGCAGGGTACTTTTCTTTAAAAGCTTCTATGACTGGTCTCGCTTGTTCAAATTCACCTAATGAAGCACAATGATACCAAGCAACTGGCTTTTTATTATCCTTTAATTTAGAGCTTATATGCGGGAATAAATTTTTTCTTCCTTTAAGAAATTTTTTGGCTTTTTGATTAAATGGTGATACCACATAAATGACTATGCTGTAAACCCAAATACCTAAGTCATAAATTAATCGACCCATAAATCACTTTAAGTAAAAACATACAGCAAAAGACGGTTTTAATACTTAATGTGCCAAATTTTTCAATTAAATCTATATTTCAAGAAAGTAGAGAAAAGCAGTAATAACTTTTTAGAGTCGGGTACTCTTATTCTTTCGGTAAGTACTTTAGCTGCCGAACAAGCTTTTATTTTCTGGAAAAGCTTGGTGTAATAAACATAAGCGAGATATACGCCTTGGCGGGCATCTTTTGGTAAATTTTGGATGCCAATGAGTGCTTCGTCAAAATCTCTTTGTATGTCGTCTTCAATCTGCTGTTTTATATCTGTGTTGAATCTGGTAAAATCTACGCCAGGAAAATATACACGACCTCGCTCATCGAAGTCACTTTTCATATCGCGTAAAAAATTTACTTTTTGAAAAGCAGAACCTAAAGCACAAGCTGGCTTTTTTAACTTTTGATACTCTGCATCATTACCATTGCAAAATACACGTAGGCACATAAGGCCCACTACTTCTGCTGATCCGTAAATATATTCTTTATAAGTTTCAGAATTATAGTCAGATTTATAAAGGTCCATTTCCATGCTTTTTAAAAAAGCATCAATCAATTCATCTTCAATTTTATACTGATTTACCACCAACTGGAAAGCATGTAATACAGGGTTCAGGCTTATTTTTTCTCTTATGGCTCTATAGGTATCTTGTCTAAATCTATCAAGTAATGCTTTTTTGTCATGTTGATGAAATGTATCTACTATTTCATCGGCATATCTTACAAATCCATAAATTGCATAAACAGGCATATGGTACTTTTTGTGTAAAGTTTGTATGCCTAATGTAAAAGAAGTACTATACTGTTGGGTAATGAGCTTACTACATTTATAAGTAGTTGTATCGAATAATGCTTGATGGTCCATAAGAGTGAATTTTTTATGTATAAAGCTTCCCTTCTTTAAAAAGTAATCTTTGTACAGTTATGCAAAGTTAGTTTATAAAGTAACTGTAAAAATCCAAGTCGGTTTAAAATGTAATTTATCAATTGTTTTTAACTAGGACTTAAATTATACTAATTTAAACTCCTTTTCTACTTCATCGGCCACAACAATACCAGAAATAAGTGAAGGAGGTACACCAGGGCCTGGTACAGTAAGCTGACCTGTGTAATAAAGATTTTTTAATTTTTTGTTTTTCAGCCCTGGTTTCAATATAGCTGTTTGCATTAATGTATTCGCCAAACCATAGGCATTGCCTTTAAAAGCGTGGTAATCTTTTTTGAAGTCGGCATGGGCATAGCTCCTTTTATATATAACATGCTCTTTAATACTTTGACCAGTTATTTCTTCTAGTCTATACATCATTACTTGGTAATATTTTTCTCTCAAATTTTCATCGTCTTGTAATCCGGGAGCAACAGGCATAAGGAGAAACACATTTTCATGTCCTTCTGGTGCAACAGTATCATCAGTTTTTGATGTAACTGAAACATAAAATAAAGGATCAGTAGGCCATTGTGGCGTTTCATATATTTCTTTGGCATGTGGACCAAAATCTCTATCAAAGAATAAATTATGGTGCTGTAGGTTTTCTAATTTATTATTTACTCCTAAATAATAAAGTAAAGAAGAAGGTGCCATTACCCTTTTATCCCAATAAGCTGGAGTATAATTTCTATACTCTTCCTGTAAAATATGCTGATCAACATGGTGGTAATCAGCACCTGCTACAATTATGTCAGCAGTATAGGTAGCTGTTGTAGTTTTTACTTGTTTAATACTTTTTTGTTCAATTTGAAATTCCTTTACCTCCTGTCCAGTTAATACTTCTACACCTTTTTCTTCTGCTAAGGATAACATCCCCTCAATAATTTTGTGCATACCACCTTCAGGATACCAAGTGCCCAGACTGATATCTGCATAATTCATAAGGCTATACAAAGCGGGTGTATTTTCTGGTGTGGCTCCTAAGAATAATATAGGAAACTCAATTAATCTGAGAAGTTTATCATTTTTAAAGAACTTTCGGATATGTCCAGAAAATGACTGGAAAATATCCATACGTAGCATATCAAAAAGTAGCTTTGGGTCTAAAAATTCTGTTACGCTCCTGCTAGGTTTATAAACAAGGTCATTGATGCCCACTTTGTACTTGTATGCAGCTTGCTCTAAAAATGCTTTTAACTTTTCTGCACTACCCGGCTCATGCGATTCAAACAATTTATAGATTTCTTCCATGGCTGCAGGAATATCTAAGAAATCGTCTTTACCAAAGAATACTCTATAGGATGGGTCTAATCGTTTTAATGTATAATAATCTGAAGCTTTCTTTCCGAATTTATTAAAAAAGTTTTCGAATACATCGGGCATCCAGTACCAACTTGGCCCCATATCGAAAGTAAATCCTTGTTCTTGATAAAATCTCGCCCTCCCACCAGCAATTTCATTTTTTTCAAGTACTATAACTTTAAAACCTTTATCGGCCAGGCTTATAGCTGCAGACAAACCTGCGAAACCTGCACCTATTACAATTACATCTGTTTTCAACTTCTAATTAATTTATACTTTTTAAAATTACTTTTAACAGTTAGATAAAAAAAAAGCATTGTTTATAAAAACAATGCAATTTTCATAGCTGGTTGGATAGTACGGTTGACTTTAGTTTTTTGAGTAAACTTTCAATTTACTTTTCAATTCTTTTCTTGCAATGTGTATTCTATTTTTTACTGTTCCTATCGGAATGCCTAAACGCTCTGCGATTTCATGGTATTTAAAACCTCTAAAGTGCATTAAGAAAGGTACTTTGTATGCCTCATCTAAAGCTTCTATAGCTTTGTTCATATCTTTTAAAGCAAAAGACGAGAATGCAAGGTTTTGAGTAATGTTCTCAGTAGAATTAATGTAATGTAAATTGTCAGTAGAATCTATAAAAGTATTTCTTCTTACTAAACGCTGGTAGTTGGTAATGAAAGTATTTTTCATAATGGTATATAACCATGCTTTAAGATTTGTACCTTCAGCAAACTTATCTCTATTAGTATAAGCTTTTAACATGGTCTCTTGAAGAAGGTCATTAGCCTCTTCATAATCTTTTGTTAACTTTAGCGCAAATGGTCTTAAAGATGAAGTCATTTGGCTTAACGAGTAACTGAATTCTAAAGCGGTCATACCTATTTTTTTTGTTTTTCTCTGTTTTGTAATGTTTTGTTGAAACAAATCTATAGAATATTAAACAAACTTTCAAAATTTTGTTGAAAAAAAATTTATAAAAGTTAAACAAAAAAAGTTTTATTTATTCGCTTTTATTACAAAAAGCCTTGTAAAAAGCACTTAGAAGAGGATCTTGTTTAAGATACAATAGTAATATGTGAACAAACGGTAAAAAGGCATTAAAAACTTAAACAAAAATCAAATTACTATAAAACTTCGCTTTTGTTTAAGGTTGATATATACAAATTGGTCCTATTTTTTTAACTTTTTGTCGTTTTTCTTACATGAGATTTCTATTTCCCAGTATATTTTTACTTTTTTTTATTCAGAAAGATTCTGAATTTCCTTCTTCCCTTAAACAAAATAATTGGGGTTTTTTTGCTCACAAAATCATTAATAAAACAGCTGTGTTTCTTCTACCACAAGAAATGCTTGCCTTTTATAAAAATCATATTACTTATTTAGAAGAAAATGCAGTAAATCCAGACGCCCGTAGATACTTAGTGAAAGATGAAGCTCCACGCCACTTCATAGATTTAGATTTGTATAAGGAAGGTACTAATGACTCTATACCTATCGCTTGGAATAATGCTCTTGAGAAATATACTTTAGACAGTTTACTATCGAGGGGTATAGTGTCTTGGCACATTTATCTAATGAGTATAAAACTTACTAAAGCATTTGAAACAAAAGATGCAGATAAAATTCTTAAATACTCAACAGAGATTGGGCATTACATTGCCGATGCCAATGTACCTCTACATACAACTAGCAATTACAATGGCCAACAAACTGATCAATATGGTATACATGGTTTGTGGGAATCTAGGTTAGTAGAGCTTTTTATAAACGAATATGATTTGTTTTTTGAAGATGCCTCCTATAAAGAAAATATTCAACTACTGGCATGGTCTGCAGTTAGAAATGCCAATTTAGCATTAGATTCTGTGTTGATGTTCGAAAAAATGGCTACTTCAAAAGTAGGGGAAGATAAGAAGTATAGTTTTGAAGAAAGGAATGGAGTTACGATAAAAACATATTCTCAAAAGTTTTGTAAAGTTTATCATAATATGCTTGAGGGAATGGTTGAGAGAAGATTGAGGGCGTCGGTAAAAATGGTAGCAGATGTTTGGTTTACCTGTTGGGTTAACGCAGGACAGCCTTTGCTTGAGGATTTATTAGATTATAAGTTACCTGAGGAAATGGTTGAAAAAAACATTGTAGAAAGATTAAAAGGTAAACAAACCCCACTGATAAAAACCCGTTTACATGAAATAATAGAATAAGATTTTTACAACTTTCAAATAAAATACGATTAAAAAGTAAGATTTTTTTAGGTACATGGAATACATTTTTAGTGAACACCCTTCAGTAGTAAGCCAAGTAGTAGCAGAATTAAGAGATACCAATATCCAAAAGGACAGTTTTAGATTTAGGGAAAATTTAGAAAGACTCGGATACTTTATGGCTTATGAATTGTCCAAACAACTTAAATATGAAAAAATAAGTGTAAAAACACCTTTAGGAGAGTCATTAACCAATGTAATTAGCGAGCAGCTTGTGTTGGCTACAATACTTCGCGCAGGGCTGCCGTTTTATCAAGGGTTTATTAAAGTATTTGATAAAGCGGAAAGTGCTTTTATTGGAGCATACAGGGTTGAAGAAAATGAAAATTCTAGTGAATTAATGATTAACATGGAATATATGGCTTCGCCTTCTCTAAGTGAGAAAACATTGATTGTAATAGATCCAATGTTAGCTACTGGAAAATCTTTGGTAAAAACATGTAAGTCTTTATTTAAATACGGTGAACCCAAAGTTTTACATTTGGTTGCGGCTATAGCGAGTAAACCAGGTTTGACGTACGTTAAACAGCAATTGCCAAAATGTAATTTATGGATAGCTGCTCTTGACAATGAACTAAACGATAAAGCTTACATAGTGCCCGGGTTAGGTGATGCTGGAGATCTTTCTTTTGGTGTGAAAAAATGAAGTTATGTTTGATATATTCCTATTGATTTTTGGACTGATAGTACTTATAGGTGGTGGAGACGTTTTAGTAAGAGGAGCATCTAACATTGCTTTGCGGTTTAAAATTTCACCATTGGTAATTGGTTTGACCATTGTAGCGTTTGGAACCTCATCGCCAGAACTTTTTATTAGTGTACAATCTGCATTGAAAGGTAGCCCAGATATGACAATGGGCAATGTAATTGGTTCAAATATTTGTAACCTTGCCTTAGTTTTAGGCTTAACTGCGGTTTTTTCTCCAATTAATATCAATAGTAGTAGTATTAGAATTGACTGGCCTATGGCTATGGGCAGTTCTTTTTTACTATATATTTTAGTACTTGAAAATTACTTAGAGAGAAAAGAAGGAGTATTATTTGTATTCATTTTGCTGGGCTACATCTTTTATCTTATTAAAAAATCGCGAGATGCCAGTAAAAAGGAAGAGGCACTTACCCAAACAGAAGAAATAGATGTTAAATCAAAAACGAATAATTGGCATCTGTCAAAAGATCTCCTTTTTATTTTATTAGGTTGCTTAGGGTTATACTTTGGTTCAGAGTGGTTTGTTGGAAGTGCCAAAGATATTTTCTTAAAAATGGGTGTTTCTGAAAGGGTAATTGGTATCATGGTTTTGGCTATAGGAACAAGCTTGCCTGAGCTGGTTACAGCTATAGTTGCTGCCCTTAAAAAGAATACAGACCTTGCTATTGGTAATCTAATGGGGTCTAACATCTTCAATGTACTTTCCATTTTAGGCATTACCAGCATCATTAAAGATATACATGTGAGCACAGCGATAATGGGCGATATGTTTTGGATGCTCGGTGTTACCTTGGTCTTGCTTCCCCTCATGGTTTTTAAAAGAAGATTGGGCAGACTACAAGGCGGTATTTTGTTAAGTATTTATTTTTATTATACTTACTCTATATTAATTGCTGTATAGTTTTTACCTTAACAGCAATAGAGAAAGTGTAATTGAATGGAAAAATATTTTACAGTCTTTTCCGTAAGTGCCTTCAAGTTTATTTTCGGCCCTCTCACGGGCTACTTGCTTAAATTAAACTTACTCGAAACTGCTTTTTTCACTGTTACAGGAATGATGTTTACAGTGGTTGTTATCACTTATGCAGGTGGGAAATTAAGAGCAAAGATTATAAAATGGTTTTTTAGTAAAAGGAGAATTTTTTCTCCTAAAACAAGGAAAATCGTTCGCATTTGGAGGTCTTATGGCGTTTGGGGAGTAGCTTTTCTAACCCCACTTTTATTTAGCCCCCCCATTGGGGCTGCTATAGCTGTCTCTTTTGGAGAAAAAAAATTTAGAATTCTCTATACCATGCTTGTTAGTGGTATTTTTTGGGGTATTTTCTTTTCTGTTGTTTTTATTTTGGGAGGAGATCAAGTAGCGAAATATTTCTCATAATATATCTTTAATTACAAAATGTAATTCTAACCTAGTTTAAATAAGCCAATATAATTTGGCTTTTTGAATTATTTTAATTATCTTATTGTATTCTTCTATCAGCTCACCAATTAATTGTCTTGGCATAAATATCATGACTGATATTTTCCCAATACATATTAAAACTATCACCTTATCTGTTTAATCCTAAATCCGTACAACATGAACTTTACACCAAGAAGAGCGCGAAGTGAAGATAACATGGGGCCTATGGCATATCCTTCTGTTAAAGATTTTATGGCAAGAGATGAGATAACTCTTTCGCCTGAATTAACTATAAATGAAGCTATAGAATTGATCCTTAAAAGAAAATTAACTGGAGCGCCTGTGCTCGATAAGGAAAGAAATATAGTTGGGATGTTCACTGAAAAAGATTGTCTTAGAATAATTAGTGATAGTGCTTATAATAATTTGCCTTATAATTCCAGACAAGTAAAAGACTATATGTCTCCAGTAGTAAAAACAATTTCTGTTGATAGCGATATTTTAAAAGTTGCTAATGAGTTTTTAACAAGTAGTTATAGAAAATTCCCTGTGGTGAGTAATGGTAAATTAGTTGGCCAAGTAAGTAGAAGAGATGTTTTGAGGGCGATACGAAAATTAAAAAGTGTGAATTGGCATCAACAGACGCATCATGTATAAAAAACTAAGCCGTTGATTTATCAACGGCTTAGTTTTTTTTATCAATTTATTTTTCAAAATAAGGTACCGAATAATTATACCATTTTTTTACAATTTTTAATCCAGCAAATAACATTAGTAAATGGAATATTGCTGACCCACCTACAACCAATAAGATACTTTTGGAGATAAAAGCACTGTAAAAAAGATAACATATTGGTATGGTTACTCCACTCAGCATTAAGCTTAGAAAAAATGTATCAATGTAGTGTTTACTTTCTCTATGAGAAACTATAAAAAGTATACAGATAATAAAGAAAAGTAGTGTAAATAACATGAGTGCCAAACTCTTATTTAAGTTTATGCTATTGAGCATATAGTAATAAGTGGTTAAAGCAGAACCTAAAAATAAGGGCGGGAGTGCTAATAGTGATTTCATGATTTCAATAATTTTATTTTGTAATGCTAGTTTTCGTTGATCGGTTTCAGTATATCTAAACTTAAAAATTTGTTTTAATAAATTAACGATCGTATTGTACTTTTTAAAGTTTGCTAACTTAACAAATGTGAATAGGCACAATATTCAGTTGTGCTTATATAATTATTCTTAGAATTAGCTATAATTATTTCTTTGGGGTATATCATCCGACGGACTTTATTACTGAAAGTAGGTGCTTCTTTAATGCATTTTCATAGTCATAATTGACATGTATTTTTATTAGTTTTATCACTTATTTAAACCTTTAATAACTTGGTAGAACAAATACTACAGCAATTCAGTGATGCAATGTGGGGTACTCCGTTACTCATTCTTTTATTGGGTGGCGGATTTTATTTTATGCTTTATTCCCGCTTTTTACCCTTTCAATATTTTGGGCATGCAATAAGGGTACTTAGGGGAAAATACGATGATAAAGATGATCCTGGCGATATTAACCATTACCAAGCTTTGGCAAGTGCTGTAGCAGCAACCGTAGGGATGGGAAATATTAGTGGAGTAGCGGTTGCCATAACTACAGGTGGGCCTGGTGCACTTTTATGGATGTGGGTAAGTGCCTTTTTCGGTATTGCTACTAAATTTTTTACCTGTACCTTATCTATTATGTATAGAGGGAAGGATTCCGCAGGAAAAATACAGGGTGGGCCTATGTATGTCATTACGGAAGGTTTGGGAAGTAAATGGAAACCATTAGCTGTTATTTTTTCAGTAGCAGGCCTATTTGGTTGTTTGCCTATTTTTCAAGCAAACCAACTCACCCAAGTTGTTAGAGATGTATTTCTTATACCGAATAACTTATTAATAGACTCTGGCTATTTTACAGAAACATTTGGAATGGGTAATACTTTTCTTTCAGATTTGATTTCAGGGATAGTTATTGTCATTATTGTATCTGTAGTCATTTTTGGAGGGATTACTAGAATTGCTGCGGTGGCAGGTAGATTGGTACCTTTTATGGTGGTTACTTATGTGGTCATTGTGCTTTACATTATCCTTTCTAACATTAGTTTAGTGCCTGAGAGTTTTGCTTTGATTTTTAATGATGCCTTTACTGGTAATGCCGTTTTGGGCGGGCTGGTAGGCGAGGTAATTAGGCAAGGGGCCAAACGAGCTGCATTTTCTAATGAAGCTGGAATTGGTACAGCGCCCATGATGCACGGTGCTGCAAAAACTAAAGAACCAGTTCGTGAAGGTTTAGTGGCGATGTTGGGGCCTGCAATCGATACTTTGCTGATTTGTACTATGACGGCACTTGCAATTATTATTACGGGTGTTTGGAAAACCGGAGATGACAATGGGGTTACATTAACTGCCGAAGCTTTTGGTAGTGTCATGCCAACAATGGGTCCTTTTTTATTATTGTTATGCGTATTGGTATTTTCTTTTTCTACCCTCTTTTCTTTCTCATATTACGGTACTAAGTGTACCTCATTTCTATTTGGGGTGCAGTACCAGCAGCACTACCGCTTTTTTTATGTAGCCACCATTATTTGGGGGGCAACAGTCTCTATAGATGCTGTCATTAACTTAATTGATGGCATGTATGCTGTAATGGCATTCCCTACCATGATTTCTGCACTTTTGTTATCGCCAAAAGTGCGTGAAGCAACAATTGATTATTTTAAACGCATGAAAAATCGAGAAACAGAGAATGTGAAGGTTTCATGAAACAGGTAATTATTCATAGTAGGCGATGGCTTTTAGAAGGCTTCTTAAAAGTTGAGGAAGTAGAATTGCAATTTGAAAAGTTGGATGGCAGTTTGAGTCCAAAGTTGAAACGACTGAGCATGGAAAGGGGAGATGCGGTGGCAGCTTTAGTTTGGCATATCGAAAAGCAACAATTGTTATTTACCAGACAGTTTAGATTACCTGCCTATAACAAGGGTGAAGGCTGGGTTACTGAAGTAATCGCTGGTGGCTTGAAAAAGGGAGAAGACCCTAAAGAAGCCATGAAACGAGAAATTGAAGAAGAAGCGGGATATTTGCCTCAAAATATGACCCATATCCATACATTTTTTGTTTCGCCTGGTGGAACCTCCGAACGCATTTTGCTCTACTTCTGCAAAGTGAGCGAACAAGACAAAACCAATGAAGGCGGTGGCTTAGCCATTGAAAACGAAGATATCGAAATCTTACGCATTACCCACACTGAATTTTTTGATGCCATAGACCAAGGTAAAATCTCCGATGCCAAGACCTTAATTGCTGGTTTATGGTTGAAAGGGAATTTGGGGGAGTTAAAATTACCATAATGACTTGAACAATTTTAATGAAGCATAACATATCAATTGTATTTTTCCAACAGAATCAACCTTTTCATTTCCTATAATTCATCGAATTGGATATGTTTTGTTATAATGAATGGCGAAATAACCAAGCACTGAGTACTTCAATGGCAAAACCCTTTTTCAAGGAATTATTTTAACTTTAAGCACTGTTTTGAACGCTTAGGTTTATGGAAAAAATGCATGTAGAATCATTTAAAGCATTGAGAAATCATTTTGATGAAATCATCTCTTTAACAGAAGAAGAGTTTGAGTATGCTGCATCCTATTTCCGTCCGAAAAAACTTAAAAAACACCAATTCCTGGTTCAAGAAGGTCAACAGTCTGTAACAGAACATTTTGTTGCCTCGGGACTGGTGAAGGCATATTATACCACCGTTGAAGGAAAAGAACATATCCTACAATTTGCCATGGAAAACTGGTGGGTTACAGATTATCATGCCTTTTATCATCAAGCTGTAGCTACTACCAATATCGATTGTATAGAAGATTGCATATTACTATGTATTTCACAACAGGATAAAGACCATATCTGTAACAAGATACATAAACTTGAATATTTTTTTCGAGTAAAATCAAACAATGGGTATGTTGCATTACAACGCAGAATTCTATCACTGCTTAATCAAGATGCGAAAGGGCGCTATGAAGAATTTATTAAATTATATCCAAAACTTGTTCAGCGCATTCCCAAAACTATTCTTGCCTCATATTTAGGTGTAAGTAGAGAAACATTGAGTAGGCTGGGTAGATAGCACAATTGTGCTGTGACCTACATCACACTAAATCTGTGATGTGCCTCCTTTGTTACAGCAGGCATACTTTGCACCTTTGTAATGTAATTAACATTTTAATTTATGGAAAAAGAGATGCAGGTTTTTGCAAAATGGAAAGTAAAAGCAGGGGCTTTAGAAAAAGTTTTAGGATTGCTCAAAGAAGTAAGAGAAAAGACTAGAACAGAAAAAGGAAACCTGTATTACAATATCAATCAAAGTACAAGTGATAAAAATATATTATTACTTCATGAAGCTTATAAAAGTGAAGAAGCGATTCAAGAACATAGAAATACAAGGCACTACCAAGAACTTGTGTCTGGTAAAATAATTCCGCTTTTAGAAGATAGAGAAGTGATAATAGCTTTAACTGTATCTTAATAAAAAACTTGTTGCAGTCCGGAATGTAACTAGTAATCTCAATCTAGGAGGGACACTCCAAAAATTTAAATTTATCTTTTACAACTATTTTAAGCTCGGCTATTAGCCGTTCCTGGAATACTATTAACTATAAAATTATGAGTAAGAAAGTTTTATTTATCGTATCGAATGCAAGTCAAATTGGCCCTAACAATAGAGAGACAGGTAATTACTTACCTGAAGTCTCACATCCTTATTCAGAGTTCATTGCTAAAGGATACAGTATTGAAATTGCAAGTGCCACTGGAGGAGAAGCTCCTGTAGATGGTTTGGACTTAACGGATGATGAATTGAATGTGGAATTCTTAAAAGGGGCTGGTATCAAGCAAATGAATAATACGCTGAAAGTTTCAGAAGTAAACATTGCTGATTATGATGCCATATTTGTTCCAGGTGGTCTTGGTCCAATGGTAGACATGCCTGAGAATAAGGAAATCCAGCAAGCGATTGCAGATACTTACGAAAGAGGTGCTGTGGTAGGAGCAGTTTGTCATGGTCCTGTATCATTATTAAATGTTACGTTGAGTAATGGTTCTTCTTTAATTGAAGGAAAGAACATTACCTCATTCAGCAATGAAGAAGAAGAAGGTTATGCTAAGGAAGATGTGCCGTTTCTATTAGAATCTGCTTTAGTAGAAAAAGGAGCAAACTTTACTGCTGTTGAACCTTGGCAAGCCCATAGTATTGCAGATGGTAGACTTGTTACTGGTCAAAATCCCGCCTCTGCTAAAGGAGTGGCTGAAAAAATGATCAATATACTTGAATCGTTAGAAGTGAAAGCTTGATTATAAGATAAAAATGTAAAGCCCGCTATTAGCGGGCTTTTTTTTTGAATTTCATAAAAATTAATTTACTATAACTAATCTATACATTAAGAAGTTTAAAGGTATTTTCTTCAAGTAAATTACTCCTTACCCATTAAAACCTAATCCGTATTCCGGGGCCTATAAGGAAGAATAAGCGACTTTGCTCTGAGAGGGCTTCTACATTACCCAATCGATAGCCACCACCAATATGTAAGGGGAAATTAAATCTACTATTGCTCCGATTAATAGGGTACACTGATCCTAAAGCGACCAATGACAAATAGCGATTAGCGCTTTCACTAAAGTTAAATGCATCAAAAGCCAATATGCCCACACCGACTCGATAAGGCCTTCTTTTTTCTATCGCCTCGGGTTTATAAAAGGTAAACTGCGCAATAGCAGCTAAACTAATACCACCTAAACTACCTATTTCTTCTTGCCCACGAGCCAGGGTCAATAAACCAGCAGGGAAAGATATATCTATATCAAAAGTTGACTTTCTTGAAAGGATAATCTCTATTTTATGTCTATACACCCGATCACTATATCTTGACGCTATATGTCCAACAACGATTTCAATCCTTGCCCATTCGTTCAATTCAAGGGTTTTAGTACGCAAAATATTATTGAGATTGATATTGTTGTTCCTACAGTCACTTTTATTATAGTAATTTCTTCGTAAAGAATTTCCTTCAGGACAAATCGTGATGTTGTCAATTCTTTTTTGATCTATAAGTTGTTTGCGGTTATTGACCACCTGTACCTCAATAAACATATATTGTTTGCCATATAGGTTGCCCAGGCTATCTATGGCGTCTTGGTTAAAGGAAAAAACAATGTCTTTGATCGGTTTACCATAAAAAACAGTAGTAGTAATATCGGTAATGGGGATTTCACCTGAGCCATAATCAATTTTTACAAATTGTAGATCTTTGGGACGTTGGTATTCTTGTACAGTAATAGCATAACCAGTTGGTTCGCCAAAGTTGAGCATTTCTATTTTTTTCTTATATACCGAAAGCGGGATGTTCAAGGTAAAAACCTGTCGGTTTTCATTTCCAGAAGTCGAATCTGTTTTGATCCTGAATAAACCCTCAAACCTAAAACCAGCTCGGTCGAGTGCCTCACCTTCAACTTTTACGTCAATAATTTCACCAGGAAAAACAGAAAGATTCTCCGTCCATTCACCTCCATTTCTCTGTATACTTACTTTTTGAATACTGGTGTTATGCCTAATGGTAAAGTTGGTAATATAATTGGCTTCATCACCACTTTTAATATAGAGGTATCCGTCAGAAAGCCTGTGGTAATCATACACCCTTAAATCACAAAGCACCCTTCCATTACTTAATTCGGTTTTGGTAAATAGTTCGGCTATGAGAGCTCCTCCAGGCCTTTCTCTTGCTTCTATGCGATAAGTTTTTTGTAATTGTATGTCACGATGGTAATCTAATTGTATTTCATGGGTACTGTAGCGTGCATTTGTTTCTAATATAATTTCCTCTTGATCTATATTTAAAAATGTCAACCTGCTTTCTTTTACCTGAAAATTCCTTTGTGCCAAAGGATATTCATATTTAATACTGCCTTCACTATCGAAATAGGGGCGTTTTAATTTAATACTTAAATCGAATACTTGTGCGCCAATTTTCTCTGGGAGTAAGTGAAGTAAAATACGGTTACTCCTGCGAGTAATGCGGTATTTTATGTTGCCATTATTTTGCCATGCGGCTTGCAGCCTTATGTTTTCGGGTAGGTCTGTAAAAAGCTCAAAAGTTTTTTCTTCCCCAACATACAATTCATTTTCTAGTATGTTTAAATTAATGTTTGTTCGTGTATAAGTGAATAAACGGATGACTTGCCTTTCTACCTTGTTATTATTTGCTACTAAAGAAAATCTCAAAAAATTACTTTCTGAGAGCCTTTTTAGCCTTACTTTCATGCGATAGAGATTTTCGGCTTCAAGGTTTAAAGAATCTATTACATCAAAATCGGTAGAGGGCTCTATGCTTAAAGAATTAATTTTTTCGGCCGAATCTATATTGAAAAAGACTTCAACGGTTTCATCCTCTTCTTCATAGAAAAATGCCAAGTGTGGTTCATTTCTAATGGACAACAAATTATTACTTAATGTAAATAAGCCATTGTCGGTTCTTAACTCAACGTCGGTAATAAAATTGGGTGTTTGTCCGAAACTAGTAGTAGTTATTAAAAAGTGCAGTAAGCATGCACATATAAAAAATAGCACTCGACGCATGTTAGTTCTTTAGCATTGATGTTTGAAGTGCGAAAATAAGCATTGTATGTTAAGATATACAAAAGGCTTATAGACTGTCAGTACCAATAAGTTAAAGATTTAATTATCCTAAATATGGAAACCAATAGCGTAAATTTAAAGCGTGAGGGATGAGGTATATGATATGAAAGTAATATAAAAAGTTATGACATGTAAAATTTTTATCTCTGATAATCAGTATATTATAATTATTTACTAAATTTTATTTGCATTTATATGTTACAACATATATTATTGCATTGCTTCTTTGAAGCATTTTTAATAAAGAAATATATGTATAGACATTAAATGGTATAACTTTAAATTTTAAAAAAATGAAAAAATTAAGTTTAGTATTCGGATTATTATTTATCGCTTTATTTACAGCCAATGCACAAAGTACTTGGAAAAGCGACCCTGCTCATTCTAGTATAGAATTTACAGTAACACACATGGTAATTAGTGAAGTAACTGGAAAATTCGGAGGTTTTGAGGCTGTAATTGAATCTGGTAAAGAAGATTTTTCTAATGCTAGCATTGAGTTTTCGGCTGACGCATCTACGATTAATACAGGTATAGAAAAAAGAGATGCACACTTAAAATCTGCAGATTTCTTTGACGTAGAAAAGTTTCCAAAGCTCACTTTTAAAAGCACATCATTTAAAAAAGTTGAAGGGAAAAAATATGCATTAAAAGGTAACTTGACCATGCATGGTGTGACCAAACCAGTAGTGTTAGATGTTGTTTACAATGGTACTATCAAAGACCCATACGGACAAACAAAAGCAGGATTTAAAATAACTGGTGAATTAAACAGAACTGATTATGGTTTAGCATGGAATGCTGCTTTAGAGACTGGTGGAGTGGTTGTTAGTGAAGAAGTAGGTATTACTGCTAATATCCAATTGGTAAAAGAGGTATCAGCTGGAAAATAAACCTTATTGAATTTCTTAAAGGAAAGGTAGGATATAATTTCTACCTTTTTTTGTATTTTTCATGTTGTAACATTTAAATGCCTATAAACGTTATGTTTATTCATGATTGATTGTAGAAACTATGAGAATTGAAGAAGAAATAAAGGCGAAATTCAGGAATGAATACCAAAAAGTAGCATTAAATATCTTTTTTACTAGTAATTGGCTGTCGCAACATCAAAAGAAGATATTTAAAAAATTTAATATAACGGTTCAGCAATATAATATACTAAGGATTTTACGTGGCCAAAAGGGACAGCCCGTAACAATTGGCAATATAAAATCTAGAATGTTAGAGCGAGAATCTGATGTTTCGAGGATTGTAGATAAAATGAAACAAAGGGGCTGGGTAAAACGCTACAGTTGTGAGGAAGATAGAAGGGCAACCCATATTTTTATTACAGAAGAAGGCCTTCAATTACTGAAAGATATGGATTGCCACGAAGCCGATTTCGATAAAATGCTTAGCTCACTTTCGGTTGAAGATGCCAAGCTATTAAACAACTTATTAGATAAAATTAGGGAATACCAGATTTAGGCATATTCAATGCCATCATCTTCATAGCTAACTCCAAGCTTGTCTAGTACTTTTTGTGGGCTTCCTTGCCATACATTGGCCGCATTGCCCATATAATTTAAATCTTTAATCCCTATTTCACTTGTAAAAAAACCTGTAGCTACAAAGTCTCTGAACATATTGAACCAAGTTACTCCTTGACTCATCTCAGGCGACGCTTTGTCAGGATATGCAATTTGATCAAGCATATTTTTTTGTTCTTCTGCTGAAATAGAAATAAAATCTTTTTGAAATTGCTTTTGGCATTGGTAGTCTAACCAATTGAGTCCACCTCGCATTTTAGTTTGGTGTATTGGTTGATCTTTCATCATAAATTCTATAAATGCTGGTACCTTGGCTTCAATAGCACTTCCAGACTTTTCATCTGCTGGAATGATTATCTCAGATAATACTTCCACCGTTTTCATTTCATGTTCGGTAAAGAATTGTTCTGCTAACAATTTTTTATCAGCGTCATTCAGGTTTTTTAAACCACTACTATTATCATGATCTCCATGACTATGGTCACCATGTTGGTGTTCATCAGCTTCTTTTTGATCAGCTGGTGCGCAACTTGGCACGAGACTGGTTGTAGCACCTAAAGAGGCGAGTCCAATTACTTTTAAAGAATCTCGTCTATTTATTTTATTTTTTTTCATTATATATTCATTTGCTTTTTTTGATCGATAATATACTCACAAGCACGCATAGAAAGTGCTAAGATGGTCCAAGTAGGATTTTTATCTGCCATGGAAGTAAATGTACCTCCATCATTCACAAATAAATTTTTAACATCATGAGTCTGGCAGAACCCATTGGTAACTGAATCTTTTGGATTGCTGCCCATGCGCGTAGTGCCTACTTCATGAATGATCAAGCCTGGCGCTAATAAACCATAATCTTCTTCCTTTCCTGGTTTTTCACCTAGTGGAAATCCACCCATTCTATGGATAATTTCTTCAAAGGTATCTTGCATGTGCTTGGCCTGTAGTTTTTCATGATCACTCCATTTGTAATGGAATTTTAAAACTGGGATGCCCCATTTATCCACCACGTTAGGGTCTATCTCGCAATAATTACTTTTAAGTGCTACGGGTTCACCTCTACCTGCAAAACCGACCATGGCTCCATAGAACATACGATAATCATCTTTTAATTGCTTTCCATAGCCTCCACCTCCATTGGCTCTTTCACTGCCATCTCTGTAACTAAATTTACCATTGTACTTATGTATGCCACCCAAAAAGCCATAACCAGGCATTCTTCTGCCACCGCCAAACTCAATATGGTATCCTCTAGGAAAATCTAGCTTCGAATTATCGAGCCACCAAGGCATATACATATGCATGCCGCCAATTCCATCTTCATTATAAGGAATGCTATCCATCATACTTGGAATAATACCAGCCCTACCAGCTCCTGTAGAATCCATGAGATATTTACCGATTAAATCACTTGAATTGGCCAAACCGTTCGGGAAGCGACTAGATTTAGAGTTAAGTAAGATACGTGCGCTTGAACAGGCACTTGCCGCAAGAATGACCACTTTTGCTTTTACACTATAATCCTTTCCATCTTCTTTATCGACATATGCTACACCAGTTGCCAAGCCTTCATCATTGGTAATTACTTCTCTGGCCATGGCATTTAGTACTAATTTGAGCTTGCCTGTTTCTAAGGCAGGATTTACGAGTACAGGAGGAGAGGAGAAGTTAGAATAAGTAGAACAACCTCTATTACATTGGGAACAATAATGGCAAGCAGCCCTTCCATTATGCGCCCTTGTAAGTATAGACATACGCGATGGCACTACTGGCACATCCATTCTATCACAAGCCTTTTTTACGAGTAACTCGTAGGCACGTGGTTTAGGAGGTGGTAAGAAAAATCCGTCTGGTTCATTATCCAGACCAAGAGAAGGGTCGTGGTTCGTGCCAAAAACACCAACTAATTTATCTACTTTGTCATAGTAAGGTTTAATGTCTTCGTAAGAAATTGGCCAATCATCTCCTAAGCCATCAATACTTTTTCTTTTGAAATCTTTGGGGCCAAAACGGAGAGAAATTCTGCCCCAATGGTTTGTTCTACCACCTAACATTCTAGATCTAAACCAACCGAATTCAGTGCCATTTTCTTTGGTATAAGGTTCACCTTCAATTTCCCAACCTCCGAATGCCGCATCAAACTCACCAAAAGGTCTGTGTGTATTGGCCCCTCTTCTTGGTGATTGGTAGGGCCATTTAAACATATCCCCTTCAGCAGAATCGAAAAAAGGGCCTGCTTCAAGCATAACTACATCTGCGCCTGCCTCTGTGAGCACTTTGGCGGCCATTCCACCTCCAGCACCTGAGCCTACGATACATACATCATAGGTCTTGTTACTATCTTGCATTTTCATACTTTGCTTAGCTGATTGAGCTAACTTCTTTTATAGTGAATAAAAGCATAATTTAGCCATTATATCGAAGAAATAAAATTTCATTTCACTTGATAATTCTAATTAATTTTAGCGCAAAAGTGTGTAAAAGTTGAGTTCCTTACTGCTATATGATTTCACTTGATAGCAAAAACTTCTTGGCGATAATGCTCCCCTGCCCGATGTTGGTGTCGACACCAACATCGGCCGGAGTTTTTTCTTGAAAATTGAATTACAAGAAATTGTATATTGAACAAGTTTTTTCGAAAATCTGAGCGCACTTGAATGATGAATTATTTTCAAAATCCGTGGGTTATTATTTTGTTATGCCTGACGCTAGGTTTAGCACCATTTAATCCCGAACCACATATTATTGGGAAGATAAGATGGATACTTGGTGGAGCAAATGGCATGAGTATGATGGATTATGCAGATTTCCTTTTTCATGGTTTGCCGTGGGCATTATTAGGTAGGTGGTTAGTTATAAAAACCAGTAATTTCTATAGAAGTTAAAAGTATAATTATTAAAACTATGAGTTCTTTTTCAGACTTGATTAACAAATCAGAAAAACCTGTTTTGGTAGATTTTTATGCCGATTGGTGTGGGCCTTGTAAATATATGTCCCCAGTTTTAAAAAGTGTTGCCGATAAGTTAGATGAAAAATTGAAAGTTATTAAAGTAGATGTTGATAAGAATCAAAGGGCAGCACAGGTGTATAAAGTGCAAGGCATACCTACGCTTATTCTTTTTCATAAAGGAAAGATTTTATGGAGGCAGTCTGGTGCAATGCCAGAACATGCGCTCCTACAACACTTAACCCCTCATTTGCCTGCAAGTGTATAAAGAAAAACTATTTAGCGATTTGTTAGGCAAACAATCAATAGTCTTCTAAACCTCTAATAATTTGATAAAATTAAATTTTGTCTTATTACTTTTCATTTTATCCTGTTCGCACAGAAAGGAGTTTTTTATGCAAGGAAAAAACTATGATAAAAAATCATGTCCTACAAATAATATAACCCAAACTGTCAAATATCAGATTCATGATGACTATCAGATACATTTTGAAAAAAATGTATTTAGGTCAAAATTAGAATATTTAAAAAGTGTAGATTATAATGTTCGAACCAGAACAAAACTTTATGATCTAATTGAAGATAATTCGATTGTATTTAAAAAACTCAACAATTTTTGGACTTTATATAATGGCTCAGACAGTTTGAGTTTAACTGACGGAATCGCATTTGCGGAAATTTCTGATGTATTGATACGTGAGGAAGAGTTTCAAATATTTAAGAATGGAATGAAGTTTAACTCATGTTTGACTTACAAACATTGGTACCCTAAAAGTCAAGGGGTAATAATGTCGGTATATTTAATCGGTATTGATACAATTAGTTCGCAGGTTTTTGGGTTTGTAGATTGAAATTATGCCAAATAAGTCATAAAAAGCTATGCTCAGTTGGGTGAACTTGATAGCTTTTCACAACTTAATGACATTGCGTCCACAGGACACTTTGGTAGCTATAATACAGCTCAGATTTATGGTTTCATTAACTAACAGCTTCAGCTTCTTCCAATTCAGCAGTAGGAATACAACTGCAGAATAAATTTCTGTCGCCATAAGCACTATCGATACGCCTTACACTTGGCCAAAATTTTTGCTGTTTTACGTATGGTAATGGATAAGCAGCTTCTTCTCTAGTGTATGGAAATACCCAATTATCAGCTATAACCAGGTTTGCTGTATGAGGTGCGTTTTTAAGAACATTATTATTCATATCAGCAGCTCCATTCTCTATTGCAGCAATTTCTTTTCTTATGGCTACCATTGCATCGCAGAACCTGTCCAACTCTTCTTTAGATTCACTTTCTGTAGGTTCTACCATCATGGTACCTGGTACTGGAAAAGAAACAGTGGGTGCATGGAAACCATAATCCATCAATCTTTTGGCAATATCTTCCACTTCAATACCCGCTTTCTTAAACTCCCTACAATCAATGATCATCTCATGGGCAGAGAAACCGTTTTTACCAGTATAAAGAATAGGGAAGTGATCTTGCAGTCTTACGCGGATATAATTGGCATTTAAAATGGCAATCTTTGTAGCGTTTGTTAGACCTTCGCCACCCATCATAGCAATGTAAGCATAGGAAATAGGCAAAATACTAGCACTTCCCCAAGGTGCTGCAGAGATGGCACTAATGCCTTTTTCCCCACCTGTTTTAATCACACTATGCCCTGGAAGATAGGGAGCAAGTTCTGCCGTTACGCCTATTGGGCCCATACCTGGTCCACCACCGCCATGAGGAATACAAAAAGTTTTATGTAAGTTGAGGTGACAAACATCTGCACCTATGTTCGCAGGACTGGTTAATCCTACCTGAGCATTCATGTTTGCGCCATCCATGTATACCCTTCCGCCATTCTGATGGATAATCTCACAGATTTCAACTATCCCTTCTTCAAAAACACCATGGGTCGATGGATAAGTAACCATGAGTGCTGCTAAGTTATCACTGTATTTTTCGGCTTTCTCTTTAAGGTCTACAATGTCAATGTTACCACTTTCATCACACTTTACAATCACGACCTTCATTCCTGCCATTACCGCACTTGCAGGGTTAGTGCCATGTGCAGAAGACGGAATTAAAGCGATATTTCTATGTGTATCACCATTATTTTTGTGGAATGCCCTGATTACCATAAGTCCTGCATACTCTCCTTGTGCACCAGAATTTGGTTGTAAAGAAACAGCATCAAATCCGGTTATTTCTTCGAGCCATTTTTCCAGATTTACAAAAAGTTCTTGGTAACCAGCAGCTTGGTCTTTGGGAGCGAATGGATGTAATCCTGAAAACTCTGGCCAAGTCACTGGAATCATTTCTGCAGTAGCATTCAATTTCATGGTACAAGAACCCAAAGAGATCATAGAATGTACCAGTGAAAGATCTTTATTTTCTAAACTTTTTAAGTAACGAAGCATGCCATGTTCTGAATGATATTTATGGAATACTTCATGTGTTAAATAGTTGCTCTTCCTAATTAAAGATTCTTCTAAGTTATACTCAATTTCACTTTGCAAGCCATTAACGCTTTCTATACCTTTCACAGATTTAAATACTGATAATATTTCTTCAACATCATCAACAGAAGTACTTTCATTTAAAGAAATACAAATATTAGTGGCATCTAAGTAGCGGAAATTAATTTCTTTGCTAAGTGCTAAATTCTTAATTTGAGTTTGTGTTTCGCTACTTTCAACAGTTATTTGAAGAGTATCGAAATGCTGTTTGTTTTCAACTTTAAATCCTAATTGTGTTAATCCTTTTGCCAATACATCGGTAAGGCCATAAACACGTAGCGCTATATTTTTTAAGCCTTCTGGTCCATGGTAAACGGCATAGGCAGCAGACATAACAGCTAGTAAAACTTGCGCGGTACAGATGTTAGAGGTTGCTCTTTCCCTTTTGATGTGTTGTTCTCTGGTTTGAAGCGCCATTCTATAAGCAGGTGTGCCATCAACATCTTTTGAAACCCCAATGATTCTACCAGGCAATAAACGCTTATAGCTTTCTTTGGTAGCCATAAAGCCTGCATGTGGTCCACCGTAACCCATAGGCACCCCAAATCTTTGCGATGAGCCTACTACTACATCTGCTCCCATCTCACCAGGTGCTTTTAAAAGTAAGAGACTTAATAAATCTGCAGCCACCGTAACTTGTATCTTTTGTTCATGTGCAGCAGCAATAAAATCACTGTAATCTACAACCTCGCCTTCCGAATGTGGGTATTGAAGTAAAACTCCAAATAGTGCTTCATCGAACAAGTCAATATCATCAATTGTACCTACAACCATCTCGACATTGATGGGTGCGGTACGCGTTCTTAAGAGCTCGATGGTTTGTGGATGGCAATGTTTTGAAACAAAAAACTTGTTCGCTCCTTTTTTTGTACGACTAGCCTGTGCATGCATCATCGCCATGGCTTCTGCAGCAGCTGTTGCTTCATCGAGCAAAGAAGCATTGGCAATTTCCATGGCGGTTAAATCAGAGATAACTGTTTGGAAGTTGATGAGCATCTCTAATCTTCCTTGCGCAATTTCAGCTTGATAAGGAGTATATGCTGTATACCATGCAGGATTTTCTAAGATATTTCTCAAAACTACGTTTGGTACCAGACAATTGTGATAGCCCATACCAATATAGTTTTTGAATAATTTATTTTGTTGGGCTATTTTCTTGAATGTAGCCAAAAACTCATGTTCACCCTGTGCTTTAGGAAGTGAAAGTGGTTTTTGTAGCCTTATATTTTCAGGTACGGTTAGGTCGATCAGTGTTTCCAAATCACCCACTCCAATTTTGGCTAACATATCGGCTATTTCGGTAGCATTTGGGCTGTTATGTCTAGTTTCGAAGCGGTCAAAATTGTTAAGATCTATTTTCATTGAATTAAGAGAAGATTATAATGAAAAATCCTTTTTATAAACAAGTAATGTATGATAATAAGGGGTATGTGTATTAGGCATTAAAATTTGGCGCAAATATAAAAAATTTAGCCCAAGACTTATGTCTTAGGCTAGAAGAACAGTGAATAAAACGTAAATGTTTTTTTGTTTTAGCCGGGTAGTTCACGAAGTGCTTCTTCAAAAATTTGGAGCTTTTCAATTTTGTGCATACTTACCCTGCACCAGTCTTGATTATCGAACTCCCATACTTTTATTCCAATTCCTTTTTCAAACATTTTCTTCTTAAAAGCCTCGCCTTTCATTTTAATAGGAAACAAGATGAAACTGGTAACTGAAGGAATATAATCGTAACCCAAATCTTTTAAGAAACCATACGTATAAGCTTTGGCCTCTTCGTTTTTAGCTACGCTGTATTTCATATATGCTTCATCTTTGAAACTGGCAATAGCACCATAAAGAGAAGTTGCAGAAGTTGTACCACCTCTAGTACTGAATTTTTTGATTTTCTCAATAGTCTCAGGTTGAGCTATACAATAACCTATTCTGAGGCCTGCAAAAGCATGTGCTTTAGAGAATGTTCTGGCAATGATAACATCATAGCCTTCCCTTACCAAGCTACCCATACCTTTGGCTTCAATTCCACCAGCGTAATCTATGTATGCTTCATCTAAGAAGACAGGTTTTTTGGTTGAAACTGTTTTGCAGAAGTCTTTTAATTTTTCTGTATCTAAGTCAGTACCAGTAGGGTTGTTGGGGTTGCAAATATAAACAAGGCTAGTATCATCAGATACCCTTGCTTCCATGACATCTAAATCTAATTTATAGTCACTTGTTAAAGGTACTTTATCCCAATCTGCACCATAAGCATCAGACATTCTTACCAAAGACATATAACTAGGATCGCCAGAAATTACTTTACCACCTTTTAGACCATAGTAGAGTGCTGCTGCCATGAGTAATTCTGTTGAACCAGCTCCTAAAATTACTTGATCAGGAGAGACGCCTTCTTTTTCAGCAATCATTTCGGTAAACTCTTTCCTGGCATCTCGTGGATACATGAAACTATTGTCAATTGCCTCAATAATTGCTTTTTTGGCTTTTTCAGAAGGCCCGAAAGCATTTTCATTGGAAAGTAAACGCGCTTTCATCGGAGGAAAATCGCGCATTTCCTGTAAAGTCATTTCATATTCGGAAAGATATTCTAATGACTGAATACTTTCTATTTTAGACTTTGATTTTGCAAAACTTGGTATTCCAGCAAATACACCTGCTGCTAATAATGAACTGTTTTTTAACCAGTTTCTACGGTTAGATTTGGCATTCATGGGGTAATCTATTTAAGTAAACTAAAGATTTGATGTGGTGATGGTTGATGAAGGTCAAGGAAAGAGAATTATATTTCTTTGAATAAATATACTATTTTTTTGAAGATTCTTTGGGAATCGTATCAAAATATTAGATTATTAATAAAAGATTGATACTTCAAAAAGTAGATAGGGAATTATAGTTTTACATGTTATATGCCTTTACTTGGTAAGGGACCACAAGAATAAATATACCAAACATCAAGGCAAAACACATATTTCTTAAGCTTTGGAATCCTACACACCGAATAATTGCATAGAGTGCTGGCGTTTTATTCTGTCGGATGAGCTAGGGCAGAAATTTCTTTAGCTCGTGAAGAATTCTTCTTATTATTTTGATTTTCAGTCTTTTTTAAAGGCGAAAGTATTTTGTTAAGAAAATTGACAGTAATAATGTAAGTGGGTTTCACACCTACCATACCCAAACTGCCCGATGCCAATGTACTTCCAGTTACTAATGGATTATCAGAAGCATAATAAGCATAATGTAAAGCTAGTTTTTGTGGATCAATACTGCTTCGCACATAAGCTGCCGATTGTATTGCTTTTTGGTAATGTGCTCCCTCCATTTCTAGTCCGATGGCTTTCCAAGAAGAGTTTTTGAAATAATCTAGTACATCTTTGTTTTGTAATGAAGTCCCTAAAACTGTAACCATTGGTCCCTCGCATACATTTACTCCTGCATTTTGGTAATCTTCCAATTTTTGCTGGTTAATGAAAGGGTAGTTATCTGCTGTTCCTTCAAAAACATGGGCATTGGGTAACATAATATCGCCTTTGCCACCAGTTAAAATTCCCGCTTTTCCCATGACTGAAATAGACTCAACATTCAAAGGGATTTCTTGCCCATTTACATCATAACGTTTCAATAGTTCGTCCATGGTTTCATAAGCTTGCTCACCAAAAGCGTAGTCCATGACGATAATTACTGGTTTTTTCTCTTTAATGTAAGAAGCATCTATAGTAAGCTCTGGAGAAAATGAACGCACATCCATACGCGCTGTATCAAATATTTGTACATTCAAATTAGTACCAGATTCGTCTTCTATGAAAATCATACCATGTTTATTGGCATAATCATTCACCTTGCGTTGCAGTCTTCTATTTTCATCCTTGCTCAATTCCATGGCAAGGCTTGTTATATCTGGCGTTTTATCAGTTTCCGTCAGTACTTGATACGCATATAGGCAATTCATTACACTATGCATATTGGCACTGATTATATGGATGGGTCTATCGAGTAATTCGTAATTTTTAAGATGTTTTTTGATGTTGTTCGCCCAAATTTCGCCATATACATGGTGCCCAACTTGTTGCCTGAGTGTTGGTGTAAAACTGATTTCTCTATGTTTGCTATTTTCAACCTCGTCTTGCGCTACTTTTCCTAACCAGTAAATGACGTGGAACAGCCCGCTGTTACGGCTTTTGTTTTCACAAAAACGGGCATGGGCTTTTTTAGTCTCTTCAAAAGTTCTTCCTAAAATGTTGCTCAGGTAAGCGAAGGCTTTATCGCGATTATGGTCATCAATAGCCACTTCACCTTTTACTATTTCTTCTAATTTTTTCCAATCGCGGGTGCGTTGTCCTTTTTCATTCAATGAATGGTGATAAATCTTGGTAGCTTCTACATATAAGAAAGTTAAATGCGTGAGGATGTCATATATCTCACTTCGTCCACGAGTAACCTCAATAAGCATCTGGTTTTTATCTATGCGGTAACAGTTACGTCTTCTTTTGGCTGGAACAAAATTTTCGAAATTAGACTCATCGTAGCCCTCTTCTGATATCAGCCTTACATACCTGCATTGCTCAATGCCTTTAGGCAATCGGTCGATTACATAGACCAAACCATCTAGCTCTACTTTGTGGTGATCACCCATTGAACCATAAATTTCTGGACTGAGTGTTAGTAAAGCTTCTACTATTTCCTGACCCGAAACCCCAGAAGGCTTATAATGCCCACGATTAAACAAATGGCGCATGACAATGTACAAACGCTCAATAGCTGCTCTCGACTCCTGTGCGGGTGTTCTATTAGAAAATAGTATGCTCATATCTTTTAGCTGTGTTTGTTATAATGCAAATAACGCAATTATTATGTTGCATGTACTAACAATTATAAAAGGAAAAGGGTTTAAGACCAGCTTTAACATTATGCCGATATCAAAATTTCAGCACAAAAAAAAGCACTCAATTATCATGAGTGCTCTTTTAGAATCAAAATTGAAGATTTTTATTCTAAGGGATAATTCCTTCCACATTTTCTATTAAATGATTCAAAGTAACTCATTAGTGTAGACTTCTTATACACTAAGTTTTTAATTCTGTAAGACATTGTTGATTTATTGCCCCAGCAACTTACTACTAAATGCAATTGCTTTTTAAAAGTATTATCTTCTATAGTTATTTCTTCATCATTATCGCTGTTTGATTTGTATTGCTTATAAAGCAATTGTTGAATTTGTTCTTGCATAACAGTATTGAAGAAAAATATTTCTGAATTTCCATCTTCAATAGAATACAAATTAGCATTTCCCTCTGTATGTACTTTTAATAGCATCTTCTTCTTTTTCCAGTCAATTAATTGTTTTTCGTTTACATTGACCTTTTCATTTTTACTATTGTCAACCAGCACTTCAGCATAAATAAACTTTTCTTGCCTACTTACATTTTTAAAACTAAACTCTTTTATCTCATTAATATCTATATAATCTGGAGCAGCTTTTTTTGAAGCTTTTATAGTAAGCTCAGTAGGATTATTAAACCAATCATTGTCTTTGATTAAACATTCAATTCTTTCGTTTTCATTAGTTATGAAATATCCGGGGTAATAATTGGAATATGAATTACATTGTTCATTATAGGCTTCAAAATATCTTGTTAAATGCTCTCTTGTATATCTTAGACTATTGAGTCTTTTGGCAAGTTGACCGCCACAATTGACCATTAAATTAAGTTGTTGCCTGAAGGTGTTATCTGTTTTAATTACCCATGATCCTTCACGCATAATACGAACTAATTTTTGAGGATCTTCTTCTAATATATAGCGTTTGTATACCAATTGTTGAATAGAATCTTGAGAGATTGTATTAAAGAAGAATCTTGTTAAGTTTTTATCTTGAAGTAAATACAAATTGGCATCCCCTTCTAAAAGTACTTCTAAAAATAGTTCTTCTTGTGTCCAAGTTGATAATCGATCAGTGGTTAATTTATTTTCGTCGTCACTAGATCTGTCAAGATACACCAAAGCTCGAATAAATTTTACCCGATTTTCTTCTGCAGTAACTCCAAATTCTTTTACTTCTTCTATACTTTTAATTCCTTTTTCAGCACCAAATGAATACTTGTAGTAAAATTCCTTTGGGTTTGTTTTCCAATCGTCATCCTTAATAAGACATTCAATACGATCTCCATTATTGGTTATGAAGTAGCCTGGATAATAACTCACTTGAGAATAGCCAGCGATGCTGATAAAGCAAAGCATTAGCATTGAAACAATCACTTTCATAGCAGTAAGATTAAATTGAAGTAAAAGTTTTAGGGTAGTAAACAAAACAAAAAATAGGGTATGATATACCAAAAGCTTTAATTTGCTACCCTTTTATTATTACGTCTAAAATGTAAACAAGATATTTCATTTTAGTGCTAAAGAAGCTGATTCATTAATTTCTATAGTCCAATGGTGGTTTTCTATCTCCCAGTAGGGCTTCATATTGAAAGTCAACTCCAACTTTATCCTTTAACTCACGAGTGGCTTTCTCTATGGTTAGGGGTTGAGTAAATAAATCATAGGCAGTAAGGGTAAGGGTTTTGGCAGCTACTAGCATACCTTTTTTCCCAATAGACATTCCACCGGCTGCTACGGCTTGCCAACTGTGTGCAGAGGTTCCTGGTACCCAAGTAGCTGAAACCATACCTGCTGTGGGTACTACCCAGCTTATATCTCCTACATCTGTAGAACCACCACCACTGCCACCAGTTTTAAACTCCCTTATTTCTGCTGCTCTAGAAAGTGGCACTTTTTTATCTCCGAAAGACTCCGATATTTTTTCCGCAAAAGCGATTTCATTGTCATTATAATTCACGCCACCCACTTTTACTAGATTGTCATACATCACTTTTGCTAGAATTTCATTGGGCATTAAATTATACAAACCGTGAATTACTTCATATTCTAACTTTGTACCTGTGCCTAAAGCGGCACCTTCTGCTGCTTTTACAACACGTTCCCAAATATTTTTCACTTCTTGTATTTGTGGATGGCGCATGTAATAATATACTTCTGCAAATGCTGGTACTACATTGGGCGCTTCTCCACCGCGAGTTATCACATAATGGATGCGTGATTTTTCATCCACATGCTCGCGCATCATGTTCACCATCATATTCATGGCCTCTACACCATCTAATGCGGAACGCCCTCTCTCTGGTGCACCTGCAGCATGGGAAGCGATTCCGTGAAAGCGGAATTTAGCAGATTTATTGGCTAAGGACGAACTGGGGTTTGCTCCGTTAGATGCAGAAGGATGCCAATGCAATGCTGCGTCTACATCATCGAACAAGCCAGCCCTTACCATATATACTTTACCTGCACCACCCTCTTCTGCTGGTGTACCATAGAAACGGATAGTACCTTGGTTTCCAGAATTTTGCAACCAGTTTTTGATATTTACAGCTGCCGAAGCAGATGCTGCCCCAAATAAATGATGCCCGCAAGCATGCCCTGCTTTTTTATCTTCTATTACTTGCCTCACTGGTATAGAGTCTTGAGACACACCGGGCAATGCATCAAATTCTCCTAAAATAGCAATGACAGGTTTGCCACTACCATAACTTGCTATAAATGCTGTTGGTATTTCTGCTACGCCTTCTTCAATGGCAAAGCCGGCCTCTTTCAAGGTGTTTTTTAAAAGGGCACTACTTTTTTCTTCTTGGTAGCCTAATTCTGCATAGCCCCAGATTTTTGTGGCAATTTCTGCATATTTTTCATGGTCTTTTTCAACTGCAGCGAGCAAGGCAGCTTTATCTTTCTCAGCTTTTTTACTTTGGGCAAATAGAGGAGAAGCAGCCATAAATAGTACAAATAGCAGGTAATGGTATAGTTTCATAGTTAAATGGGCTTGTTAAATAATTAAAGAGATGAATTTAGTAGATTTTTGTCAGATGTGAGGAGTTGATATGGATTTTTAGTTTTTACATGATGTTGGTTGTCCTAGTGACTTTGAAGGAAAGCAATCAATAAGTATTTAAAATTTTCTCTGTTTTTTCTCTAGTTTTAGCAAAGACCCATCTATTCATTGTAATTGTTTTTCGATTCTATAATCTTGTTTACTCTTGGTTGCAAAGCCCAAATCCCTATTGGTAAGATTAACATCAATAGAAATTCGCCGAGGTATTCTGATAATTTAGCTTCTCTTTTTAATTCAATTGATTTTAAAGTTTTGGCAGGGAAAGCAAAGAAATGAAAAAAAGCAAAAAACATATACAAAAGCGGTAAAACGATTAGCCCAGTAAAAGTCATGCCTTGTCCACCCGAAAGATTAATTATTAATGAATAAGTAGTAAACCAAAGAAATGTATTAACCAAGAAAAAGTTATAGCTTAATTCAATTCTTCGTGGAAGATAGTTCTGAAGGAAATGCCCTATTAATAATGGATAAATGATATAAACGATAATACCAATAATCCTTAAAAATATTGAAATGCTTGGTTGATTTTCGACAGTGATATTTCCGATTAGCAATCCGATGATTACTATCATGAAAATCATCCAACTTTTAAATTTTAACAAAATAGCCATGAAATAAATGATTATACATCATTCCTAACTTAAATTTAATGGGTATCCGTAAGTTTACACACTTTATAAAAATGAGAGTGGGTCGTCAGAAAAGCGGGGTTAGGGAGAGCATGTGGGGGGAAGCATTTTTCTGACTAGACTTTTTTTGCATACCTTTTTGTGGCAATGACAAAAAAGTATGTCAGGGTTGAAGGGATGAAATCCCTTAGGTTGTGTTGTTGGATACTACAATGGTAGATTTTGAATAACTGATATTATGTGTAACCAAACGGATACCCATATTAAATTTAGTGTTTAAGATTTTATTGAAAAATTAAATATAAAGGTGATATTGAAGCCACTTATCTAATTATATGAGGTAGAGGCAATAGATTTAAGTCTAAAGAACTTAAACCTTAGTTCTTTTTTTGCAAGATTAGGTAAGCATTACTTTTCGATCATAGTCTGTTTTACTTTATAGAACTCTACCTCCGCTATTACTCTTGGTTTATATTTCAATTTTTCTTCATCCCATCTATTATAAACAAGTTCTAGGGCATGTATACCGCGGTCTAGGTTAGCAATATCTACAAAAGCAACCAAACCTTCTTGATTACTTTTTTGGTGTTCATGAAATAAGAATGAAGTTTCAATTAGTTTCCCATCTATTTTCAAATCGTAAAATTGTTGTAAACAATCCATCTTTACTTCATCGATGTCTACACTATCTTGAACTATTCTTGTCTCATAATCACACAGCTTTTTTATACTTTCTTCTTCATAGGCAGTACGATGTACAATGAATACTCTTAAAATATCGCCTTCTATCACATCAGATGGTAGAATGATTTCTCTTGAATATGCTCCTTCAGCAAGATTCTCATAATGCCCGTGTAACAATTCATATTTATCATTATTTACACTAAAAACCATCATGTCAATCAGGTTGGTATTGTTGCGTTCGGCAAATGTGAAAAAGATAGAAGATGTTGCAAAAATGAACATAAAAAGGGCGACCTTCCACCATTTATGGTTGCTCACAAAACCATAATAAATACCCCTATACAATGGTGAAAGCGTTAAATAACTGATGAGCATATAAATGGGATAGTAAATGTAAGCTACATACTTTGTCCTCTTTAACACCCCAAGGGTCACAAAATCAAAAATATGGATAAAGAAAAATACATTAATAAAAGAGTCTACCCAATTTGTATTTCCCATCTGATCAGGTACAAAATAAATTAAGAGGTTTATGAATCCTCCTATTATAAGTAATGAAAAAGTTACTCCTAAAACACAAAGAAACCATAGAAAACTTATGGCAAATGTCGCGCTGCATGCCTTTTCTAGTTTGTGTATAATATCAACATAGTTAGAGTTCTTGGTAATTTCCTTTGTGAATACAGATTGATATTTCAATTTTGAAAAATCAATTCCATCTTTATAAACATAATTTAAACCAATAAATGCCACCCAAATACTCCTCAAGAAAAGGTGGCAACTAAAACCAAAAATCAACCAACCGTTAGATACAGTAAGTAATGCACTAAGATTTTCATCAATATTTCCTCGTGAAAAAATCTGAATAGAATTATTATTAAGGAAAAGATTGAGGTCTTCTAATAAAGGAGGCACTCGAAATAAAGCAAACAATACAAAACCAGAAATCAAGATTTCAGGCTCCCAACTCTGCTCTTGGATACGAACGAGCCAGTTTCTTTCTGGAGAATGCTTCAGTTTTTTTTCTTCCATATTGATGTTTAACCAGTTTAGTCAAAGACAGGTAAAGCCAAGAACCAAACATCCAATATAATCAATCTCAAAAAAACACTCTAAAAGCAGTAAGAATTACCATAATAATTCTTGAAGAAAGATTTTGTGTCGATACGATAAAGTAAGGAATTCGACTTGAAATTCTACTTGCATATTTATCATATCAATTAAAAAACATTGATATATTTACTTAAAAAACTACCAAAATGAAGCTATTAACAACCTTATTCCTATTACTTGTAATCAGCGCTCAAGCCCAACAGGGTGGCATGTGGATTCCTTCTTTATTGGAAGGTATGAATGAAAAAGAGATGAATTCTTTGGGCAGCCAACTTACTGCAGAAGATATTTATGATGTAAATAATGCCAGTTTAAAAGATGCCATCGGGCATTTTGGAGGAGGGTGTACGACACAAATTATTTCGCCCAATGGTTTGATCCTGACCAACCACCACTGTGGATATGGTCAGATACAATCACATTCTACTTTGCAAAATGACTATTTAAAAGAGGGTTTTTGGGCAATGGATAGAAGCCAGGAATTAGCCAATCCAGGTTTGTATGTAGAATTTATTGTAAGAATTGAAGATGTAACAGAACGCGTACTTGCCGGAGTAACTGATGGACTTTCGCCTCAAGCAAAACAATCATTGATTGATAGAAACAGTAATAGTATTCAAAAAGAGGTGGAAAGAGAAGCTTGGCAAGACACTAAGGTAAAAGCTTTTTACAAAGGAAATCAGTTTTTTCTTTTTGTTACAGAACGTTATGAAGATGTACGATTAGTTGGAGCGCCACCGTCAAGCATTGGTAAATTTGGCTCTGATACCGACAACTGGGTATTCCCTCGCCATACAGGTGATTTCTCTCTTTTTAGGATTTATGCCGACGCTAATAATAGACCTGCTAAATACAGTGAAGATAATGTGCCATACCAACCCAAGCATTTCTTGCCAATCTCTTTAGATGGTGTAGAAGAAAATGACTTTACTTTAGTTTTTGGTTTCCCAGGTACTACTAATGAATATTTACCTGCTGTTGCCATAGAACATGTTACCAAAGAGTTTAACCCGACCAATATTGCAATTCGAGAAGCGGCGCTGAAGGTTATTGATGAAGCTATGAAAGCGAGCGATGATGTAAGGATCAAGTATTCTTCTAAGCAAGCACGCATAGCTAATGCATGGAAGAAATGGATTGGTGAAAACCAAGGAATAGAAAAATCGGAGGCCATTGCCAAAAGGAAGGCTTTAGAAGAGAAGTTCACTCAAGCATTATCGGATAAGGGTCTCACCGAAAAATATGGACATCTTTTATCTGAGTTTGAGAAAGCTTACCATGATTATGGGAAATTAAATATTAAGCGTAGAAAATTTATTGAAGTATTTCAGGTAACCAATGAATTAATGAAAATGCTATTCTACGCTTACCAAGTTGAGTTGACAGTACTTAACAACGAAGATGATTTTGAGAGGGTAAGAGGCATTATAAAAAGAAGCTTATTAGGCACTTTGAAAAACTACGACCCTGAAGTTGACAAAGGTGTATTTGAAAGTGTAATGCCATTTTATTCAGAAAATATAGATGTTTCTATCTACAACACTACAACGTTTATAAGTAAAGAAGGAATAGAAGAACTCTTAAGTGGAAAAGGAAAGCAGGTGGTGAAAAAGTTGAATAAAGATGCTGCTTATCTCTATGCCAAACCCATGTTAGAGGAATATTTCAAAACCATATACCCCACTTTTGAAGAAAAAGCAAATACTATAAGTGCTTTACAAACTGATTACATGAAAGCACTCATGGAGGCGTTGCCAGACTTGAGGTATTTCCCAGATGCTAATAGTACTTTACGAGTAACATATGGTCAAGTGAAAGGTTACTCCCCAAGAGATGCGGTGTATTACAACCCCGTGAGCTATCTAGATGGCGTAGTTGAAAAATATGTACCGGGAGATTATGAATTTGATGTTCCACAAAAATTATTGGAACTCTACAATACTAAAGATTATGGACAATATGCTGACAAATCTGGAAAAGTTCCTGTTTGCTTTTTAGGTACCAACCATACTTCTGGAGGTAACTCTGGCAGCCCTGCTATTGATGCTTATGGCAATTTGATTGGACTCAACTTTGATCGAGTTTGGGAAGGAACCATGAGCGATATGCACTACGATCCAGCCATTTGTAGAAATATTATGGTAGATATTCGCTATGTGCTCTTTATTGTAGATAAGTATGCGGGCGCTACTAACCTCATTGAAGAAATGGAATTGGTACATCCTAAAACTAAGGGGTAAGAATAAACGAATCTTTTGTCGTCATTACGAATGCGAAGCATGAAGTAATCTGTTAGCTATTAGCTTTTAGTTGAGAGATTACTTCATGTTTTAGCTCAAACCTAAAGGTAATAACGGAAATTACCTCCTCAACCGATTGGCAGTATAGTATAATATATTGTTATCCAACTCGCTGCCATCGTTAGCTTTGATGTCGGTTATTTCTAATTCATACACATAACCTGCTTTAAGTGTATCTACGGCTAAACTAAGTATATTCGATTGGGCATTAAAATCAACAGAAGTTACCTCAACATCTTGTATGTCCATTTGTGGTGAGCCATACTTACGATGATAGTTGTAGTAATACCTTTTCATCTTATAAATCTTAGCATTGAGTAAAGTATTTTCCTGCATAGATTTCGTAAAAGTGAGGTCAAAACCTTTTTCAGTCAGACTCATTTTGAGGACATCGGTAGGGATTTTACCCGTATATGCAATTCTTTGTATGCCTTCATCACCTCGCCAGCCATGATCACTTTGACCTACCCAAAGACTTCCATCTGGGGCAAAAGCTAATCGATTATTACCGATGCGTAAACCCAATGAATCGAACAAGGTTATACAGGCTCCTTGCATCTCTCCATCTACTTCTTCCAGCATTACTCGCATAATGTATTCGTGATCCATATCACCCACAAGAAGTTGCCCTGCAAAAGGGCCGAATTTGCCTTCAGTTCTATCTTGTAATGGTTGCGTAGGTGAATTTGCCATAATGCCATGTGGAAAAAGAATGGCTGCTCTTTGCCTCATTTTATCTAATACAACAGGAGGTAAATCAAGCGGGTTAATGTCCTTAAAGCCAGCTTCCCAAACCAAACTGGCAGGGTGTCCATAAAACTTATCTTTTTTTACATGGTACAATTTATTGGTGCCTAACCAATCTCCTTGATTATCAGTCACAAACAAATTACCTGCATCATCTACGCCCAAACCATTAGGTGAACGGAAACCACTGGCATAAGGCTTTAACTCGCCTGTCTGTGGATTCAAGTGCATCACCCAACCTCGGTAAGGAACTGCTGCATACATTCTGCCTGGCCTACCATTTGGATTAAATTCCCCTCTCTTTTCTTCTCTTACACCTGCACCATTTGAAGCAGTATTCAACCCGATATAAAAACCTCCTTTTCCATCGGGTTCTGGACCAAAAGCAAATTCATGATAATTGCCCGACATACCAAAATCATCGGTTATAGTTTCGTACAAATCAGCTATGCCATCGTTATCTGTATCAGCTACACGGGTCAGTTCTGGGCGTTGCATCACCCATACTTCACTATTACTTACTGGATAAATGCCTAAAGGGTCATGCAGCCCTTGAGCAAAAAGGCTCCAAGCTTTAGTTTTAGGATCATATATCATTACCTCACCTAAGTGAAAACAGGCAACCATGCGTCCATCAGGGAGAAAAGCAACCCCTCCATTTTCTGAACGGAGTCCAGGAGGCATTTCAATGGTTTCAACAACGTAAGAGCTAGTAGCATTTACCTTTTCTTCTTTTTCCGAACAACTTAAAAGAAAAGCTAAACTCAATATGGTTAATAAGTATTTTTTCAAGTATCTCATAAATTGAAGGCTTATTGGTCAATTGCTGTTATTATCAAGGAAAAGTCTCTAGCTTCTTCAGATGAAAGTTTTAGCATGCCATCTTCCATTGTACCTTTGTTACTAGTTACTGTAAAACCATCTCCTTTTGGTAAATTATAGTAAAGCGAGGTATTGATATCTTCTAACTCATATTGTATCTGCAAACCTGTTCCTTCTTCTAGAGGCGTTATTTTTTCTTTAAATGTAGTATTGTTCAGTAGGTATTTAAAAACTGGTATACCTTCTTTATCAATTTGATATCCCTTGAATTTAGGCTGACTATTACTATCAGGCATACTTAAGCTGAAAGGAAAAGTATCTTGATGTTTGAAATAAATAGTCCCTATAATTTCAGTAAAGGCATTTCCTTTGCCTTTCCAATGTTTTGTATTATCTACAAATCCACCTTCCCAACTATAACGTATCATGCATTTGCCAGCGTCCCAGCAATAGGAGTGCTTATCTGTCAAGGCAACTGCAATTGCTGCTGGACTACATTCTGGCATAAATGTCCGATACAACATAGGGTAAGTCATGAGGTATGGATGCGGTGATTCGGGTTTTGCAGCAAAAGATTCACTTCGTTGTCCTTCAGGTACATTTAGATCTTCTTCAAGTGGGGGTAAGGGATCATTGGTCACATACATAGCGCCGTACATCACAAAGCCATGACCCGGATAAGTACAGACGTATGGATAGATGCCTTGTTCTTCAGGTGCCATAAATGTGATAGTTTCAATATCACCTGTTTCTAGTACATTAGAAGCAACCAATATAGCATCTGAATCAGGCACATAATTTTTTGCTGCACCTTCTCCGCCCATTTGCTGCGCCGCTTTTACTATTTCCTCTCTTTTTCCAGGAGTAGTGAAAACCATATTATGAGCCATGTCATCTGTATTTTCAAAAATGATATTTACCTTTTCTCCTGGCTTTACAGCAAAACGGACAATATTATATTTGAGACCTCCAATGGCTTTAATCCGAATCTCTTTTGTGGCTGGTTGTTGACTACTTTTCCATACTGCGGCTGTAATTACACATAGAATTGAAGTCCACAAGGGAATAAATATTAAACGGCTTGCATGCCTTTTTCTAATTTTCATAGTTTACGTTAGATAAATTATTTTCAAAAAGCACTAGACTTTTATGAAAAAGCATTTGAATTACGCTTTTGTTCTGGATAATTGAAAGTGAAATATCGCTCAATAAAGAATAAATGAAGCTATTTGGGTAGAAGGCTCACTTTAAAGAGTTTGTTGATTTTGAATTTTAGTTAAAAGAATTGATATGTCTAGATAAATCTCAAATAGTTGCAGGCTTTACATCATTCAATTTTGAAAGTCTGCTGGCGAGGAGTATCGATAATATCACAATTAAGAAAATATCTACAATGGGTGCACTAAAATAGATTCCTGATATTCCTATATAAATTGGCAAAATCAATACGACAGGTATGAATAATAAAACTTGTCTTGAAAGCAGCACTATACTTGCTAATTTACCCTCACCCATAGACTGGTAGAATGAAATCCCACAGAAATATATTGGCAGAATAGGTAAAAGTGCCATCATTACCCTAAAGTGAAGAATATATTCAGTTCCTAATGCTGCGTCTGGTAAAATTAGTGCAATTACTTTATCAGGAAATAAAATCAATGGTAACCAGATTATAGTCATTAATGTGGCGGCACCGCTTGTGAACTTGAGAAAGGCTTCTCTAACTCTACCATATTGTGCTGCTCCAAAATTAATACCTATGACTGGCTGCATGGCTTGCACAAAACCAAATAGCGGTACAACAGCAAGCATAACAATTCTATATACTGCACCCATGAAAGCAATATCTGTTTCGTCTCCGTAATGTGCAATACTTTTAAATACTACAGTCTGTTGCACAAAGAACATTAATTGCAACAGCATTGCTGAACCACCTACCGAAAGCACATCTGGTAAAATATCTTTATCAATGGAGATTTCTTTCCATTTAGCTTCGTAAGTTCCTTTCCCTTTACTGAAATAGCGTATATTTAGTGAGGTATAAACGAACATGGCGATATTAGTCGCCCAAGCAGCACCAGCAATGCCCATGTCAAATACCAAGATTAAAATTGGGCAAAATATCATATTTACGATGGCATTTACTGCTGCATAAGTCATGGCCTCTTTTAAAGCACCTTCAGCTCGAATAAGCATATTTGTCGCCACAGCATAGATCCTGAAAAAAGTGCCTATCACCAGTACCCTGTAGTAAATTACACCATACTCTACAACTGCATCTGTTCCTCCTAAAAATCTAATCAGCTCTTCTGCGAAAATATAACTCGGTATTGACACCAATACGGTTATAATCAAGCTCATTGCGTTAAGATTGCCAAAAACTTTGATCACTACGTCTTGTTTTCCTGCGCCAATTGCTCGGCTTAATAAAGAAGAAGACCCTACGCCTATCATCACTGAAAGAGCGCCAGTGATCAGTAATAGGGGGAAGACCAAAGAGATGGCTGCCAATGCATCTTGGTTAATAAATTGACCAACATACACAGCATCTACAAAAGTATTAACGGCATTTACCGACATGGCAATTATGCCAGGTGGTGTCAACTTAAGCATAAGTTGCCACATGTCCTTTTGCAATATATCGTCCTTATTCTGATCTTTTTGTCGCGCTTGCGCCATAATTATTTGATTTAAAAAAAGAGACCGTGTTGTTGCTAGCTACGATCAAAAATTGTGGGGGAGTCAGTCAAATAACGTGCATCACTACTTGCATGACAAAAATAGATAGTTTATCCTCTCAAAAAATATAAGGTTTTACCTTCGGTATAGTACTTATTTAAAAGGCATAACATATTGATTAAAGTAAATAAGGTAAAAATAGTTTACCCACTACTAAGGAATTTCCAAAACATTTTTTCGCTTTGCTAAATGTTAAAATCTTTATTACTATAAAAATAGTTGTATAATTATAAATATAGTTATACATTTGTTTTATGAAAGAGTTAACCAAAGCAGAAGAACAAGTAATGCGCATTATTTGGCAACTTAAAAAAGCCTTTTTAAAAGATGTGGTAGATCAATTTCCTGAGCCAAAACCTGCATATACTACTATATCGACCGTAATGCGAGTATTGGTTAAGAAGAAATTTATTGCCTTTAATACTTACGGGAAAGTACATGAATACTATCCACTCATATTAAAAGAAACTTACTTTAAAAACCACATAAACAGGGTAATCAAAAACTTTTTTGATGGCTCGCTAAATAAGTTCGCTTCCTTTTTTACTGAACACCAGCACATGGATATTAAAGAATTGGAAGAAGTGAAGGAAATGTTGTCTGAAAAAATTGAAGAATTAAAAAAGAAAAATGATTAGCTATTTGATATACTTACTGCAAGTAAGTGTTGTTTTTGCAAGCCTTGTGACTTTTTATTATTTGTTTCTCAAAGACCTTACTTTTCATACATTCAATAGGATTGTTTTAATACTTATCATTCCTACTTCATTGGTAATTCCTGTCATAGAGATGCCTATGAATGTTATTACCACGAACTACTTATATGAAATAAGCAGTTTTGATACACCTATTGAGAATGTTTCAACAACTTTTGAGGAACCAAAGGCATTAGTAGCAAATAATGGTATCGCCTACTATTTGGGTATATTTTACTACTTAGGTGTAGGGGTAAGCTTGACACTTCTTTGTTTAAATATCCTCAAAATACTGCATATCAAGCGTTTATCAGATAAGGAAGAAAAAGCTGGAGGTATTATTTATACATCTAGTAATCCTGTAGTATTCTCCTGCTTTCATTGGGTTTTCGTACCCAAAGCTATGCCCTTAAAGCTCTTACGTCTTATTTTGAAACACGAGCAAGCCCATGTTAGTAAGAATCACACTTTTGATTTATTGTTTGTAGAGTTATTTGCAGCACTATTGTGGTTCAATCCATTTGTTTATCTCTTCCGAAATTTATTAAAGGCGGTGCATGAATACCAAGCCGATACACATGTACTACAACAAGATATTTCTAAGTCTACATATTTAACCCTATTACTTCAAAACCTATCCCACACAAACGGATATGGCATTACGAGTAATTTCAAAAGTTCTCAAATTAAAAAAAGAGTAAAAATGATGACAAAAAACAAAAGCAAACGAATCCAGTCTATGAAATACTTATTTATACTTCCAATCTCCTTCGCATTATTGATGGCATTTGCCCCGTTGCCAGTAGGTGAACCATCAATATTCCCTATAGCCGAAGGATTGTACGAAAAAATATCTTCTCCATTTGGTGTTACTAGAAAAAATCCTTTTTCAAAAGAAATAGAAAAACACAATGGAATAGACATTGTCGCCAAATCTGGTACTCCAGTTTTAGCTACAGGTGATGGCAAAGTGATAAAAGCTGAATATAATAAAGCCTATGGACACATGATTGTAATTGACCATGGTGATAACATGCAAACCCTTTATGCCCATTTAAGTAAAACAAGTGTAAAAGAAGGCGATTTAGTGAAAATAAAAGATGCAATAGGTGAGGTAGGTAATACAGGTTTATCGACAGCGCCTCATTTACATTATGAAGTTCTCCAAAATGGCAAGCAGGTAGACCCGATGGGATATTTTGAGAAATAGATAAAACTCCTTACTCACCATCCCACAAATTAATTGCTGGGATGGTTTTTTTTAACTACATCCCCAACCTCCTTACAATCAATTCATCTACTACTCGGCAAAAATTGATGGGTTTCATAGTACGCCAATTGTCTATTTCTAAATTTCCGCCAAAGTTTATATACCAATCTAAGTTGAATTTTTCCCATTCGTTTCGTACAAATTCCCTGAAATTTACGGCAGCAATCCAGCCCTCTTCAACATCTTCGAACCACTCCTCATAATAGCTGTCGTCTGAGCCATGGAAATTCATTACATTTTCACCAATCAGTATAAATTTGTTTATTCCTTTGCCTAGCAGATGGTCAATTACGTTCCGTTTAAAAAACATAATATCATTATTGAGTGCATCATTCCACTCACCAAGCATTTCTATCACTACAATCTTTTGTTGGTAATTAGCATATAGTATTTTAATATAAATCGTCTCTGAACCAATGTAATCCCAATAGGGGTGGATGAAATACCCATAAATGTCATTGGTATATTCCATTACTTCGTACTCTTTCCCAAAAAAAGGAGAGTCCTCATCTCTTACAGCACTGTAGTACTTTTCCCAGCGATAATATGGTTCTATTTTGTGCATTTAGTATGCAATTTACAACATTTGATAGGGTTAAAGCATTACAAATATAATTCAATTGGGCAATAACAATTTTTATCTTGAAATTATCTTTTAATGCCTTAGATGTTAACTTTTGTCTAACAACTTCAAAATAATTTTTTTAAAATAGATTACATATATTTTAGATTTTCAAACTGAATATTATAAAGGAATAAACCATGAAAATAAGTATTTTAGGTACAGGTTGGTTAGGTCTGCCCTTGGGAGAATACCTGCTTACAAAAGGATATGAAGTGAATGGAAGTGTGACTACAGCTTCAAAACTAGATACGCTCAAAAACAAAGGCATAAATCCATTTTTACTTCAACTCACTCCTGAACCTGAACCAGAAGATAGCATCGAAAAATTTTTAGATGCCGATGTGTTGATTATTGCTATCCCCCCTTCAAGAAAGTCAGATGATATGGATACATTTCATGCGGCTCAGTTACAAGAATTAGTAAAATACATGCTCAAAGGGGAAATAAGAAAAACCATCTATATAAGTTCAACATCGGTATATCCCGCTCATAACCAAGAAGTAAAAGAATCTGATGAAATAAAACCAGATGTATTTGTGCATAACTCAATAGTATTGGCTGAAAAAGTATTGAGACAAACTGGCCCTTTAGATACTACTGTACTAAGAGTAGGTGGATTAATGGGATATGATCGTATTCCAGGTAAATATTTCGCTGGTAAAAAAGGATTAAAAAATGGCAATTCGCCAGTTAATTTTGTGCATAGAGACGATGTAATAGGCATAATTGAGCAGGTAATTTTGCAAGAAAAATGGAATCGGGTTTTTAATGTGGTTGCACCTGAGCATCCCCTACGTAAAGACCTTTACCCTCAGACAGCTACTTCTTTTGGCTTTGATGCACCAACATTCGACGATAGTGAACCCGTTCCTTATAAAATTGTAAATACAGAAAAGCTTCATATGGAGTTGGGTTATCAGTTTAAATATCCTGATCCAAGTAGCTTTTATTATGCGTTATAGACCATCAGCTAAATTTTATGGCAAATTTTAAAAAGATATAGAATTGCTGTATATTGTCAAGTTGTCTTTTATTAAGGCCGTTTCTTATCTAATGAGATATCAATTATACAGTACAATATTCTTTTTATTTTTTGCATTCATGTCCCGTACAACTGCACAGCAATTTATTGGTATAAAAAACAATCAATTTACACTCAATGGTAACCCATATTATTTCTTAGGTACGAATTTCTGGTATGGAATGAACCTCGCCGCCGAAGAAAGTGGTGATAGAGCAAGACTTATTAGAGAATTAGATAGATTGAAAGACTTAGGGGTCAATAACTTGCGCCTTATGGTGGGTAGTGAAGGACCAGATTCTGCCCCTTGGCGTATGTTGCCTGCGCTGCAACCTGAGCCTGGAATCTATAACGAAGATCTATTAAAAGGACTCGATTTTTTATTAGATGAAATGCGAAAAAGGCAGATGTATGCAGTAATGTGTCTGAATAACTTCTGGCCTTGGTCTGGGGGAATGGCACAATATGTAAATTGGTATGACATTGCCGAGATTCCTTATCCACCGCCAGCAGAAAATGGAAGCTGGACAAAATATCAGTTATACACAGCCAAGTTTTATAAAAACAGCAATGCCAAGGAAGCATTTGAGAAATATATAAAGAAAATAGTAGGCAGAAAAAATAGCTATTCAGGTATAGCCTACAAAGAAGACTCTGCTATTATGGCTTGGCAATTAGCCAATGAACCCAGGGGCATCATCTCTAAAAAAGCATTTAACAAATGGATAGATCGTACAGCAAGACTTATTAAATCGCTAGATAATAATCATTTGGTTACTGTTGGTAGTGAAGGAAAGACGCATACAGATTTTTCTGGGAATCAAGTTAAAAAGAACCACAGTAGCCCTGCTATTGATTACATGACAATCCATATTTGGGTGCAAAATTGGGGATGGTTTCATCCTGATAAACCAGAAGAGACGCTAGCAGTGGCCAAAAAGAAAGCCCTAAAATATATTGAAAAACACATAGAACTGGCTAAAAAGGCAAAAATGCCTTTGGTATTAGAAGAGTTTGGTATTTCAAGAGATGGAGATGATCATTCTGCTAGTTCTACAGTGCAAGCTAGAGACGAATATTATCAATTTATATTTCAACAAGTACATAAACTAGCTGCAAAAGAAAGCCCATTAGTCGGATGTAATTTTTGGGCTTGGGGTGGGGAAGGGCGTCCTAATACTCCCAAGGCTATTTGGCAAAGAGGACATGATTTTATAGGTGATCCCCCCCATGAATACCAAGGTTGGTATTCTATTTTCGATACTGATAAAAGCACGCATGCAATTATTAAAGAATATGCAGAAAAAATGAATGATTTAACTCAGAAGTAAACAGTGATACGTTTAAAATTTTTATAAGTCGCTGGTGAAATAAAGGAAAAATCCGCTTTCATTCCTGCTATTGAACGAATACTCGAAACGCATTACTGCATTATAAAAGGTAACCAGGTCTATGCCGAATCCTGTACCCCACAGAGGTTTATTGGAGAGGGCTTCATTGAAAAAATCTACTCTTGTATTACGCACATATCCAACATCAAAATAGGTTTTTAGATACATTTCTATGGGTACGGTACTAAATTGATCGACAGGCATTACCTTGCCTGCATCTAATCTTTTATCTAAAAATTTAAATCTGAGTGTATTTTTCTGTAGGCCAAAATGCTGTCCTTCAATCACATACAAATCGTATCCTCTTACAAAATTTTGTCTGTAACCAAGGCCTCTTAAATTTACATATGGTTGTACCTCAGGTATAGATACTTTTGCAGAAATAGAACTGGAGTAATACAATTTACCCACAATATTGAAATACTTGGCATAATTGCCTCGGAAAGTAAAAGTATTAATATCATTAAATACACCGACTCCTACTTTTTCGAACTGTAGGTTTAGGAAACTTCCAGTTAAAGGATAAGCACTAAAATCTCTGAAATCGTGCCTATAATTATACGTAACCTGAAAATAGCGTTGTTGGGTATTTCCGTTAAGGAAATAATTAGGATTTAGATAGGCAACTGTATCAGCTACTTCTATATTATTGTACTGAACAGATACATTGTGAAAGTCATAAAAACCTATTCTTTTGGTTAAGGTAAAACCGAAATCAAATCTTTGTCGAATATGATTTCTATCAAATCCTACATTTTGAAGTCTATTCCCTATTGTGTTATAGGCAATGTTGTTATTTTGAGAGAAACTGGTACGTAGTGTTAATCCTAAACTTTGCTTTTTATCCAAAAATGGAATCCTATACAATAGCCTTAATTGTGTGGTGAAGCCAAATTGCAGTAAAAGCCCCAAATCTTCTTTTCGACCTCTAAAGTTTTTTCGTTTAAAATTTAATCCGTATTCTATTCGGCTCAAATCTCGGTTTTGGTTCGTCCACCATTCATTAAAACTACGATCGGCCAATTCAATTAATGGTATTGGGAAAGTATACCAACGTTCTTTCAGGAAAATATTTACCACAATATCACCCTCCATGGTAGGATACCAATTAATATCATGGGTAATAAAAAGATTGGTATTCCTTAATTTATTCTCTTCTTGTTCAAAAAATACCTCTATGTTTTCTCTGGCTATTTTGCCTCCCTCTTTAAAAGAAAGCTCTCTAATAATGATTTTCTCTTTGGTGACCTTATTTCCAAAAATGTTAATTTGAGCTACCCTAAGACTATCACTAGTTACAGATGAATTATTTACAGACTGACCATAGAGTAAAATACAACTACAACAAAACCAGCAGGTTGCGAAAAAATATTTGAGAAAAAATAGATAGTATTTATTGTAGTCCATTAATCATTTAATTGAGCAATGTGCCTTTACACTTACTCCTTTCAGCAAGTTGAGACCCGCAATTTACAAGTTTAACCTTAAGGAAACGTATTTATTACTTAAAAGAAAAGCACATTCAAAAGTTTAAATTTTTTAATTCTTATTTTGCATAAGCAGTACTATTCATGAATTTTAGTGCTTGAAAGTAAACAGCAATCTAAGTATAACTTGTTCCTTGTTATATTTTGAATAGCATAAACTTTAAATTTTTACGTGCTTGAAGCATCACTACTCTTCCACTTTTTTTATAATTTTGAATTATATGATAGCTAAGAATACCAACTAATTTTTCTAAGCCTGTAAATACCTTCCGTAATTACTTGAAGATTATCTACAGCTTCAAAATTTCATGAATCTCAAAAACAACTTAATACAAAGAGTATCTTTTGTTCTTGCAGCTATTTGCTGGCTAGTGCTTTTGGCTATTGCATTAATAGAACAATATAGATTTTCTCATTTAGGTTTAATTGAAGAATATACTCCTATCTTAATTGAGGGGGCCATGCTCAATGGCTTTATTGTATTTACATATCTAGCACTTTGGATCAGGGCACTGAAACAGGAAAAACAAGCTTTTCAAAACTTGATATGGCAAGTTTTCCTCACAGGAATGGTCTGTACTATATTTTCTGGTGTATTGTCATTTGGATCTTCACTTATTTCTGCAAGCGGAGATGTACGAAAACTGATACAGATATTTACTTTTAAGATAGACTTTGGCCTACTCACTATTTTTTTGTTAGCGGCTTTCACTGCTTGGAAAAGAATGATTTTATATGAGAAAACAAGGTTTGCGGTAGTAGTTTGGTTTATTTTCGAAACAGCTCTTTTCATATCTTTAGGTAGCCATTTCTTTCATCTTACCGAGTCTGAAATTATCATCAATACTACACGCGCCTTATTTTTTATATGGATCATGGTATTAAGTGTAAACCTTAAATGGGTGCCCCACTTAGTTTTCAATCAGAAGGTTACCAGTGTTTTTCAGCTGTTGGTTTCTTTGTTCTGTATGGCTTATTTTTTTGCGCATGTTGTATCTTACTACGATGACCCCGAATTACAAATAGAGGATTATTCCAGAAATATTTTTTACTCAGTACTATCAATTTTTATCATTATTTATGGTATCAGCTCTTTACTGGTTATTCTTTTTAATTTACCCACTTCTTCAGTATTCGAAAAAAAATTAAAAGAGCTTTCTATTTTTCAAGAATTAAGCAGTGAAATTACGGAAGGTAAAAGCGATACTCAGATTTATAAAATGTTGTTAGAAAGTGCCTCATCTTCTGTCTCTTCAGATGCCAGTTGGTTAGAAGTGCCTTCACAAGATGTTTTAATGCATCTTAATATTGAAAAAGAAGAAATTGAAACACTGCGTCAAGAAATTGCTCAAGCTGGTTATAACCGCCAAAAACACAGGGTGATATTTAAGAGAAGGTTATTGCCTTTCCAGACAAAATCTCAATATAACTCTATTCTTGCAGTGCCTATAATATCAGGGGAGCAGTATATTGGTTCGCTTATTTTATTGAAAAGCTTAACCAATGCTTTTGATAATACCATGATTTCTATGGTAAATACTTTTACTGCGCAAGCAGGTATCGCCATTCAAAATTTCAGGTTAATTTCACAAGTAGTAGAAAGTGAACGCTATAAAAATGAGCTAAAAATAGCCAAGAGTGTTCAAGAAAGATTATTGCCAGAGAAACTACAAGTAAATGGTACGTTTGAATTTTATGCTAAATCGAAACCAGCTACAGAAGTTGGGGGAGATTACTACGATTTACACCAATTCAATGACCATGAATATGTGGTAATTATTGCAGATGTAGCAGGTAAAGGAATATCCGCTGCATTCAACATGGCACAATTAAAGGGGATTTTTCAAGGTCTTGTAAGGCTGAATCTTTCTCCAGACGATTTCTTGATAAGTGCCAATGCTGCGTTGAGCGATTGCTTGGAAAGATCGGCATTTATTACAGCTAGTTACTATCATATCAATACACTTGAGAAAAAAATAAAATATGCAAGAGCGGGGCACTGTCCTACCTTATTTTACAGGCAGGAATTACAAAAAGTAACTTATTTAGAAACAGATGGCTTAGGTTTGGGCATTATACGTAACGATACCTATAAAAAATACGTGAGTGTAAATGAAGTTTCCTATCAAGAAAATGATATTATGATGTTATATACTGATGGTATAATTGAAGCCCAAAATACCGAAAGTAAGGAAATTTATGGCTTTGAACGCTTGCATACCTATTTAGAAAATCATTATAATCAACCTCTCAAAGAAATAGGTAATGGTCTCATTACCAAACTTATTGATTTTACCCAAGCGGGAAACATTAATGACGATTTTACGATTTTACTTATAAAATTCTGATATTTGATAGCAAGGCTTTATATATGAATAGAATAAAACTTGTTTCAGTAGCAATAATTAAATTTCTGTTCAACAACCTGTTGCGATTACACTTATGGAACTGACCACATTTAATGAAGACAAATATCATATTATCGAAATAGATGGTGAACTAGATGCCAGTTCTTCACTTAAACTTGACGATACTATAGAAAAAGCAGTAGCTCAAGGGCAACGGTATTTGGCATTTGATTGCCGAAAATTACATTACATTTCTTCTCCTGGAATAGGTGTTTTTACATCTAGGATAGAAGATTATGAACAAAACAAAATTTCTCTCGTACTATATGGCATGAATGATAAAGTTTTTAACGTATTCAAAATTCTTGGGCTAGATAAAATACTGCCAATCGTAGATGAAAAGGCAGCAGCCAAAAAATTGCTAGATGGTGCACTCGATAAAGATTAGTTGCAGCAAATCGAGTCTTAAAGATGTAAGAGAATTTGCTGAGAAAGTGTTAAGTAACTACAATATATCCGATGTGGATATGAACTTAATTGTGGTTGCATTAGATGAAGTTTGTTCCAACTTAATCATTCATTCTCACCATTGTAATGCCTCTGAACATATTACAGTACAAATAAAAGAAGAAGATAATATTTTGGAATTTTGCATCATAGATAAAGGCGAAATTTTCAACATTACAGATTACTCCGTTCCTTCTCTAGATACCCTCATAAAAGATAAAAAAGCCGGTGGCATAGGCTTGATCCTCGTTAAGAAAATTATGGATAGGATTAAGATAGAAAAACAAGATGGATTTAATATTTGTCGCATGTATAAAGCCCTTACAGTTTAACCAACACTACTGAGTTTCGTTTTCCATTTCCCCCCCTTTCTCTGTTACCCGATTTTATGTTAGTAGTTAAGCTTATTTTATCCTTAAATATTTTTTAAGAATTGGAGTAAAGACATAGTTCACCATCACTTTACAGTATCTAAATTCTCATTTATAGCAGAAAACACTTTTTAAAGAGTCTTGTCCGTTTTCAAAAGAAAAAGATAGATGAAAAACCAAATTAAGGGTAAAAAGGGGGAAGACATTGCTGTACAACACCTTGAAAAAGCAAACTATACCATACTTGAACGAAATTACCGTTACAGCAGGGCAGAAATAGACATCATCGCCATTAAAAATAATACCCTTGTTTTTGTAGAAGTAAAAATGCGCAGTAAAACTGCTTTCGGTTACCCAGAAGAGTTTGTGAGTGAAGCCCAAGAATTACGGATTTTAGATGCATCTACTTTTTATTTAGAGCAAGATCCTCCTCCATATCAGTTTATCAGATTCGATATAATTGCCATAATCTGTAATAAAGAATGGTATGAGCTGACTCATATCAAAGATGCATTTCATTAAATTTATTAAGTTTGTGCAAACGCATCTTCCCGGGTAATGGTTTTAAACTGAACTTGCTTGGTTGTTTAATACTTTTAGTTAATATATACAGATTTTTTGCATGTTTGCACCCATCACTCCTACTGTTAGAATGTTACTTATACTGAATATTGGCATTTTTGTCATTCAGTCTTTTATGGGTATTCCATTGAACAGTTTTCTTTCGCTCAAATACCTTTTTTCAGAAAATTTTCAGCCATATCAAGTTTTTTCCTACATGTTCGCGCATGCAGACTTTTGGCATTTATTCGGTAACATGATTGTGCTCTTCTTTTTTGGGCCAATGCTTGAAAATTTTATGGGATCGAATAAGTTTTTGATTTTCTATGTAGTTTGTGGTATTGGCGCTGGGCTTTTTCATGGACTTATCAACTATTTCGAAATGTTAGAGATGGAGGAAGCCATAGTTTCATTTAGAGCCTTGCCTACTCCCGAAAAATTCTTGGCATTTGCCAATGAATATGCAAACGGCTTTACAGGACAGCAATTTTTTCAATATTATAATTTGGTGCATGAGGTATTTCCAGATAATCCTGATGATGTGAAAATACAATCTGAAGTAGTGGGTGTGATGGAGTCATTACGTAATAGTTATTTACGCAATAGTTCTATGTTGGGTGCCTCAGGAGCCACATTAGGCGTATTATTAGGATTTGGTTTACTTTTTCCTGAAATGGAAATTCGGTTGTTGTTCTTCCCGTTTTTTCCAATTAAAGCCATTTATTTGGTTACTTTTTTTGCAGCATACGAAATATATTCTGTAATAGATCAACGGCCCGATGATAATATTGCTCACTTTGCACATATTGGGGGCATGTTATTTTCGTTCATCATAATAAAATTCAATTTATTAAAGCATAGATAGACAGTTAGACAAAATTGAAATACTAATAATAATTATTGGCAAAATGAAAAGCAGGCCGAAATCATGTATGTGTAGTATCAAAACAGCGTATTAATTTATACTTTTTGATTGTGCATATTCAATGCTTTGCTTATTTTTAATTTTTGCGTACAGAAACCTTACTGTCAATCAGCTTGTTCAATTTTTGAATAAAGTCAACTTTTTAACAGCTTTTTCTCAATGAACAGTTTTATCGAAGACTTCAAATATGCCTGGAATAAACCCAACAACAGCGTAGCTAAGTTGATCATTATCAACGTATTTGTTTGGGTAGCTTTAAACCTGATATACTTTATCGCAAAAGTATCCGATAATGTGGGTATTTTTCAGATAGTTTATAATAATATAAAGCTACAACCTACCTTCGATACATTCATATTCAAACCTTGGACGATAATTACCTATTTCTTTACTCACCAAGAGTTTTTCCACATATTGTGGAATATGATTTTTTTGTACTGGTTCGGAAAATTGATACAAGAATATTTAGGTGGAGCTAAATTAATAGGACTATATGTTTGGGGTGGTATTGCCGGTGGTTTCGCTTACCTCATTGTTTACTACTTACTTAATTTGGAAAGTGCAGGGATGATTGGCGCCTCTGCTGGAGTGTATGCCATTATAGTAGGTGCGGCTACCTTTAAACCAGAACATAGATTCCATTTATTGTTTATTGGGCCAGTTCAATTAAAATACTTGGCAGCCATTACTGTATTACTTTCATTCTTCGAATTGCCCTCGACCAACACAGGGGGTAATATAGCCCACTTAGGTGGCGCATTAGTAGGTTTTCTTTTTATAAAACAACTACAAAAAGGAGACGATTGGAGTGTGCCTGTTACCAAAACGTTAGACTTTTTTAATAATTTATTTACACCTAAAGCTGACTTTAAGGTTACCTATAATAAAAAAAGTAAAGTGGGTGTATCGAAGAGCAATGGTAAAAGTAGTGTTAAGAAAGATGGTGTTCCCGAACAAGCCATTATTGATGCCATACTAGATAAAATCTCGGAAGCAGGATACGAAAAACTTACTAAAGAAGAAAAACAGATTCTTTTTAAGGCAAGCCAAAAGAAGGCAAAATAAATACTACTTTTTCAATAAAAAGAGCCGATAGAAATTAACTATCGGCTCTTTTTTTTTCATCTTTTCTAGTAATTGAAAATCATATAAACTTTACTATTAATTGATAGCTTTGCATAGACTTAACTAATTAACAAAAGTTTATGAAACTAAAGCTTCTGATAGGAATCTTATTCCTTTCTAATGTATTTTTTGCACACGCCCAACAAGCAGATTCTCTTTCTACCATACTAGAAGAAATTATAATAAGCGAGAACAGATTGGCCACTCCCTTTTTAGAAACAGCAAGAAACATAGAGGTGCTCAATAAGAAAGATTTGAATGAGCTTCCAGTGCAAAGCTTGCCAGATGCCCTAAATTATTTACCCGGTGTAGATGTAAGACAAAGAGGGCCAATGGGTGTGCAAGCGGATTTGAGTATAAGAGGAAGTACTTTTGAACAAGCATTATTGTTACTTAACGGTGTAAGATTGAGCGACCCTCAAACGGGACACCACATGCTAAACTTACCTATCGGTTTTGATAATATTGAAGAGATTATTGTTCTAAAAGGCCCTGCAGCTAGAATTTATGGACAAAATGCCTTTGCAGGCGCTATTAATATAGTTACAAAAGTACCTGACAAGAGAGCGCTCTACTTATCGGGATTTGGAGGTGACTTTGGTACGTACAATGCTAATGTATCATTGGCATTGCCTAGTGATAAATACGGTCAATTTTTTTCAGTCTCAAGAAATGCCTCAGACGGTTACAGAGAAAATACAGACTATTTTATTAATAACATCTTTTACCAATCTGAGCTATATGCTTTTGGAGGTAAATTCGATATACAAGCTGGTTATACAGACAGAGAGTTTGGGGCAAACGGTTTCTATGCTTCTCCCGCTGCAACCCAACAATGGGAAGCTATTCAGACCAGTCTTACCAGTATTTCTTATGAAAAGAAAATCAAAAACGTAACTATAAAACCTCGAGTTTTTTGGCGTAGGAATAAAGACCAGTATCAATTTGTAAGGGGGCAACCAGAAATTTACGAAAACTTTCATACTACCAATGTAATAGGTTCCGAAATACATACTACCATCGAATCGAAGGCAGGCACAACAGGACTAGGTGTTGAGATTAGAAACGAAGATATTGAAAGCACAAACTTAGGCGATTGGAACAGAGATAACTTAGGTATTTTTACTGAACACCAATTAAGTATTGGTAAGCTTTCACTTACACCAGGTGTGTATCTGAATTGGTTTTCTGATTTTGGATGGAGTGCTTTTCCAGGTTTAGATGCTAGTTATAAATTCACCAATAATTTTCGAGGATTTGCCAACATTGGGCGTTCTTTCCGAATACCGACCTACACAGATTTGTATTATGCCGATCCGGCTAATTTAGGCAATCCAGAGCTTTCGGCAGAGGCTGCTTTGAGTTATGAGGCAGGATTTAAATACTACAAAAAAGGATTTTATATACAAGCCTCTTATTTTGATCGAACTACAGATAATCAAATTGATTGGGTAAAAACCAATGAAGATGATCCATGGCAACCACAAAATTTCTCAGAACAAAAAACCATAGGCATAGACATTTCTATGGAAATGGATTTTAACCAAGTGCTAAATCCAGCTTCTTTTGTACGAAAAATTTCTTTAGCGTATACTTATCTCAATGCCACACTAGATGGAAGGGAAGATTTTATTTCTAGGTATGTACTCGAAAACCTGAATCATCAATTTATTGGAGGCTTAAACCATAAGATAGTAGGTAGTTTCTCTCACCAGTTACAAATCCGTTTTGCCGATAGAGTAAGTCTTGCTGATTACTGGTTGTTCGATTCTAGGTTAAATTGGCAAAATGATAATGGTAACATACAAGCATATTTAGAAGCTAGTAACTTATTCGATAGGAATTATACAGAAGTAAACTTAGTTCCAATGCCTGGTAGATGGGTGCGGTTAGGTGCGAAGTTTAGGATTGATATTTAATTAATCTCATCTTCTCAAGGCATCCTAAATTTATAAATAGGATGTCTTTGTTTTTTGATATTTCTGTAAGGAACTAAGCAATTTCGTAAAACCCGATTGTGAAATTCTTTCACATTAAAATCTATTATTACCTCAATTTGTACCGAAAGTTTTTAAGAAGAAATCTTTTATCCTGATATTTTTCTATAATTTTTTAGGTATATATCTTGTGTATACAAGTAAGAAATTTTATCTTGCAATAAATGAAAAAAACACCCAGATATAAAGCAGTTTATCAGTTTGTAAAGGCTTTGATAATTTCAGGCAAATTGGAAGAAGGTGCTTTATTACCCTCAGAAAATGATCTTTGTGATCAGTTTACTGTAACAAGACCTACGGTAAGACAAGCACTTAATGCCTTAGTACAGGAAGGGTATATTTACAAACATCATGGGAAAGGTAGTATTGTTGCTAGCCAAAGAAGAACATTAGGTCTTTTATCTTTTAGAGGTTTTAGCGAAGTACTGAAAGAAACAGCAGAACCAGTACAAACCAAAGTACTCGAAGGGCCAGTGAAACAAAATTGGCCAGACGATTTTTTTTACGCGATTCCAGGGCCTCTACAAAAAGCTAATTGCTACTTTTTAAAACGACTTCGATTGGTTGGGGATTACCCAGTAATGCTAGAATATACTTGGTTACCAGATATTGATCTGCCCGATTTTGACCAAATACCATTTAGTAAGCAATCACTATTCAGTACTTTGGGTAGACAATACCAAATAGAGGTAATCTCGGTAGACCAACAAGTTAAAGCCATTCTAGCTAGTGCCGAAGTAGCCAATAAGTTAGGAGTTGAAAAAGGGGATGCAGTTTTACATATATATCGAAAATATGGAACGAGTAGGGAAGGCTTCTACCTCTTCAGCTCTCTTTATTGCAATACTGATAAATACTCTATCGGAAATATATTCAACTAATTTCAAAATCAAGTAAATTTTAAGCACATGGATCAAGTAAAAGAAATAGCCAAAATGATAGATCATTCATTGTTACATCCAACAATGACAGATAAGGATTTAGAAGAGGGCTGTAAATTGGCTGCACAATATGATGCTGCTTCCGTATGTATCAAGCCATATGCTGTAAAACAAGCTGTTGAATGGCTTAAAGGGTCAGATGTGTTGGTAGGAACGGTAATTGGCTTTCCTCATGGAAATTCTGCGGTAAGTATAAAAGTAGCTGAAACCATTCAGGCATGTAAAGATGGTGCTGTGGAAATAGACATGGTAGTAAATATAGGTAAGGTATTGGGTGAAGACTGGGCTTATGTAGAAAACGAGATTGACGCTGTGGCAAAAGCTACTCATGAGCATGGGGCCATACTCAAAGTAATCTTCGAAAATGATTTTCTAACTGAAGATAAATACAAAATTAAGCTGTGCGAAATATGTAGTAAAGTAAATGCAGATTTTGTAAAGACTTCATCAGGTTATGGAATGGTAAAAGGTGCAGATGGAAAATACAGCTATAAAGGCGCTACAGTAGAAGATTTAAAATTAATGCGAAAGCATAGTGCGCCGCAAGTACAAGTAAAAGCAGCCGGGGGTGTTCGTACATTCGAAGACATGCTAAAAGTAAAAGAACTGGGTGTTACTAGAGTAGGGGCAACAGCAACCGTAGCCATAGTTGAAGCTGCAAAAAAACACTTTGGAGGAACAGTTGATGAGGCAGCTTTAAAGAAAGCAGAGAATGCAAATGACAGCGGTTATTGATTTTTTTTCCTAATTGAGAAAGCCTCGATTTTTTCAGAATAAAATGTTCTGCTATATTGAGCAAAAATCAAATTAAAATCTTAATTACATCATGGAGAAAATGAAAGTGGCTGTAGCCGGGGTAGGTTTTATAGGTCCGGCACATATTGAGGCCTTAAGAAGGATACCAAATATTGAAGTAGTAGCTGTTAGCCATCCGGTTGCGGATGAAGTAGCACAAAAGGCAGCGGATTTAGGTATACCCAATGGCTATGAAGATTATAATGAAATGATAGAAAAGGAAGATATTACTGCGGTACATATTTGTACACCTAATTTTCTTCATTACGAGATGGCAAAAGCTGCTTTAGAAAAAGGAATTCATGTAATTTGTGAAAAACCTTTGGCAACAAAAACACCTGAAGCAGAAGAGTTAGTAGCCTTGGCCAAACAAACAGGTTTAGTAAATGCTGTACATTTTAATTTGCGCTACTATCCATTAGTACGGCAAATGAAAACGATGCGTGAAAAAGGGGAGCTTGGGGAAGTATTTTCTGTTATTGGATCTTACTTACAAGATTGGTTATTTTACCAAACAGACTACAACTGGCGTTTAGAGCCAGACCAATCTGGGGAGTCCCGTGCTATTGCTGATATCGGGTCGCATTTAATAGATGCTTTAGAATACATTACTGGTTTAAAAATAACCAGTGTTATGGCTGATTTTAATACAGTTCATAAAACTCGTAAAAAGCCATTAAAACCTGTGGAGACTTATGCTGGTAAACTACTCAAGCCCGAAGACTATGCAGATGTGCCTATCAATACGGAAGACTATGCAACGGTTTTATTGAAGTTTGATAATGGCAATAAAGGAGTAGTTACAGTAAGTCAAGTAGCTGCTGGCCGTAAAAATCGTTTGAGTTTAGAAATCTCAGGTTCTGAGGCCAATTATGTTTGGTGTTCTGAGCAACCTAATGAATTGTGGATAGGTAAGCGAGATGGCAATAATGAAGTAAAATTGAGAGACCCATCTTTGGCACATCCAGAAGCTGCTCAATTGATTTCTTTCCCTGGTGGTCATAATGAAGGTTTTCCTGATACTTCAAAGCAAATGTTTAAAGAAGTGTATGCGGCTATTGCCGAAGGAAAGCAACCTGAAAGCCCTCTATTTCCCACTTTTGAAGATGGGTTGAGGGAATTAGTACTTTGTGATAAAATTATTGAATCGAACAAAAATCAAGCTTGGGTGGATGTTTGACAAAAACAAAAAACTATGCTGAAACTAGGATTTGTAAGTGCCATACTGGCGGATAAAAGTTTTGACGATGTAGTTGACTTTGCAGCAGAATATCAATTTTCTTGTGTGGAAATGATGTGTTGGCCTAAAGGAAAAGCTGAACGTCGTTACGCTGGGGTAACCCATGTGAATGTTGATGAATTGGATGATTCAGCTATTAAAAAACTGAAAGAAAAGCTAGACAATCAAAAGATTTTCATTTCAGGTTTAGGTTATTACCCCAATCCATTAGATCCTGATGCAGAAAAAGCAGCTTATTACCGAGAACATATCAAAAAAGTAATTAGGGCTGCAGCTACATTGGGTGTAAGTGTGGTAAATACATTTGTAGGTAGAGATCCTTCAAAAAATATAGAGGCAAACTTAGAAGCTTTTGCTACTTATTTTCCAGCCATCGTAAAAGAAGCCGAAAACCATGGGGTTAATTTAGCTATTGAAAATTGCCCTATGTATTTTTCTAATGATGAATGGCCGAGCGGAAAGAATTTAGCTATAAGTCCTGCGGTTTGGCGTAAAATGTTTGAGATTATTCCAAGTCCATCTTTTGGTTTGAACTATGATCCTTCGCATTTGGTATGGATGCAAATGGATCATGTGAAGCCTATTTACGAGTTTAAGGATAGACTACATCACATACATTTGAAGGATGTGAAAGTATATAAAGATAAGTTGGATGAAGTAGGTATTTTGGCAACCCCACTAGAGTACCATTCACCTAAAATACCCGGCTTAGGAGATGTTCGTTGGGGTGATTTCTTTGCAGCTTTAACAGATGTAGGCTATAAAGGCCCGGTTTGTATAGAAGTAGAAGACAAGGCTTTTGAAGGCTCAGCCGAAGATATTAAATCAGCGATTTTGACTGCTAGGAATTACTTGAGTCAATATTTGGTGTTATGAACATCAAAAATGCTAAGAATAAAAAAAGCTACCAATTGGTAGCTTTTTTTATTCAACCCAATATTCTGGTTTGCTAATAGCTGCTGCGCAAACTATCTTATCTTTGAGAAATATTAAATTTTCTGCTAAATATTTAACCATCCAGGCATCTGCATTTTTAGGTGCAATGGGATAGGGGGCTTTGAATCCATGAAGTCCTGCATTGGGCAAAAATCCTAATTTTGGATAGTATGCTTCATGACCTAATACAAAAACCAATTGAACACCTTTGTTAGCTAGTAATTCAAAACCTTTGTTGATAAGCAGCTTACCGATACCTTTCTTTTGATATTTGGGAATAACTGCCAATGGGGCCAATAAGTAAGCATTTATTTCTGGTTGTGTTTCTAGTTGTGCTTTAGTGAATAAAATATGTCCGACAGCTTTGGCATCATCATAAGCAAGTAGTGAAAGTACAGGTTGGGCTGTAGGATCGGTTAATAAGTCTTTTACGAGCATTGCTTCATCTTCGGCATTGAATGCTTCACGTTCTACAGACAAAACTTGTGTAAGTTCATGGGCTGTGGCTTCTTTGATACTTATCTCATGCAATTTCATAGATTTTATGATTTTTTTCCTGCTTCAAAAAATAAATGAAAAAAGATGGCCTGTGAATAAATTGCTTTACTCCAATATTCCCAATTATGCCTACCTGGACGGGAAATAAAATCGTGGGCAATATTTCTTTCTAAGAGCTTTTCATGGAGCTTTACATTTACAGGGTAAAAAAAATCATCTACACCACAATCAATAATGATTTTTAGATTGTCATTTTTTAGTAAATGGGTCAAGTTGATTACACTATTAGCTTCCCACCTTTCAGGGTGTTCCGCGTAGTCACCCAACCTTTTAGCCAATTCCCAATTTTCTGGAAAAGGTCTTAAGTCTACACCACCAGACATACTACCTGCAGCGCCATAAATATTTTGGTGTTTGAATCCTAAAAATAAGCCCCCATGACCACCCATACTCAAGCCTGTAATAGCCCTGCCCTTAGGCCCGCGAATGGTTCGATAATTTTCATCAGCCCAATTAACTAACTCTTTAGACAAAAAGGTTTCATACTGGAAACTTTCGTCTTCAGGACTATCTAAATACCAACTGCCATAACCACCATCAGGACAAATAATTATCATGTTGTACTGATCTACTAAATTGGTGATATTAGGAGATTTATTGATCCAACCTGCGTAAGAGTCGCTATAGCCGTGTAATAGGTAAAGTACAGGGTAGTTGAGTTGTCTCGTATTGTTATAAGCATCGGGAACAACGGTAACAGTTTTTATTTTTTTCTGCATGGCTGTACTGAATACTTCTACAGTATCTACTTTGGCAGCAAAAGACTGGGTTATAATTAAACTAAGTGATAAGAAGAGGAATAGACAGAGGGATTGAATATATTTCATCTAAAAGCATTAAGTATCTGTTAATCACTTGCGATAATAATTATTTTCTAAGAAGAAAAAAATAGGATGTTATTGGGAATGGCACCAACTTATTTAATTTACTTTGGCGGCTTTTATAGTAGCTATTTCACTTTGGGAACAATAGCCAGAATCAATCATAAAATCTTGAATCCAATCTAGTACACCTTCATCAATATTAAGCTTCTTATAATCCTGAATATTTTTCACAATCACACTTTTGTCTTCATCAAGATTATCGCTCAAACCTAGCCACTTGGGTATATAGTATTGCACAGAAAAGCGTAAAAAACGGATTTCAATATTTTTAGGTTCAATCTCTATGGCTTTTTCAAATAACCTATCTGCATCTTTTAAATGCCCAATCCGGCTTAAAGGATTCCAACCTTCTTTGGCTTCAAGTGCTTTAGCTGAACCTTTATAAGCTATTAATATAGGTTCTATTTCTGGTTGAGCTTCCATGAGAGCACAGAATTCATCCCTACTTTCATCATTTTTTACTGCTTCATTAAATAGTTCTCGAATTATTTGCAAAGAGTAATCTTGTGCCAAAACATTTGAGTTTTTAACAAAAAAAAAGCAACCTACTAAAAATACTGTTTTGATAATCGAGGAACTCGGGTTCATGTTACTAAAAATAAAGAAACTATTTGAGATTAGATAGCTTATACTCTTAAACCCCAATTATAACAAATTCGTTTTGTTGATTTTTTGCCTATGTCTCCCCAATCAATTTATACATTGAACTCATTAACTACAATGTACAATTTTGCTCATAAAGTAGTTGCTGATTTAATGGCAAAAAAGCTTTCAGTCCCTAAAAACCTCGCACATTTATCGACTGATTTTAAAGGCAATAAGGTAGATATGTACAGTTATGCGTGGCATAGTAAGCAATTCAGGCTTATTAGAATGACTGTTTTAATGATACCTGACAAGTTAGAAACATTTAATTTTGTGCTATATCCAAAACATCATTTTGAAGCTCCTGTATTTGCATCTGACTTTGTGTTTGCAAATAGAAAGTTACGTATTGGAATGATTGATTGGATGCCTATTTTCCCGCATGAGCCAAAGTACATAGAACAGTGGACTTTTCCATTGGCACCATTTTATCAAAAGGCGTTGGCAATAGCTCCGCAATATGACCGAAAACTTTCTTGGAGCACTCAATTTACCAGTAAATATGCTTGTTTGGTAACAGGAATAAATGAAGAAGTGATGCCAGCATTAGTAAAGCTTTGGCAAGACTATTTATCAAACTACTTAACAAATACCGCCAAAATGGAAAAAGTAGACAGTACTAGACAAGCTGAAGTTCAGAACTGGCATAAAGCCTATAACAAAGCTCATTTAGAAGTAGAAAATAAGCGGAATCCTTATATGATATATTTTGGACAAGAATTGGGCAAACGGTATAATCAAGAATTTTTATTTTCCGACGATTTTGGTAAAAATTGATGTTTATTTCAAATCTGAATAATGAAGTTACAGTTTGAAAACAGCATGAAAAAGCCTCAAAAAAGAATCGTTGTTTTTGATTTAGATGAAACATTAATTCACGCTACAAAAGAAAAGCTTTCGGGAAAAGAGGATTTTTTTCTTCAGGGGTATTACATATATAAACGCCCTAAAGTTGATGATTTCCTGCTTGAATGTAGCAAACTTTGTTCTATTGCTATATGGTCCTCAGCAGAAGATGACTATGTAAAATCAGTTTCACAAAAATTAATAAGCAAGAATATTTACTTTGAATTTATCTGGGGAAGATCGGAATGTTGGATGAAAATACTTAAAAAAGAAGATCAAGAAACAGGTTTGAAGAAAAAAGAATATCAATTCATTAAGCCTCTTGAAAAAATAAGAAGGAAAGGTTATAAAATGTCAAATCTTCTCATAGTTGATGACTCACTTTACAAAGTAAAAGACAATCCGGAAAATTACTTCATCATCAATCCTTTCTTAGGCAATACTGATGATAATGAATTAGAACGATTACTCGATTTTATTAAAAAGAAAATCTCTGATGGAAATTTTAAGTAAAAGATTAAAGATATTTTTTCAATAGGCTCGAGCCTCCACATCATATAAATATTAAAAACATATGGGTATCACTAAAAAGGAAATAATTGAAAAGTTAAGAGGTGAAAGATTTAAAGCATTGAACGAACAAAGTGAATTAGAAAAAAAGCTCATGGAGAATAATGCCAAGGAGTTTTTAGCTTGGATAGAAATCTCCAAATATTTAGATGAATTAAAGGATATTGAAGATACAATTATTACAGAAGACATAGAAGCTAAATTAGATCCAGAGCTACAGGTTAATTTCGAGACTTTTATACAAGACGTCTCACTCGATGGATTTAGGGAGAGTTTTTATTCAATGTTTAGTGAATACTTAGACGATCAACTATTGAAGGCTTACGATAACTTTCTTTCTAAAAAAGGTTTAATGGCTGAATTTTTAGAGATGCGTGATAATCTTGATTTAGAGGAGGAAAGGATAAAACGAAGATTCAGGTCAGAATTTGAAAAATGGTCTAAAAATAATCCTGAAGTTCGTCCTGGAGAAAAATATGTTGCATTCCATACTTTGAAAAAGAAAATTGAAAATGCAGCTTATGAAAAGCTTGATAGAATGACTAAGAATTATATCAATAGTTTCCCATCTAATTCTCCAAAAGAGGCAATGGAATCTCTCAAAATGGCAGAAAGTTTAATTGATTTAATATGTGAGTATATTGTGAATAAGACGAATAACAGGTTGATTGATATAACTAAACAGTATAAAACAGCTAGTAAGATACTTTATAAAAATATCATCAAGCTCCAAAAAGAAGAAAATTATTAACTGATATCCCTAGTTTATGAACCACAAACCAAGGATATCAATCAATTAGACATACTTATATAATTGGAAATGTAAGTCAGATTTATAGCGTGTTATTAACTATCTCTTAAACTCTTAATGGGGTTTGCTAATGCTGCTCTGATAGAATGATAACTTACAGTGAGCAAAGCAATACTTACAGAGGCTATACCAGCCAACAAAAAGGTAAAAACACTAATACTTGTACGATACTCAAAATCTTGCAGCCAATTTTCCATCGCATACCAAGCTAAGGGCCAAGCTATTACATTGGCAATCACAACCAGTATTACAAATTCTTTAGATAATTGTGCTACGATTTTACTTACTGTAGAGCCAAGCACTTTCCTTATGCCAATCTCTTTGGTTTTTTGTTCGGCTATAAAAGATGCTAAACCAAACAATCCTAAACAGGCAATGAAAATAGCTAGCCAAGTAAAATTGACAATCAACTTTGAAAAAGCTTCTTCACTGCTAAAAAGTTGGGCAAAATCTTCATCAAAAAAAGTATAGTCAAATGGTACTCCAGGGTTTACCTCTTCCCATTTATCACTTATTTGTGCTACAGTTTGTGCCATGTTTTCCGCATTTAGTCTAACGGCAATGGTGCCATTGGCATTTGGTTGGTACTGCATTACTATGGGCTCTATTTTATGCCGCATAGAGGTAAAGTGAAAATCTTTGACCACACCAACAATGGTTCTTTCATTCGGACCTCCACCACTAACTTTTCTACCAATAGGATTATCATATCCCAATTCTTTTGCCAATGCTTCATTGATAATTACTGCTTCATCAGATTCGGTACCATATTCAGGAGAAAAGTTTCTTCCAGCTACAATTTCCATTCCCATCATATCAATAAACTTCTCATCGAAAGACATGATGCTCACAATCCAAGGATCATCGTCTTGGCTCATACCTTCGGGTCTTAGGCCTGTTCTTCCAAAACCAGAGCCAGGTAATGACGAAACTGAGGCAACTCCTGCAACACCAGGTAACTGTTGAAAAGTAGTTTTAAGTTGTTCAGAATTTTCTCTTAACTGTTGATTATTGAGTGGAATATTCATTACTTGTTCTTTTTGAAAGCCCAAGTCTTTGTTTTTAATAAAATCTAATTGTTGGTATACAATGGCAGTACCTGAAATCATGGCTACAGATACGGCAAATTGTAAAACCACTAAAGTTCTTCTTAATAAAATCCCTTTTTTACTGGTACTGAAATTTCCTTTCAATACTTTAACAGGCTCAAAAGAAGAAAGCATTATTGCTGGGTATAAACCAGCCAAAATACCTAAAATAATTGCTCCACCTATTAAGCTGCCTAGCGAAACTGGATTGGTTAGTAGATAAACACTGGGGTCTTGAGAAATTGGTAATTCGATAAATGAGGCAATTATCGACACCATGATGAGTGCTACCAAAACAGCACTAAACACCATGACCAAAGATTCGCTTAAATGTTGGAAAATTAGATGTACTTTTCCTGCACCCATAACTTTTCGCATACTTACTTCTCTTGCTCTTTTAGAAGAACGAGCCGTGGCGAGGTTCATAAAATTGAATGCAGCAATAAGTAATACAAAAATGGCAATGGCAGAAAGAGAATATACATAGTTGGCATCTCCTTTATTTTGGTTCAGTCCATCAAATATGACATTAGATGCGTTTAAATGGGTATCTTTTAAAGGTTGTAAAGTTACATGCCACATGTTGGGCACATCATTTTCTCTAAGTATTGGTTCAATTTTCTCCTCAACTGCTTCTTCCATGGTTGGATCTTTTAATACAGCGTAGGCACTCATGCTTATATTATTGAAAGAGCTAAGGTATTGTACTAAGTTAGAATCAGAGGCGGCAGGGTACATAGAATATACCAAATCTAATTGTAGGTGAGATGGTTCATTTATATCTTTTAATATGCCAGTTATTTCATATGCTTGTTGGTTGTCAAGGGTAATGCTTTTACCAATAGGATTTACATCTACGCCAAATGTTTTTAAAGCCATGCTTTCTGTCATAATGGCTTTGTAAGGAGCGCTCAAAGCCTGAGTGGGGTCTCCCTCTTTTAGTTCAAAATCAAAAACCTCTAAAAATGATGGTTCGGCGCGGATGGTGTACTCAGTATAAAAATTATTATCCTCGTAAGTCAATAATGCTTGTCCTACTTGTTGTAACCTTACAGTATTTTCTACTTCGGGTAATTGCTCTTTTATAACAGATCCAACTGCTGGCATGGTAATACCTACTAAACTATTACTTACACCAAGGGCTTCATCAATAGATAGTACCCTGAAAATTCTATCATATTTAGTGTGAAAGCGATCATAAGAAACTTCGTGGTTTACATAAATATAAATGAGTAAACTACTGGCTATGCCAATGGCTAAGCCAAGTAAGTTGATAGAAGTAGTCAATCCACCTTTAAAGGCACTTCGAATAGCCATTTGTACGAAAATCTTAAGCATAGTCTATTAATTTGAGTAGAAACATTTAATAATTTGAAAGTATGAAACTCTTCGTACTTAGAATAGAAAGTTTTTTTTAGTGGTTAAATTCGAGTAGTAAAAGGCACTTTTTTATAAATTCGCCATATACTAATGTTCATAATGCCTATCAATATCAGTAAACTTCAAAATGTAAATTATGCCAGAAAAAATAAGAGTAGGATTAGCTTCATTCGGGATGTCAGGAAAAGTATTCCATGCACCTTTAATTTCCGCGAATGGTCATTTTCAGTTAAGAAAAATTTTGGAGCGGACTTCAACCAAGTCAAAAGAGTTCTACCCCGATACTGAAATTGTTAGAAGTTACGAAGAGTTAGTTGATGATGCCAACATTGATTTGATTGTAGTGAATACACCGGATCATTTACATTTTGAAATGACAAAAACAGCACTCGAGAAGGGTAAACATGTAGTTGTGGAAAAACCTTTTACGCTTAAAAGTGAAGAAGCTGAAAAACTCATAGAGTTAGCGAAAAAAGAAGGGAAGCTACTTACAGTTTATCAAAACCGACGTTGGGATGGTGATTTTTTAACTGCGCGTAAAGTGGTGGAAAGTAAAATGTTAGGTAGATTGGTGGAGTTTGAATCACATTATGATAGATACCGCAATTTCATTCAAGAAAATACTTGGAAAGAAGAAGAGGGCTTAGGAACAGGTATTTTATACAATTTAGGTGCACATATGATTGACCAGGCATTGGTATTGTTTGGTATGCCTAAATCGGTTACGGGTCATTTAGGTATAACCCGAACTGGTGGTAGAGTAATAGACAATTTTGATTTACGAATGGAATATGAGGAGCTAAAAGTATTAATTAGGTCAGGGTATTTGGTAAGAGAAGCAGGCCCTAGGTATAGTTTACATGGTACCTTGGGCTCATTTGTTAAATATGGTATTGACCCCCAAGAGGATATGTTAAAAGCAGGTTTTACACCTTACGGGGAAGACTGGGGGAAAGAATCAGAAGACGATTGGGGTTTTGTAAATACTGAAAACGATGGTTTGCACATAGAAGGGCAAATTGAGACAATAGCGGGTAATTATCCTGCATTTTATGCGAATGTGGCAGAAGCCATTAAAGAAGGGAAATCATTAGCGGTAAAGCCTGAAGAAGCAATGCAAGTAATAAAAATCATAGAATTAACTATGCAAAGTCATCAAGAAAAAAGGACAATTGTGCTTGATTCGTAGTTTGAATTTGATTTTAAAAAATATTAATTGAGATGAAAATTTTAAATGCAATTTTAGCGATATTATTCATTGTGTTTGCCATTGTGCAATTAAATGATCCAGACCCTTGGATTTGGGTAGCCATGTATGGATTTGTAGCTGTTATGAGTGCTATGGCATTTTTAGGGAAATACTATAAACCCGTATTGTTGGCCGGAATGGCGATTAGTGTTGTTTGGGCGATTACTCTTTCACCCGGGGTTTACGACTGGTTTGCCAATCATAATGTTGACGAAATATTCGAAAATATGGCACCTGGTAAAGTGTTTATAGAAACTGCTAGAGAGTGTTTTGGTTTATTGATAGCTTTTGGTACACTTTTGTTCCATTATACCCAAGCAAAAAAACAAGTTGAAGTGACTGCTTGAGGTATGAAGTCTATAGATAAGCAAGAGGTTTTTTAAGGTGATTGATAGTTTTGCAATCCGAAACCGAAATCAATTTTATTTGATAGGAAAATTAAATAAGGTAATATTCAAGAAAATTGGTTTGTAAATATTCCATTTAATTCAAGTCTTTTAATGTCTTTAAGGATAAGTAGTATTGAAGAAATTGAAATGGTTTTTAAGAAAGAATTTTATACATTATTGATTGTTGATTGTGATAACGAAGCAATTGACTTTTGCCTAGCATTAAATATTGGGCTTGAATATTTACCTGTAACAATCGATGGGGAAGATTGAATAAGGAGGAAAGTATATATAAGTTTTTTTTCTTGATTTCCTCTATCCATGACTTGTGCTTTATAGCCCATTATAAAAATTGTAGTGGACTGTGGTACACAATCCACTGTGTGGCAATAAAAATAAATGGGTATTTGCAAGTTTGCATAGTGTGGGTGGGTTGTCAGAAAAGCGGGGCTGGCGTGGATTTGTGGAGTGAAGCATTTTTCTGACTAGACTTTTTTTGCATACTTTTTTGTGGCAATGACAAAAAAGTATGTCAGGGTTGAAGGGATGAAATCCCTTTGGTAGTGCTAGAGAAAGCAATAATACTCGATAATATTGAATAAAAATTAGGATACCCATATAAAAATATTTAATTCAGGGAATTTTTGATTATTTGCTAATTTTAAATCTTCTAAATTAGCTACTACTAAATAATGGGAGATAGTAATAAAACAGAGAGTCAGTATAAAAAAATAATTGAAGAGGCTCGCGGACTTTTTGAGAAGAAAACAAGAGATTATGGTACCGCTTGGCGTATTTTACGACCTTCTTCCATTACAGATCAGATTTTTATCAAAGCTTCCCGCATACGCTCTATCCAAGAAAAAGGCAAACAAAAAATAGCAGAAGACATTAATAGTGAATTCATAGCTATTGTCAACTATTGTATCATTGCACTAATACAGTTAAAGCTTACTGAAAATGATCCGATGGAGCTTGTTGTTGAAAAGGTAATGAGTTTGTATGACAATGAGAGTGGGCAAACTTTAAGCCTCATGCAAGATAAGAATCATGATTATGGAGAAGCTTGGAGGCTTATGCGCATCAGCAGTATTACCGATATAATTTTAATGAAAATTATGCGCACGCGTCAGATAGAGGATAATGAAGGGAAAACGCTAGTCTCTGAAGGCGTAGAAGCCAATTATAGAGATATGTTGAATTATGCAGTTTTTGCCTTGATATTATTGACTGAACAATTATCATCAACCAGATAATATTTACATGAAAATTCTCAATAAAATAATAATCATTTTTGTAGGGGTGCTATTTATTTTTTCAGGGTTAATTAAAATCAATGACCCGATGGGCACTGCTATTAAACTTGAAGAGTACTTTGAGGTTTTTTCTGCCGACTTTGCCAGTTTTTTTCACTGGTTCATTCCATTTTCCGTACCATTGGCTGTTTTTCTTTGTGTAATAGAAGTAGTATTAGGGATTGCACTTTTAGTAAATTATAAGAAACAACTGACTATCAAGCTATTAGCAGTTTTGATTATATTTTTCACTTTCCTTACATTTTATTCAGCTTACTTTAATAAAGTGACAGATTGTGGCTGTTTTGGTGATGCCATTCCGCTTACTCCTTGGCAATCGTTTGGAAAAGATGTACTACTCACCATTTTGATTGGTATTTTATTGATTCAAATAAAGTCTTTTGATAATAAAGCGACCAAGCCTGCCTTAGCGATTACAGCAGGGGGAACCTTATTTTCACTTGTAGTAGCTTTATATGCTTTGTCTTATATCCCTCCTATAGATTTTAGGGATTATAAAGTAGGAAATAACATAGCCACTTTAATGCAGCCACAGACGTCTTGTGTGTATGAATATATCATGGAAAAAGATGGTAAACTGGAGACATTTACCGAATATCCTACCGATAAGTCGTACACTTTCAAAGAAATGAAAGTATTAAATGAAAAAGAATGTGTGGCTAAAATTGTGGATTATAATGTAAGTAGTCCCGAAGGAGAAGACTTTACAGAAAATTCACTTAAAGGGAAAAAGTTATTAATTATAGTACATAAAGTTGAGGGTACAGCAGCTGGTAGTTATCCTGAAATCAGTGAGTTAATTGAAAGTGTAAATGAAAATCATCCTGAAATCGAAACCATGATCCTGACCTCTGATGGAAATAATTTTGACGCATTTAGGCATGAAGTACAATTAGCAGCCCCTTTTTATTATTCAGATGCCACCGTATTGAAAGCTGTAATTAGGTCTAACCCAGGTATACTTTTGTTAAATGAAGGGGAAGTAAAAGGGAAATGGCCTCACAGAAAAGTACCAGAAGCGTCTGCTTTGATAGAAAAATTATAGGTATACTTTTAAATTAACTAAGTTGCTTCAATAAATCAGCATAGTTGGCGTAATTAAGTAAGGTTTTACCGGATTGTACCGGAGATTGCTTAATATTTTTTTAAGGCTTCTATGCTTACTTTTATTTTAAAAAGAATTACATACGGGTTTTTCATAATTCTTGGGGTAATCCATGTAGTTTTTTTTCTTTTTCATGCCTTGCCTGGTGATCCAGTTGAGCTTATGCTAGGATCAAGGTCTGATAAAGAGGTAAGAGAAGCAATTAGGCACGAATTAGGCTTAGATCTGCCAATTTATGAGCAATTTGCTAAATACCTGAATGACCTTTCTCCAATTTCTGTACATACAGATACAGAAGAGAATCAAAAAAAATATAACTATAATGAAATTCTATCTACAGGAGAAAATGTATTAGTCATTAAAAGTCCCTATTTGCGTAGATCCTTTCAGTCCAACCAGCGAGTTGATGAAATCATTATAGAAAATTTAGAAGGAACATTGGTACTCGCTTTTGCTTCCATGCTCTTCGCAACTTTCTTCGGAATCATTTTCGGTGTTATTGCAGCTTTAAAGCAAAACACTTTTTGGGATCATTTGGTCATTTCTGTTTCTGTAATGGGTATTTCGGCCCCTTCCTTTGTAATGGCCATTATTATCTCCATGGTATTTGGTTATTACCTGCATGAATACACCGGTCTACCATTGACAGGATCATTGTGGAGTAATGATGCCATGTTGGGTAGGCAGCTTCAATTACAAAATTTGGTTTTACCGGCATTTACTTTAGGTATTAGACCTTTGGCTATTATAGCCCAATTAACTCGAAGCTCTATGTTGGAGGTGTTATCGCAAGATTATATTAGGACAGCTAAGGCTAAAGGTTTAAATAAATTTGTGATTGTATTAAAACACGCTTTAAAAAATTCTCTAAATCCTGTAATTACTGCTGTTTCAGGTTGGATGGCCTCACTCATGGCAGGAGCATTTTTTATAGAATACATCTTTCATTGGAAAGGACTCGGCCTCAAGACCCTTAAAGCTGTAGAGTTACTCGACTTTCCAGTTGTAATGGGTGCCACATTAGTTGTGGCTATTGTTTTTGTAATTATTAACCTTGTGGTAGATATCCTTTATGCTACAATTGATCCCCGTGTTAGGCTGAGTTAATTGCAATCTTTCCTGTTTCTTTCTCTTTATTTTTCTAGCACATTTAAATAATATTTTTTAGGTATAACAATCATACTTTCTCATTTCAATACCTTTAAAATTTCTTAAAATCAAAATTTTTATACAGTGTAAGGTTTTGACTATTTCATTAATAATTATTCAAACTCTAATTAATCATCATTAACATGAGAGTTTAGAATACTATTATTTCGCACTCTAATTTTGAGTATAATATCATTTTATCCTTTATGTATGAAATGATTTTTTACTTGAAAAAGTAATATCAACTATCATTTTGAAAGATTTTCTTCAAAACACTACAATAACAAACAATACTTAAAGAAACCAGTTATCGAACAAATCTACCAGAAATGAGAAACAACATGACTTTACAAAAACTATTAAGGCTTTTTATATTTAAAAGTATAGCCTTATTAACTCCTTTCTTAGCTTATTCTCAAGATGGCTCATTTAGGATGGAAGCAGAGGAAATGACACGCACGGGAGGGTACGTATTAGATTTTGCAGATTTTGCGTCAGCCAAAAGATTTGTTGGGATAAATGCAGAGATTGCTACAACAGGCACCGTAACAAAGCCTTTTGTAGGTGCAACTAATGACTACTTTATTAAAGTAGGTTATTTTGATGAAAATGACGGTGAAGCGCCAATGGAATTATGGATAGGTGGTGTTAAGATTGATGAGTGGACTTTTGATGATGATACGGAAAACCCCTTTGTATCGGTAAGGACATTTAGGGAAAGGACTATAAACACAACCCAATTAAATATTGAAAAAGGAGCTACCATTGAGCTTAGAGGTAATATTGACAATAATGAACTTGCCAGATTAGATTATATTGAGTTTACCCCTGTAGATGGCTTTAATGGTTTACCTGAAGTTGAAATTATATCTCCACTGTCTGAATCGGTATTCAATACGCCCGCTACAATATATCTGCGAGCCAATGCAACAGATGCTGATAATGATGGTATTGAAAGAATAGTTTATTTTGAAGGAGACAACAAGATAGGTGAGTCTATTGAGGCACCTTTTAATATTGAATGGGAAAACAATGTTCCAGGTACTTACTTTATTACCGCTAGAGCATTTGATATTGCAGGTGCATCTACAGTATCTGAGCCAATCGGTGTAACAGTGAGAGATGCTAATTCAAGTGGGTGTGAAGCTGTTTACGTTGAGGAAGATGGCTATTTACTTTTGGATGCCGAGAGTGGTGAGTTTGAAAACGGAGACCTTGCTGACTGGATAATTTCTTCTGATACTGCTGGTTTTTCTGGATCTGGATATATTGAGTGGACAGGAACAAATAACTTTAATTCTCCTGGAAATGGTACTATTAACTATAAGTTTAAAATTAATACGCCAGGTACTTATGAACTGCGTTGGAGAAGTAAAATAAATATCATTGATTTAAGTCCTGATGTTAATCCTCGTGCAGAGCATAATGATACTCATGTGAGGTTTCCAGATGCTCAGGTTTTTGCCAACCTAGAAGGAGGGTTATTATATCCTGCTGGTGGGTTTGGTGTACCTGCTGATGCAGATCTTATTAAAGATAGTAGGGCAGGTTGGTTTAAAGTATTTTCTGGCAATACTATTGGTCAATGGGGTTGGGATACAAGAACCAATGATTCTAATGCATTCGTTTTTGTAAATTTTAAAAGCCCTGGAGTATATACTTTACAACTTTCTTCAAGGTCTGCAGGTCATGCTTTAGACAGGATTACACTTGCAAATGTGAACTTACAGAGCAATCCTATTTTTAATACTAGTTTAGATGAGAGTTTATGTGATCCAAATAATATTAACCAATACCCAGAAGTTTCTATTACATCACCCCAAAATAGGCGAACCTTTGCCAACCAAGCAAATATTGATATCGCAGCCTCTGCCTCTGATAGTGATGGCAATGTTTCAAAAGTAGAGTTTTACAATGGTAATACTTTAATCAGTACAGATAATAATGCACCTTATCAGGCCAATATTACAGGTTTGTCTGACACTACTTTATACCTTACTGCTAAAGCTATTGATAATGATGGTTCTGCTACTTCTTCTTCAATGATAGTAGCGGCTATTGGTAATAATAATTTACCTAATTTACCGCCTAATGTTGTGATGGCGGCACCTGAAGATGAAGTTGAAATTGCAGTGGGAGAGCAAATTGTAATGGTAGCAAATGCAGAAGACTCAGATGGGTCTATTAAAAAAGTATCATTTTTTGAAGGAATTAGATTCATTGGAGAAAATCCAAATGGGAATAATGGGGAGTTTGCTTTTTTCTTTAAGAGGGATGAGCCAGGGGCGTACGTAATTTCAGCTAAAGCTGAAGATAACGAAGGTTCAATCTCTGAATCTGATCCTATTACAATTAACGTAATAAGTCCAAATATTTTTCCTACAGCTAGTATCTCTGCACCTCAATTCAATGCTGTTTTTACTGGGGGAGAGGCTATTGAAATAGAAGCTGATGTAGCAGATGAAGATGGTACTATAGAAAAAGTTATATTTTATGCAGATGGGGATGTTATTGGGGAAGTAGCTTCTAGTCCTTTCAATTATTCATGGACTCCTGCAAATTCAGGAGAATATGAATTAACGATTGAAGCTTTTGATAATTCTGGAGATAGCAAATTATCTGAACCTATTACAGTAATTATTAATAATCCACCTACTGTTAGTATTGAAACACCTGAAAATAACCAGCTTTTTAATGAAGGAGAAAATATTACTTTAGAGGTGAGTGTATCAGATGGTGAAGGTTCAGTTGTTAAAGTAGAATATTACAATAATGACGAATTGTTAGCTACTGTAAACGAAGTTCCATTCTCATATACAATCAATCAAGCTCAAGCTGGTGACTTTTCAATATCTGCAAAAGCTTATGACGATTACGATGCAGTTGGCACTTCTAACCCGATTAGCTTTACTGTAAATGCGTTACCGCAAATAAGCATTACCTCACCTGCTAATAATAGTATAATTTCTTTCGGAGAGCCTATAGATTTCACAGTAAACGCATCTGATCAAGATGGCACTATAGAAAAAGTAATCTATTATAATGAAGATGTGCAAATTGCAGAAATAACATCAGCACCTTTCAATTTTAATTGGATAGATGCTCCGGCTGGTACTTATAGCATTAAAGCTATTGCTTTTGATAATAACAATGCAAGTAATATTTCAGATGAAGTTGTATTGATTGTAAATAAAGCGCCAAGCGTAATGTTAATAAGACCTCAACCAGAAGATAGCTTTGAAGTAGGTAGGGTTATCACAATCGAAGCATCAGCAGAAGATGAAGACGGAACTATAGAAAAAGTTGAATTTATTTTGGATGGAGAAAAAATAGGAGAGGATAGAACTTCACCCTACATTTTTAATATGCCTGGTTTGGAGCTAGGTACTTATGAACTTATAGTTAATGCCATTGATAACCAAGGTACTATAAGTAGCACTGAACCTTTTAGTATAGTTTTAAGTAATTTGCCTATTATAAAGATTACTTCACCGGAGTCTGGAACCTCATTTGAAGTGGGTGAAACTATAAATTTTGAGGTTGAAGCATCGGATCAAGATGGTGAAGTTGTAAAAGTAGAATATTACAGTAATAATTTATTAATTGGTACTTCTGAAACAACTCCTTTTAGTTTCGCATGGACAGATGCTTCTACTGGGATGAAAGAAATTACTGCTCATGCTTATGATAATAACAATGGGAAGAGTGTATCGGAGAAAATTACTATAAATGTTTCATTAAATGTGCCTCCTACGGTAAGTATTACTAACTTAACTGGAGGTGCTGTATATCAAGAAGCATCTAACATAGAAATTAGTGTATCGGCAGTAGATACAGATGGAACAATTTCAAAAGTTGAATTCTATGCGAATGATAACTTAATAGGTGAAACTTCAACTATGCCTTACACTTTAAATTGGGATAGTCCGATGCCAAATAGCTATACATTGAAAGCCAAAGCTATTGATGATAAAAATGCAGCTGCTTTTTCAGATGAAGTAGAAATTAAGGTAAATGCAGCTCCACAAGTGAGTATAAGCAACCCTTCTAATGGGGAGGTCTATATTTCAGGTTCTACAGTTAATCTTTTGGCTGCAGCGAATGATACAGATGGTTCTATAAGTAAAATCGAATTTTTAATAAACGGAAATAAAATAGGAGAAAGTTTAGCTCCTCCATTTACTATTGATTGGAATAAGCCTGAAGCAGGTATATATGAAGTCTCTGCCTTAGCTACTGACTCAGATGGAGGAACTTCCGAAAGTGAAAAAATTAAAGTATTTATACAAGATGCCAATGCAGTTGCAGCAAGATTAGTTTCTTTGACTTCTGATACAGTTGTAGCACCTCAAGCAATTATTCCCCTACAAGCTGTAGTTGAAAAAGGCTTTGAAGTATCAAAAATAGCGTTTTATGTGAATGGGGTTGTTGAAATGGAGGATACAGAAAGTCCATTTGAAATGAACTTACAAGTAGGTGATGAAGGAACTTATGAAGTAAAGGTAAAAGCATATTACCAAGACAATGGTATTTTCGAAAGTGATATTACTACTATTACTGTAAGTAGCGCGCTTTCACTCGAAAAAGGGTTTAATTCTGATTTGGATATGCTTGTTTATCCTAATCCTGTGACTCATTCAGCTCAATTGCGTTTTAATATGGACAATCCGCAAACAGTTATGGTTTCTATTACAGACATAGTAGGGAACAATGTTGTGCAAGAATCATCAATGAGTACTGTTAGCGGTGAAAATACCTTTCAATTTTCTTTAGAAAACTTGCCTAAAGGAATATATCTACTACATATTAAAGCAGGCGAAAAACGATATGTCAATAAGGTAATGAAGCAATAAAATATCAATTATTATTTTCTTAAATCCCAGCCCTTAAAAGGCTGGGATTTTTTTTTATTTTTTTCTCAAAATGAAAAATATTCCCAAAATGACACCGTTTGCTAGATGATTGATTTTTTAATATGAATTTATTCATTTTTTTAACTAATAATCATGCAGGCTGACGAACATTGGGATTTGGAAATAAAGCCGAAATCTGGCCTTTTAGAACTAAACCTTAGTGAACTTTGGCGTTATAAAGATTTGGTTACACTTTTTGTGAGGAGGGATTTTGTGGCAGCCTATAAACAAACCATATTCGGACATTTGTGGCATTTCCTAAATCCACTTTTCTCAACAATAATCTTTACTGTAGTTTTTCACAGGATAGCGAATATTTCTACAGACGGTTTACCACCTGTGCTTTTTTACATGTGTGGTAATATTTGTTGGGGTTATTTTGCCAAATGTCTCAATTCATCATCTAATACATTTGTGAGCAATGCCAATATTTTTGGCAAGGTATATTTTCCAAGATTAGTAGTGCCTTTAAGCAATGTAATCAGTGCCCTTATTTCTTTTGGAATACAGTTGTTGATGTTCTTTGGGTTTATGGCTTATTTCCTTTTTCAGGGGGCAAATGTGCAGCCTAATAGCCTAATATTTTTAGTACCAGTAATATTGTTCATCATGGCAACAATTGGGCTAGGAACAGGAATTATTATCTCATCACTAACCACAAAATACAGAGATTTAAGTGTATTTATTGGTTTTGGTGTGAGCTTACTAATGTATGCTACACCTGTTATCTACCCAACTAGTAGTCTTTCTCCCGAAATGCAAAAATACTTATTAATTAACCCAATAGCGCCATTAATTGAAGCGTTTAGGTATGCATTTTTAGGGCAAGGGTTAGTCGATTTAGGTTGGCTTGCTTACAGTGCAGGAGTAGCTGTTTTCCTTTTTTTAGTTGGAATTATCCTTTTCAATAGGGTAGAAAAGACTTTTATGGACACGGTGTGATTAGGTAGTAGCTAATGAGGCTTAATACTAAGCTTGTTAATGGTGAAATAGTGTAGGTGATAATCTATTTGGGTAAAATCATATAGAATAAAAACATAATATCATAAGGAAAAAAAGAGTGGGGGTGGGACTCACGGGGCGAAGCCGTGAGAAATGATAAGTAAAAATTATGTCGAAAGTAGTTTTAAAAGTAGAAAACCTATCTAAGCAATACCGACTGGGTACCGTAGGAAGCAGTACGTTGCGTGATGATATAAGCCGTTTTTGGGCGAGGTTGCGAGGTAAAGAAGACCCTACTTTGAAGATAGGTGAAGTTAATGATCGTACAACTAAAGGTAATAGTGATTATGTATGGGCATTGAAAGATATCAACTTTGAAGTAAAGCAAGGAGAGATTTTAGGCATCATCGGCAAGAACGGTGCAGGTAAATCTACCTTACTTAAAATACTCTCAAAAGTAACAGGCCCGACAACGGGCAGAGTGCGTGCTAAAGGTAGAATCGCTTCTTTATTAGAAGTGGGTACTGGCTTTCATCCAGAGTTGACAGGTAGAGAAAATATCTATTTGAACGGCGCGATCCTTGGGATGACTAAAGCCGAAATACGAGCTAAGTTAGATGAGATAGTTGATTTTGCTGGCGTAGAAAAATATCTCGATACCCCAGTAAAACGCTATAGTAGCGGAATGAAAGTTAGATTAGGCTTTGCTGTAGCTGCTCATCTAGAACCTGAGATTCTAATAGTGGATGAAGTGCTAGCTGTTGGTGATGCGGAGTTTCAGAAAAAGGCTATTGGCAAAATGCAAGATGTAAGTAATGGTGAGGGTAGGACGGTGTTGTTTGTGAGTCATAATATGCAAAGTATTAAACATCTATGTAACTCAGCTATTGTCCTGCTAAATGGATCTAAATTTTACCAAGGACCAACTGAAACAGCAATAGGAAAATATTTACAAAGAGGTTCCCGTATTAATAATTGTTGCATTTGGAAGAGACCTCCAAGTTATAAAGAGAGTAATATCAAACTTATTTCAGTTTCAATTGAAAATAGGAAAGGTATACCATCGGCCGAATTCGATATGTTTGATGAAATCTATTTTAATATCAACTATGAAATAGTAAAAGATATACCTAATGGATTAGTCAATTTCTGTATTCATGATGATATGTATGATTATCTATTAAGTTTTGATACAGATACTTCACCTGAAATGATGGGTAAAAGAGAAAAAGGCTTTTATAAATCTAGAGTTTGCTTACCTATTGGTTTGCTTAAAGAAGGTGATTATAAAGTTACATTTAAGACAGGTGTTGTTAATCAACAAATATTTGAAGAATTAAAGGGAACATGTAGCTTTTCTATTCGCTTGAATTCAGAATTTGATTCTTATCTGAGTTATGCTAAAAAAAGGAATGGATTGGTTGCTTCTAAAATTGAATGGAACACTAAAAAAATTCAGCTGGATGTTGTTTAGTAAGCCTAAGTCTGAACTCTTAAAAGAGTTAGAAAAAATAGAAAACATCTCAAATAGTATTGACATTGAAAAACAAATAATCAATAATGATCCTATTATTGAGATAAAGTATGATGAAGAATTTATTTATTTGAATAATGAAAAAGCCATGCTTTATCATTTAGCAAACTCTGTAGAAAAATTAAAAAAACTTGCTGAGGCAGCAGTTAAAATACTAGATAAATATACATTGAAAGATGCTAAAGTTGCTGATATAGGGGGAAATCTTGGTCTATTTTCACTATTTCTTAAAAAGAAATTACCAGAACTTGAAATTCATATTTTTGAAGCTGATTTAGATTTGATTGAGATAATTCATCAAAATCTAAAGTCATTCAAAGATATATTTATTCATAATGTAGCAGTATGTGATAAACATAATCAATCAATAATACTTCATAAAAATCCAGATAGTTTACAAACAAATTCAATAATCAAAGAAGCTGTTTCTCCATTTGCAAAAGAGACTATAGAAAAAGAAGTTAGGACTATTTCTTTAGATAAATTTTCAAAAGAAAATAATATAAACGCATTTGATATAATTAAAATAGATATACAAGGTGCAGAGTCTATAGCTTTAAATAGCAGTAAAGAATTATTAAGTAGATGTAGAGCTTTATTATTAGAGGCTTGTTTTTTAATGCCCGATACATTGGATAGCCTTCAATTAGCCAATGATTATTTCCCATTTCATAAGCCAATAAATCCCATAATTATGGGGGCAGATTTAATCTTTTACAAAAATGAAAGCGATTTTAAATAATATATTTTTTTACAATAAGGAGAGTAATTCTCAAGAAGTCACTAATACATATCCTAGAAAGATTGAGCATATACAAGAAGAAAAATCAATGGGAAATAGTCTTGTGGTAACTAATTTCATTCTTAATAATCCAATTGAAAAATACAGGCTTGAAGACTGGGGAGGTGAAAAGGAATATACGTTAAGCATGCTATCTCAACTAAAAAACAACGATATTTTTTTTGACATAGGTTCATCTGTTGGGCTCATATCGGTACATGCGGCTCAAAAATTATCTAGTGGTTTTGTTTATAGTTTTGAACCAGATCCAGAAAATATTACTCATCTTGAAAACAACTATAAGTGCAATCAACTAGATAATTATAAAATATTACAATGTGCAGTGGCAGATGTAGAAGGGAAAATGGAACTTTTTTCTGCTGGAGCTAATGATTATTCACCTAGTTTGAGAAAAGTAAATCATATTGAGTCAACTATACAAGTTGATGTAAAAACAATAGACTTAATGATTGAAAGGGGTAATGTTCCAAACCCAACAGTAATTAAAATTGATATTGAAGGAGCAGAAATGTTGGCATTGAAGGGAATGGGGAAATTGTTGAGCGATACAAATAGGCCTCGAAAACTCTTTATTGAAATACATCCTAATTTTTTAGATAAGTTTGATACAGATTTAAATAGTATTATAAAATTCTTGTTAGATAGAGACTACGAGATAAGTGAAATTATCGGGCGACAAGATCAATTGTTATGTACATTTACAGTTTAAAATCAAGCTTTTACTGCAAAACCAATAGAAATATGCAATTTTTTGGAATAAAAAGAGAATGGGAAACTTTAAAATATGCTTTAAATCAATATAGAGATTTGAGGTATAAGGATGTGCCAAAAGATTGGATTGATTTTAACAATTGGGAGAAAGACTATCGTGATTCTCTCAGTAAATATAAGAGTATTCATAGAGGTGAAAGTTGTTTTATTATAGGTAATGGACCTTCATTAAATAAAATGGACTTAACCAAACTTAATGGGCATTACTGTTTTGGCCTTAATAAAATTTACCTGATATGGGATCGAGTCGATTTAAAATTGAGCTACTATGTAGCTGTAAATCCATTTGTAATTGAACAAAGTAAACAAGAAATAGAACAAAATATAAATTGCCCTAGATTTATAAGTTATAACGCTTCTAAAGAATGCATAAAAGACCATGAAGGAATAGAACGTATTTATACGAAGGGAGGGTGGGAGTTTGCTACAAATATGCAAAGTACTATAAATGAAGGTGCAACGGTAACTTATGTAGCTATGCAGATTGCTTATTACATGGGTTTCCAAAAAGTATATCTCATTGGAGTAGACCATAACTTTCAGCAAAAAGGTAAGCCCAATGAAACCCAACTGATGAAAGAAGAGGATGTTAATCATTTTGATAAGCGATATTTTTCTGGTCATAATTGGCAACTAGCTGATTTAGAAGCTAGTGAGGTAGGGTACAAAATGGCAAAGTATTATTTTGAAAAAAGAGGAGGAGAAGTAATAAATGCTGGAGTAGATAGTAAGTTAGATACTTTTAGAAAAATGTCTTTTAAAGAAGCTTTAAGTAATTTTCACCACTAAATACACTCTATTACTACTGATATTAATATTCTAGTATAGGTTAAGTTTATTAAATTAGGCTTTGCAACTTCTGAATATTTTACCTAAACACTCAAAAATTCAATCTGGTTGGCCATGGATAGAGGAAACGGACCCAAACGTTTATTCATTAGATATTGAGTGGCCAAAAATCTCAATAGTTACTCCTAGCTTTAATCAAGGGGCTTATATTGAAGAAACTATTCGATCAGTATTATTACAAAACTACCCTAATTTAGAATATATCATTATTGATGGTGGTAGTACAGATAATACCATTGAAATTATTAAGAGATATGAGCCTTGGATATTTTATTGGGTTAGTGAACCAGATAATGGCCAGAGTGATGCAATGAATAAAGGTTTGAAGCAAGCATCAGGAAAATATATGACCTTTATAAATGCAGATGATATATTTAATAATAATTCTTTTTTTACATCTGTGAAAATTTTGGAAGAGACTCATTTCCCATCTATAGTTGTTGGAAATATAGAAATGGCCAATATAAATTTGGAAACTTATGGTATTTGCAAGCCTTGTTCTTCTTTTGTTGAACTAATTCAATTGCAGCGCTTTAAAATGCCTAAAAATCCAGTTGGATACTTTTACTCTAAGAAAATTCATGATGTTATTGGTGATTTTGATATAAATGAGAAGTATGCTATGGATTATGATTTTCTTTTGAAAGCCTTTCGTATATGTAATGTGGTCAGAATTCATAAAAATCTAGGGAAGTTTCGCTTGGACATTAATTCTTTGACATATAGAAATAAGGAGAAGAAAAATTTTTATTTACATAAAAAGGCTCGAAAAGAGGTGAGCAGTTTTAGCTTATTTGGTGGAATATATTTGTGGATAGCTGAAAAATTAGCAAGAAAAATAAATGATTTTGATAAAAGTAGTCCTTCAACTTATAAAAGCTTAAGGTTTAAATTTTACATAAAATTTTTAAGTTTAGTTGATAGACATTTAACCCTTTTAGATTACAAAATTGAGTACAAATAATAATCCATTAGTCACAGTACTTTTACCCGCATTTAATGCTGACAAATACCTTTCTCCTGCGATTGAAAGCATTTTAAGTCAAACTTTTAGTGATTTTGAATTTCTAATTATTAATGATGGTTCTTCTGATCATACAGAAGAAATTATTCTTTCTTACAAAGATAGCCGTATTAAATATGTAAAAAACAAAAAGAATCTTGGTCTGATAACTACTTTAAATAAAGGTTTGGAGCTAGCTAAAGGAAAGTATATTGCAAGAATGGACGCAGATGATATTGCTATGCCAAAAAGGTTAGAGAAACAATTTAACTTTATGGAAAAACATAATGAAGTGGGTCTCTGCGGTAGTTTTCTTAAAAATATTGGAGATCAAGATAACAATGTAAAATTTGAAACGGAAGATGCTCATATTCGTTTTCGCTTGTTATTTTCAACCTATTTGCGTCATCCTACAGCAATGTTGAGACAATCTGTTCTCTTAAAACATAATATAATTTATCGCTCAACTTATAAACATGTCGAGGATCATAAAATGTGGATTGAAGTTAGTAGATATAGTAAACTAGCAATTTTACCAGAGGTTTTACTTCAATACAGAGTGCATGAATACAGTATTTCTAAAAGTAAAAACAGAGAACAAGCAGTTATTGAATCTCTAATAAGAAAAGAGCAATTATTATCTCTAGGAATATCGGTTACAAATACTGAAGAGATGGAATTATATAATTCTTTTCTTCATTTAGTGAGGTTTGAATGGAACCCATATTTAAAATTTACTTTACCTGAAAATTTTCAGCAATATGTTTGCTTAAGCAAGTTGCTAAATAAAATTGTTATCCAAAATAGATTACATTTATTGGTTAGCCCATTAATTTTAGAAAAGAAATTTGGTAAAGCATTTTTTAAATTGTCTCTACATACAACAGCTTGGGGACTAGCATCTTTATGGTTGTTCTTAAAACACCCTCTATCAAAATCCGTATCGTTCACAAACATTCAACTTCTAAAACTTTTCATTAAATCTTTGTTGAAGAAAAAATATGATATTAATGAATTGTTATTGTACTGAAACATTTTTATAATTCGATTTATTCAAAGTTTTGAATAGTACAGATATACCTTTAATCGCAAAGTATGGTAGAGAGCTGCTTAGGGCATTTCGTAGTAACGAGATAAACAGAAAAATTCTTGAACTTAGAGAATTGCAGACAGTGCATCATTCTTTAAAGCTACTTTCAGGTTCAGCAATACAGACTAAGCTAAATCAAAAGCCAGTTATTCTCTGTCTCTTTAAAAATGGAGTCTATTATATCCATTCTTTTATAGAACACTATAAAAGAATGGGTTTTGAGTATTTCTTTTTCATAGATAATGGCTCTACTGATAAATCAATTGAGTTGTTGAAAAATTATGATAATGTTACTGTCTTTCAATCTAAGTTGCCATATAAACTTTTTAAGTGGCGTTTTAAGCAGTATTTAGTCAGAAAGTTTGGTAAGGACAGGTGGTCATTGTATGTAGATATCGATGAGCTTTGGGATTATCCTCATTCTAAGACAGTAACTTTGAGTAAATTAATTGAATACCTTGACAAGTTTCGCTACACAGGAGTTATGGGTTACATGCTTGATATGTTTTCAATTGAACCGATTTCTACTACTTCCAAAGAGATACCCAATTCACTTTTAGAAAAATATCCTTTTTATGACTTAACAGGGCTGGAAAAGTCTAATTATAAACATAAGGAAAATACATTTGAACTCAGTGAGTTAAAGGAATATAGAGGAGGGGTAAGTAATAAAGTTTTTGGGACAAAGGATATTTACCTTACTAAGATTCCGTTTATAAAATGGCAAAAAGGTATCAATCCTCATATAACATCCCATACAAGCTCACCAATAAATTTGGCTGACTTTACATCGGTATTATTTCACTTCAAGTTCACTTCTGGACTTTATCATAAAATTCAGAGAGTTATTAAGGAAGATAACTATTGGGATAGCTCTTCTATATATAAAAAATATGCAGAAAAACTTAATAAGGAACCTCTTTTAACACTTCACTCTGAAAATGCTAGATTATTTTCAGGAACAAATAAATTATTGACAGAAGGATTTATCCAAACTTCAACAAAGTACTTATCTGCTCATAAAATTTAATACCATGTGTGGTATAATAGGTCAAATTAATCGCAATAAACCCCTAGACCCAGAAAATTTCTTTCAGATGCGGGATAGCTTAACTCATCGGGGGCCCGATGGATACGGACATTTTTTCAATGAAAGCTTAAAAGTTGGTTTGGCTCATCGAAGGTTATCTATTATAGACCTAACAGATAATGGAAAACAACCCATGAGTAATGAAGATAAAACTATCCATATAACCTTTAATGGTGAAATTTATAATTTCAAAGAACTCAAGGAAGAATTAAAAGAAAAACATCAGTTTAAGAGTAATACAGATACAGAAGTGCTGATTCATGGGTATGAAGAATGGGGTTTAGAAATTTTATTGAAGCGGATCAATGGTATGTTTGCTTTTGCAATATATGATTCAAAACAAAAGCAACTGATATTAGCAAGGGATAGAATCGGAATAAAACCACTTTACTTTTACTTTGATAATGAAACTATAATTTTTGCCTCTGAGCTTAAAGCTATTCAAAAATCAAATACTTTCAATAAAGAAATTGATTTTGATGGTGTAGCAGACTACTTAATGTATCGTTATATTCCACACCCTCGTACGATTTTTAAAAATACCCATAAACTTTCTCCTGGTTGCTATATAAATTTTTCTCTAAATTCATGGTCTTTAACACAGAATACCTATTGGGAACTGAATCATAACCCCAATAACTTACTTGATGAAGAGACTGTGATTGGGGAAATTAAATCATTACTAAATAAATCTGTTGAAAGGAGGTTATTAGCAGATGTAGATGTAGAAACATTTTTATCAGGTGGGATAGATTCAACGACAATAACCGCTTTAGCAAAAGAGAAAAAAAATGACGTAAGAGCATTTACCATAGAGGTAAAAGATATAATCAAAAACGAGCTTTTAGATGCCCAAAAAGCAGCAGAGTATCTTAATGTACCAATAAATTATGATGTACTAGATTCCAAATTGTTTGATAAAATCCACCGTAAAGTTATAGCACAGTATGATGAGCCACATGGTGATACTTCAAATATATCTACCTATCTGTTATGCCAAAATAGTAGCGAAAGTGCTAAAGTCGCTCTGTCAGGAGATGGTGGCGATGAATTATTTTATGGGTATAACTGGCATGTAAAGTTCTCTGAAGAGTCTACTGAGGCAGAAAATCCTTTAGAGCTTTATCGCAACACAATATGTAATACACTAAACTTTGAACAGGCTCAAGCATTATTAGGTAAAGAAAGACTGGAACAAAGAAAGAGTAGTTGGCTTTTTGAGGATAAGATGAAGGAAAAAGGTATCAATAAGACAAATATACACTACCTTGATACGCTTACTTTTCTTGTTGATGATATTCTAACAAAGGTAGATATCGCATCAATGGCACACTCTTTAGAGGTAAGAGTCCCATTTTTGGATCATGAGTTGGTGGAGTATATGTTTACAATACCCCATAAATTGTTGTTCAAGAATAGCGTAAAGAAGTATTTACTAAAACAAGCATTTAAAGATATATTACCTGATAGAGTAATTGATAAGAAAAAGCAAGGCTTCAGCACCCCTTCAGTTAATTGGTTGAAAATTAACTATAAACACGAGTTGTTGAGAGGTAGATTGGTTCGTGATGGAGTTTTTGATAAAAAAAGTCTTAAAAAATTGATAGAAAGCAAATTACACGAAGAACACAAATGGTTGCTTTATGTATTAGAAATATGGTATAGAAACAATTTCCCACTTTCTACCCAAAAAGAAAAAATACTATTTGCTATTCATAATAAAGCATTGTTTTAAAATGCCGAAAGTCAGTGTTGTTATGGCTACGTATAAAGCCGAAAATACTCTGGGAGAAGCTATCGAAAGTGTACTCTATCAAACTTTTTCTGATTTTGAGTTTATCATTATTGATGATAACTCCCTTGATAGTACTAGTGAAATTTTAACTAAGTATTCAAATCAAGATTCTAGAATTAAAGTATTCAGAAATTCTTCAAATATAGGATTAACAAGATCTTTGAATAGGGGGCTAGCTGAAGCTAAAGGTTCTTATATTGCAAGAATGGATTCAGATGATATATGCATGAAAAATCGTTTTGATGAGCAGGTAACCTATTTAGAAAATAATAAAAAAATAGGAGTTTGTGGGACTTATGTTGAGATTTTTGGAGAGAAAACTGGAGTAAGAAAACATAGTGATAACAGTGAAGAATTAAAAGTGAGAACTTTATTTAGTAGTCAGTTTTGTCACCCTTCTACTATGATTAGAAAGGAAATTTTATTGGAAAATGGTATTGAGTATAACGTTTCATTTTTAGTAGCACAAGATTATGAGTTGTGGGCACGTCTAATCCCTATATGTGATTTTGGAACTGTACCCAAGCAACTATTGAGATATAGAGTGCATGATCAACAAATTTCATCCGAGAAGAAACTTTTACAGTGGCAGGCGCGTGAGAAGGTAATCAAATGGATTTGGAGATGTATAGGGCTTCCTTTACTAGACCAAGATATTCAACTTCATAACGATTTATCATTTTTTAACTGGAACAAAGAGCCAGTATTTATAGAAAAAACTGGGAAATATTTTGAGGCTTTAATAAAAGCAAATAATCACTCAAAGTTTTTTCCAGTTCATTCTTTTCAAAACTTTCTTATTGAATATTGGTGGCAATTATGTAGTGGCTCAGCCAACTATGGGAAGGAAGTTTTTAAAATTTTCATACAAAACTACATGGGAAAAGTTGCTTCTAATTCAAAAAAAATTAGGCTGAAAGCCAAAACCTTAATTGCAGGATGAAAAATAAAAATATCATTTTTATCCATATGCCTAAGGCAGGGGGGACTACACTTCATGAGATTATTGAGAGGGAGTATTGGTATATGCGTGAAAATACGTATACAGTGCAAAGGTTCAGGCATTTGCCTGATTTTCTTTCAATGCCTCAAGAGGAAAAAAACAAAATAAAACTTCTTAAAGGACACATACCTTATGGCTTACATGAACACCTAAAAGGAGAATCTGTTTATTTTACAATGCTCAGAAATCCTCTGAACAGAATTTTTTCTGCATATCATTATATTATTAGTAAACCTAAACATGATAGATACGATTTTATCAAGAGCAAGGGCATTAATTTTTCTCAGTTTGTAGAATTAAATGTTAATCCTTGGATTTGGAATGCACAAACAAAAATTTTGGCAGGTGAGACAGATTTATCTAAAGAATGTTCTGAAAATGTATATAAGAGAGCATTATATAATGTTGAGAAAAATTTCATAGCCATTGGCTTTCTTGAATTTTTTGACCAAAGCGTTTTGCATTTCGGTAGGTCTTTAGGATGGACTAAACTCCCATTGTATAAAAAATCAAACATTACTATTCATGCCAAAGCTAAGCCAACTATTGTAGATGATAAAACTAGGAATATAATCAAAAGAAAAAATAAATTCGATGAGATGTTATACAAAAAATTATTTGAGAAAGAAAAGGACGGTTTATTTCAAAGAAATATTAGTTATTCCATTTCAAAAATAGCAAATAGTATTTATCGTATAATTAAATGAGTAGTAATTGTTTTATTGTGCTAGCACACCCACGGACTGGCACTACATATTTTTGTAACGATATATTGTCTTCACATGAAGAGGTTTTTTGCTTTGATGAGTTATTTAACCAAAAGGGACATATTCCAACTTTAACTAGATTGGAGAATATGAAACTTCAACCTTTTGACAGCTTAAAGTATAAAGCTTATTCTTTCTTAACAAATGAAAAAAAAGCACATTTGGGTTACATTAAAGACTTTAAGAATAGAAGTCAGGAAATATATAATAAACCTATTATTGGTTTCAAACTTTTCCCATTTCAAATTCCCAACGATGTGCTAGATTATCTAATTGAAAATACTTCAATTAAGTTTATAGTATTACGAAGGAAAAATATAATACAAGCGGCTGTATCTATGTTCTTGCTCCAATTCTACAAAAGGAGGAATTCTAATGATAAAAAGGAATTTGAAGAATACGAAATAGACATTAATTGGTGTAAGAACTTTATCGAAAGATATAATAACTCCCTTAATAATTCTGAAGTAAAGTTAAAAAAAACTCCTGATAGGTTTCTTAAAATATATTATGAAGAACTTTTTGAAATAGATACAATTAATGAGTGCTATTCTTTCTTAAATACTAAGCCAATAAAAGTAATACCAAGTGGAAGTGAAAAACTAAATTCTGGAAAAATTTATAAAAAGATTAAAAATCTAAATCAAATACAGTTTGAATTATGTAATGTTGAGAATGGGTATTTATTCGAAACATAGAACTCCTTTATAGCATAAACTTTTAAGGATTTTTTAAGTGATTATTTATTGATATGAAAGTAGAAATACAATAAAAAGTAGTAAGGGTCTGCTAATATTATACTTAATATTAATTGTTTTGACTAGTATCTTCTTTCATATATGGTTTTACATTTCTCTATAGTGAATTTCTTTTCTATTATTTTACCTACTTATAATCGAGCTCATTTTTTACCTAGGGCTATTGAAAGTGTAATAAAACAAGATTACGATAATTGGGAACTCATTATAGTTGATGATGGATCAACTGATAATACAAAATCTTTAGTACAAGAATTTATTCAAAATGATATAAGAATAAGATACATATGGCAAAAAAATGTAGAGCGTAGTGCAGCTCGTAATCATGGGATAAAAATAGCTAAAGGTTTATATGTCTGTTTCCTAGATAGTGATGATTATTTCCTGCCTAATCATTTGAGTAGTTTTTATAAGAAAATCACAAAGTTTAATAATCCTATTGCACTACTATTTGGTGATACTTTATTAGAGAGTTACAGAAATTGTAAAGAATTGTTTGAGTTCAACCATGATAATCGTTTAAATTGGGTTGAACTTTTTTTATTGAACCCAGTAGCTCCTCCTAGAACTTGTATACACTCATATATTTTAAAAGAATTACAATTCAATCCCAAAACTAAAATTGGGGAAGACACTGAACTTTGGGTTAAAATAGCAGATAAGTATCCAATTTATTTCGTTGAAAATAAGACACATGTAACTTGGTTACATGAAAATAGGACAGTGAATAAACTTAATACAGCAAACTATTTGGAAAATCTTTTTGTGAAAAAACACTTAATAACCTCATTGAGCAGTGTAACTTCTACTGTAAAAAGGAATGTATTACATGATGCTTACTTCACTTTAGCCCAAAGCCATGAACAAAATAAACAATTCCTAAAGATGATTGATGCGTTGTTGCGTGCTTCATTTTACCAGCCGACGAAGCGTTGGAAAGAAAAAGTGTATATGTCTAGACAATTATTTTTTAGCTAATTCTTAAGTCTCATTTGAACCTCCTTCACCTCATCCCCTCACTATGTAAAGGCGGAGCCGAGCGTTTGGTACTTGATACTTGTCGGGAGCTTTCTCAAAGAGAAGGTATCCGATGTAAACTGGTAGTGATGTATGAAGAAAATGAATATCCACATCTTACAAGAGGTGTGGATATTGTTTTTTGTAACTCTCGAGTGTTACCTTCTATAAAAGGTAAATGGCAAATTGATATAGCTCACTGGAAACATATTGTGCAAGAATTTCAGCCTGATATCATTCATTCTCATTTGTTTGAGGCAGAGATAATGAGTCGATATTGGATTTATTCTAATGCTGAATATTTCACACATGGGCATAGCAATATGGAACAATTATCCTCAATACAACTAAAAAATATTTTTAATAAAAGAAATTTAACAAATTATTATGAAAGGGAATTTTTGTTAAAAAAATATAAAGAAGCAGGAAATTACTTTATAAGTATATCTAAAAATACTACCAGTTATTTTTACAAAATCTTACCAAAATACTTAACTAAAAATATTTTCCTATTGCCAAATGCTATAAATGTCAGTAATTTCTATAAGCAAAAAATAAATTCTAGTAATAAACTTGAACTTGTTACCATAGGTACTCTCAATAATAACAAAAATCAAGTTTACTTACTTGAGGTAATGCTTAACCTTAAAAAGCTTGGAATAGATGCTAATTTAAGTATAATTGGTGATGGAGATCAAAAGAGTTTCCTACAAGAATTTATAGCAAGAAATGAGTTAAATAGTCAAGTAAAAATATTTGGTAAGCAAAATGATATTCCTGATTTTCTCTCAAGAGCATATATATACATACATGCTGCAAAATCAGAAGCATTTGGTTTAGTATTATTAGAAGCAATGGCATCAGGTCTACCTGTAATTACGCTAGATGGAGGGGGCAATAGAGACTTAATAGAAGAAGGTAAAAATGGCTATATATTACCACAAGAGACTTCCCCAAATGCTTTTGCTCAAAAGATTATTGAATTAGCGAAAGACAAAGAGCTATATACCAAATTCAGTGAACATGCTATTAAATACGCTGCTCAATATGATATAAAACCTTATGCCGATAGATTGATTCTATTGTATCAAAAAGCATTGCATGAAAAAAATCTTATACATAGCTAATCCAGAATCAATTCATGATATAAAATGGGCTTCTTATTTTCCAAATGCTCAAACAGCCGTCTACCTATGCTATGAGAAGCAAAATACTAATGAAAGCTATGAAAAATTGAAAAATAAATTATCAGAATATAATATACACTTACTACCTCCTATTGAGTCTTTTTCACTTATAAAAATATTTCAGTTAATTCGTAGCATAATTAAGCTTAGACATTATATAAAAACTTATGATATTGACTTAATACATGTCTTGTTTGCTACGCCTCATGCATTTTGGGCATTTTTTTTAAATAGACCTTTCTTTATAACTACTCGAGGGTCCGACATTTTAATTGTAATACCCGAGTTACTTAAAAAAAGTGGCTACCGTACAATTTATAATCAGATTCTATTTTATCTTTTAAAAGTAATATTTAATAAAGCTACAAATATTACAGGTACATCTGTAAAACAAGTCGAAACAACCAAAAAATTATTCAATAACAGAAATACATCTTTAATACGTACAGGTGTTCCTGTAGAAGAAATTATTAATTCAAATCATAGTCAACATATTCCTAAAAAACTTAAAGGGAGGAAATACATTTTCTGTCCAAGATATTTGCAGCCGATTTATAGAAATGAAATGGTAATTGAGGCATTTTATAAATTACCATTTGAAATAAAAAAAGAAATGACTTTAGTTTTTATTCTAGGGAAAAAGAAAATGTCTCCTTATCAAGATAATATTATAAAGTCATTAAAAGATAATCATATTAATTTTGTTGTATTGGAATATCTTTCGCAAAAGTCACTATGGGCAACATATCATCATGCCTTAGTTACAGTAATGACTCCCCTAAGCGATGGCACCCCCAATTCAGCACTTGAAGCAATGACTGCTTACTCTCCTTTAGTATTAGGAAATCTATCTTATGATTCAGATTTATTTGATAATACTTGCCTAAGAATGAAATCTGATGATATATCGGAACTGACTTCGTTATTAGAGATTGCTATTACAAATTATCCTGAACACCTTAAAGAACAGGCTTTTCAAAGGGTCAATAATTATGGCAATAGGAATATTGAGATGGATAAATTAAAAGAACTTTACTACAATGCTTTATCTTAATATTTTGTTTACAAGAACCCCCACTTATTATAATGAATTCAGTTAATCTATTTTCCCTTCCTGATTATAATTTAATCTGAGTTTAGCTCTTACTATAGCAATAATTCCTTAAACCTCTTAATAAATACATCATTTCATATTTCGAGTAAAATCAGTTTATAAAAAGGCAACCAATTCGTACTGTATTCCTATGTAGTTTTTACTTAAGGCATTGAAAGAAAACTATAATCTTTTAATAATCTATGATTTTATAAATCGTTAATTAAATACAATTTTTTAAACTATTTATTTGTGGAAAGGGTATTGATTATCTCTTATTTTTTCCCTCCTTGTAGCTTAACTGCTTCTCAAAGAACAGGGTTTTGGGCCGAAAATTTAATAAAATTTGGATATAGACCTATCGTACTTACAAGGCATTGGGATAAACATTTAAAAAAAATTAAAGATGCTTCACTGCCATCAGAAAAGCCATATGAATTTAAGAATCTAGAAAATCATGATATCCATTTTCTTCCTTATAAAGGTAATCTGCGTGATAAGTTATATGAAAAATATGGTGAGAAAAAATTCTATCCTGTAAGGGCTGTCCTCACATTTTTAGAGTTAATTTTTCAACTTCTTTTTGTTAAAATAATCCCTTCCTCAAATATATATTTCTTTGCTAGGAAACTATTAAAAGAAAACCGCGATATAAAAAAGGTGATTATTTCGGGTAATCCATTTAATCAATTTCATTTCGGATATTTATTAAACAAAGAGTTTGGAGTAAGCTGGATTGCTGATTATAGAGATGCTTGGTCAACCAGTACTATTAACGATTTAGATCGTTCTTCATTTTTTAAGTTGCTTTTGCCTTTAGAAAGATTAGCTGAGAAGAAATGGGTGGGGTCTGCTTCAAGGATAACCTCTGTATCTCCTCCTTTAGCTCAAGATATTTCTGAATTAGTAAAGGTAAAACAAGAGGTACTCTATAATGGGTTCGTTTCTAATGATTTTCTACTTTTCAATAAAGAAGAAAAAGCTAAAGATTTTACAATTGTACATGCTGGCACGTTATATCAAGGGCAGGATATTACTGTATTTTGTAGTGCTGTAAAGAAGTTAATTGATAGTAGAAGTAATATAACGGTTAGAATTTTATTTCTTGGTATTGGTGCAAATAAAAGACAAGTACAAAGAATAAAAGATGAATTATTGGGCTATGAGGCATATTTTGAACTAACTGACAGGTTACCAAGACAAGATATATTAAAAATTGAAAAGAAAGCTCACCTATTATATTATCCGGCGTGGAAAGGACATAAGGGAATAATTGCTAGTAAACTTTATGAGTATTTAGCAAGTAAAACTCCAGTGCTTGTATCTCCTGGAGATAATAGTTGTGTTGATGATATAATTAATCATACAAAAGCTGGAAAAGTTTGTAACACAATAGAAGAAACTTTGGATGTACTATTAGACGTTTATAATCATTATCTACAAGGGAAAGATGAAAATAAGGAGGCTGATGAAGCAGCGATAAGTGAGTATTCCAGAGAAAGACAAGTAGAGAAATTATCAGAAATCTTAGCTGAAATATAAAATGAAAAAAATATTAATTTGTGTAGGTACAAGACCTAATCTTATTAAGATTACTCGATTTGAAGAAGTACTTAAGAAATATGGTTTTGAGTTTCAGCTATTGCATACTGGGCAACATTATGATTATAATATGAGCGAGGTTTTTTTTGATGAATTAAATATAAAAAAACCTGATGTTTTCCTTGGCATAAAGGGAGGCTCACAAACCACTATCATTTCAAGTATCATAGAAAAGATGGAATCAATACTTAAGGATATGGCACCTGATATGGTTTTGGTTCCAGGTGATGTAAACTCTTCACTTGCCTGTGCTATAACTACAAACAGAATGGGCATACCGTTAGGGCATATCGAAAGCGGTTTAAGAAGTTTTGATAGGAGCATGCCTGAGGAAATTAATAGAAGATTAATAGATGAATTATCAGATTTATTTTTTGTTACTGAACAAAGTGGAATTAATAATCTAGAGAAAGAGAATAAAATTAATGGAAATGTTTATTTAGTGGGTAATACAATGATAGATACGCTTGTAAAATTCACCCCTAAAATTGATAAAAATACAACGATTACAAATTTAGGTTTATTAAAAAAAGGATATGCTTTAGTAACATTTCATAGACCGGCCAATGTGGATAACATTGAGAATCTGACAAAAATCGTAAACTTATTGACTGCTCTTTCAAGACAGGAAAAGATATTGTTTCCAATACATCCACGCACAAAAAAAAGATTGGAAACTTTTGATTTGTTCGATAACATAAGCCATAATAAAAATATTATTTTAACAGGCCCTCAGAGTTATTTTTCATTTATGAGCATTGTAAAGAATGCAAGATTAGTAATAACAGACTCTGGGGGAATTCAAGAGGAAACAACTTTTTTAAAAGTACCTTGTCTGACTATTAGACCCAATACTGAACGCCCAGTGACTTGTGAAATAGGCACTAATACTTTATTAGGTTTAGATATGGATACAATCATTGAAAGTTTTACAAACATATATACAGGCAATTATAAAAATGGACAAATTCCACCTTTATGGGATGGATTTGGGACGGAAAGAATTGTAGAAAAGATCAGTGACTTTTTTGGATAGCACTCATTTCTTTAAAATAAATTAATTTTAAAACCGCCAATAACTGGCGGTTTTTCTTTTTTAGGGATAGTTGTAAAAATGAGCTTAAATTTTTGTCAAGTAAAATTCCATGCATCTTTGGCTTTCTAGAAGCTTTACTTCACCTTCGCACCATGAAATTTCAATTGAGCTATGGAGTGCGATTAATGTTATTGGCTACTTTTCTCTTCAATGTGATGAACGTTTGTGTAAAGTTGGTTAGCCACATACCTTCTACACAAGTAGTGTTTATTCGCTCGATAATATCGGTATCTCTTTGCCTTTACTTTCTTAAAAAAGCCAAAGTAAAGGTTTTTGGTAACAACAAGAAAATACTGTTGCTAAGGGGTATTTTTGGTGGTTCTGCTTTAGTCTTATACTTCACAACATTACAAAAAATGCCTTTAGCAAGTGCAATTGTTATCCATTATACGGCACCAATTTTCACTACCATTTTAACGTATTTATTGCTGAAGGAAAAGGTAATAAAATGGCAATGGGCCTTTTTGCTTTTGAGTTTTGCTGGAATATTATTGATTAAAAACTTTGATGCTCGAATTGACACAATTTATCTATTAATGGGCTTAAGTGCAGCTGTCTTTTCTGCATTGGCTTATACATGTATCCGTGTTTTGAGAGAAAGTGAGCATCCCTTAGTAATTGTCTTGTATTTTCCCTTGGTAACTATGCCCGTAACAGGGCTAATAGCTGCAGGTAATTGGGTTGTGCCCTCTTGGAAAGATTGGTTATTACTTATTGCCATAGGACTACTCACCCAAATGGCTCAACTACTTATGACTAAATCTTACCAAGCAGAAGCGGCATCAAGAGTAGCTAGCGTAAATTATTCTGGAATTATTTACGCTTTATCTTTTGGCGTAATTTTCTTCAATGAGTATTTCAATTGGCTTGTTCTAACGGGTATGTTTGTAGTGGTTGCAGGTGTTTTATTGAATTTATTAGTTTCTCAAAAACTGCTTACTGCTGCTAAAAAATAATTATGTAAGTTGGCATTGAACTTCTTTTCTCATTTTGAAAAAATGAAATCCATGCGTCCCAATTAATCCAACAGCACAAAAATGAGTAAAGTAAATGAGCCAGCTATAAGAATGACTTAGCTCAGAAATAATAAGCGAAACACTAAAACCAATTGAAAAGACCCAGAAGAGAATTTTAATTAATTTTTGCTTGCTATTTTTGGCAGCAAAATAAGCGGCTGTAACCCCGATAATTGCAAAAAGTATATCATCACCAATAAAAAAATGTGAGTGGTCATGAGAACCGCTTGCAGCACCAGTACCTACAATGCCTAAAAGTGGTAATACTGTACAATGAATAACACATAAAAAGGAACCTGAGATTCCTATTTGGTCGGCATATTTTCTTATTATTTCTATCATTCCTATCAAATTCGTTGCAAAGCAATCATTATATTTTTATTAATGCAACATTGTTGCAAAAAGTTTATATAACTGCTTAGAAAATTACTATTTATCAATAAAATTTCTAACCTTAGTTTAACTTCTACAAACTGTTAAACATTTAATTTTTATTGAACTAAAAATTCATCAGTAAGTTCTTATTTATACTAATTATAAATAGCGATATTTGTGGTATGTTAGACATAGAAAAAATTAGAAAAGAATTTCCAGTGCTTCATCAAGAGGTAAACGGATACCCATTGATATATTTCGATAATGCAGCTACCTCTCAAAAACCGCAAGAAGTTATCGATGCTTTAGATAATTACTACAAAGGTTTTAATTCAAATGTACACAGGGGGGCACATTCTTTAGCGGCCAAGGCTACAGATGAATTTGAGAAAACTAGAGAAAAAGTAAGGCAATTTTTAGGAGCTGCACATATTGAAGAAATTATCTTTACAAAAGGAACAACGGAGGCTATTAACTTAGTAGCCTATTCATTTGGTAGAAAATTTATCGAAGAAGGGGATGAAATTATTATTTCTGCCATGGAACATCACTCCAATATAGTTCCTTGGCAAATATTATGTGAAGAAAAAGGAGCCATTTTAAAAGTAATCCCTGTTACAACAGAAGGGGAATTAGATTACGAGGCGTATGAAAATTTACTTTCTGATAAAACTAAACTTGTTGCTGTTGTTCATGTTTCTAATGCGCTAGGTACAGTTAATGATGTACAAAAAATTATTGCTAGCGCGAAGAAAGTAGGTGCTAAAGTATTATTAGATGGAGCACAATCAAGCCCTCATTTCAATATTGATGTACAATCACTCGACTGTGATTTTTATGTCTTTTCAGGTCATAAAGTTTATGGACCTACTGGTATTGGCGTACTATATGGTAAAAAGGAGATACTAGAAGCGATGCCTCCTTTTTTAGGTGGTGGAGAAATGATTAAAGAAGTAACTTTTGAAAAAACGAGTTATAATGAGCTTCCCTATAAGTTTGAGGCTGGAACACCGAATATAGGCGATACTGTTGCTTTAAAAAATGCCATAGATTTTGTTGAGCGAATTGGAAAATCTGAGATTGCCGATCACGAACAAGAACTGCATGATTATGCCATTGATAAAATGAAGGAAATTCCTGGAATAAAATTAATTGGAACTTCCCAGAACAAAGTTAGTGTAATATCATTTTTATTGGAAGGTGTTCATCATTTCGATTTAGGAATGATGCTAGATGCAAGAGGTATTGCAATTAGAACTGGTCACCATTGTACGCAACCGTTAATGAATGAATTTAAAATAGATGGTACTGCAAGGGTTTCTCTAGCAGTTTACAATACCAAAGAAGAAATAGATACCTTTGTAAGTGTATTACAAAAAATAGCAGAAAGATTTTCAGCTAAAACAACTGAAATATCTTAGGGATAAATTATTTAAAATACAGCTAATAAAATGACAACCAGCCAGATTCAAGATGAAATTATCGATGAGTTTTCTATATTGGCAGGAGATAGAGAAAATACCATTTTCTATATAATGGAATTGGGAGAGAAACTACCCTCTCTAGACCAAGCAGCCAAAGTAGATCAAAATATCATTAAAGGCTGTCAGTCAAAAGTATGGCTTACCACGGAATTTATTGAAAATAAAGTGGCTTTTAAAGCAGATAGTAATACAGCCATTACTAAAGGGTTAATTAGCTTGTTAATTAGGGTATTAGATGGAAAGACACCTGATGAGATTATTGATACTGACCTCTATTTCATAAATAAAATTGGCATGAACCAACTGATAGGTTCGCAGAGGTCTAATGGCTTAGCTGCTATGATCAAGCAAATGAAAATGTATGCATTGGCTTATAAAGCTACACAGGCATGATCTTATTATTAACCATGAATAGCTATGACAGATAGAGAATTAAAAGAAAAAGTAGTAAATACAATCAAAACTATCTACGATCCAGAAATACCTGTAGATATCTATGAATTAGGTTTAATTTACGAAATCAATGTTTTTCCTGTGAATAATGTATATGTATTGATGACACTAACATCACCTGCATGTCCTTCAGCAGAAGAAATACCTGGGGAAGTTGAAACAAAAGTTAAAAATATTGAAGGTGTAAGTGAGGTAACCGTTGAGCTTACTTTCGACCCACCCTATACACAAGATATGATGTCTGAAGCTGCCAAACTTGAATTAGGGTTTATGTAAGCTTGTAACAAATGATAGTAACTAAATTAAGTATATAACTAAATTCTATTGAATATGTATCCAGAACACTTAACAGCTCCAATGAAAGAGGAGCTTGTTTCAGAAGGTTTTCAGGACCTTAAAACGCCAGAGCAGGTAAGTGAAACACTTGAAAAAGAATCAGGCACAACATTACTTGTTGTCAATTCAGTTTGTGGTTGTGCAGCGGGTACTGCTAGACCAGGTGTTTTACATTCTTTAAAAATATCAGATAAAAAACCTGAAAATGTAGCTACTGTATTCGCTGGGGTTGATTTTGAGGCAACTAGTAAGGCACGCGAATATTTATTGCCTTACCCTCCATCATCTCCTTCTATCGGTTTATTTAAAGATGGCAGTTTGGTGCATTTTGTAGAACGCCATCATATTGAAGGCCGTTCTGCTGAAATGATAGCCAATCATTTAAAGGCAGTTTATGACGAATACTGCTAATAAATAGCAAGGTATTTTTTTAGAGATTAGGCAGGCTTAGCGTCTGCCTTTTCTATTTATGTAAATTTCTTTTTTAGTTGGCTATTAGACTCTTAACATAAAATTTATCACTTTTGCAGTCCGTTAAGAACTTTGCAAACTAAGTGCATGTTCCACATTAGGTTTACGAGGTAAACAAGGTAAGGTAAACAAAGTGTTAGAGCATAAAAAAATTATGGCAGTAGTACCTTATAAACAAGAAGATGCTTCAAAGAAGCAACAAGTAGCAAAAATGTTCGATAACATTTCGGCTAAGTACGATTTCCTAAACCATTTTTTGAGCTTAGGGATAGATATACATTGGCGTAAAAAAGCTATTGGCATGTTAAAGGAAAGCCAGCCAAAAACAATTTTAGATGTGGCAACTGGTACTGGAGATTTAGCGATAGCAGCCATGTCATTAAAACCCGAGAAAATTATAGGAGTAGATATTTCGGAAGGAATGCTATCGTACGGCAGAAAAAAGTTAAAGAAACTTAATCTTGAAGATACAATTGAGCTGCAAAGTGGTGATTCTGAAAATCTTTCTTTTAAAGATGGCTCTTTTGATGCAGTAATGGTATCTTTTGGCGTTAGAAACTTTGAAAACCTTGAAAAAGGGCTCTCAGAGATAAAGCGCGTATTAAACGATAATGGCACTTTAGTTGTACTTGAATTTTCTAAACCAACTGTATTTCCCTATAAGCAACTCTACAATTTTTATTTTAAGAACATCCTACCATTAGTAGGAAAGTTTATTTCGAGGGATAATGCCGCTTATACCTATTTACCAGAATCAGTTCAAGAATTTCCTTACGGAAAAGCTTTTACAGACGTATTAGATAAGTTAGGCTATAAATCAGTAAAATGCAGACCTTTAACATTTGGAATAAGTTCGATTTACGTGGCTCAAAAGTAATTTTTGTCATTGTTGCACTTTTATGTGTAGCTTCATCTAGTTTAGCACAGTCGCGCTCTGGAGGTATGACGCTACGCCGTCTAAATTATGACCAAAAGAAAATGCACTACGGCTTTCAAATAGGCCTGTTTACCAGTAATTTAAATATACAGCACTCCGAAAATTTTGCCCAAGGGCTTGATAGTGCAGTAGCAATATCACCTAATAGACATGTGAGTTTTTCATTAGGTTTTATAGTGAACCGTTCTTTGGGAAATGAACTATGGGATATTAGACTACTTCCCAATGTATCTTTTTATGCACATTCAGTGGATTATTACTTTGATGCTGACCAAATAGCTGGAGTAGAACCAGGTGGTGAGACGGATATTTCTAACGGTTCTTTGGAGTTGGTTCAAATTGAGAATGCCACTACATTTCTTGAGCTTCCCGTCATGTTTAAATATAAGTCAATTAGAAGAAGGAACCATCGGTTTTATTTAATTGGCGGTGTTACAGGCTCTGTGGGTGTTGGTGGAAAAAAAGGAGGAGAGGATCCAAGAAACCTTGGTCTTAATAATTATAATCTTGAAGTATCATATGGTGTAGGTTTTGATGGATATATGCAATTCTTCAATTTTGCACCAGAACTCCGTTTTTCACACGGAGTAGTAAATATCTTAAAACCAGGAAATAATATCTATACCAATAACCTTAATAGGATTACCACCCATAAAGTGGCCTTATACCTGAATTTTGAAGGTTAATCACAAATTTTTTGTTTTTATTTCTTGGGGAGCCTCAACATAAAAGATAATATACCCCAAAAAAATACAATCCTCTGCCAAGGGCAAAGGACTGTTTCCAAACATTACTTATTATGATTGTATTTTCATATATCTATACCTTATCTAAGAAAAGGTAAACCTTGTTCCTCATTTTTTTATTTTATTTATATAAAAACAGTATCATTTTATATTTACTGTGTACTTTCATTTTTTTAAGCAAATAGGTGTTTTTAATGAAATTAATAAAAGTAGGAGGTGCTACACTAAATCAAATCCCCTTACACTGGGAATATAATTTAAGTAATATTTTAAGGGCAATTACTGAAGCCAAAAGCAAAAAAGTGAGTATTCTGTGCTTACCTGAACTTTGCATTACTGGTTATGGTTGCGAAGATGCTTTTTATGCCCCTGGGGTTCATGCTACCTCATTAAAAATATTACAAAAGATAGTACCTGAGACAAAAGGGATTATTGTTTCAGTAGGCTTACCTATTATGTATCAAAACCATATTTTTAATGTGGTATGTTTAATTGCTAATGGAGAAATACTAGGTTTTGTAGCGAAGCAATACCTTCCGGGCGATGGGATACATTATGAACCACGTTGGTTTACTCCTTGGCAAGAAGGCACACAGTCTGTTATTAATTTAGATGGAACTGAATACCCGATTGGCGATATTTTCTTTGAAATAAGTGGGATTAAAATAGGTTTCGAAGTTTGCGAAGATGCTTGGGTTTCTAGCAGGCCTGGTGTTAAATTACATCAATTTGGAATTGATATTATCTTAAACCCAAGTGCTAGTCATTTTGCTTTCGATAAATTAAAAGTTAGAAAAAGATTTGTACTTGAAGGTTCAAGGGCTTTTGGCTGTGCCTATGTATATGCCAATATGTCTGGAAATGAAGCAGGTAGGGCCATTTATGATGCAGGGACATTGATTGCAAGTGCTGGAGAACTCAAGGCTGTTGGTGAGCGCTTGATTTTTGATGACGTACGAATTACTGCAGCGGTAATTGATATAGAAGATAATAGGGTAAAGCAGGCGCAGAGTAGTGTGCATTTTAAGTTTACAGACCTTTCTAATATTTGTATATCACATCCATTTACTTTCCCCGATATTTTACCAGAGGAGGCTGAAAAAGAGGATAAACCGTGGGAAAGCAGCCCATTTATAAAAGAAGAAGAATTTACAAGGGCGGTGAGTTTAGGCTTGTTCGATTATATGCGAAAAAGTTACTCCAAAGGTTTTGTGGTTTCATTGAGTGGTGGGGCCGATTCTGCCGCTGTTGCATCTATTTGTTCAATGATGATTCGTTTTGGTATTGAAAGTATTGGTATTGAGCGATTTAAGGAAAAGTTAGCTTATTTCGAGGAAATTCAATCTTGTAACAGTGCAGAAGAGATTGCTGAAAAAATGATAACAACGGCGTATCAACCTACAGAAAATAGTGGAGAGATAACCAGAAATGCGGCAGAATCTTTGGCTAAAGCTATCAATACTACCCATTATGAATTGGATGTAAACCCTATTTTTAAAAATTACTGTAAGTCTATTTCCAATAATTTAGGAAGAGAATTAAGCTGGAAAACAGATGATATTGCCTTGCAAAATATACAAGCAAGAGTTCGTGCTCCAAGCGTATGGATGCTAGCCAATATAAAAGGGGCCTTGTTGCTTTCAACAAGTAACCGCTCAGAAGCAGCAGTGGGTTATGCCACCATGGATGGTGACACCAGTGGCGGTTTAAGCCCTATTGCAGGGATAGATAAAGCTTTTTTAAGAAGTTGGTTACGCTGGCTTGAAAAAGAAGGCATTACTGGGCATTTAAAAATCCCAGCATTGAGTGCCATAAATGCCCAGCAGCCCACAGCAGAATTGCGTCCATCATCTGCCAACCAAACCGATGAAGCCGATTTAATGCCTTACGATTTATTAGATGCTATAGAAGAGGCTGCCATAAGAGATAAAAAGATGCCTTTAGAAAGCTTTCTTTTGTTGCAAAATGAATTTACCCAATATTCACCATTACAGTTAAAAAACTGGGTAATTCGCTTTTACAGATTGTGGAGCAGAAACCAATGGAAGCGAGAAAGATATGCCCCTTCTTTCCATTTAGATGATAAAAACCTAGATCCCAAAACCTGGTGTCGCTTCCCTATCTTATCAGGTGGTTTTGTGTATGAGATAAAAGAGTTGGAGGAGTATTTTGAGAATAATTAATAGTATTCATCGCATTTTAAAATATAAGGTTTTTGCTTTAAACCAGAGTTTAAGATAGGTATTAATCCTAAAATTATTATTAAAAAAGTAGCCTTTCAATTTTTTTGAAAGGCTACTTTTTTAATTTTTATTAGGTAAAGAATGATATATAACGTATAATTACGTTATAAAACGTAAATAACAGATATTGGAAAAACTTACTAAAAAAGAAGAAGAGATCATGAACCTTATCTGGAAACTAAAAAGAGCTTTAGTAAAGGATATAATTAGAGAATTACCTGAACCACATCCTCCGCATAGTACAGTATCTTCTGTAGTTCGGATATTGGAAAAAAAGGGCTTTGTAAGCCACGAGGCTTATGGAAAGACCCATCTGTATTTTCCGAAGGTGAGTAAATTGAATTACAGGAAATGGACATTTAAGGATTTGATGGAAAAGTATTTTGATGGATCATATAAGCAGTTAGTTTCTTTTATGGTACAAGAAGAACTCAATGAACAGGAAGCTGAAGAACTTAAAAAACACCTTCAACAGCAACTTAAAAAGAAATAAACATGACAACTTACTTTCAATACTTGCTTGATGTAAACCTTGGTCTGATTTTGCTCTACTTGGGTTACAGACTAATCTTGCACAAAAGTCAAAATTTTGCAGGTATACGGTTTTACTTCTTGGTAGGTATGTTTGCTTGTTTCTTGCTCCCATTTTTACAGATAGATGCTCCCGAATGGTGGGAGCCAGTAACATTAGATTCATCAAATTTGAATGTGTCTGTTGATTTCAGTCCTGAAAGTAGCATAGATCAATCCTCAAAACCCATTGATAGTCGGTTATTCTTGTCAGATATAATTACCATACTTTACGCATTGGTAACTTTTCTATTCATTGTACATTTAATATTTAGAATTGTAAAACTTTGCTTCCTTATAAAACACAGCAACCGAATAAAGAATGAAAGCTATAGGATAAATCTATCTGCTACTAAAAGCTTTACGTTTTTACGGTATGTGATTTTAGGTAGTGAGTGGGAAAAACTTCCTGAAAGTGCAAAAGCCTTAGTATTAGCTCATGAAAACTGCCACAGGCAGCAGTTACATTCTATAGATATTTTACTACTTCAGTTAATTCAAGCTTTTTGCTGGTTTAACCCTACTGTCTGGTTATTAAGAAAATCCATTGCCTTGAACCATGAATTTTTGGTTGATGACCAAATGGTAAAAGAGGGTATTTCTATAAATGAATATTCTTCATTATTAATCGAGCAAGCAGTTCCTGAAAAGAAAAATGCTATCATTCAACCTTTTTCTCAATTTTCCAACCTAAAACAAAGAATTGATATGATGACTGAATTTAAATCCAAAACTCGTCAAAGAATTATTTGGTTGGCAACCCCAATTTTAATGATGTTGCTAATTGCCAGTAACCTTACAGATCTTAATAGAGAAGGATTGTTAAAAGATTTAGAATCGGCGGAACAAGAAGAATTTACCCTTTTCTTTGGAGAAGAGCGGATTTACATAAATGAGGGTATTTCCAAAGCGCAATTGCTTAATAATCAGAATGAATCTTTAAGGCTGATTTTCAAGGAGGAATTTGCCAAAAATGTAAAATTAGTGGAAATAACAGGAGCTAAAGGAAGGCGAGGTATAGAAACTATACAACATAAGAAAGATAATGCTGTAAAAGAAGTTCGATTTAATTTTTTGACTCCCAAATTTATTAACGAGCTTAAAACTGATGGTGCCTGTAGATTAATTATTTTATTGGAATTCATTAAACCTGGGTTTGAGCAAGAATATTATGATAGGTTGAAAATTGATAAACCAGAATCTCAGCAAGAATATTATATCAAGCCAAAAGGTCTTGTTCTATATACAGATAAGTCTTTAAATGAAAAATATCCTGATTTGATAGAAAGAAAGATTCGTACTATCCCTATCAAATGACATAAGATTTACATAAGTTAAATACAGCCGCTAAGTATAAATTAGCGGCTGTTTTATTATGGATTAGAAGCTTTTGACAAATTGTAAAGTGGATTGTAAGTATTGATAATGTAAGTCCATTCACCCTTTCTCAAACCTTAGTCTCACCACTTCTAAACTTTCTGTAGAGCCTACTAAGTTTACTAAATCGTGCAAACGCAAGCGAGTATAACCATGCGAAATAATGGTTTGCTGGCCTCTTTTAATAGAAAGTATAATGGTATCTGGCGGAAGGCGTAAATCGCGTAAAAATGTACCATGTAATTGAGGATCAGACACTTCTATTTCCGCTGTGCCTTGCCCTTCTTCCATACCAAGTAATAATGAAGTAGTTGTTGGGGAGCGTACAAACTGATCTAATAAGCTCACAATTGCCGTAGAAGGATCTACTACTTTCGCCCCTAATTTATGGAAATGATCTAGGTTTTTACGTTCATTGAGTCTTACTATTAAATCTTTTGTACCAAAGTTTTCATAGGCCAATTCACATATTCTGTAATTCTCTTTGTCTGAAAGCATGGTAACTATCACTTCTGTTTCATCTGCTCCTAATTCAGTCATTACTTCTTTATTGACTGTTGGTACAATCCTAATATCTACATCGGTGCTATTTCCCAAATCTAGGTTCGAGATGGTGGTAACAATTTTAGATTCCCAACCATTTTTTTTCAGTAATCTTGCCAAAGCAACGGATTTCCCTTCTAAGCCAAAAATTATGGCATCTCTGACTCCTTCATAAAGTTGTCCACTTGCTTTTACATGATCTTCTTTTAAATGAACAATAGCCCATTTAAATAATGGTGGTCCAATAATCTGATTGAGCACAATCACTGAGATTAACAAAGTGGCAAAGTCATTTCCCCATGCAGGAAACTCATTGGCTATTTCTGTTACCAAACCAATACCCACACCTGCTTGGGTTACATAGGGCATCCAACTAATTTTATTTAAACTCCAAGGGTCACCAGCCAAAGAGCCACCAACTATAGCTCCTATTACCAAAGAAATCATTCTTATAGAAAATAATAATAAAGCTATGGGCCAAACCTTTGCTAAAACATCTAAAGACATGGTAGCCCCTGTAAGGGTAAAAAAGGCGATGTAAATCATTGGGCCAGTTTTGTGCAAAATATTAAAAAATTCTGCTTTGTTGGCGCTGTAGTTTGTAATTAAAAAACTGGCAATAATACAAATTAGCAAAGGCTCGAGGTGTACACTATGGCCTAAGTATTCATGCGAATTGTCTTTAACAAAGTGAGATAATAAATAAATACTATATCCAGATATAAGAAGTAATATGGTTTTTATTTCTACAAACCAGCTTCTTTTAAGTATCAATGAAATGACTTTAGATAATGTAAGTCCTAGTAAACCTGATACAACCAACTCTGCGATTAATATCCCGAAAAGACTTAAATCGAATGGAACATTATTGATAAAAGCCCCTGCCAAAGAAAAATTAACTGCAAAAAGGATAATCACCAATACATCTTTTAATACAGTTACACCAAGAGAAGTTTGTGTAAAAGGGCCTTTAGCACGCATTTCATTAATTACAGCAATGGCAGAAGAGGGGGAGCGAGCAACAAAAATAGTAGCTCCTAGCAGTGCTATGGCTATTTTAGTGCCATTGCCTAATCCACGCATGAAAGGAATTATATTGGCCAAGAAATAAATAGCAATGGAGCCCAATACAAAAGTAACTACAAGCTGCCCGAAAGTCATCCATACAATGTTTTTGAATCGACTTCTTAACTCTTTTAAATATAATTCTGCACCTGCAGCGAAGGCGATGAACGCCAAAGCAGTTTCATTGATAAACAATAAATTTTGTTGGGCCGATTTCGGTATAAGGTTAAGAATATATGGCCCAGTAAATATTCCTGTAATGAGTAAGCCAGTAATTAAAGGAAGTTTTATTTTTGGGAATAGGTAGGATATACGGTCTGATGCGACCAAAATAACCAAAAAGCCAAAAATAATTTGTAAAGTTTCAGTATTTATACTCATAGATTTTAATCATAGAGATTGTATTAATAATATACTTGGTAGCTATACCAATTTTAATTTAATCTCAAAAAAATACCAATATAGCATTTATAAAGTGAATTGTTCATGATATTTAAATCAAAAATAATTTGTTGATATCCATTGAAATTAATTTTAATATAAATCAAGAAAAAATATGGCGAAAGTTGGAATAATCATGGGCAGTAAATCGGATTTACCAGTAATGTCTCAGGCTGCGCAAGTTTTAGAAGAATTAAACATAGCTATTGAAGTGACTATCGTATCGGCTCATAGAACTCCCGATAGATTATATGACTACGCGACATCTGCTAGGGAAAAGGGATTAAATGTGATAATTGCAGGAGCAGGAGGGGCAGCCCACTTACCTGGAATGGTGGCTTCATTAACCAGTTTGCCAGTTATTGGTGTACCTGTAAAATCGAGAAATTCTATAGATGGTTGGGATTCTGTATTATCTATTTTACAAATGCCTGCTGGTGTTCCTGTTGCTACTGTAGCTTTAGATGGTGCCAAAAATGCAGGTATATTGGCAGCTCAGATTTTAGGCAGTACAGATGCTAAAATCGCCGAGAGGTTAGACGAATTTAAAACTCAACTTAAATCAAAAGTATTGAATGCAGCAAAGGATATGGAAACAAATGGTTGGGAAGGCAAAAAAATAGGGTTTAGCTAAGTTGCTAAACCCTTATAATAAGTATTGATGCGAGAATTATTGGATAATTTTTAAAGGCATAATATCCGCATTAATTTCTTCATTTTTCTTGAGTAACCTTTGTGTGTAGCTCAATTTTCCATTGGGTACAATTAAGAATAACTTTCCGTCTTTAAATTGAGCAAAGGCAGAAAGCAAACTCCACTTATCTATTAATTTTCTTTGAACTTGTTTGCTTTTATCTACAAACTCAAAATAACATTTTCCGCTTCCTTTTATAGCAGTAATATTGGGTACAAATTCTTCTCCTGTTTCTCTTCTGGTTAAAGTTGAAGGTTTATCAAACTCTCCGTTATCTACCTTAATTTTTTCGAAGCCTTTCTTTTTAAGGTGATTTACAACAGAGTCAATTACATCTTGATTTTCAAATTCTTGGAAGCTTTCTCTAAGCATAATAAATAGATTAGGTTTTTTTTATAAACAATAAATGCGTCCTTTTTGTTAGGTAAATCATTTTTTTATAAAAAAACAATCTTTTGGAGCAAATTTATTTTTATTCTTCATCATCTAAAATGTATTGCTCCATATTAGATTTTAAAAGTTCAGGAACTACAATGGCTTGTGGAAAATCTTTCTTGATTAAAATGAAAAGTGAGTTGGCCTCTATTTTAGATAAAAATGCTCCAATTTTTACTTTGTAGTTGGGTCGGTCATAGCCCCTTTTAGTAGGTTCAGTATAGGTAATTAATAATTTATCGCGGATTTCTTCGGCTATTTGTCTATTTGTGCCTGAATAAGCTTGAATTGTATAACCCAATATACCTTGTTCTTCCACCACTCTCTGGTTTCTCTGTGCTATTAATAGGGAGGCCTGATCAAGCTCATAATTTAAATCTTTTTCTGGATCAATAGGAATGTATTCTAGGGTATCGTTCTTTGCGATTTCTTCCTCTCCTATATTCTCATCTGAAATAGTATCGGTAACATCCATTTTAATTCTATAAATACTTATATCATCTTTAAAAGGAGTGTTGGTAGCAATTTTGCTAGAACTACAAGCCATAAAAAAACTTGTAGACAGCAATAGAAAATATACGATGTATTTCATGTTAAAACTTCAGACTAATAGTTTCAATAAATTTTATCTTAGATTTTATTGTACGCCCATAAAACTTTTGGCGAGCACATAGTTTTCTAACCAAACCCTTCTGTCATCTATATCACCGTTTATGTACTTTTCTATCAATAGACTGGCGATAGGAGCTGCCCAAGTGCCTCCAAATCCAGCATTTTCTACATACACTGCTATGGCAATTTTAGGATTTTCAAGTGGAGCAAATGCCATAAAAACCGAGTGGTCTTCACCATGTGGATTTTGAGCAGTACCTGTTTTTCCACAAATAGTAATTTCAGGATGTTTTGCTAGTCGGGCAGTATAGATTTGAGACATTGCTCTAGCTATATAATCAAAATATACCTCGTCAACATTCACTGTATTTTTAGGGTAAATTACCGTGCTATCGCCAATTTGATTTACTAAATGGGGGGTCATGTACCAGCCTCTATTAGCAATTGTAGCTGCTTGATTCGCTAGTTGCAATGGGGTCAGTAATACTTCTCCTTGTCCTATCCCAATAGAGTAAACATTAGAGAGTCTCCAATCTTTAGTATAATAGTTTTTGTCATAATATGCAGGTGAAGGTAATAAACCAGTTTGTTCATAAGGCAAATCAATTCCAGTTTTGGTACCAAGCCCAAACTCAGTTAATTGTTTATGCCATTGATTCATACCAATGCGTGTATCTTCTTCTTCATTTTCACCTTTCCCAGTTAGAATAATTCTTCTTAAAGCTTTAAAATAGAAAGGATTACAAGAATGTTGAATAGACCCATAAACATTTAAGGGAGAGGTGTGTCCATGGCAACCTACAAGCGATTGATCGCATGAAAAATAGGTAGTTGCTGAATCTAGAGAACCTGCTTGCAGACCAGTTAGCGCCATTACTGTTTTAAAGGTTGAGCCGGGAGGATATGCCGCCTGAATCGTTCTGTTGAAAAGCGGCTTGGTGGGATCTCGAAGTAGAGATACAAAGTTTTCACTTGCTTGTTTTCCTTCACCTGTAATTTTATTAGGATCATAAGAAGGGGCTGAAACCATTGTTAATACTTGTCCAGTAGCTGGTTCTATGGCTACAATAGCTCCCTTTTTGTTATTCATGAGCTTTTCACCATATTTTTGAAGGGTAAGGTCTATACCAGTATACAGGTTTTCTCCCATTTTTGGTAAGGTATCAAAACTCCCATTTTGAAATCTTCCTTTCTGTATCCCTCGCACATTGGTCATGACAAAACTTGCTCCTTTTTGTCCCTTTAAATTCTCTTCATAAGCCTTTTCAAGCCCACTTTTGCCAATCAGGTCACCTTGCTTATAATAAGCACCTTGTTGCGATTCAAGGAAGGCTTTGTCCACTTCTTTTACATAGCCTACAATATTTGCCATACTGTTTTGAGGATAATCCCTCAAATTTCTTTGTTCTACAAAAATGCCATTAAAGTCGTTGAGGCGGTCTTCTAGTAGGGCGAATTCTTTTGTGGAAAGTTGCCTGACAAGTGCTACAGGTTGCCCCCTACGTTTTTTGGCTGCCTCTATTCTTTCTCGTAGATATTCCCTTTCTATATTGAAAAAATCGCAAAAGGCAGTTGTGTCATTGATTTTTAATTCCCTAGAAGAAAACATTAGGTCAAAAACGGGCCGATTCCTTACTATCAGTTCACCATTTCGATCATAAATCATTCCCCTTAATGGGTAACGGGTAATTTTTCTGATGATATTATTATCAGCAGTTTGCCTATAATTATCGTCAAATACTTGAATGTTGAGCAGGGTACCCGCAAAGATTAAACCCACTACAAAAAATATGTTCCTTACATAAGTGAATCTATCCAAAACAGCTATTTTAGAATGACTAATTAGTTATCATTTGCTTCACTTTTTTCTAATCTTTCAAGAGCTTCTCTTTCTTCCTTTTCAGCTCTTTTATGTACTCTAGCCGAAACTAGTATACTCCCTTGATATAGAAAAAATATAGGTGTTGCTACAAAAATCTGAGTTATTGGATCAGGAGGAGTAATTACAGCACCTACTATTAATATAACTATAAACGCATGTTTTCTGTATTCTTTCATTAAATCTGGTGTAACTAATCCTATTTTAGAAAGGAAATACACCACCATAGGTAACTGAAACATTAACCCACAAGCTAGCACCATCATGGCAATGGTAGAAACATAAGAAGTAAGGTCTATTTCATTAAGGATGGTAGGAGAAACTTGATAACTTGTAAGAAAGTTAATGGCAAGTGGCGAAAGGACAAAATAACCAAAGAATACACCTATTAAAAAAAGAAGTGTTACAAAAAAAGTGGCTCCTCTAGTTACCTTCTGCTCATTTTCGTACAAACCAGGCTTTACAAAACGCCAAATTTCCCAAAAGGCATAAGGAAATGCCAATACAAGACCAATAATAACCGAAGCGAGTATGTGCATGGTAAACTGCCCTGTCATCACACGATTCTGTATCACAAATGAAATATTTTCTATACAAAGTGCATCACTCCCTACCCATTCTGATAATTTACATAATGCCTTGTATGTAAGAAAATCAGGCCTAGATGGGCCAAAAATAATAGTATCAAAAACAATTGATTTTGAAACAAAAGCAATAATGGCAAAAACCAAAATGGATCCAACTGATCGAATCAAATGCCATCTCAGTTCTTCTAAGTGGTCTAAGAAAGACATTTCTTCCCCTTCCGGTGTATTATCGGGAAGATTATTTCCACTACTTTGTTCTAATAAGTCTTGGTTCTTTGTCATATCCACTTCTATTAAAATTATTCTTCGGATGCAAACATCATAATCGCCACATTTGCAATTTGTTATTTTTCAGTATAAGATGCTTTATTGATTAATAAAATGTACCGCTCTGAACTTCAGATTTTTAATTTAACATTTACAATTAACCCTTGATTATTGAGGCAATACTGTTGCAGATTCTTCTACATATCCATGAAAAAGAGGATAACTATCCATCCATTCATTTACTGCTGTTCTTACATTATTAATATGGTGCTCATCCTCGTAATTGCTCAATACTTCATCAATATAGTCCACAATCCTTGCCATATCTGTTTCAACTAATCCTCTTGTGGTAATAGCTGCAGTACCGACCCGCATACCAGAAGTTACAAAAGGAGATTTATCATCGAAAGGAACCATATTTTTATTAATGGTGATATCTGCCTTAATGAGCGTATTTTCAGCAATTTTACCTGTAAGGTTTTTTGAGCGCAAATCTATCAACATTAAGTGATTGTCTGTTCCACCTGAGATTATATTATATCCTTTGGTATTAAATGCAGCAGCCATGGCTTCTGCATTCTTCTTTACTTGTTTGATATACATGAAGTATTCATCGGACAAGGCTTCGTTAAATGCTACTGCTTTTGCGGCAATTACATGCTCTAATGGGCCACCCTGTGTTCCTGGAAATACACCAGAATCTAGTAAGCTAGACATACTTCTTAAGTTTCCCTTTGGAGTCTTTAAACCATAAGGATTTTCAAAATCTTCGCCCATCATAATTACACCACCTCTTGGTCCTCTTAAAGTTTTATGAGTGGTAGTAGTTACTATGTGGCAATATTTTAATGGGTCTTTTAATAAACCTTTAGCTACTAAACCAGCAGGATGAGAAATATCAGCTAATACTAATGCGCCAATTTCATCTGCTACTTTGCGTAATGCTTCATAATTCCAATCTCTAGAATAAGCAGATGCACCACAAATAATCAGTTTTGGTTTTACTTTTCTAGCTTGATCTACCACTTTATCCCAATCTATTACACCAGTATCTTCTTCCACTCCATAAAAATGTGGCTCATACAATTTACCAGAAAAATTAACGGATGAACCATGGGTTAAATGCCCACCATGCGATAAGTCAAATCCAAGAATTTTATCTCCAGCTTTTAGGGTGGCAAGCATCACAGCTGCGTTGGCTTGTGCACCTGAATGAGGTTGAACATTTGCCCATGCTGCACCAAAAAGTTTTTTTAGTCTTTCAATGGCAAGTACTTCAGTTTGGTCTACAAACTCGCAGCCACCATAATAGCGTTTTCCCGGAAGTCCTTCTGCATATTTATTGGTCATTACACTCCCCATAGCTTCCATTACCTGGGGTGATGTAAAATTCTCAGAAGCTATAAGCTCTATACCAAATTTTTGCCTTTTATACTCTTTGTGAATTATGTCAAAAACTTCTTGGTCTCTCTTCATATTTTTATTTCATAGACTAAAAAAACAAAGTTAAAAAAAATATCATTCAGATTATTATCATTGGTGGTAACTCCCTTAAATAACTTCGGCTAATTTCTATCAAATAATTTTTATTTGAAACGCCATTTCACAGGATAAAAAAATCATTTAATGTTATATTTAAGCCAAAAGCAGTAAATGTGTGTCTGAATAAATACCTATCGAATGATACACAACACATAACTCTTTTTTAAAGCCCTACAATTGCTCAAAGCCAATAGCTTGCGAAATATGGAAATAGAAAAATTACTTTTTGAAATCATTGATTTTATCTCGAACTCAACCAAAGAAAATAAAGAAGCGGTTTTGAGTGAAGATGAGTTCTCTAGGCTTACCATTAAACAGTATTTTTATTTGGATTTAATTGGTAGGATGAAAGAACCCACTTTTACTGATTTGGCTGAAACTTTAAAGATTACCAAACCCTCTGTTTCTGCTATTGTGAACAAATTGATAGATAAAGGATACATTCGCAAAGAACAATCGGAAGATGATCAAAGGAGTTATCACCTACATTTATCTGATAAAGGGAAAACCATTATTGAAGCTGAAAATAAAATTTACAGGGCATTTTCGCTACATATAAGAACCACCTTGAATGAAATAGAGCAAGAACAGTTTGTACACATCATGAAAAAAATATTAAAGACATTGCCTAGATAAATTCACAAATCAATTTCCATTTTACTGAACTATACAACTTTATGAATAAAATAATTACAACATTCCTACTATCAATTTTATTTTTTTCTTGTACCCCACCTGCCCAACAAGAAGATAAGCTAGCTACCTTAAAAGCTGAAATTAATGCAATATTTGATCAAGAAGAAGGTGATTTTGCACTGGCTTTTTTACCACTCTTTAATCCTGAAGATTCACTATTGATTAATGCTACCGAAGAGTTTCATGCAGCAAGTACCATGAAAACACCAGTAATGCTAGAGGTTTTTAAACAAGTTGAAGCTGGAGCATTTGAGCTTAACGACTCTATTCTAATAAAAAACAATTTTTTCAGTATTGTAGATAGTAGTGAATATATAATAGATGTAGATTCAGAGAATGAATTATATAGTATAGTCGGCGATTCGCTCACGCTTTATGATGTGATGTATCGCATGATTATAAAAAGTAGCAATTTGGGCACTAACTTAATTATAGAAAAAGTAGGCGCTAAAAATGTTACCAGTACTATGCGTGAAATTGGTGCCCCTTATATTAATGTGTTACGCGGTGTGCAGGATTTAAAAGCATTTGACCAAGGCTTGAGTAACTCTACCACAGCTTACGATTTAATGGTGTTGTTTGAAAAGATTGGAAAAGGGGAAGCAGTAAGTGAATCTGCCTCTCAACAAATGATTGATATTTTGTTGGACCAGAAGTATAATGACATGATTCCTGAAAAATTACCTGCAGAAGTAAAAGTAGCCCATAAAACAGGAGAGATTACTGGTGTTCGACATGATTCGGGTTTGGTAATCTTACCAGATGGCCGTAAATATGTGTTGGTACTACTTTCTAAAAATCTTCAAAAACCTGAACAAAGTGTGCAAAAAATGGCTCAAGTTTCTGAGATGATTTATCAATATGTATTAGGAGAGAGTTGAGTTATTAATTAGGGATAAGCCCTTTATTTAAGTCATTGGCTTTTTAATTTCCTATAAAAACTTTGAATGATTTTATTGAATGCCTCAGGACGCTCCATATTAGGGAGGTGTCCTGAGTTTTCTATTATTCCAAATGCTGCTCCTTCAATTTCATTAGCCACTTTTTCTACATCATTTACTTTAAAAAAGTAATCCTTTTCGCCAGCTATTACCAATGTTGGTAATTTTATGTTTTTTAAATGATTGAAATTATCTCTTCTTTCAGCCCTTCCTTTGTGTGAAGCAATCGCGCCTTCTACATTAGTTTCTGACATCATTTTGAACAAATGTTGGTAAGTTTCAGACTCTGGCGTAATCTGAGTAACATTGATATATTTATGAATATCAATTTTGGTATACTCAAGCATTCCTGTTTTACTGATAGTTTCTGCCAGTTTTAATCTGTTAGTATAGCTCTCATTGGTTTCTGCATTGGGAGTACTTGCACAAATTACTAGAGACTTAACTCTTGAAGGAAACAATCTTTGAAATTCAACAATAATTTGCCCACCCATAGAAAGACCAATGAGATGAACTTTCTCAATGGCTAAATCATCTAAAAGCAATGCTAAGTCTAAAGCCTGTTCTTCAATATATATTTTATCGAATTGGTAGTCAGATTTACCATAGCCTTTTAAATCGGGAAGGATTAATCGGAAATTATTTAGGGTGTCATATTGATATTTCCACATGGTGTGGTTGAATGGATGCCCATGCACCAGTAATATAACTTCAGTTTTATTTTGATTTAATTCATTATAGTAGATAGTGTTTCCTCTTATTTTAATTTGGTTCATGTTATTCAACTGTTGAATGGTTTGTTCTTTTAAAATATATTCAATTTGAAAAACAATTAACAATTAACAATTAACAATTAACAATTAACAATTAACAATTAACAATTAACAATTAACAATTAACCTTCTTGTCTAATTGTTTCCTTTCCAAAATCACCTAAATTCATTGGCTATGTTTAAACTTAAAGAGCAGAGCACCACTTAATAAAATCCAAGCTGCGAGGCTAAAAGTAAATATTCTAAAACCTGTTAGGCTTGTAAAAACAAACCCAGTAAGGCCACCAATTACAGCTAGTATTATTATTAAAATACCAAGATATCCTAACCATTTCGGGAGTTTACTTTCGGCTAGAATAAGAAGGCTATAGATCAAAATTGCCAAGCAGCAGGCAATGATAAATATGTAATCTAATGGGGTATTAATAGCAAAGCCATAATGGGTAATAATTTTCAATGTATCTAAATTTTCTTCTAATTTTTCAGAGTATTGATTTAGGAAGTAAGGCAATGTGAGTCCATTAAAAAGTGCTGCAAACATGGCTGCAAATAATCCAAATGAAATAATAATGAAAGCAAGAATAGATAACTTCCATTTATCTAAAAGGAACATACTAAAGCCATAAAATCCAAATAGTACAAAAGGCAAACTGAATATTGCCAAGGCATGTGAAATAGTAATAATATTTGAAATTTGAATAATGAATTCAAGGCTGCCTCCACTGGGGTGTAATACCATAGTGGCAATTATTAAAATCGCTCCTGTAAGCAACGATACACTTGTGCTTTTGTAAAAATGCTTTTCCATAAGATTGATATTTGAGTTGAGGATCAAATATCAATGCTTTGTTAAAAACCATCACTTGATTACAATCAAGAAATGATCAAGCTTGTAAAAATCTTCTTCGTACTCTGCTTAAAGTTTCGGGTGTAATTTTTAGGTATGAGGCGATTATTTTAAGGGGAAATTTCTGAAGGATCAGTGGTTTTGTTTCTAATAGGTGTTGATACTTTTCATCTGGGGAGTTGTTATTGTCAAAGTAACCTACACGCGATGTCGACTCATCTAAGATTTTACCCATTTGAAGAAATGATTGAGACTGTGAGATGAGATAGTGAATCGCCTCAATAGATAGTTGGTAAATAGAAGTTTTTTCAAAAGCTTGAATATTATGGATAGAGGGTTTTCTAGCGGTGAAACTTTTGTGGTCTATTACCCAATCACAATCTACACTTAAATCAATTACTATCTCTTCTAATTCCGAATCTTTTTTATACTGATAGATTGCGCCTTTTTCTATAAAGCAAAACTCAGAACAAACTTGTCCTTCTTGCAAAAGATATTCACCTTTCTCAAGAATTTTAAATGATAGTGCTTCTTCAATTAATGCTAGTTCATCTTTTGAATAATTTCCAGAATGCTTAAGGTATGTAGTGACAGGATTGTCCATTTACTTTTAAAATTTCTTACTAAAGTTGAGTGGCAAAGAAAAGATATAAAGTGATTGCTGGTCTTCTATTAAAGTATTTTTCTTTTTAACAAAGGAATGTTTGCTTTTTTAAAACGAATCATAATTTACTACAGACTCAAGATTCTTAAATGCGCCAGCCCAAGCATTTACAAAATAATTTCTGGCACTTTCCCAATCCTTATCTTGTCTCCAGCCTGTATGTATCAATGTTATTTTAGTGTTATTAGAATCTATTGGAAAAAATAAAACAGTAACATTTGTAAGTGGCCTAATATTGTTCATAAAATGTTTTTGTTCCGCATTTCCTCTCCATTCAATATTAAAAAAATGAGGCTTTTCAACTGCTAATACTTTACAACCTAAGGTACTATTATTGGTAAGGTCAGGATCATCGGGTGACCAAAATAACTCATATTTCCCTCCTACTTTCATTTCTACTTCAGCTTTACCGGTCAACCATTTGGTGAGCAATTCATTTTTTTCAAAGTAGCTAAAAGCAGTTTCACTATTACATTTTAAGATTGCATGAGTTACAATTATTTTATCAGCATCATCCATGTGCTTATTTATTTTATTATTTCTGAGCGAAATAAAAATAGCGTAATTAATACATCAATTTAAGAAAAATAGAAGCAAAAGTTGGATAAAATATGACACAATAACCTTATAAAAAACAGAAAGCACTTCAGGTAAGCCCAAAGTGCTATTTGCTTTACATATTTCTTTCTCTAATTAATTGGGCGAATGTAAACCCATTTTATTTCCTTCTGTATCAAGAAACAGGGCGAAAAATCCGCTTTCATCTGCATGGGGTGTTTTGGGTACTAAGATTTTTCCGCCATTTTCTTCCACTTTATCGAGAATTGCCTGAAGATTATCTCCGCCATTTAGGTATATAGTTATCCCATCTGCGGAGGGTTGGTTTCCTTCTCCTTCCATAATAACACCAGTAACCATCTGCCCTTCAAAAGGTAATAAACCTATTTTTAAACCAGCCATCTCCATTTTCTCAATGCTGATACCTAAAATTCCTTGATAAAATTCGATAGCTCGTGAAATATCTGTAGCTGGGATCTCGAAAATTGAAATATAACTTTTCATGTCTTTTGTACTTTGATTTGAAGTTGAAATACCTTCTTGTATTTCAGTGTTAGGTTTATTTTTTGTACTGCATGTGGCCAAGGCCAAGATTATTATTGCAGTAAAAAGACTTAATATTGTACTCTTCATTTTGGTTCGTTAAAATGTGAGACAAAGCTAATTGACCCACATGCATTAGAATTGTAAAAATGCGACAGGCTAAACTTATTTGTAGAAAATAGAAGAAAGCGTCATATTTTCATTTCCTAGAAATGCTGAAGGACTAACGCCTGTAAACTCTTTGAAATCTTTGATAAAGTGCGCTTGGTCATAGTATTCACTCTCATAGGCAATGTTAGTCAGGTTTTCACCTTCTTTGTTAAGCAATAGTTTTAATGCACTTTGTAGCCGAATTACTTTGCTTAATTGTTTAGGGCTAATACCAATTTGTTTTACAAACTTTCTTTCAAGTTGTCTTCTTTTTGATCCATCTTCTTTAAGAATAGCACTAATTGAAGTATTACCTTTTGTTTCTAAAAGGGCATCTATAGTCGATTTTACAATATTGTCAACAGTTGTTTGTTCGCCTAATTTCTTGAGAAGAAAACTTTCTATAAGCTTTATTCTTTGTTCCGTATCAGTAGCTTGAATAATGTCTTCCTCTAATTTTGTAGCAGTTTTTTCTCCAAATAATAATTCTATAGGAGTTTCTTTATTAGCCAGTGTTTTAATGGGAACAGAAACGAAATTAGCAAACCCGTATGGATAAAATCTAATCGCGAAAGTATTGACATACCCTGTGGGTTCAATATAAAAAGGGTCGATGGTTTGCCCTAACACCATTGCGCGTGGCTGGAGAATAAAGTCATCATCGTTAGTATATCTCTTAATATCATCTCCAAGTATAAATGCCATTTCGATGGTGCCATCTGGAATTATTCGTTGTCTTTGAGGGTCATCAGTTGCAGGAACTTCCAACGTCCAATAACAATTAATTAGCGATGCTAAATCTTGATGAGGCTGAAAGGTTTCATATTTCATAAACTACTCGATTTTCTTTTATCAATAACATTTTGAATTTACAAAGCATTATTGATGATTCATCGATTGTAGCCTAATACATTGCTAATTGATGGCCTTTTTTAGATTAGAAATGAGTCGGAGGAAATATGATAACTACTTTATAAAGGAAGGGGAACTATTGGATGTTAGAATCGGCGAAATATTGCATAATACCTTTAAAGTAAGCCTCTGCTACTTCTTTCGTTCGGCTTCCATCTGCCAATCTTTTGTATTCAATCTCATTATCTTGACAAAGTGGTTCTGTATAACAAATAGGGGCATGTACCATTCTTGTAAGGGCGAGGTTTCGGGAAAAAACGCCAGGAACACCTGTGTAAACAGAAGCCCTACTAATATAACCCATTTCGCTATCTTCACTAATGGGAGGGACTTGTAAATTCTCTACAATTGAATGCATGATGAAACTATTGAACCTTAAAGAGGTAGCAAGGTCATTGGTGAGCAACAAGCGCATTAATTCAATTCTTTCTTCAACTTTAGATAGCTCGTTTTTTAAGAAAGAACCAGGTATAAAAACCATTCCGTAATTGGCAGGGGTTGGTTGCATCAATTGTAATTCCCTATCCCTTTCAAAGTAATTTTCCTCATCTACATTATAATGTAAAACTAAGCAAAGGTCTGGTCTGAAAGCATTTATTTTTCTTGCTCGCTCTTCTATGTCCAATCTTTTAAAAAACGATTCAAATATTTCTTTTTTATCATTACTAGCTTTTAGTAAGTCATACTCTTGTTGGCTTAGTTTTTCTACATCAAATGCATTTTTTAATTCTTTTTGAAAAGAGGTTTTCAGCCACTCATCATAAGTAATATCAAATGCACTTAAACCTTTTCTTTTCTTGGTAATGAATACTTTGGCTCCTTGGGCTTCAAGCTTTTTTGCCAGTATTGTCGCAGTATTGAATACAAGATTTCCTTCATTAAATTCAGTAATGCTGCCATCACTGTTTTGAATTCTTACAAATTTACCTTCCATCATAGCAGTTTCCATGTCACCTCCTAAATGCCCAGGGTCTAATGCTATACGTATTCCAGATAGTGGTAAATCTCCATATTTTTTACTATTCGTTGGCAGATACCCTTCATATTGTTGTAGGTTAAGTTTTTGTGTGCCTTTTTTTTCATAGATGATTTTTAAACTTTCTATGTCTGCATTTTTGAATAGCTTTTTGAAGATGTCGAATTCATCGTAAAAAATCTTACATTCTGCATTAAATATGGCCTTATCGGCTGGTGAGGCGTAAATACTCAAACCTTCTTCGTCAAAAGAATAATACTCTAGCACTTCTGGATCTTTAGCGATCAGTCTAGCTAGTTCGGCTTCAGAAATAATGGCTTCTGGTGCTTTAATAATATTATCTATTTTTCCAGATGCTGGGGCAGTTGCACTGTGTTTTGTAAGGTTTCCGTAAATAGATAAATAAAATAGTATTGAAATAAACAGGGTAACAACCAAGAATTTCAGGACATCTGCAAATTTCATAGCGAATAAAATTACTTTCTTTCTACGAAATCTTTCAATTTAAATTGAGTGATATCCTGCTTAATTATTAATCAATGTAATTCTTTTATTATTTGAAAAGATTTTATTTCCCCAAATCCGGCCACATGAAATTGATAAAATCGAATTAAAAATTCTAAAATTTGACTTCGTATGTGCCCGCTAGTTTGGATGTATTTTCCATTATTTTGATGAAATAAATCGCTTAATACTGCAAAAAATGGTTCTTCTTTCACATTTTCTGAACCAGGAAAATTACAAAAGTCCACAGCTCTTTGTGGGGCAAATCCCAAGTAATTGGTGAATTGAATGAGGAATTTAATATGGAAATTCTCGAACTGCGAAACTTGCTTATCGAAGCGCGTAATATTTTCCTGAATGAAATGAAACAAAGGAGCATCACTTTCTTCTTCTTTCAGTAATTTGGTTATTACTTCCGCAATAAAAATAACCATGAGTGTTTTTTTGTGCTCAAATGGAATGCTTACAAAAGGATAAGTAATTCGTGCTTCAGAAATACGATTAATATCTCTATTAGGTCGGTTGTAAATTACCAAATCAAGCAAGGTTAAAGGTTGATAGTAAGCTATTTTACTAGTTTTCGCACGGCGACTTCTTACACTATTTACTATGAATGTTTTTAAGCCAAAGTCTTTGGTATATATTTTAACAATAATGGAGCTTTCTCTAAATTTCAAATAGTTCAAAACAATGCCTTGCGTCTTAAAAATCATTTGTTTTATGGTTGAATAAGGTCCAATTGAGTTGCCATCCATTCATTTAAATCATAGAAAATCCCTTTAGGATACCCTCTTATTTCTGTTAATTGGAAGTCACCTCGGTCGCCTGCCTCATACATAAAATGGTTGGCATCTTTATAAAACTTTGTAGTAAGCAATGTTTCTGGAAATAAGCTATTCAACATATCAATTTGTGTATCTGCTTTAAGTAATGGGTCTTTCCCTCCAAAGGCGAAATACAAAGGCATATTAAGCGCTGTTAAAGTTTCTTTTGCTGAAAAAGAATAATTTCTACGCCACCAAGCTATCCAATCTTTTTTCTCAAATGAGGTAACATAATTTTTCCAGGATTTTTCATCAAGTTCGTCTGACATTTTCTGAAATGAGACAGAGTCTATTTTACCTGCAAAATAGTCAAACATGGTTTGTTGGTAATTAAGGGCAGCTTCAATATCATTTTGGTTGAAACCGTCACTTTGCATTCGCATGGAACATGCTTGTAATTCTTGTTCCTGCATATTAGTAATTGGTGTAGAAATACCAGCTATAAATTGTATACGCTTATTTTCTTTGGCGATTGATGGCATTAAAAGCCCTGCTTGATCCACACCCAATAAACCTGTTTTATCAATATCGATTTGCTCAAAATTTTCAGTAGCTTCAATGAGTAATTTCACATCTTGGGCTAAAGTTGCAAAATCGGCTTGTTGCAGTACACCTTCAGATTGTCCTGTACCTCTTTTATCATAAACTAATGTGGCCATACCATAGTAAGGTAATAGCGAGGCAAAGTCTGCCAAAGTATGATTTTCTCGAGATTGATTTCCAGCTCCATGAACTATTACTACTAATGGATGTGGTCCTTCTGTGTCTGGTAAATGCAAACTAGCATGAAGCGTAATACCCCTATTTTCTGCAGTAAATTCTATGGTTTTATTAAGATCTTTTAGTCGTTGACCAATCTTTGCGATACCTCCGTCATCCAGACGCACACTAGGTATATCATTATCGTCTTTTATTAGAGAGATGTTTAAATCTGTAGGATAGGGTGCTAATTGTCTGTTGCCACTTAGGTATTGATTGTTTCCTTTTGGGAATGCTACTCTTTTTTTACCTGTTTTGAAATCAGTGATTAATATTGGTGTCAAGGTGAAATCCAGTGGATATGGTTCACATTTTATAATATGGGTATCATCTATCTGGTAAAAACCGGCAAACTCGCTCACTGTCTCTGGGCCCTCTGGTTGAATGCTAATGAAATTACATGGAAATGCTTTGCTATCTATCAACAAATTACCCTTGATGGTATCTTGTATGAGTTCACCTTCAAAGCTGCCTACGAAGTTTTCGTGATTAATACTGAATTTTAAAATATTTCCCTCAAGCGTGTAATTGTTTGCTTGTTGTAATTCTACTCCATGATAGTAAAGTTTTACCATAAGACTAGAGTCAGCATGCATAAAAAGTAACTCTGGAAATGGAGAGGTTTCTGCAACGCCCATCCAGCTTCCTTTAAATTGATTTGACTTTTCACTACAAGAAAAAAGTAGCGTACATATGGTTAATAAGAATAATGGAAGGCGAAAAAAGGTTTGCATATTGCTTTTTGATTGGAAACAATGCAGAATAAATAAAAACTAAGCAGTAGTAACTTACAAAAAAACCATTGCTTTGTAGGTATTTAAGCAATGGCTTTTATAAAAAAATATTTTTTCAGGAAATTATATCGATTGTTCCGTATCGAAATTTTCTAAATAATCAGCTACTCTTTTAACGAACATGCCACCAAGAGAACCGTCTACTACTCGATGATCGTATGAATGTGAAAGAAACATCATATGCCTGATTCCGATAAAATCTCCTTGAGGTGTTTCTATTACTGCAGGTTTTTTCCGAATGGCTCCTATGGCCATAATGGCAACCTGTGGCTGCATGATAATAGGTGTACCCATCACATTTCCAAAAGTACCTACATTAGATATGGTATAGGTGCCTCCTCCTAACTCATCGGGTTTTAAATGATTGGTTCTAGCTCTTTCGGCGAGATCATTCACCTTTAATGCTAATCCAGTAAGGTTGTAGTGGTCAGCTTGATGGATAACGGGAACTATTAAATTTCCACTTGGTAGGGCTACCGCCATCCCGATATTGATATCTTTTTTTAATAAGATTTTATCTTGATCAACAGAAATATTGATCATTGGGAAGTCTTTGATAGCTTTAACTATAGCTTGTAAAAAGATAGGAGTAAACGTTAGCGGGCTACCTTGTTTTTCCCTAAAACTATTTTTGTGTTTTTGTCTCCAATTAAATAATTCAGTTACATCAGCCTCTACAAATGAAGTTACATGGGGAGAGATACGTTTGCTTTCCACCATACGGTCGGCTATCATTTTCCGCATCCTGTCCATTTCTATAATTTCAGAATGCCCATTTAAAGATTTAGACTGAGGTGTAAAAGTATTGCTTACCGTTGGAGTAACTTTTTTTGTAACTTCAGGCTGCCTATTTAAAATGGCAGTGGCATGTTCCCTGTTTTCCAAGAATGCTATAATATCTTTCTTGGTTAATCTGTTTTCTTTACCTGTTCCCGGAATTGTCTCTAATTCTGATGCACTTATCTGCTCTTTTTTAGCAATATTCATTACTAATGGAGAGTAAAACCCATTATTGGCTTTATCTGTTGAAGAAACATATTCAGTTTGGCTTACTGCCATAGCTTCTTGTACAGCGGCAACTTCTTGTACCTCTTCAATCTCTTCAGCTTCTTGATGGTTTTCTACGCCATTACTTTCTAAGATTTCTATAATAGCTATGGGTTTATCAACCTCTACCACATCGCCTTCGTTGGCTAATATTTTTTTTAATACGCCTGCAAAAGGAGCAGGTACGTCTGTATCCACTTTATCGGTGGCCACTTCTAAAACAGATTCATCTTGTTCTATTGTGTCACCGATTTGTTTCAACCATTTTAGTATGGTGCCTTCCATTACGCTTTCACCCATTTTAGGCATTACCATTTCTACTTGGTTCATAGTGTTTTGTGTTTTATGTGTTGCTTGCAAATTTAATATATACTCATGAAAGAAAAACACTTATAGCTACTTGCTATAAAAAAAGCATAGGGGTTGCAGCGAAATAATAGTGGCGTTCGTATTGCTTCAAAGCATTATGTCCTATATGTCAAATAATTCAGATAGTGTCAAATTAGTTTTACGAATGAAAATTACTTTGTTCCCACTCTGTGGGGGCAAAGTAAAATAATTGTCTACTTCAATGGCGGATCACTTAACTTGCAACATATTGGATGCATTGGTTTTAAAGGATGACTGGGGAATTGAACTAAACACTGGAACTACCTTGCAGCACGGGCTCACAGAAAAAGAACTCGCAATTTTAAAGGGCTGCCTAAAAAACAAGGCAGCAGCCCAAGAAAAGTTGTATAAACACTTTTATGGGTATGCTATGTCCGTTGCTTTGCGTTATTCTCGTTCCCAGAATGAATCAGTAGAAATTCTAAATGAGAGCTTCTTTAAAGTTTTTACCCGTTTAGATAAATATGATTTTAACAGGTCGTTCCGTGCATGGCTTAGAAGAATAGTAATCAATACGGCAATAGATTATTACAGGGCCAACAAGAAGTACCAACAAAGTGCAGAAATTACCGCGGCTGAAGATAAAGAATTCGATTTTGATATTGTAGAAAGACTTACTGCTGAAGAAATTTTAGGTTTATTACAAGAATTGCCACCGCATTATCAAATGGTTTTTAACTTGTATGAAATAGAAGGATATTCCCATAAAGAGATAAGTGAAAAAATGAACATTCCTGAGGGGACATCTCGTTCTAATTTAACAAGGGCGAAGCAGAAATTAAGGGAAATGGTGAAACAACTTTACGATAAAAACTATGCAAGAACAGTTCGATAAACGGCTTGCAGATAAAATAAGGAAAGAAATGAAGGACTATGAACCTTCATTTAATCCTGCGCATTGGACCGACATGCAAAAACGCATGGGAAGGAGTGTTTCCAATACGCCAAGGATTATATTCACTTTGTTTTCAATATTGCTTTTGGCAGGTATTGCTTATTTGCCACTTGGCAATGCAACTATTGAAAGAAATGCAAACCTTATACTTTCTGATAGTTTAGCAGACAATTATCTGGCTATTAACCCACAAACTGCTGAAGAAACTGCCTCTTTATTTACTCAACGTGAGAATGACAATAATGAGAATATAGAAAAGGAAAATACAACACTAAACAACCCTGAAAAAACAATAGAAAATTTAGCAAGCCAAGATATAACTAAGAATCAAATTGCTTCAATTTCAAATGGAGGACAAACAAATAGTACTTTTAACGATAATCTAAGTGAATCGCGAAATATTGAAAGTATTAAGACAAATGAAAAAGATGCTGTAAATACACTAGAAGGGATTGACCCACTAAATAATACAGTTTCTCAAATTAGTGAAAACGATAGTGAAAGAATTGGTTTTGCTAGTCAAAACTCAAATTTTGAAGATAAAAATACTGCGCTTCAATTTAAAAAATTATCATTAAGCCCCAAAGATTTGATAATAGATTCTCTTCAAATAGAATCGGATTTGGTTAACTATGATTGGGAGTCTAAGAAAGGGGTGCATAAACTTTCAAAATTTTCTATGAGTATAGTAGCTGAAGGTTTTATGAATCAAAACAATAGGATAGATAATTATAGGAAACCTGGTTTTGGCCTTGGGGCATTGGTAAACTTTATGCCTAACAATAAAATGACTTTCTCTACTGGTTTAATAGTGGAAAGATTAAGTGGAAAAGCATTTCCAGATCAGTCGGATTTTGAAGAAACTGATAATTCCTTGAGTTTAGAAGCAGTTCCTATTTTCAGCGCTTTTTCATTAAACGATTATGCAGCAAATAGTCAAGAACTCACAGAATTGGTTACCATAACTGGTAATTTTACTGCCGTTGAAATTCCCTTGCAATTCAGTTATTACATTACTAGAAACAGAAGCAGACGTATTTATATTAGTGGAGCTGCTTCCTCGTATTTTTACTTATCAGAAAAGTATAATTTCGAAAAAGAAGAGTTTCAGATACCTGCTCGCTCCAATACCAGAAAACTCAGTATTGTGAATGAGGAAATTACTTATGGTGCTTTTGAAAAATTTGATTTGTTCTCAAGCTTCACGCTTTCAGCGGGAATTGAAAAGAAAGTAGGCATCCAATCTTCAGTATCATTAGAACCTTTCTTTAGGTTTCCTATGAGAAAAATGGGCGTTGAAAGAATGCCAATCAATACTACTGGTGTAAGGCTAAAATATAATTTTGGTTGGTAGTATTTAAAAATCTAGCAAGTCTAAATGGTATCTTCTAATGATACCTTTTAGTAATTTGCCATAGAGTGGAGAAGTGGCATAACCTACACCACCATACTTGGTAGAGCCAATTTTATCTGCCCAAGCCTGATAATTTTTACCACCAGCAAACAAAGGATGATACCTTTCATTTTCAAGTAAAAATCTTGAATGGTCCCTAAAAGATTCCCAAGGAGATTGATAGGAGACAAAATGATCCTTAACCCTGCATTGCCAAAAATACTTTCCGTTTTTAAATACTTTCTTTTTGGAAATAACTTTGCGTCTGTTTCTTTTCAACTCCCTATCATTATAATATTCAGTAGTAGTACTTAAAGGTGTATTTCCAGATTTATCTTTTATTCCAAAATAATTATTGTTGATTACTCGCTTTCCATAGCCAGTTTCAAGGGCAGATTGCGCCAATTTTATAGAAGCAGGTACATTATATTTGGCTTGCTCCATCAGTGCAGTTTCTAGTTTATAAAGTTCTTTTTCATCGGTAAAATAGCGATAAACATGTTTTTCGACCCTACTCTTATCTAGTACAACTTCAATAAATAATTCAGCTATCTTTTTATTTAATACAGAAAGTAATGCATCGCTCATTTCTTCTGTTTTCCATGTATTGTGTTTCTTTTTAAACTGATATAATAACTTTTCTCTCTCCTTAATAAATATTGTTCTGTTGTTTTTAGAAAGAGATGCTTGGTGGAAAAGCTCGTTTTCTACTGCCTCTAATTCTTCTTCAAATAAAAAATCAGGATCTTCTTCAATCTCCGGTATCAATGCTTCTTCTTCAGGTATTTTCGGAAAAGGAGTTTGCGCATAATCACCTTGAACCAAGGTATATACATTTTTTATTTGTTGAGGTCGCTCTCCAAAAAAAAGCAACATAAAGGGGATAGAACAAATGATGGCAATTAACACATTGCTATGAAAAATAAATAGTGACTTTCCGTTATCAAATTCTCCATAAAAAGCATTGCCTTTGAGACCAAAGAATACGGGTTTATTTTGGTAAGTAATTAAAGGAAGTTTAAATCTAATTTGAGGTTTCATAACTCAAATACATTTTTCAGGTTAAAAAGCAGACAAGTAAATAGTAGGATAATTGTTAAAAAAGGATGTATAATTTGGTTGGTTGTAGATTATTTAGTGTTTAAAGTTTTGAGAGAACATATATCAATGATCGAGTAAATCGAGGTGGTATTTTTCGATAATATCTATCAATTTTTCTCCATAATCGGGATGCGTGCTATATCCCAAGCCTCCAGTAACAGGGTTACCTAATTTTTCGGCCCACTTTTTATAATTATTGCCTAAAGTAAAGAGTGGGGCAAATCTTCGTGTTTTAGTCAGATAAAGCGAATGGTCTCTAAAGGAAGCCCAAGGAGAATAATATTCTTTAAAAGTTTGCTTGATTTTGCATGCAAATAATGCTGGATTTTTAAAATCTGTTGGTTCGTGTGAGATGATGTATTTTTTATACTTGATTATTTGTTCTTGCGTAAGGTACTCGGTAACTATTTTTTCTGAAGAGCCTCTCTTTTGTTCTCTTGTATTAAAATAATTGTTCTTAGAAATCTTTTTGCCATATTCTGTAGCCAAAGCAGCTTTTGCCAATTTAATGGATGCAGGTATGTGGTACTTCGCTTGTTCCATAAGCGCAGTTTCAATCTTATAGATTGATTCATTATCACTAAAAAATTTTTTTATGATTTCATCATCTGTGCTAGTAGAAAGTACCTTTTCAAGGAAAAGTGCGCTTAAGTCTTTATTGAGGTTTAATAGCGCATCTACGGGTAATTGCTCAGGTCTATTTACTTCAAAAGTAGTTTTATATCGGTAAATGATTTTGTGTTTCTCTTCCATAAAAGTAGACCTTATTGCCGAAAGTATCTTTTCAGCTGGAGCCACTTTATCCTCAATTTCCTCTACTTCTTTAAATGTATCATAAGGAAACTCTATACTGTGAACTTTGCCATTTTCATCAACAAAATTTTCATTTTTTTGAACAAGGTTATATACTCTTGTTATTTCTTCAGGTTTGTTCCTGATATAGTAAATAAGTAATGAAGCTAAAATGACAGTACTTGCCAAGAGCCAGGTATTGAACGTGTAGTATACCATGCCTTTTGCTGTTTCCCAAGCAAAATGGTCTAGCCCAAAACGTAAGCGGATAGGCATGCCTTGCTGCTTTACTATAGGTAAAGTTACTCTTATATCTTTCATTTTTGATGTTAATTAATAGTACTCTGAATTGAAGCTAGTTTTCCGAAAGTATTTTTTAATAGCAACTTCGGAATAATGTTACAATATTAAACAGAAAATGTTCAATATAAAAGCATTAATGTTATTAAAAATAACATATTTTTATTTTTTAATCTATAAGATGGCAAAAACATAGATTAGGAGCCTATAATTGACTTTGATTGGGTACATAAGTCAAGGGCTAGTATAAAAAAATGCATTAAAATGTTAAAAATATGAGCATTATTTATAAATTTCTATAATTTCCGAGGATTTTCAGCATAAAAATGATGCTTGTTTCTACCTGAACTACAAATGTTTTTATTTGTAGTAAGCCCAAAAATGTTGAATTTAACTTAGCTTAATTCTTTGTTATACATTAAAAAAATTATTAACTAGGTCAATTAGAAATAATAAATTTACCAGTATAAATAGTACAGCAAGTACAATTACCTCTAAGATGGATACAGAAGAAACACAAATAAAATTAAAAGAACTTTCCGCGAATGTAGATGAACTCTTAAATAGATTTCAGTTGCTTCAAGTGGATCATAATGCTGCTATTCAGGAGAATAAAAAGTTGAAATCTTTACTTGAAGAAAAAAATCAGCTGTTAAATGACTTTCAATATAAGGCAAAAATTAGTAAGATTGTACAATACTTGGCAGTAGATGACTTAAGTGCTGATGAACTCAGGACTAAGATTGATGAATATATAAAGGAAATAGATCACTGCTTGGCTTACCTAAGCAGGGAAGTGTAGTAATCTATATGAATGATTTTTTCATAAAAATAAAAATTGCAGACAGAACTTATTCTCTCAAAATAAAGCCTGAGGAAGAAGCCATACTTAGGCGTGCAGCTAAAGCAATTGAAAACAAATTAAAACTGCGGAAAGAGCAAATGAGGATACATGACAAGCAAGATCTTTTGGCAATGGTTGCTTTCGATGCAGAAGTAGAGAAGTTAAAAGAATTGAATAGAAATGACCAACAAAACGAATTGGTTGAAGGGATAAACGAGAAATTGAGGCGTGCCCTACAAAGTTCTTGAGCTTTTTAGTCTGTTTGTAATACCTTACTCCCATCATCTCCTCTACAGCCTTGTAGGCTATTTTTTCACAATATTTAATTTAACCGGAGATGACCGACACCATAATAATTGCCGTAGTAGCGCTAGCTGTAGGCATACTCATTGGCAGGTTTTTGCTCAAAAAAGTATTAGGGCAATACGAAGTTGAAGCCAAGAAAAAAGCGAGTTCCATCCTTAAAGAAGCTAAAATTACCGCCGAAGGTATAAAAAAAGACAAGCTTTTAGAGGTGAAAGAACAGGAGATGAAGATTCAAAATGAACTCAACAAAAAGAAAAATCAACTACTAACCAATGAAGGAAAGCTAAGGAATATAGAAGGAAAGCTAAAACAAAACGAAAAAAAGCAAAAAGAAAAAGAGGCTGTATTGGCTAAGCAGCAAGAAGTTTTAAAGAATAAGGAAGATGAATTAGTACAAAGGCGTGAAAACATCAAAAAACAAGTTGAAGCGGTAGATAAAAAAATGCTCGAAGCCGAAGCCATGCGCAAAGAGCAAATTGATAAACTTGAAAAAATTTCCAATCTTAAAATTGATGAGGCGCGTGAACAACTCATGGAAGCCTTGAGAGATGAGGCACGTGCCAATGCTTCGGTACACATAAAAAATATAGTGGAAGAGGCCAAGCTTTCTGCTTCTAAGCAAGCTAAAAAAGTAGTACTTACAACAATTCAAAGAACCGCTGCAGAGCATGCAATAGAAAATTGTGTATCAGTTTTTAACCTAGAAAGTGATGAAGTAAAGGGTAAAATTATAGGTCGGGAAGGAAGAAACATAAGAGCATTGGAATCCTCTACCGGTGTAGAAATAATTGTAGATGATACACCTGAGGCCATTATCATTTCTGGTTTTGATCCTGTGAGAAGAGAGATTGCTCGTGCTTCTTTACAAAAACTTGTTGCTGACGGACGTATTCACCCTGCTCGTATTGAAGAAGTAGTGAGTAAAACGCGAAAAAGTATGAATGAACAAATCATGGAATTGGGTGAGCGTACCGCCATAGATTTAGGCATTCATGGTTTGCATCCTGTCTTAGTAAAAATGGTAGGTCGTATGCGTTTTAGATCATCTTATGGACAGAATTTGTTGCAACACTCTCGCGAAGTGGCAAACTTGGCGGCTACTATGGCAGCAGAATTGGGTTTGAATGCAAAGCTTGCCAAAAGGGCTGGATTGTTACATGACATTGGTAAAGTACCTGAAGAAGAGTCTGAATTACCTCATGCTATACTGGGTATGCAATGGGCCGAAAAACATGGTGAACACCCTGATGTTTGTAATGCAATTGGAGCACACCATGACGAAATAGAGATGACTGGTATGATTTCTCCGATCGTACAAGCCTGCGATGCCATTTCGGGTTCTAGGCCAGGTGCACGTAGGGAAATGATGGAATCTTACATAAAACGACTCGAAGATTTAGAAGCTTTGGCTTTATCTTTCAAGGGAGTCAACAAGTGTTATGCCATGCAAGCAGGAAGAGAGCTTAGAGTAATGGTTGATGCAGAAAACGTGGGTGACGAGCAAGCTAGCCAGCTTTCTTTTGAAATTTCAAGTAAAATTGAGAAAGATATGCAGTATCCTGGGCAGATTAAAGTGACTGTAATTCGTGAAATGAGGGCTGTAAACTATGCAAGGTAAGGTTTAAACACTTTTTGAATAGAAATACATTAGGAACTTATCTTATTCTAATTTTATTTTGGAAGTAGATAAGTTCCTTACTTTTTAACCAGTGCTAACATGATTTTTTTCGTAATCTCTCTTTTTGGATTTGGTTTTGCTTCTTTACTTTATTCAATATTTAAAAAGAATGCAATTGCAAATCCTGAAGAAATTGACAGTTATATGAAAGCCGCCGCTTCAGGAAATTTACCTGATGATGTTGCAAGTTCTTTCTCGGTATATGTTAATAAAAAAGCTGCTTCATAAGTAAATTAGAACAGGTATAATTCATGCTTAACTGTATCTTCTTTACTTTGTGCTAATAAAATGTATTTTTGCCCTAGTAATGATTTTAAGTAAAGCATTATTTTTTAGCCTGTAATAATTTCCATGGTTCAACCTTCCAGACTTTTATTAATTCTAATTTATATCGGATGCATGGCCGGTATTATCATGTTGCTATCTCCTGGTAAGGTCAATATGCCCTTTTTTGCTGAGATCAAGGTCTTCGATTATAAAGATGCATTTGGAAAACCAACACCTCAAGCAGATATTACCAACATTCTTGCTTTAGAAGAATCTCTACTAATTGAAGATAATAAAGAAGAAACTGAGGAAACAGCCCCAGAAATTGAAGAGACTACAATACCTATCAACTACAAAGAAGATGTCTCTGAAAAACTGAGAGATTTTAAGATTCATATTCAGGTACCTAACGATAACCCCAAAGTACTAGATAACTTTTTTGCTTCACTTAGAGAACTTTCAGGTAAAAACGAACTGATCAGAATTTTGCACTATGGCGATTCTCAACTAGAAGGCGACCGTATAAGCGATTATTTAAGGAATAGATTACAAAAAAGGTTTGGTGGTTGTGGTATTGGTCTAGCTCCTGTTATGATTGTTAATGATATTAGTGCTACTCTTTGGCAAAAGACCAGTGAGAATTGGGTGCGATATTCTACCTATGGTATAGACCGCAAACAACCCACACACAAAAATTATGGTTTATTGGGTCATTATTTCTCTCTGTATGACTATGAAACAAAACCCACTGGTCCTTTCAAAGCATGGTCACGTTATTTAAGAAATTCGAAGACTTTTAAGCGTTTTAATGCAGTAGAACAAATAACCCTCTTATATAGAAATAGAAGAGCTCCTTTACAGGTTTCTGCTACAATAAATAATGCCAAAGTAGGAAATGTAGATTTACCTATCACCAAAGATTTAGGTATAAAGAAATATGCACTTAATGGTAACTTCCAAAAAGCTGTATTTGAATTTAGCAGTAATGGAGCACCAGATTTATATGGAATTGCTTTTGACTGTAAACGTGGAATTGCTTTAGATAACATTGCGATGAGGGGTAGCTCTGGTATAGAATTTACCCAGATAAGTAGAAATTTTTACAAAGAACAATTAAAGAAGCTAAATGTAAAATTTTTGATAGTTCAATATGGGGTGAATGTGATTCCTAACGTGCGTGACGATTACGGTTTTTATCGCTATTCATTTTCTAAGCAATTGAAGTATTTAAAGTCATTAGACCCGGAGCTAGATATTCTTGTGATAGGTGTTTCTGATATGTCGAGAAAAGATGGGACAGATTATGCGAGTTATCCTAATGTAAAACTGGTAAGAGATGCACAAAAAGCAGCTGCTTTTGACGCTGGTTGTGCATTTTGGGATTTATATGAAGCTATGGGTGGGGAGAATTCTATGGTAAGTTGGGTCAATGCTGATCCACCGATGGGGCATACCGACTATACTCATTTTACACCAAGAGGAGCAAGATTAGTGGCAGAAATGATTTATTCGGAACTAATGCGCGCTTATGAAGATTATAAACGCCGCACAATAGTACAGTGATGCTGCCAGTTTCATAAATAGATTGATGCTATATTCTAGGTTTTGTATTCAATTATAAAGGACGTGAACGTTGAAATAAAGGTATTATGAAAAATTTTTTTTGTTGTTTCATCCTTTTGTTGTTCGTACAAATTGCCCACTCCCAAAATGATTTATGGTATTTAGATTATGGTTTTGTTAATTATGACGATAACCGACTTTTATACTTTAAACCAGATGCTTTAAATTCATTTTTTAGCAAGCTCAACAGGCTAGAAAACAAGAAAGATTGCCAAGTGAATATTTTTCATTTAGGCGATTCTCACATTCAAGCAGATATGTTTTCTGGTAAAGTAAGAGAAAAATTTTCAGAAGATAGTAGATTCCCTATGTCTGCAAGAGGGTTTGTGTTTCCTTACAGTGCTGCAAGAACCAATAATCCATATAATTATAAAACCTTTTTCTCTCGTACTTGGGTAGGTAAAAGAAGTGTTAAAAGAAGAGATAATAGTCGTTGGGGCATTAGTGGCATTAGTATAGAAACTTATCAGGCAAACAGTACAGTTTCTTTGCATCCGAATGTAGATGATTTTTCTTATGATATTAAAAAAGTGAAGGTCTTTTATCCGAATACAGATCCTTCTTCATTCGATATTGTACCAAAACTTAGTGCGGGTAATTCGGTTTCTGGGTATTTCGTAGGAGATGGTTTTGTGGAGTTTACTTTTAGAAGACCGCAAAGTGCAGTAGAGCTAGTAGTTACTAAAAATAGAGACAATCAAAGTAAATTTATTTTACAGGGAGTTACTTTAGAGAATACTGCTCCTGGTATTGTTTACAGTGCTTCTGGGGTCAATTCAGCCGATGTAGATAGTTACTTTAGATGCACCGATTTTGAAAAACATGCCGAAATTCTATCACCCGATTTAGTAGTAGTTTCTTTGGGGACAAATGATGCCTACATGTATGCTTTTGATTCGAAACAATTTAAAACAAATATTAGGGTGTTGGTAAACAAAATAAGACGGGTTTCTCCTGAAACTACTGTTTTATTAACTACTCCAGCCGATAATTTCCGTCGTCGTCGCTATCCTAATAAAAATAATGAAAAAGCAAGGCAAGCTATTTTTGAAGTTGCCAGAGAAATGGGTTTGGTAGTTTGGGATTTATACCAAGTTATGGGAGGCTTTCAATCAATTAATAATTGGTACAGCAATAGATTGGCTCAAAGAGATAAACTGCATTTTACCAGTAAAGGCTACCAACTGCAAGGGGAATTATTATACCAAGCTATTGATCAAGGTTACAGGCAATATCAGCGGCAACAATCTCAAGGGGGAAACTAGTAAAATATAAAATTCTTAATCATTTCTTATTATAAAAGAGCAGCACTTCTGATTACAAACTCGTATTTTCCAAAGAAAGAAAACACTTGTTTTTTATGGAGTTACCCCTACAGTTATGCAAAAAATTTATAGCTATATTATTAGTACTTTTTCTATTTAATCTCCTTTTCTCATGTAACCCTGCTGCCTATGTAACCCAAACACCTATTGTTCCATTATTTAAAGAGAAGGGGGATGCCAATATTGATTATGGGTTTAATATGGCAGGTAATCCGCAAAATAGGGATATAGGTTTTGGAATAAATACAGCCTATGCTTTAACCGATCATTTTGTCTTAACAGGAAGTTTCTATACGAATAGTGGAGGTGAGGAAGTAGATACCACTCAATTTGACAATGGGGTTATATTCCTAGGCAATGAATGGAGAGTAGAACACAATATTTTTGGAATTTCGGCGGGTTGGTATAATTCAGGAAAGGGTGATATCAATAGTAACTGGCGAGTTGAGGTATTAGGTGGGATTAGTTACGCCAACCTACAAAATCAAAGAGAAGATAATTGGTTGTTAAATTCAAAATCATTGATTTATTCTGTAAAACCAGCAATCGGTTATGTATCTAAAAATCTTACTGTTTATACTTCATTGAAAATTAATTATTTAGACTATCTAACCTACGAAACTAGGTTACCAGGCCAATTTGCTCTAACTAATCAGTTTTTTGATACATATGATGGACATTTTATAGTGGAGCCATCCATTGGAGTTCAGTTGGGCATTGAACCAGTAAAAGTAGGTCTACATTATGCTATAGGTAGTTTTAATGAAAATATCTCAATTGAAAGCCTCTCCGGTACATCTATAGTTTCTAATAGTATGGTTTCATTTGTTATGGTGATAAGACCAAGATTGAAGCGCGAAAAGTAGTTTAATATCGATATCAATAGTTTTTAACAATTAATTGTTATTGATGAGGAAAAAATAGAAAATATTAATCTGTGTAGTCATGAAAGTAATTTTTTTATCATTTGTTTTTTTGCTTCTATTTAGCTGTGATTCTACTAAAGAAATGCCTAATAAATTCGTCTTTTATGATAAAGGTAAGAAAGTAATTGAGGCAGCATATACCAATGTAGAATTTATAGATTGGGAAACTCAAGATTTTACTTTTGAAGATTCGATAATAGATGCCTTAAGTAAAATTAATTTTTTAAATGGGAGTATTGATATAGTTTATGAAAATCAAATAGTATTAGAGAATATTAAAATTCATTCTCGGTATTCATCAGAATACCCAACTGGTTTCATTATACAAAGTATTAATAATGGTAAAGTGGTATTTGGAAATAATAAAATAATGGTATCAAATTTCAATAAAAATATACTTGTACTGCCAACAATAAATAAAAAGTACTTTAACTTTCTGTATGATCTGAAAAATGAAACTTCTTTATAATGTTAATCTAATTACTATTTAAATTGATATAAACCAGTTAATATTGAGCCAAGAAGTGACATCTAGTTCATTAATTAATGAATCAAACCTATTGTCTATCCCAATTTCTAGTTTATTACTATCTGTAAATTGATAGCCTAAGAATGGTACTAGTCTTACTTCAAGATCACTGGTTCTTTGTTGGATAGCATATAAATATTCATTATTGATTTTGAAGTAAAATTCCTTTCTGTTAACAGATTGCCCGTTTAAGGGAATTTGAGTAGAAATTCTGTATCTAAATCTCCATTCTACAGATTCATCTTTTTCAAGCGTTTGATCTGAAGAAAATCTATGCGCGAGTCTTAATGCAGTGTTGTTTTGTATGATTACAAATTGTTGTATAAATCTGCTAATCACCTTATTGCCTTCTTGTCTCAATAAATATCCAGCTGCTATTGAGTTATTCAAGGCAATTTTCTTTGATATAATGGTTGAAATATCTACAAGCTCATGTTGCCAACCTAATGCTTGTTCGTTATAAAATACTTGCCTAGTCTCTGCTTTAAAGTTGATTGCAAAGTTATTGGGTAATTTTTTATTAATGTTTAAAACAGGTAATGCTCCAAATTGAAAATTACTTTGCGCATAACTTTCAAAACTTAAAAGAATTATAATTAAGATAACCCTAAACATATTTTCAATATTCAAGATTGTCTGTGTTTTTAAGTGTAATTATTGATTTTTTAATGATTTCTCCTTCATCATTAAATAAGAATTCCATCAATCGATATTTTCCTTTATCCCTTACCTTGGCTACAATTTCATAGTTGGTTATAATTTCAGCTAGCATTTTAAATTTTTGGCTATTAATGATTTTTACCAATAAATCAGGTTTGCCAATCAACTGTAGCTGTAACTTTGAAATGCGGTGTTTTTGAAAGTTTTCATTAAAATAACGCTGTATTGTCTCTTGTGCTTTCGAGTTGATTTCAGCCCAACTTATTTCAATTTCAATATCTTCGAGAATTCCCTTATCATTAAATTCAATGCTATATTTTTTTGAATTGTTCTTAGTTTTTGCTTCAATGGAATTACTGTTCAATCCTTCTTCTCTGTACCATTTTATTTTACTTGTAAAGTTCAGTTTTGATATAAACTCTTTAGCATTATCAGGAACTTCAACACTTTTTAACCGGTATTCTTTTTCATATTTTATTTGCCCGTAAAAAATATTTACAGATGATAAGACCAGTAAAAAAGTAAGTATCAATCTATCCATGATTTTATTGAGATATAGATTCTCCTTCTAGATTAATTAACTCATCAGAAAAAATGTTGGGCGATTATTCTTACAGGATAAATTTAAATAAGGATTTATTAATACAAATACCAAATAGGATAATAAGCATAGGAATCCTCAATATTAATTTAATGTTAATTAAATATTAATTTAAAATGAACAAAAGTAATTTAAATTTCTTACTTTTGTTTTAATCCATCTAAATTAATGTTGCCATGGTAAAAGTATACTTCAAGGAAAAACAACGTTACGAAAATAAAGTACTTCTAACCATTTTAGCGATTAGCTGCATTGCAGCACTTTTAGGTGGGGTTAAACGCTTAGTAGCATCTCATACAGATTACCCTCAAACAATATTTCTTTTCTTTACGGCTTTGGCTATAGGTGTTATTATTTGGTGGCTAACCAAGTTAAAAATGAAGGTCAATATATCTAATAAGCGTATTAAGTTTAAAATGACACCAATCCATATTAAAAAGCAATCAATTTTTTGGGAAGACATAGAGAAATGTGAGATTGTCCGGACTTCTGAAGCTGCTCAGTGGAGTGGTGGAAATATTACTTTCAATCATGAAAAAAGGATTTCATTGAATGGAAGAAACGGCCTAGCCCTAAAAACAAAAAAGGGGGAACATTACTTTATTGGCTGTAAAAATATTAGCCGCCTTCAACAAGCTTTAGATAAAATCCAATTTGGTAGTTAATGTGTTTCTATCATTTGAAATGCCAGTAAAAATTTCCACTAAACCTTATCTGTAAAAAAATAAAGCTTCAAGTATCTTTTTAAGTGAATTTTCATTGAAAGTGAAAATGGTTGTTTCCACTTAAAATAATTATGATGAAGAAGTTCTTGTTTTTTGCTTTATTTATTGGTTTTCTGTCTTGTTCAGAAGATGAAGTAAGTCCTTCAATATTGCGCTATGAGGTTATAACCAGTTCTGGCTTATGGAATGGAGAGTTTAATAATGAAAACGGAGAACGGATTAGTGCTGAACCATTTAATTTATCTAGCGGATGGACTTATGCTTTTACTCCTACAACTTTACCATTTGAAATGTATGTATATGCTACTTCAGAAACTGAGATTATCGACAATAAAGATAAATCTGCAGATGTCGTTATAAATTTTTACAAAGAAAACGAATTGATCAGCTCAGATACCAACACATGGGCTAGAGGAGTAACATCTTTGTGGTTAGTGGTGGAGTAGGATATTTTTATTTGACACTTTGAAAATATCAAATTACTAAAATGGTAATTTTAAAGAGTGACTCAAATTCAAACAGAAATATTATATAGATTCCCCAAATTCAAGATAGCAATATCTCTTTTCTTTGTTTTATTACTTATCCAAAGTTTTATTGTTTTGGATAATATTGAATGGTTCTTGTATTTCACCATAATCTTTCCATTTGCATTATTGTTATTAGGAGTGTTATTGGTACTATGGTATAGAATTATAAAAATAAAAACACACCTACATAAATGGCTAGGTTATTTATTCATTCATTTCATAATATTATTTATAGCCACTTTGTCAATTATCTTAATTCAGCAAAGTAAAACACAGTTAAAAGCAGATGAATTAATTATAGTGTCTATTGAAAAATATAGGAATAAAAACGGTAAATACCCAGAGCAATTAACAGATTTAGGATTGGGAAATAATATTCAAAACACATGCTTTGGTGTTTTTCGAAATTATGAGTTCTATTACGGTAATTCAGGCAGTACATTTAAATTAATTTATAGTGATGGAATACTAATGAGTGTTTCTTCACATGTTTATGATTCTAGATTTAAAGGATGGTATTTAGATTGAGCTAATTAAGTTTTCTATTTTTGAGTATTCCCCAAAAAGTACAAAATACTTCTTTCTCTCCTATATTATTTTTAACTTTCCAATCATTCGGTGATTTTGATCATTTTGCTAGAATAATCTTCAAATAATTCAATTTGCAAAATTTTTAAAGTCGTTATCGTTTGTTTTAAAAATAAATTACTTTAATTGAGGCTTAATTTTGAGCTGAATTATTTTTTAACCTGTATACACAGATTTTTATTTTATGATACATGTTGTGCAACCTGGAGATACCTTGTACAGTATCGGCAAAAGGTATGACCTTACTACTACGCAATTACTCTCTTTGAATAACCTTAAACCTTACGATGCTATTCATTCTGGGCAGAGTCTTATTGTATCTAAAAATAAAAATCCACAAAGTAATCCCGGAAATATAAGTGAGGGGCAATACTATGCCGTAAGGAGAGGTGATTCATTGTATTCCATCGCTAAAAAATTCAATACTACACCACAGAACCTCCTATTATTAAATGGACTCAATGCAAGTCAATCAATTTATATTGGTCAGCAATTAAAAGTAAGGGGCGATTCAGGATTAACTGGTAATGTAGAAGTGCCTTCGATAAGTAGTGTTACTGGCAATGTAAAATATTATACAGTAAGAACAGGGGACTCATTATTTGCTATAGCCAAGCGATTCAATACTACACCAGATGCCATACAGCAGTTAAATGGTATGAGCAGCAATAGTAATATTTTTCCAGGCCAGCGGCTTATCATTTCTGGTGGAAATAATAGTAGTACTCAACAACAAGATACACCAACTTACCATACTGTATCTCGTGGTGATTCTTTGTATTCTATTGCTCAAAAATACAATACTACACCACAGTTTTTACTTCAACTGAATAATCTCAATACCAATAGTAGAATATTTATTGGTCAAAAATTACAAGTAAAGGCCTCAGCGCCAACACAAACTCCCTCTCCATCATTCAATCCACCCCCAGTATCAACCAATAGTGATGTGTATACTGTGAAGAGGGGAGATTCACTTTATGCTATTGCACAACGTTATGGGACTACTCCGCAACAAATATTGGCTTTGAATGACCTTGCACCTAATGCTACAATTTACATTGGACAAATGTTAAGGGTAAAGGCTCCGGAAGTTTCGCCACCACGAGCGAATAGCAATTTTCAGTCTTATACAGTGCAAAGAGGCGATTGGCTGGCAAAAATTGCCGACCAGTTTGGTACTACTCCAGAAGAAATAGTGAGATTGAATAATTTAAGTGGTAGTGGATTATTTGTAGGTCAGCAATTGCTGATCCCTACAGCTAGGAAAAAACCAGTACCTTCTTTTCAAAAAGGCAAAGCTGGAGATATTGAAAAGGCGAGGAGTGTTTTCCAATTACAAGAAATAAGTGGAATAGAAATATTTGGAAATGGTTTACAAGGGTCTGTAGGAAAAGTTTTTAATAACAATCCTGCAGATTTACAAAAAGTACAAAACAGGCTAATACAATTAAGGTTACTAAATCCTAATCACGGCGAGTCACCTAACACTTTGATGTCAAGATTGGGTAGGTCACCTATTGGTCAAGGAAATATTCCGAGAACAGTAGCTGCCATAGAGCAATTTCAGAACAAGTACAGGGTAAATTACTGGGCAAATAACAAATTTAGGCCCATGCTAGGAACTTCAGCTTTTACCAAAGGGGTTGTGTCTCCTAATGATCTTACCTTTAAGCTTTTACGTGAGTATGCTGAATACACCTTAGTGGTTCCCCATCCTACTATTACAGGCCGTTTTATAACTTCTCAATTTAACAATTTTGCAAGAAGTGGGCACAATGTATTTTACAATGGAATCGGCTTTGTAGGGAATTTTATGCCCGATGTACCTTTCGAAATTTTTGCTAAGTTAGGTCTGGACGAAAACATGGCTTTGGCGCTTAAATATGTATCTAGCCATGAAGGTAAATTCGATGCTATCAATACCTATGACAAGGCTAATTTCTCTTGGGGTTTTATTCAATTTGCAGGAAAAGGAGGCAACTCTAATGGATCGCTTTCTGCGGTAATTGCCACTATGAAAAAGAACGAACCTCAATTATTTGCAGAGTTATTCCAAAAAGTGGGAATCGATGTAGATATTAAGCTACGCAATGGAGAAGTACATGACGGGAACTTAAAAGTATTCGATTTGCATGCCGTTACAGGCAAACACCAAACCGAAGGTTTAGATGCAGAAATAGCTTTAAAATCTGATAAACAGTTATACGGCGCCTTTATTCGTGCAGCATATCATCCGGCTTTTTACAGTGCTCAATTAGAAAGAGCGGCCATAGGTTATGTAAGGCCAGCTATGGGTATTAAAACAGATATTAAAGCTGGTAGATTAAAATTGAGCAATGTATTCTTGAACCGCATAGTAAGTTCACCGATGGGTTGTGGGCTTATGGTAGACCTCACAGTTAACCAGTGGATCAATAAAACCAGAGATATTTTCAAATCTGCCATTGAAAAAGTAGCTTCTAGAAGAGGGATTACTACTGCTGGAGCATTGCAACAAATAGATGATCGTGAAGTATTACAGCAAATTGTGGCCGATGCCGTATCAGATGCTCGGATTAAAAAACGTGCATCAAGTATATTAAATAGTACATTAAGTCATGTAAAACCCAATTTTGTGCCTCCTTTAGTCTAAAAAATCAATGATATAGATATACTTATGGCTTTTTTTTAGTTAGTAGTAGACATAAAGCTATAACATAGTATGCATGATATTTTTAAAGGTGACGTAATTGATAAAAGCACCTTCACTCAGCTTACCGATTTTAATGACAGCGCCTTTTTTAAGGAAATGGTTGAAGTTTTTCTGAAGCAAAATGAAATTTATCTGCAAGAACTCAACGCAGCAATCAAAAGAAGAAATCAGAAAGAGATAAAAAGTGTGCTGCACAAAATGCAGGGAGGTGCAAATGCTATTGGGGCCATAAAGATGAATGCTGATATTGTAAAAGTACGTGCTTTTGCACAGTTAGGAAAACAAATAAAATTAATAGAGTTAGCCGAACAGCTTGAATCTTCATTTATAGAAACAAAAGAAGAATTGAATAAATTAAAATCATTCTACTGCTAATCCTGGGAGTCTAATAAAAAATAAAGTATCAGCAGCATACAGTACCAACAAGCTTTTGTTTTCTGGAACTACAAAACCTTCAATGGTTTCGGACACATCTATCTTAAAAAAAATATTTGAATTTTTATAGAGCCCCTTTTTTTGTATGATTCCTTGTTGAAGAATCCAAATATTACCCTGTGCCAAATAACTTTTTGCATTTTCTGGTATGGGGACTTTTTGCTTTAATTCGCCGGTAAGTGAGAAAAAGTAAATATTTTCTTTGGTACTAACCGTAAGCAAATGATCATACTCTTTGATTGAGACTACAGATTCATTATTTACTTGTACTTGTAATGGTAATTCTGAGATGGTTTGCTGCAGTACTGGGGAATACTTATCTATTGTATATCTATTTTCATTAAATAACCATAAATCGCCATTATTAGCGCTAGCAGCCAGTGCATAATCGTTTGGTAATTCAACTTCAGAGATAGGTCTTAGCAAACGGTCGGCGAAAATACATTGATTTAAATCTTTGTAAAAAATTAGAATATTGAAAGAATAAGAAGCATCTAAAGTACTGATACTGGCAAATTTATCTAAAGCAGACTGCTTGCTAATTTCCCCAATATAATTAATTGCAGTTATGCCTCCATTTTTATCTGCGACTATTATATTTTGTAGATTATCGGTACTAACAAATGCTATTTCTGAGAGATGAATGCTTTTGTAGGGACTAATTGTTATTGTATCTGCCTGAGCTAAAAGTTGGCCAGATAATAAGCATGCGATAGCTATTCTAAAAAATGTACTCAAAAGATAAAAAAATATAAAAGCCCGCTAAATAAGGCGGGCTTCATTCATTACTTTAATTACTCCGTTACTTGTTGTTGCTGCTGTTCTAAATTCATTTGCTCAAACTCGTACAAGGCTACCGTGCTAAATGGGCCTTTACCCGATTTAGAAAATGCTTCTTTGGCTTTTACGAAATTTTTAGAAGCCCTGAACATTACCCCAGCAGCAAAATTATATTTCACAATTTCAATAGGGGTAAGGTTGGCATCTAAAATTAGTTTTTCTAAAATTACCAAAGCATCTTTAGTTCTATCTGTTTTGTATAAAGCCATACTTTTCATTAAAAGTATATTTCTTGCGTTCAATGCTTTAGATAAACATTCATCGGCTATTACGATGGCTTCATCATATTTTTCAGAGCTAAGCAATAGTTCTATGACTGTATCATACAACTTTACAGCCCTTTTAGAATCATCTTCTCCTTCAATGGCTTTCTTAAAATAATCAATGGCTTTTTGTGGATGATTTTCAGCTTTAATGGCAATTTCAGCTAATAACTGATTGGTTTTAGGATGATCAGGATCAATATTAAGTGCTTCATTTAACATTTCATCTGCCTGGCTTAGGTCATATATCTGAGCGTAACTATTACCAAGATTATAAAAATATTCTGGGGTTAGCTTAGCGATCATAGCTTTAAATGGGCCAAAGTCTGCTTTCATAAATGCTTGCTCCTTCTTTTCATAGTCTTTTAAGTGATGGTAAGCATACCCAAGTTCATAATAAAATTTTGCCGTGAGTTTTGGGTCTTCTGAGGCTAATGTTTCAGTGGCAGTCTGCATATTCTTTTTTGCAGTTTCGTAATCGCCAAGTGCATTGCTTACTTGTGCGTGTTGGTATAGAGCATCTAAATTTGTTTTATCTAATTTAATGGCTTTCTCTGTAAATGGTTTCGCTTTTTCATGTTGTCCTTTTACAATATAGAAATTGGCAACTTTTAGTATAGTAGTTTGCTGCTCTTTTGGATCTTCTTGTGCTTCAGCCAATCTTTCAAGCGTAGCAATAACTTTATCGCTATTTTTTGCTTGACCGTACATTTTAATGAGCATATTGTAGGCTTGTATATTTTTAGGTGCAAGCTCAACCGTTTTTTCCATAGTTTCTATGGCTTTCACCGAATTTTTCTGAGCGTAATAAGTCAATGCTTTAGAAAAATAAATTTTTGAGATAGTATCGTTAATAGCCAATGCGTAGTCATATTCAAGCAATGCTTTATCGTATTGCCTTGCCTTACGCATCATTTCACCCTTTCTGTAAAATTCTTCAATAGCATCTGCTTTGGTAGCTTTATGTTGAGCTTCCTGTGCAAAAGCAGTTATGCCGAAAAGTGAAAAGATAACTATTAATAAAGTACTTGTTTTCATAATGGAAATATTTAAAAAATTCAATTATATCATTTTTAAAAAGTACGAAGGAAGTGAATGTATGATTAGCTTTACTTATTAAAGGTCGATAGCACTTTTTATGATAAATTCTGATCAGTTTTTTGACTTGGTGTATGGTCTGGAAGCATCTTGTAAACTTATAGCACTATAGTATCGCTACTTTCATAGAGAGTAGAAGAAAAATTTATAGACAAAAGAATGGAGGTATGCTTTTAACATTGTGCTTAAAAGGTAGTTTGAGGAAGAAATGGGAAAGCAAAAATGCAATATTGTTTGGCTAAAGCGTGACTTGAGGACCCAAGATCATATTCCACTTAAAAAAGTAGAAGAAAGTGACTTGCCTACTTTGGTTTGTTACTTTTTTGAGCCTTCACTTATGAAACAACCCGACCATGCGCCTATTCATTGGCAGTTCATTTATGAATCCCTATTGGTAATGCAAGACACAATCCGGAAAGCTGGAGGAGATATCTATATTTTTAATTGTGAAGTAATAGAAGGTTTAAGTGCTTTACAACAAGTATATGAAGTGAAAAATCTTTATGCACATCAAGAGACTGGCATTGCTTTTACTTTTCAAAGAGATATTCAAGTACATCATTTTTGTAAAACAAAAGGAATCCAATTTTTGGAATTTTCCCAAGATGGAGTAAGAAGAAAAGTCAAAAATAGAGTAGGATGGCAGCAGCATTGGTCTGATTTTATAGCAAGTGAGCAAGTTAAAAACAGGCTAGAAAATATAAATTTTTTGAGCTTAGGGCAAGCAATAAAAGAAAAACTCAAAGGGAGTCATAATGAGAAAATCATTTCAAAACATTCCCTCAAATTACAGCCAGGTGGGGAACTGATGGCACACAGATACCTTGATACTTTTGTGAAAGATAGGTTTCAAAATTATAGTAGGTTCATTTCTAAGCCAGAGTTAAGTCGGAAGAGCTGTAGCCGTTTATCACCCTATTTGGCATATGGTTGCTTAAGTGTAAAACAAGTTTACCATAAAGCAGTAAAGTTTAGAACTAATTCACCAAAAGCCTATTTATTCGATAATTTCCAATCGAGATTGTGGTGGAGGAGTCATTACATTCAGAAGTTAGAAACGGAATATGAAATTGCAGAAAGATGCATAAACCCTGCTTTTGAACTTTTACAAAGAGATGGCAAAGAAGAACATGAAGCGGCATTTTACGCGGGTATAACAGGTTTCCCTATGGTAGATGCAAGTATAAGATGCCTAAAAGCAACTGGTTTTATGAATTTTAGGATGCGAGCTATGCTATCTACTTTTTTTAGTTTTACATTATGGTTAGACTGGAGAAAGCTGGCTGTATTTCTTGCTAATATTTTTTTAGATTATGAGCCAGGCATACACTATCCGCAATTACAAATGCAGGCAGGTACTACAGGATATCATCCATTAAGAGTGTATAACCCAACCGTACAATCGCAGCGACATGATCCTGATGGGATTTTTGTAAAAAAATGGATTCCTGAATTGGCACATGTACCTGCGCCACAAGTCTATGAACCATGGAAAATGACGCATATTGAACAAGGTTTTTACCAATGTAAAATTGGCGAAGATTATCCAAGGCCTATTGTCGATTTTGATAGAGCTACAAAGGCTAACAAAGACAAATATTGGTCGTTTAGACATTCCCCTGAGGCCTTAAAACATTTACCTGCTGTTTGGGAGAAGCATTGTCTTCCAGAGAATATCACCATGTATAAAAAACAATTTACTGCTTTCGAAGGTAACCTTTAAAGTTATTGGTAGGGCATAGGCAGTTACTCATAGTGCTCTTACAGCATATATAAAGCTTATTCTTTATGATTAGGGTTGTTCAGCAAGCTAATATCTTCGTTGAGGAAGGAAAAAATGTTCTCTGACGAATAGCTATATCTTCCGGAACAATTAAGTTGTGCTATTCATTAATTTTGTAATTGTGCTCAGATTAAAAATAATATTCACAAATATATATGAAGTTAAATGTTAAAACCGTATCAGTAAGTGCAGTAGTTATTATCATTTTTGGCTTGATAATATCTAAGATGGATTTGCTTAAGGCTGAAGAACAGAAGATAAGCGCGCCAAGTAATAAAACCTCGAAAGGTATTTACATTAGAGCAATGGAAGTAGCGAAGGAATCTATCGAAGAAGTACTCCAATCAAAAGGCTCAATTATTCCAAATGAAGAAGTAGTCATTACCAGTGAATCTTCTGGCAAAGTAACGAGCATTACTTTTAAAGAAGGGGACTATGTAAGTAAAGGACAGTTATTGGTGACACTTGACGACAGAGAATTAAATGCACAATTAGACAAAGCGAAGTTTGAAAAAGAATTTTTAGAGAAAAAAGCTGAAAGGGAAAAGCAATTGAATGAAAGAGGTGGGGTAAGTGATGAGCAATATGAAAGTACTATAAGAGATTTGCAAACAACCATTGCCGACATTGAGCTGATTGAGACACAAATTGAAAAGAAAAAAATTAAAGCACCATTTGCAGGAAGAATTGGTCTAAGATATATCAGCGAAGGAAAATACATTACCACGGACGATGTAATCGCTGAATTAGTCGATGCCAGTTCAATTAAAATAGATTTTACATTGCCAGAAAAATACATGGCAAGAATAAAGTCTGGCACTGAAATTCAATTCAAAATTGATGGTTTAGCCGAAACCTTTAATGGAAAAGTTTACGCAGTTGAACCTAAAATCGATGTAAATACAAGAACTATTTCTTTAAGGGCTTTGTCTTCTAATGCGAATGGGAAAATATTGCCTGGTGCCTTCGCCAATGTTTCCATCATTCTCAATCGAATAGAAGATGCATTATGTGTGCCAACAGAAGCAATTATACCTGAAATGAATACCAAAAAAATCTTCTTGATAAAAGAAGGAAAGGCAGTCTCTGCAAATGTTGAAACAGGACTACGACTACCAGATAAAATTCAAATTACAGATGGATTAACAGAAGGAGACTCTGTAATTATTTCTGGTATTTTGAAAGTTAGAAATGGAACTCAACTTAATATTTTAGACTAATCCTCACCATACAGTTATACCATAAATCGCCATGAGCTTATCATCAGTTAGTATTTCAAGGCCAGTTTTTACAATTGTGTTATCAGTGGTTATTATCATTTTTGGTGCAATAGGTTTTAATTTTTTGGGTGTAAGAGAATATCCAAGTGTTGATCCACCAATAATTACGGTTACCACTTCTTACACTGGAGCTAATGCAGATATAATTGAGTCCCAAATTACAGAACCACTAGAAGAGTCTATTAACGGCATTGCAGGTATACGTACCATTACATCGGTTAGTAAAGATGGAAGAAGTACCATTACTGTAGAGTTTGAGTTAGAAATAGATCTAGAAACAGCAGCTAATGATGTGCGGGATAAAGTAGCCGGTGCTGTGAGAAATTTACCACCTGACATTGATGCGCCTTCTGTACGTAAAGCCGATGCAGATGCCAGTCCAATTATATTTATCACCATTCAATCTGATGAAAGAGATTTGCTCGAGCTTTCCGATATAGGAGTAAATATATTCAAAGAAAGATTACAGACAGTAGCAGGGATAAGTAACATCATGGTTTGGGGTGAGCGGGAATATTCCATGCGTTTGTGGATGGATCCGGCGAGGCTTTCGGCTTATGGGATTACACCGCTTGAAGTAAGGGCAGCTTTAAATCGGGAAAATGTGGAATTACCCTCGGGTTTTGTGGAAGGAAATAGAACCGAATTGAGTATCAGGACAATGGGCAGACTAACTACTCCTGAAGAGTTCAATAATTTAATTATTAAAGAAGAAGCAAATAGAGTAATAAGATTTAGAGATATTGGAGAAGCAGCACTAGGTCCTTTAAATGAAAAAACATTACTCAGATTTAATGGTGTGCCCATGGTAGTAAATGCTATTGTACCACAACCTGGATCAAACCATATTGATATTGCAGATGGTGTTTACAAGAGGCTGGATCAAATAGGCAAAGACTTACCAGAAGATATAGTATGGGGTGTTAGTTTTGATGCAACTCGATATATCAGAGAATCAATTTTGGAAGTACAACAGACCATTGGTCTGGCTTTTCTACTTGTTGTAAGTATCATTTTTCTCTTTCTGAGAGATTGGAGAACAACAGTAATTCCTGTTTTGGTTATCCCTATTTCCTTGATAGGGACATTTTTTGTGCTCTATTTAATGAATTTTTCAATAAATGTACTCTCCTTATTGGGGGTTGTGCTAGCTATTGGCTTGGTTGTAGACGATGCCATTGTAGTGCTAGAAAATATTTATGCGAAGATTGAGAGAGGCATGCAGCCACTAGAAGCTGGGTTTAAGGGTGCACAAGAAATTTTCTTTGCGGTAATATCTACTACCATTGCATTGGTAGCCGTATTTATGCCTATTTTATTCTTAGAGGGTTTAACTGGCAGGTTGTTCAAAGAATTTGGGGTTACGATAGCTACAGCAGTAATTATTTCTTCTTTTGTAGCGCTTAGCCTTACGCCAATGTTGTCTTCAAGAATTTTGAAAAAAAGAGAAAGGCAAACATGGCTTTATAGAGTTACTGAACCGTTTTTTAATTGGCTTACAGTTGGATACAAAAGCTCACTTGAAAGCTTTATGCGCTTTAGATGGACCTCATTTCTAATAGTTGCAGCTGCTTTCGTAAGTATTTTTTATTTACAAAAGAATTTGAAACAAGAATTGGCTCCACTGGAAGATCGTTCTGGCGGTCGTTTTTTCGCCGTTGCTCCTGAAGGTTCCTCATTTGAATACATGGATGAATATGTTGAGAGCTTGATTCAGATTGTGGAAAAAGAAGTTCCTGAACTCAAAGGCCTCGTTACGGTTACTTCACCAGGTTTTGGTTCTTCATCCTCTACAAATAATGCATTTGCAAGGCTGGTTTTAGTACCACCTTCTGAGCGGGAAGTTTCTCAATCCGAAATTGTGAATCGATTAAATGATAAAATAAAATATCTCTCAGATGCTAGAGGTTCTTTTACCCAAGAGCAAACCATAGGGAATAGACGTTCTCGCTACCCAATTCAATATGTAATTCAGGCTACATCTTTAGATAAGCTTAAAAGTGTATTAGAAGAATTTAAAGTAGAAGCAACGAATGACCCTACGTTTTCCTTCGTTGATGTAAATCTGAAATTCACTAAACCAGAGTTGATTATCAATATCAATAGGGAGAAGGCGAATAATTTGGGGATTTCAATTGCCGATGTAGCACAAACCCTTCAACTGGGTGTTAGTGGACAACGATTTGGTTATTTTATGATGAATGGGAAGCAATATCAAGTAGTAGGGCAAGTAAAAAAAGAAGATAGAAATGACCCACTTGATATTAAATCTCTATTTGTAAAAAATAATAAAGGGGATTTGATACAGCTTGATAATGTAATAGATACCTATGAGCAAAGTACCCCTCCACAACTTTTTAGATTTAATAGGTTTGGTGCTGCAACAGTTTCTGCTACTTTAAGCCCTGGATATTCTATTGGTGATGGTATTAATGCCATGGATAAAATTGCAGATAAAGTACTAGATGATACATTTAGTACTGCATTAGACGGAACATCAAAAGATTTTGTAGATAGTTCTTCTAGTATATTATTCGCGTTTCTATTAGCACTGTTACTGGTTTATTTGGTGCTTTCTGCCCAATTTGAAAGTTTTAGAGACCCACTAATCATTATGTTTACTGTACCACTTGCCATTGCAGGTTCATTATTTACTTTGTGGTATTTTGGTGAAACAATCAATGTATTTAGCCAAATAGGAATCATCATGTTAATTGGGCTTGTAACGAAAAACGCAATCTTGATAGTTGAATTTGCCAATCAGAAAAAAGAAAATGGACTGAACAGACATGCGGCAGTAATTGAAGCGTCTGCAATGCGTTTTAGGGCAATCCTAATGACAGCCCTTTCAACTATCTTAGGAATTCTACCCATCGCTTTAGCTTTAGGAGCAGGTTCTGAAAGCAGGGTTTCCATGGGAATTGCTGTAATTGGTGGTATGTTATTTTCAACTTTACTGACACTTTATGTAATTCCGGCTGTATATTCTTATGTTTCTAGTAAGACCAAACGCATTGTAGATATCAATGACTTGAACAAAAGAGTAAAAGAAATGACAGTCTAGTAAAACTAGGTATCGATCTTGTTAAGTAAACGTTAGATTGATATCCAAATAAACCAAACAATATACATTCTGTATATCTAAGTAAATATCCTAAGTAAGTTTTAAGTACTTAAATAGATGGTTCTCATTTTATTCATGAGAAGTTAAAACTATTATTTTGGCTTTAGCATTTATTTATGCTTTTTTAGGAACTTTCATCTTATGTTTTTTTTTCTTTGATGAGGTATAGTTATAAACTTATGACTGCGAGATTTACTGTATTCATCTTTTCGACTTTTATATATTTTTCTGTTTTTGGGCAAACGGTAGAAAATTCTGTATTGTCTTCAGGGAATATCTATAAAGTTGCAATTACAGGTGATGGGATACATAAGATTGATGCAAATTTATTAAATGCTTTAGGGGTTGATGCGAGCACAACAGATCCTGATAAGATACGAATTCTAGGTTATGGTGGTGGGATGTTACCTCAATCAAACAATGCTGAAAGATATGCAGATTTGATAGAAAATCCTGTAAAAGTAATTGGCGGTGGCGATGGAAATTTTAGTAATAATGATTATATACTTTTTTTTGCCAAGGGCCCTGATAGAACTTATTATAATGATGAAGAAGAAAGGTGGGTATATGAAAAGAACTTATATTCCGATACATCCTTCTACTTTATTAAAATAGGTGAAACAGATTCCAAGAAAATAACTGATACGACACTTTCTAGCAACGAAGCAGTAGAAATTAGTTATTTTGATGAAGTATTCCATCATGAAATTGATGAAATCAACCACTTAAATCAATCCTCTTCAAGAGGAGGTTCTGGCTCAGGTTCAGGTAGAAGATGGTTTGGGGAAAAGTTTGATTTCAATCTAGCATATTCATTTTCTTATCCATTAGAAGGTGCAATTGAGAATCAGCCATTAAAACTCACTACTGAATTAATGTCCTCTTCTCCCCTAGGAGGTGTTTTTGAAATTGAAACAAATCAAAATGTTAATCAGGGGATTAATATTCCTTCTGTACCAGAGTCACCATACGGTATTAAGGGGAGAATAGCTAAGGAATCTTTATCAATCGCATTACAAAATTCAAGTTTATTTGAAGTTGAATTTAAATATGAAAAGCGTTCAAGCTCATCTAAAGATGCTGGTTACTTAGATTACTTTACAATTGAATACCAGAGAGAAAATACTTTGTATGGTAATGAAACAATAGCCAAGTTATCTGAAGCAAAGAACTATCAGACCATTAAGTTTTTGGCAAAGAATTTATCTGAAGATACTGAAATTTGGGATGTTACTGAATTAAATACTGTAAGTAGGCAAACCCTGAACATTGAAGGAGATAATAAATATACTATTGCTGAAGCGGGCAAACCTAAAGAATTTGTGATTTTTAGAGGTAGCGATTTTACTTCTCCATTACCTATTGGTAAGGTCGAAAACCAAAACTTACATAGTATTGGTGCTATAAACTTATTGATAGTTACACCAGAAAGTTTTAAAACGGAGGCAGAAAGATTAGCTGATTTTAGGGAAACAAATGACGGTTTAAGTACGCATGTAGTTACTACTGAAGAAGTGTATAATGAATTTTCATCTGGGAGACAAGATATTACTGCGATACGAGATTTTATTAGACATATTTTCTTGCAAAGTAGTGGGACTGATTCTTTAAAATATGTCTTGCTTTTTGGTGATGGAAGTTATGACTTTAAAGATAGAACTCCGGAAAATGCCAATAGTAGTCTTATCCCCATTTATGAATCATACGAATCACTTCATCCAATTTATAGCTATTCTTCCGATGATTATTTTTCTTTTATGGATGAAGAAGAAGGGATTTGGAGCGAAGGTTTTAATGATGAATCCCATTTAATGGATCTGGCTGTGGGTAGGCTACCCATTAATACGCTCGCAGAGGCTCAAGCAATAGTAGATAAGCTGATCAGGTATGACACCGCTAATGAGGCATTAGGTAACTGGAGAAAAAGGATTGTATTTGTAGCAGATGATGGTGATGCCAATACACATCAGTTACAAGCCGATAGATTGGGTAGATTTATTGAGACTAATTACGAGCAATTTAATACGAATAGGATTTTTGTAGATGCATTTCCACAAGTTGTATCGACCAATACTGGGAAGCGGTTTTCACCTGAAGCTAGGGCAGAAATAGAAAAGAATATAGAAAATGGTGTGCTTATTATGAATTTTACTGGCCATGGTGCAGAAACAGGATGGACTAGTGAAGATATTCTTACAAATGGCCAAGTTGTAAATTGGCAGAATAGATATAAGATGCCCATGTTCTTAACTGCTACCTGTGAATTTGGTCGTTACGATAATCCTACTTTAAAATCTGGTGCAGAACTAGCAATGTTGAATGCAAATGGGGGAGCTATTGCACTACTTACCACCACCCGACCAGTTTTTTCAAATACTAATCTTGAAGTAAATGAAGCATTTTATAATGCAGCATTTCAAGAAGTAAACGGAGAGATGCCCAGGCTTGGTGATATCTTGGTGAAGACTAAAAATAACAGTATAACAGGGGTAATTAATAGAAACTTTGCTTTGTTGGGAGACCCTTCTATGCGTTTAGCTTACCCTGAAGACGATATTGCTATTACAGCAGTGAAAGATAGGAGTGATAGTGTAATAGACACTATTAAATCTTTAGACAATATAAAATTAGAAGGTGAAGTCAGACAAAGTGATTTTTTAGCAACTGATTTCAATGGAACAGTAGAAATAACTGTCTTTGATAAAACGACTACAATTACTACTCTTGGAGATGAAGGGCCAAATACTATTATGGATTTTGAAGATAGGCTGAGCATAATATACAGAGGTAGTGCAACTGTTAAAAATGGTCGTTTCAATGCGGAGTTTATTGTTCCTAAGAATATAGACTATTCATTTGATGCCGGTAAGATAAGCCTTTATGCCAGACATGAAACTGCACTAAGGGATGCTTCTGGTACAGTAGATAATCTAATAATAGGCGGTTCGTCTAGTAATTTCATCCCAGAAAATGAACCACCCCAGCTAAGTGTTTATTTAGATAATGAAAATTTCAATAATGGTGATTTTGTTTCTGAAAACACTATTTTATATGCTAATATTTCTGACGATAGTGGTATTAATATTACAGGCAACGGGATTGGGCAAACAATTACTGCAATATTAGATGATGAAATTACTTTTAATTTGAATGACTTTTATACGAGTACTATTGATGATTTTAGAAAAGGACAAGTTGTTTTTGGGTTAAAAGATCTTACGCCTGGATTACATAAATTAGTTTTGAAAGTATGGGACAATCAAAACAATTTGGCAGAAGAAGCAATTACCTTTAGGGTCAATGATGGCGCTGAGAATAAAATGGGTAATATAACTGCAGCACCGAATCCTTTTAGTGGAGAAGTTAATATATCTTGTTTTAATGCTTTTCCTGGAGAAAGTATAGATGCTTCTGTGTATTTTTACGATACGAGTGGCAGGCTTGTAAATGAATATAGTAAGAATATTGCAAATTCTACTTCAAATATTAATATTGCAAATTGGAATGGTTATGGAAGTAATGGGAATTATGTAGAAAATGGATTATATTTAGTAAAAGTATATCTTAATTTTCCCAACATAAACCAGTCATTTGAAGAAACCCTCAAAATATTAAAGAAATAAAATTATAATTCTTCTGTTAGCCCATGGAGCAACTTTACTAAGTTACAGTAACATATTATCAAACTTACTAATTAAACAATAACTGCATTGAATGTGGAATTAGAATATTTCAGATTAATTTTGCAGTAAAATAGCGCTGTAACTTTGGTTTTAAGGTTATTCACTACATAAATTAAAAAAAATGCTTAAGAATTTAAGTCTTTCGCTATTAGCCTGTATGGCTAGTATTGTCGCACTTTATGCGCAGCCTAATCCCTCAACGCCCATAAGTGGACAAATTGAAGAAAGAAATCCAATCATTACTGCTGTTCCTTTTCTAACTATTGCTCCAGACGCTCGAAGTTCTGGTATGGGAGATGTAGGTGTAGCAATCTCTCCAGACGTAAATGCAACTTATTGGAATCCTTCAAAATTGGCTTTTGCAAAAAATAATATAGGTGCATCAGCATCGGTTACACCCTGGTTGCAAAAAATAGTCGGCGACATGGCATTATATTACCTATCAGGTTATAAAAAGGTAGATAATAATAGTGCTGTTGGTGTTTCTATGCGGTATTTTGATTTGGGTGATATGCAATTCACCGATATCAATAGAAATGTAATTCAAGATTTTAACCCTAGAGAGTTTTCATTTGATGCGAGTTATGCGTTAAAACTTTCTCAAAAGTTTAGTATGGCGGTAACAGCTAGGTTCTTGCACTCAAATTTATCAGGTAATTTTACAAGTGGTTCTACAAATACAGATACCAGACCAGCAAATTCTCTATCTGCAGATCTTTCAGCTTACTATGTTAATGATGAATTAATAATTGGTGGGTATAATTCGCAATTAGCATTTGGTGCTAATTTAAGCAACCTAGGGCCTAAGATCACTTATTCAGATGATGATAATAGAGATTTTATCCCCACTAACCTAAGACTAGGTACTGCGATAACTACAGAGATTGATCCTGTAAATAAAATTACCTTCGCTTTTGATATAAGTAAATTAATGGTACCTACGCCTCCAGTATTTGCTTTAGATGATAACGGAGCTGTCTTACTTGATGATGAAGGTAATCCCATAATTGCTGCTGGAACCGACAATAGCGATAGAGGATGGGTAGAAGCCATGTTCCTTTCTGTTGGAGATGCACCTAATGGTTTTGGGGAAGAGATGAGAGAATTAATGTTTGCTACAGGTATTGAATACTGGTACAATGATTTAGTTGCAGTAAGAGGAGGTTACTTTCATGAAAATAAAAATAAGGGTAACCGTCAGTATTTTACACTTGGGGTTGGTTTAAGATATCAAGTTTTTGGTATAGACTTTTCATATTTAATCTCTAGACAGCAAAATCATCCATTGGCAGATACTTTAAGATTTACGTTATTATTTAATGTCAACGGAAAAACTGATTCTGCAAAATTGGGAGATTCAAACTAAGTTTAGAAATTATTCAAGAAGGCGCATTTAATGCGCCTTTTTTATTGCTTTATAATTAGGTTAGAAATCCTCATTTCAAAATTATCTGGTTCATCCTAATTGTTATTTTAGTAATAACATTTTATTAATATTTGAGATTTCAAAGTGATAAATACTATATGATAGATAGAACTGTTGCTCCAGGATTTATACCTGTTACTGATGTAAAATTACAAACTGCAGAATCCTACCAATTAAATAATGGTATTGCACTACATGTTATTAATGCTGGAAATCAGCCTGTAATTAATTTACAATTGGTATTTAAAGCAGGTAAGTGGTATGAAAAAGCACCTGGAACATCTTTACTTCTTTCTAAATTGATGTTAGAGGGTACTAAGAAATTTTCTGCTAAACAAATCAATGATTATTTTGATAGTCATGGAGTATTTTGGGAAATAACACCAGGGTTTGATCATTTCACAATAGATATTTATTTACTCACCAAGTTTCTACATAAAATTTCAGAGATTATTCTTTCCATCCTTTCTGAATCACTTTTGCCTAAAAACGAATTTGAGGTAATAAAGACCAGGTTAAGACAGCAACTTACAGTCAATATGGAAAAGACATCTTATGTAGCAAGTGCAAGATTTAGAAATGGTTTATTTGGGGAAGATCATGCTTATGGCTATACTTTAGATGATAAATTACTTGATAGAATAGCATATGAGCAGGTGGAAGAGTTTTATGAAAATCAGATTCTTAATACCAAATTTGAGATAATTGTTGCTGGTAATGCCAATCAAAAAGTAATTGAACAAATATCAAATGAATTTAGTGACCTAGTTCTGAAAGCACCTTCAGCTCCAAGCCTTCAACCTTCGTTCTATGCTGTAAAAAATAGCAGGTACGATGAATGGCAAAATAGTGTACAGACTTCTTTTCGTATTGGGAAAATAGCACCAAAAAAAAATACTGAAGATGCTATAATCTTTGAAGTACTCAATAAAATACTAGGTGGGTATTTTGGTTCAAGGCTTATGAGAAACCTCCGTGAAGAAAAAGGACTTACTTATGGTATTCATTCTAGTATAGCTTATCTTAAGAATGAAGCTTACTTTTTAATTGCTACGGATATTATTAAAGAAAAAAGAGAATTAGCTTTATCTGAAATATATAAAGAAATTGAGGGGCTTACTTCTAATAAAATAGAAACTGAAGAATTAGAAACGGTAAAAAATTTCATGATCGGAAGCTTTATAAAATCGATTAATTCTCCTTTTTCTCTAGCTCAGCTCTTTAAAACTGTATATTATCATAATTTAAATAAGCATTTCTTTGATAGTTATGTAAGTGAAATACGTAAAGTCACTTCCAATGATATCATAAATACAGCTCAAAAATATTTTGATGGTAATTTCCTTGAAATTGCTGTCGGATAATTATAATTCAAATATCCATGAAACTTTTTGGACTAATAGGTCATCCTCTAAGTCATTCCTTTTCAAAAAAATATTTTACTGAAAAATTTAAAAAAGAAGGGATTTCTAATTGTCAATATGAATTATTTGATATTGATGCTATAGAAAAATTACCTTTTTTATTAAAAGAGTATCCTCATCTTTTAGGGCTAAATGTAACTATACCTTATAAACAAGCAGTCTTTAAATATCTTGATGATGTAGATCCATCAGCTAGAAATATTGGGGCAGTAAATGTAATAAAGATTTCAAATGGAAAATTAAAAGGCTTTAATTCTGATTACCTCGGCTTTAAAGTATCATTAATGGAGTTTATAGGTGAAAAATTGATAAACTCTAAATTAAATGCCCTTATATTAGGCTCTGGTGGCGCCTCAAAGGCTGTAAAAGTCGCATTAAATGATTTAGGAATTACCTATAAAATAGTTTCAAGAAGCAGTAGCACTAAGAATGATGTAATTACATATAATGATTTAAATGAAGATATAATAGATTCTCATCAATTAATTATAAATACAACTCCATTGGGCATGTCACCAAAAGTGGATGCTTGTCCTCAATTACCTTATTCTATGTTAACCTCAGGCCATTATTTATATGATTTAGTGTATAACCCTGAAAAAACTCTTTTTATGCAAAAAGGGATAGCTGCTGGTGCTAAAGCTATAAATGGCATGCAAATGTTAATTCTACAGGCCGAAGAAGCTTGGAAAATATGGACAGCCTCATATTTAGAAAATTAAAAGTAAATTAATTAGCTTATTTTCCTTCCCTTCAATTAATTTTAAGCTTTAAATATCAGTGGTTTGGTATATAGCTTTTATTTATATGATGATATTCTAGTTGTATCTCTCGAGGGGGATATACTTGGCTCTTCGTGTGAAGACGAAATATTGTTGATGTTCAAAACTTATATCTCTTTTGACATAGCAAAATGTATTCTTGATGTATCGGCAGTAAAACACATGAATAGCTCAGGTTTGAGCTTCATAATTAGAAGTTTTAATACCTTAAAAGATGTAGGTGGGAATTTGGTTGTATTAAACCCTTCACATCATATTCAAAAATTATTTGCCATTACCAAGCTTCGGAAAATATGTAATATTACCTACTCAAAACATGACGGGGTTAAACTATTAAACAAAGAGTAACAAATGGATGTATTATTAGGGTTGCAATGGGGAGATGAAGGAAAAGGTAAGATAGTAGATTTTTTATCAGAAAAATATGATTTAATAGCAAGGTTTCAAGGAGGCCCAAATGCTGGACATACAATAAAATTTGATGGTAAAAAATTTGTTCTCCATCAATTACCTTCAGGTATTTTCAGGTCAGATGTGCATAATTTAATTGGTAATGGAGTAGTGTTAGACCCAGTAATACTTAGAAAAGAGATTGTTGAGGCTAACCATGCTTTTGGTGATATTACATCTAGGTTGTTCATTTCAGAAAAAGCACATCTAATATTACCTACACATAAGTTATTAGATGCTGCATTTGAAGCTCAAAAAGGCGAAAAAAAAATAGGCTCTACCCTAAAAGGCATTGGCCCTGTTTATCAAGATAAAATAGGAAGGCATGGGTTAAGAGTAGGCGACATTAATCGGAAAGACTTTCATTCAAAATATAATGAGATAGTAGCTTATCATAAACAGCAATTGGCTTTTCTAGGGCACGATATTCCTGAAAATATAGATAAAGATTTTCATGATGCGGTAGATTTCATGAGGTCACTTCAACTTTCTTCAAGCGAATATTTAATTAATAAATACCATACTGAAGGAAAAAAGATATTAGCAGAGGGTGCACAAGGCACACTCCTAGACATTGATTTCGGCTCTTATCCTTTTGTAACAAGTTCTAATACTTCAAGTGCGGGAGCTTGTACTGGCTTAGGTATATCGCCAAAAAGCATCGATAATGTCATTGGTATTTTCAAAGCTTATTGCACTCGGGTTGGCTCTGGTCCCTTTCCTACAGAGTTAAATAACGAGGTCGGAGACCTTTTAAGGGAAAAAGGAGGCGAGTTTGGTGCAACAACAGGAAGAGAAAGAAGGTGTGGATGGCTTGATTTACCAGCATTAAAGTATACTGTAATGTTAAATGGGATTACAACCTTGTACATGATGAAGGCAGATGTACTTTCAGGTTTTAATGAACTAAAAGCTTGTATTGGCTACAAAATCAATAATGGAGAAGAAACTCAAGAATTACCCTTTGACATGACTGCCGTTGATATCACTCCAATTTATAAGGATTTTGATACTTGGTCTTCAGAAAATATTGGAGAATCGATTCCAATCCAACTCAAAAAATATATAGAATATATTGAAGATTTTATTGGGGTAAAAGTGGGTTTGCTTTCTTATGGGCCAGAAAGAAATCAAACCCTGATATTTTAATATTTTTTTTCATCGAGATGGTGTGAAAAAATAAAAGATTGTTTACTTTTGCAGTCCTCTGTTTGGGAGGATGATTGATAAGGAGTTTGTTGTGTTGGGTTGTTCAAAAAATATTTCAATTTTTTTTTGTCCAGGTGTTGTAAAATAGGAAAAAGCTTATCACCTTTGC
>Ga0207422_1000297_pt1 | contig 180281 bp, 104 predicted proteins | sample MarCyaLeptolynsp_FD_187757 | JGI IMG/M metagenome (GOLD analysis project Ga0207422, IMG submission 187757) | Marine cyanobacterial communities from Panama - species 1 Leptolyngbya sp. (SPAdes) | ecosystem: Environmental > Aquatic > Marine > Unclassified | place: Panama: Panama City | collected...
CCGCATTGAGCACAAATATGATTTTGTTTGCTGCTGCGCTTGCCATTTTTTTTGATAACCGTAGAGTGACAGTGTGGACAATGCATAGTAGAAGAACCTAAATCATCTCTCTATTATGCAACGCCCTAATTTTTCCCTAAAATCCTACCCCAACCACCCCTAATCAGCTTAAACACTCTGCGCTCATTGGGAAGTGCAGGATTTTTTCATATAGGCTAGAAGCCGCATACAGCTTACGGAGAGGGGGAGATTCGAACTCCCGGAGCCTTTCAGCTCATCCGATTTCAAGTCGGACGCAATCGACCACTCTGCCACCTCTCCAATCATTTCGATCTGAGCTTGTTGGTTTCCCAAATAAGCACAGACACCATATTACATGACTTGACAGGCGTTAGCACAGTAAAGCAGGAAGAAACGAAAGAGTATGCAATGAAAGAGGATTCTGCGGGTAGCATCTCGCTTGCTAACTATTAAGCGTACAAGACTCCAGGGCTACCTTTTTTCTGCAGTCCGAGCGAGACGAGGGGGGCGATAAAGGATTTGTTGGGACGCGATGGCAAAATCCTGGTCGATCCAAATCTGGGCAACCTGGGTTACCTGGCACTCCTGCAAAGAGATCCGGCAGAAGTGCCGCTGACAGTTGCTGCCAGTTTGAACAATTCGAGGCACGCAAGCCGTATTGACGTAGACCGTGCCTGCATCATCGATGCCGATCGATCGCCTTTGAATGTGCTGGGTATGGCGAAGAGCGTGATGCATATGACCAAAGGCAACGAGAGGAATGGTCGTGCCAGCTTGGCGGGTTTGCGCGATCGCAGCAGCGAGATCCGGATCGCCAAAATCACCGCCCAACGGCTCCCAATCTTTGCCACAGGGATCTTCAGGCCGATCGCCTAACCCAGTAGGTCCGCAATGTCCCAGGAACAAGACTGTATTGCAAGCCGCACTTTGAGCAGCAGCAACAATTCGAGCCGCTGACTCTTCGAAATTGCGAACTCCGAAGCGAGTCCGGTAGAACTTCTCATTTTTCCAGTCGCTTCCCCCCCAACTAAAGGGACGTCCACCAACCACCGTTATATCTAATTCCGGAAAATCCAGTTTGCCGTAGCCGATATGCACGGTCCCAAGCAGATCCAACTGTTGTTGCACCCGATCTTCCCGGCTGCGATCGTAAGGGCAATGCTTATTGCCCCAGGGAGAAGCCGTAAACCAGGCATCATGGTTACCCAAAATAACGGCTTTGGGCAGTTCCAGTGCCGCGATCGCCCGCACCACCTCTACAGATTCATTGCCAAAATCTCCCACAAACATCACCAGGTCAACCCCTAACCGTCGCAACGCAACACCATCAGCCGCTTCCCACTGATCGTGAACATCCCCTACTACTGCAATTTCAACTGAGCTATGGCGATCGCTTTGAACCTGCATGCTAATTCCCTTACTTTTCAGAATGCACCGCACGAGAGTCTCTCCTTACAGGTATAGGCAATGGCAAAACAATATGCAAGGAGGCAGAAGGCAGGGGGCAGAAGGCAGAAGTTAGAAAGATCTGTAATGTTTACCCAAGAGACTTTACAGCACCAAGCTACCAACTACGAACTGGGCACAATTTTAGCTGGGCGTTGGTAATTTAAGGGATGAATTGGAAACTGGAGCCTTTGACCCCAGGTTCTAATTTATTTCCCCATTGACCAATGCCCAATTTTAGCTGTGTCAAAGCACTAAAAACACAACAAATATAGTGCTACGAGAATGGATATAGGACATAACGAGAATGGATTAGGACATAGCAAAAGTTTCAAGCTCTAGATGCAGCACGTCTTTACCTTCTGCCTTTTGCATTATCTTCTGCCTTCTGCCCTCTGCCTTCTGCCTTAATCTAAAATCCAAAATAGTGAAAAAAATATTTAACCCCTGGCATTTTGAGAACCATAGATTTTTCCCCGCAAACCTTCAGGCTTCAAAATAGGCAGAGCTTAATTCGTGTTAAGAAAAATTTCATCCCTCTTTCAAGATGTATTCTTCACTTTATATCTCTAGAAAGTTCCAGTTTAACGATCGCATTTAATAGCAAAATGATATTGGTTGACATAGAGGAGCATTTAATTCATTCTTCAGATGACAAAATGCAGAATTTGGACGATATTAAATTCAACCCCTGCCCCACCTGTCCCATCGATGCTAAATTTGGGCATGTATACGGAGATAACACCCAATATCCTCCCTTACAATTGCAATATTCTTGCGATTGAATTCGCGAATTCGAACCTTTTTGAGTTAATTTTTAGATATTCATCTACCTTTTTTCCCTGATATCAGGATGATTAAACCCCAACCTACCTAATTTGTTCCCGATTTGGGAGTGTTTGTCTGATGAAATTGAAAACATTTGCGATCGCAACCTTACTCACTACAACCTCTCTCGCCATTCCTGCAAAGGCCGAAAACCTCCAACACTTGCAGCAACTCCTGTCTACCAGACAATGCCAGGGGTGCGAACTCATTCGTGCAGGACTCGTACAGGCCGACCTATCTTATGTCGATCTATCCGGCGCAGACCTGCGAGGGGCAAATCTTAGTCGCGCCGACTTGAGCGGAGCCAACCTTAGCGGAGCCAACCTTAGCGGAGCTGCGCTCTTTGGAGCCAACCTCAGCGGAGCCAATCTCCAGGGAGCCAATCTCAATGGCACCGATTTAAGAAACACCTATCTGGTCAATGCCGATCTCGCCGGCACCAATCTGCAGCAAACCCTGCTCAAAGGAGCAGTTGGGCTACCCACGAACAAAATGGGAATCGAAAACCTTTATCGGTGGGGAGTCGAAGAAGCAGACAGAGGCAACCACCAGGGAGCTATCGAATATTACACCCAAGCCATTGAAATCGATCCCAATTTTGGTCAAGCCTACATGGATCGCGCCCTGGCCCAAGCCCAAGTCGGCAACTATTCCCAGGCATTAGCAGATTCCACCCAAGCAGGCGAAATTTTTTCCAGTCAGGGTAATACCCAAGCCGTCCTCCTCTCCCAACGGTTTAACGAAACCATGGTAGAGATTCAGAAGCGGAAAGCCAAAGGTAATGGCGGTGGCAATGGCGGCTTCCTCAATCTTTTAGGATCGCTAGGATCGCTAGTTTTGCCATTTTTGGGCTTTTAAAGCAGTCGTTACCCACAACGCTTCTAAAAATCCGCAAGACTCTCACCATCAAAGCTCTGTGTTCAAGAGCATGAACAAAGTTTTGATGAAATTGCATCACCTGAAACATCCCCAAACGGTATGCCTTCTATCCACTGCCTCCTTAAACCATTACCATCAACGACAGTTGGATTAATCCTTGCAACTTTAACTGCAAGCATCAATACCATCCCTGCCAATGCCCAACTCCCCCCCCCTGTTACCTTGTCGCAAATCTGCGGTAACGGAATAACAGCTCCCCCCAACGCCGCCTACACCTTGGGAGCAGGCGATCGCGTTCGGATTGATATTCTTGAAGTCCCTGACTATAGCCACGAATATCAGGTTCTAGCCGACGGTTCCTTAAACCTGCCCCTGATTGGCAACCTCTCCGTTCAGGGACTGAGCTTAAAGCAAGCTGAAGCCAGGATTTCCAATGAATATCTATCTTTTCTGCAACTGCCTTGCGTCACCATCACATTGCTGGCAGCCCGCCCGTTGAAACTAGGGATTGCAGGAGAAATCCATCGTCCCGGCTCTTATACCATTCCGCTAGAAGAAGGCACCTCATTCCCAACCGTCACTCAAGCCATCGACTTAGCCGGAGGAGTCACCCAATCAGCAGACCTGCGCAACGTACAGATTCGGCGGCAAACCATTACCGGAGAATCTCAGATTGTTCCTGTCAACCTTTGGGCGTTATTACAAACAGGCGATCTCAGCCAGGACGTTCCCCTCCGCGACGGTGATGCAATCGTGATTCCCGCCGTGGAAAATTTCGATCTATCAGAAGGCCGTCAGGTCGCCGCTGCCAGTTTTTCTGCCGATCGCTCTCAACCCGTTAACATCGCTGTCGTTGGAGAAGTGGCTCGTCCCGGCCCATACACCATCACCAGCGAATCCCAGGGAGTGGGGGCAGAAAACGCTCCCATCACAGTCACGCGAGCCATTGAGCTGGCAGGGGGCATCATGCCAGCTGCCGATATTCGCCGTATCCAGGTTCGTCGAACCACCCGAACCGGAGTCGCGCAGCCCCCGCTTGAAATCGACCTCTGGCAATTATTAAAAACAGGGGATCTCAAGCAGGATGCGATCTTGCAGGATGGTGATACAGTGATAGTTCCCATCGCCACTGACATCAACTTGCAAGAAGCCCCGCAAGTTGCCGCAGCCAGTTTTTCTCCCGACACTATCCCCGTTAATGTTGTTGGGGAAGTCCTCAGACCCGGAACGGTTCAAGTTCCCCCCAATACCCCGCTCAATCAAGCCATTCTTGCAGCAGGCGGATTTAATACTCGGCGGGCGCGCAAAAGTTCGGTGGAGCTGATTCGCTTAAATCCAAATGGCAGCGTTTCTCGACGGCGTATTCCGATTGATTTCAAGCAAGGCATCAATGAAGAAAGCAATCCTCTGCTACATCGCAATGATGTGATTGTTGTCGGTCGCTCCAGCCTGACCAGCTTTTCAGATACCCTGGGCACTGCGCTCAGACCGTTCGGCAGTGTCTTCTCTTTTCTTAATTTTTTTAGAATCTTTGACTAACTGGCTTTGTTCGTCTGCAAGTAAGCTATCTTGTTATTTTGAGGACTAAACCTAACAGCGATGATTAGAAATCTGAGAAGGATTTGGCAAAGTTTTTAGATTGCCTGTTCCAAACACAGGAAAACAACAGCAGAATTTTTAGATTTTCCGTTATAAACTCAGGAAAACAACGATTGAAAGCATTTTTAAACCTTTATTCTCAGACTATCAAAACAAAGACAACCGCTAACTTCAACATGAATAGAGCTGACGCTCAGAGCTATTACTGCACCTGGAAGCTACCAGAATTATAAGAGGGGTCACAATGGACAAGAAACCAAGGCTGCAATTCCTGGCAAGAGGGGATGGAGAAGATGGGCAACCTCAACTTTTACCAGAGGCTTATGCCGAGTTGTTTGAGCCAGATAGCAAAGACGATTTCGATCCGCGTCAACTGCTAGCCATTGTCCGTCGCCGTTTAGCGATCAGTGTTGGGGTCACGGTGGCGGTGTTTTTTGCAGTTTTGGGTTGGACTTTGACTCGAACTTCTGTATATGAGGGCCGGTTTCAAGTTCTAGTGGAACCCGAAACTGGTGAGAGTTCTATCAATACCCTGACGGAGGCAGTAGGAGGTGGTACAGGCTCGGACTCGAATGTAGATTATGAAACTCAGATTCAGGTCTTGAAGAGTTCTGAATTAATGGCACCGATCGTCGCCCAACTAAAAAGCCGCTATCCAGATATTAGCTACGAATCATTAATTGGTAGCGGACGTTTGTCCATTATGCGCCTTCAAAACACCAAAATCTTAGAAGTAAGATATCGGAATTCCAACCCCGAAAAAATTGAGTTTGTCCTGAATCAAATTGCCAAAAATTATCTGCGCTACAGTTTGAAGAAACGACAACTCGATTTGGGTCAAGGCATCCAGTTTGTTGAAAACCAGCTTCCCGTTTCGAAAGAGCGCGTGGACAAGCTTCAGAAACAGTTACAGGCATTTCGCCAACAGCATAATCTGCTCGATCCTGAAGCACAAGCCAAAGATCTCTCGAACCAGGTCAGCGATATTACTCAAAGACGACTCGATACAGGAGTGGATTTGGTTGCGACCCAAAATTCATTCCGCAGCCGTCAGGAAAACTTAGGCGCAGACATCAATCTAGCACGCGCATCTGAGATCGTGATGAGCTCGCCCGAATACCAGGCACGTTTGACTCAACTGCTCGATCTTGAGACTCAGATCCTCAGCCAGCCGCAGTTTAAAGCAACTCACCCCAAAATACAACTGCTGCTTCGCAGCCGGGAAATGCAACGTTCCCGTCTGTATGTAATAGCACAAGAGATTCTTGTGCGCAATTCTTTCGCAAATGTTGCACCTCAGAGTTTGATCGACCTCAGTCCCACTCAAAAGGAATTGTTAGGGGAACTGGTAAAAGACACTGTAAAAATTAACGAGTTGCAAGTTCGTTACCAGGCACTGAGTGGAGCTGAAGTCTTCCTCACAAAGAAAGGAAGACAATTAGCTGCTATTGCTGCGCAGGACAACGATCTCCAACACAAACTTAAGGTGGCTACCGACAGCTTGAATCGCTTTCTCAATATGCGGGAGACCTTGCAGATCGAGGCTGCCCAGAATGCCATTCCCTGGCAGCTCATTTCTGCCCCCGTCAAACCCAGCAGCCCTATTTCTCCTAACGTGCCGCGCAATTTGACTATGGGTGCCATTGCCAGCTTGTTACTGGGTCTTGGAGCTGCCCTCCTGGCAGAACAATTGGACAATGTTTTCCATTCCCCTGAAGAGTTGAGAGATCGTGCAAAACTGCCACTGTTAGGTGTCATCCCTTTTAAGAAAGAATTGGAGGAGGAGGAAGATGCAGATTCAGATGGATTCTCTACGGAATTGAATGCTCTGGCGCAACCTGGCAAGTTGTCCCAACATCATACAGCTCCGTTTCTGGAAGCATTCCGTTCCCTTCACACTAACATCCGTTTCCTCAATTCCGATTCTCCGGTACGCTCGATCGCCATCAGTTCTGCAGTCCCTGCAGAAGGGAAATCAACCATTTCTGTTCATCTTGCCCAGGCAGCAGCAGCGATGGGACAGCGGGTGCTGTTAGTGGATGCGGATTTGCGTCGTCCTCAGGTGCATCATGCGTTGGAATTGCCCAATCTGCGTGGGCTTAGCCATGCTCTTGCTGGGAATGTTTCCTTAAAGGAAGCGATTCAACAGCCTACTCGTTGGGAAAACCTCTACGTCTTAACTGCAGGCCAGCCCCCTCCAGATCCTACCCGTTTGCTATCTTCCAAAAAAATGCAGCATCTGATGGGACAGTTTCATTCTATTTTCGACTTAGTAATATATGATACTCCTCCTCTGTTGGGGTTTGCAGATGCTAGATTGTTAACTGCTCATACAGATGGAATCATGCTGGTTGTAGGATTGGGTAAAACAAACCGCAGTGCATTGATTCAAGCATTCGATAATTTGAAAGTGTCCTGCGCCTCAATTCTAGGTCTCGTTGCCAATGGCGTAAAAAATTACACAACCAGTTCCTATGATTATTACGAACGCTATTATTCGCAAGAACGGGACGAGAATGCCTCTGAGCGGGAAACAGCTGCTCTTTAGACAGAAGCTGGTCGGTTTAAGGTAGCGATCGACAAGTAAGGGTTTTGTAATGTATCAGCGGAGCCTGCATTCTCAACAATCCTTATCTCTGGACAACTACTCAGAAGGTTTGTCGGTTAGGCAGCTGATTGAAGCCATGGCCTGATGTCTGGTCGATGAACCACAAACAATAAACAATGAAAAAGTAAATTTACTTCCGTCTAATAAATTCTTGCAGGACACGAAGTTGGGTTTCTGTTGGCATTGAGGCTGGACGTACTCGTTTGACTTCGCTTAGGGCTTCCCACAGTTCTAGCTTGTAATGGCGACATAGATAAGCAATGCATACAGTGGGAGATCGCTCAATTCCAGCCAGGCAATGAACGTAGACTGGCCACTGTTTACCAATACTTTTGTCAATTACTGCTACGGCTTTAGCCAGTTGAACGGATTTCAATTTTGTAGCATAACGACTGTCTGGCAAACTGAGGCGGAGACAGTAAAAACTTTGCAGCACATCCGGTGGTAATATCCCCTCCTCACCAGAACACAGGGAAAATACAACCTTAATCCCGGCACGTGCCAGGATCTTACTATCTCCAGATTTAGGTAATCCTCCAACTGCTAATTTGCCAGGAATGACCCAATCAATTGGGTGGCGTCCGTGGCTAAGCGTAGGTTTTTGCTTAGGAGGAAGCAATCGGCGGATTGTTTTCTGGAGCTGCCGAAGCAATTTTTTCAGGTGCTGCAATAGCTGATGCACTCAATTATCCAAAGAAAAATCTAGAACCTTGTAAAAGACGCTCGATAGTCTGCAGTTAACCACCATCTATTTTGGAAGTTGTGGGTTTGCAGGTCAAATCTACGGTTTTCAAGATGATTGGAGTGACATAAGAGGGTTACATTGAACTCGATTCAGAGGCATAAAAACACGGTAGTCATGCACCGCTAAAAATCAATTATGTCTATCTCAATCAGTCAATAACAAACTGAAATTCTTGAAGTGATGGAAGATTTGGCTATAGATAAGAGATGCAAGTTAAGTTTGATGAGACATAGATGCATGATACGAACCGTGACTATTTTGCCCTATTATTACCGGAAGGAGTGCATTTGTAACGTCTTTTTTTTCATCTGCAGCACATCTTCATCCACGTTTAAGCTGATTTTGAGCTGCTCGGCGATTGAGATTGACAAATAGACCTGTCTGAGAACTGGAGTGGAAGCCCCCCTAAGGGGGGCTTCCACTCCAACTTCCGAATGAGTCTAATAGTGAAGATTGCGATCGCATCTTCACACGATTATGGCTGGAAGCAGCTACTTTATCCATGTCCATTAATAGTTTAACTGAGTGACAGCAGTACAACAGTGTGACGGGAATCACAAACCTGTACGATTGGTTTGTTGATTTCAAGACAGAGCGCGATCGCTGCAATAGAAACTGCAGTCTCGACCCAGTCCAGGGATCCAAATACCCACTTTTTCCAGACTCAGACAAAATATAAAGAAAGTCTTAAAAGCTAACATTTGATTCAATTTACATAACATAATGTTACACAGATGAGAATGTCTACTGCAGCAGCGATTTTACCTATCAGCGAGTACTTGCTTCTAATAAAGGTGAATCTCTGCCTATAATCTAGACAATCTTGCAAAGCTAATAATGGCAAACAGCCCTTATCAGCTTAGGGAATTCTCCTTCAACTTTTGAAACCTTTGTTCAAACAATGCCCTAGCGATAGTGCAAATAGGGCCGAGCTTAATACCCCTTTATGTCTTCTGTCGGTAACCTGACTTGCTGCAACCAGGAAGGTTTTATTGCTATGTTTTATCAAAAATCTAGAGAATCGTTTGTCTTCTCCCGGTATTCCGCCATTGTCCTTCTGGCCTTTCTGGGTATTTTTGCAGGTCTATGTGGATTCATTGGTTGGAAGTTGCAAGCGTTTGCTTTATTCTGTGCACTTTAATCCTCTTGAGCCAATTGCAATACTTCTAAGCGTTGATAAATCGCTGCATGGATTGGCTCTCAAGACTAAAGGCTTCGGGTTCCACCTCGATCCCTTGATAGCAGTCAAAAAGTCAAGCTTTTTGCGTGTATGTATTTCACTCTGCAAGCGATCGTCATTCACGCTGATAGATATTTTTAGAATGAAAAATATACCTGTTTGCTGCAATCTACATCAATACTCAATTAGTAGGTGGTAATTGGTAGGTAGCAACTGTTTGATAAATTTTCTTACTCCCTTCCCCTTCGAAGCTTGCAGAAGGTAGATCTAGTGGGAGAAAGACTTCCAGTTAGTTTTTATAAGCAATCTTAAGCCGGAATGGGAGTCGGAACTCTATTAACACTCCGTGGCAGATTATAGATCTTATCAATCGCTCAGTTCACGGCAAAAGTTGCTGAGTCAAAAATTACTGTCCTCCAATCCTTGTCAACACGACTTGGAAGGTTAGCGCACCCTTAGGGGACGCTAACCTCTATTTCTTCGTGCCAAAACCAAAAAATAGGTTGAAAGCCTTGCTTCGCAAGGCTTTCAACCCAGCCCTCCAATTCGTGTAACAAAAAAATACACTCACAGCAGCCAGTCCTCTTGCGAGAAAGCATCAACAAAATCAGTCCCAAGAATCAAAGACAGGATTGTTCGTAGTGCTAATCCCATTCATACACAGCGACCAGTGCTCCAGACGTAAGGATTTTTGACTGCTACCCAAAGCGGTACTGACCTGAAAAACGACCTCCACTCTCAAGCATAAGGGTATTAATAATTGAAAGCCCAAAAAATTATTTTTTGCCTGTTCCTCTGTAGCATACAATCGCTCTTGCAGCCGAAAAGAGCGCAATCAGTGAAAATATTGCAACGAACATCTGAAATTATCAATGCCATTAATGAATGGGTTGGACGTTTAGCCTCCTGGCTCGTCCTGCTGATGGTGATGATTGGCGGGTGGAATGTTGTCGGTCGCTTCATTGGACGTTGGACTGAGCAAAGTCTAAGTTCCAATGCCTTAATTGAAACCCAGTGGTACCTTTACGCTCTGATCTTTTTACTCGGAGCTGCCTACACCCTGAAACACAACGCCCATGTGCGGGTTGATGTCTTTCATCGTAACTGGCCACCGAAATGGAAAGCGATCGCAGAACTAGTCGGAACCCTCCTATTCCTGATTCCCTTCTGCAGTCTGGTAATATTCTTCTCCTGGAAACCCATCCTCAACTCCTGGAAGATTAGCGAAGTCTCGCCCGATCCAGACGGCCTGCCCCGCTATCCAATCAAGTCAATAATTCTCGTAGGATTTAGCCTGCTCATTCTCCAGGGAATTTCCACAGCCATCCAGAATATCATCCTTCTCAACACCCTCAATTCTTCCCAGGAGGAGTCACACAACCGTGATACATGAATGGTTAGGGCCAGCAATGTTTGCAGGAGCACTCCTCCTGCTCTCTCTCGGTTACCCTGTCGCCTTCTCCCTGGGAGGAGTCGCTATACTCTTTGGTATCGCAGCAGTTGGATTCGACTTCCTTAGCAATCCCAGTGCCTTTTCAGATCCCACTCTCCTGCCATCAATACTGCAGCAACTCTTTGGAGCGATGCCAAATCGTATCTTTGGCATCATGGAAAACTACACCCTGCTAGCAGTTCCCTACTTCATCTTCATGGGTTCCCTGCTCGAAAAATCCGGAATTGCCGAACGACTGCTGGAAACCATTGGGATTTTGCTAGGAAGATTGCGGGGTGGCCTCGCACTAGCAGTCGTTGTTGTTGGTGCCCTTCTCGCAGCCTCAACTGGGGTCGTTGCAGCTACAGTCGTCGCAATGGGATTAATTTCCCTACCCATCATGTTGCGCTACGGCTATAGCAAGCAACTCGCAGCTGGCGTTATTGTAGCATCAGGCACTCTGGGACAGATTATTCCCCCCAGCTTAGTCCTGGTCGTACTGGGAGATCAACTCGGGATCTCTGTAGGAGACCTATTTATTGGCTCCATGATTCCAGGTTTGCTGATGACTGGAGCTTTTATCGTTCATATCGTCATCGTGGCTTTCCTGAAACCAGAACTCGCCCCACCAATCCCCCTTTCAGTTCGGGCCATTGGCGGCAAAGCCCTCGCTTCGCGAGTGGTTAAAGTCATGATGCCTCCCTTACTTTTGATTCTGCTTGTGTTGGGCAGCATTTTCTTTGGCTTCGCAACTCCCACTGAAGCCGGAGCAATTGGCTGCATTGGTGCCATTGCTCTTGCAGCTGCAAACCGCCAGCTCAACTGGTCTTCTCTGCGCCAAGTCTGCGAATCCACCCTGAAAATCAGTAGCATGGTCATGTTCATCTTGATCGGATCTACTGCCTTCAGTCTAGTATTCCGCTACCTGCAAGGCGATCGTTTCATCGTCGACATTCTCTCTAATCTCCCCGGCGGCAAAGCTGGATTCCTATTCGCTAGCATGGTCACCGTCTTTGTCCTCGGCTTCTTCATCGACTTCTTCGAAATTGCCTTTATCGTCGTTCCTCTATTCTTACAAACCACTCAACAACTTGGCTTCGCTCAATCCGATTTAGTTTGGTACGGCGTCATCCTGGGGGCTAACATGCAAACCTCTTTCCTGACTCCTCCTTTTGGCTTTGCCCTTTTCTATCTGCGCGGTGTTGCCCCGCCCGAAGTCACCACAGGCGATATTTATCGAGGAGCTATCCCCTTCATCATTTTGCAGCTTATCGTATTACTATTGATCGTCTTATTTCCAGGAATTGTCAGCTTTCTGCCTTCCCTCATGCAGCAATTAAGCACGAGTTAAATCGGTAGCCCTCCAGATGTAAGGATTTTAGAGCGCACGGATTCCACCCGTGCGCTCTAAAATCCTTACTTGTTTACCACTACTGTTCAGTCATATAGCACTACGCATAGACGTTAGGACGAAAAATGTGTGTACCTCCTGCTTCGCGGGAGGTACACACACAAACCTAAACCCGTAGAGCTATATTAAGTCACGCAGGGATGCGAAGAATGGCAGAGTTCCGTTCGCTTACATTCTAGATTTTGAGTCCCATATAAGGGATTTACGATGTAAATTCTTGCACAATATTACATTATTGATTTATGTAAAAAAAATTTTACTGAGTTAAATTAAGTTGCTATGCTGCACAAAGCAAGGCGTAAATATTATAGCAAGTGGCCTGACCCAGATAAGTTTACGCTCTGTATGAGATCTTACTATTCCTAACCCTATACTCTGCATAGAAACATGTGTGGCGATCGCAGATCGCACCCAGTTTCAACGGAGGTGTTGTGTCAAGCAACATCAAGTCAAATCATACAGATGGAGTTGCATTTCTGCTTGAGTTGTATAGGAATAACTGGGATCTCCTGCAGCCGAAGTCATACATCTAATAATTTGAGGAGACTATATGGAAGCAGCATCTTCGACCAATCTCAATCATGGATTTCCGACTCCAGGCCCCCAAAGCCCCACGGGGCAAAGGGTCATGGATCACGTCTTCTTCCTATCCAATACAGAATGGAAAAATGCGCGTGAAGAAGCAAACTTTGACTTCGTCGTGATTGGCACTGGGTTTTGCTGCCTGGGTTTTATTGAGCGGGCACTGGAGCGCGATCCCAACTGTCGCATCTTAGCGATCGAGCGCGGTCCATTCTTTTTGCCAGAGCACTTCCAAAACCTACCTTTGCCATTTAAAGACACCCTGGGGGGGCTATCCGAGACCTTTCCGTGGACCCTGTCAGCCACCACCGCTTCTGGTGAGGGCGGGCCTATCCGCTGGCAACATGGAATGGGACCCTTTTTCGGCGGTCGCTCCACGCTCTGGAGTGCCTGGTGCCCTCGTCCTAAACAAAACGAAAAGTACGACGAAATGGCGGGTTGGCCGCAACAGACCATTGATGCTGCTGAGCGGAATTTTGAGTCTGCTGAGAAGCTTCTGCATGTTCAAAAAACTGACAAAGTAGATGAGAGCAAAGGCAGTGACCTCTTAAAACTGCTTTGTCGTAAGCGCCCAGTTTACGGCCTTCTCCAAAAACGGGTCCAGGATTTACTCGAAGAACACGCCACCTCTATCCCGGGCATTTACCGCACTGAAGCAGCACCAATTGCCTCTGCGGCTGAAAATGTTGATGGCATTGATTTTCAGAAGTTTGCTACTCCTGGCCCCATTCTGGAGATTGAAAAGAAACAGGCCGAGCGAGAAAAAAAGAAGACAGGAGCCGCTCTTGGTATTGTCAGCGATTGTATTGTGGAAAAAATCGTTCAACAACAGGGACAGGCCACTGCTTTACAAACATCCAGGGGAGTATTGCCTTTAGGGGCTGCCAAGCTAATTTTAGCCATGGGGACGCTTCCCCCCACTACGTTAGTGAGTAACTCCTTTCCCGATACCCCTAATGTTGGCAAAAGATTCTCGGCCCACTTTATTACCTCAATCGTGGCCAAAGTACCCAAGGAAGATTTAGATCCATATCTTAAGTTTGGATCGCTAGAGTTAGGGGCCTGTTATATCGCTGGTGTTGCTAACGGTAATGATCGACAGCAGTATCACATTCAATTGACTGCTTTGTGGGACGAAAATCCGGATAAGAATGCGGGAACAGCACTACGCTACATGCCAGATGTAGTCGCGACAGCTTCCCTGGCTCAGCTGCAAAGTGCAAAAGGTTGTGTCCTGTATGTCTGTGCTGTACTTGGAGAGTTGGACTATGAGAATAAGGATAACTGGTTCCACCCCAATTCCCAGGACACCAATATCACAACCAATTCGCTCCTTCAGATTACGACGAAGCCAATCGATCTAGAAACCTGGAAGGCAATGGATGAGGCGACCTTCTCGGTATTGGAAAAAGTCCTTTCCCCTAAAGGAGCCAACCGATTGCAATATTGGCACGGCACTCCTGATGAGGGAGATTGGGACACAGAACGACCGCCTACAGAACAAATAAGAGTGGATGCAACCGTGCATGAAAGCTCAACCCTTTACATCGGCGAGGAAGAGGAAGCTCCAGTTGACTTAGATTACAAACTGCGTGGATCAGAGAATGTTTATATCACGGGTGGTGCTCTCTGGCCTCAAGGGGGCTCGTGGAACCCCACCCTAACGATGGTGGCTTTAGCGCAGGATTTAGCAGATAATTTGGTAGAGAAAGCAAGCTATAGCGGTTTGCAATGAAATTCAGTACCCGGTTTCGGTAGGGGCTTGGCACTGCCAAGCCCACCCAAGTTTTCTGTACTTAACCAGACTGCAAATTGCTATAAACCACTCTGCCCTTTCGGAGGATGTTTGAAAAGTCCTGAGGCAGGCCGCAAAACACCCCGGATCCCCCTAAATCCCCCTTTTTAGGGGGACTTTGAGTGGGTTCCCCCTTGAAAAAGGGGGCTAGGATCGTCAACTTTCCCAAATTAAAACGGGAGAATGTGGGTTTGGACGAGATCTGCGCAAAGGATAGTTTTTCAAGGGGGCCAGAGGGATCCAATACTGTTCAAACAACATCTCAGTGTAGCGATCTGGCACAGCTAATTTATTGTAATAGAATTGGGTTGTCAAAACAGCTGTAGTGCTTACACCACTTGGCAGGTTATTTTGAAAGCCTTTCGGAGCGAGGCTTTCAAAATAACCTATTTTTCTGTTCTGGGCTGAAGAGACCTAGTACGTCTCACTGTTGTTTCAATACCAGCAAAGTGATGTCGTCAAAAACCGTTTGCTCACCAATATGCTTGCGGACATCATCAATAACAGCCCGCTTAATTTCTTCTGCGGCATACTGCCAATTTCCGCTCGCAACTTCGCACAGTCTTTCTAGCCCATATTGCTCTTTTTTCATATTTCTCGCTTCTGTAATGCCATCCGTATAGAGCACAACTCCATCACCAGGATTGAGGCGGACGAGCGTACGATCGATAAACGCTGCTATATCGTCGTCCAGACCGATCGGAAGCCCCAGATCCAGCGTATCAATCCGTTCCACTTCACCATTCGCACGAACGACGATCGTTTCCTCATGCTGACCGCTAATGCTGAGGGTATTATTCTCATAATTCAAAATTGCCAGCGTTAGACTTTTGTCCGTATTCATCCGCTGCACATTTTTGTACAGAGTCCGGTTCAGTGTATCTAAAAATCGTACTGGATCCCTCCCCCGCATTTCCTGCAACGTGCGTACAGCAGTTTGAGTCATAATCATTAAAATGCCACTTTCCAGACCGTGCCCGGTTACATCCCCAATTCCTAAGGTGACAATCCCATCGCAGTCAAGCACATCGTAATAGTCACCACCAACTTCATCCGCAGGAGCCATATAAGCCGCAATATCTAGACCTTCAATTGCCTTCAGCTCATCTGGGTTAGGCAAAACCATTTGCTGCATGTCACGCACCACATCCAATTCTGCACTCATCCTCAGATTCTCAACTTTTAACTGTTCATTGAGAGTCGAGATTTGTTCGTTAGCACAAGCAAGGTCTGCATTCGCTGCTGCCAATTCTTCAGTGCGCAGCATCACCCGCTCTTCTAACGTTTGAGAATAGTCTTCTAAATCTTGATAAAGGCGAGCGTTTTCCAGAGAAATGGCTGCTTGCGTACAGAGGAAGTTGAGAACGAGAATCCGATCGCTCGTAAACACCCCTCTCGTCGATTGATTCCTTAAATACAAAGTTCCAATCAAATTCCCTTGATTCAGAATCGGCAAACACAGCACGCTTTTAGGTCGCTGCTGAGCGAGATAATCGTCGACGATCGGTAAATCAGTGTTCAGATCCTCAACCATCACTACATCCTGGGTATTTTTGACATACTGAATTAACTGAACTGGTAAGTTAGGATTACCCTCAAGGGGTTCCGAACAAAGTTCTGTCGTCTCAGGCGTTGCGATCGCATACACCCGCCAGCGTTCATCGCGATCGGGCAGAATCAAGGCACAACGATCGCCCCCAGAATTTTGTAGAATAATTTGGCTAAGCTGATGTAATAGCTCATTGAGTTGAATCGTGCCAGAAAGACTTTGGGAAGCCCTCAAGACTGCGACAAAATCAAGAGCAGTACTGGTATTACTAGAAGAAGTAATATTTTTAGTGGAAGATTGACCTGGAGTCGTTGGAGTGGAGAGGGTTGCCAGAGCCTCAGCAAGATTTAGCGTTGGTGCTTCCTTCTGGAGAATCGGTTGGAGCAAGGTAGGATAGCAATTTTCTAGATCGTTGGTTTTGGCCGTTGCTCCCCAATGGCAATAGCAATAATAAGCTGCTTGCATGTAGAGCGCCGCAATTTTTTCTTTACCCCAATCAAAATAGAACTTTGCAGCTAGCTCATTAGCAAGAGCCTCTTCTTGGACATAATGATTTTCTTTCGCTCCATCAATAGCACGATCGTAAAGGTCAATAGCCATTTCTCGATTTCCAAACAAATTTGCCAGTTCTGCATCTACCAAGTAGCATTTGTGAGTAAAGTTCTCTGAACAACTGGCTGCCCAAATTTCGAGTTTCTCTCGATTAGATCTCACTTTGTCGAGATACAGTTTCATCACATCTGATTCAGCATCGAAACACAGCCCAATCAAAGCAATAGATTGATAAAAGTTAAGTGCCGCAACTTGATATTTACCTAAGATTACATTGAGAATAGCTTCAGCATTTTGTGATGCTTGGAACGACTCAGCATAGCGCCCATATAGACATAAAATCTTTGTCTTTAAAATCCAATAATGGCAAATAGCATAAGTACTATTATTGGTAGTACATTGTGCTAAATATTCATCTTCAGTTTGATTATCACCAATAATATTAGAAGTGATGTTAGAAAGCCAAACATTTAACCCTAAAATCACATCAAAAGCAAGCTGATATTTAATTTTTTTAGATACTATGTTCAAGTATTCGGGCACATTTTGTTGAATTCTATGAATATTCTGACCGGCAAAAAATGGATTCAGCACTTTATACATCAAAATATTGCCAGCAAAGATTAACTCTCCAGACTCTAAACCAGCTAGAAACCCTTCATTGAAAATTGGTTCTGAATACCGAAGTGGCTGTACCCAGGGCAATAAGTTATTTCCAAGTATGTAGCAAGCTCTGCATAGATAATTAGCCTGGTTAAAACGTTTCGCTAAGTTAACTGCTAATACCCCAAATTCATATCCAGACTGATAATCACCATATCTGGCTCCTAAAAACATTCCATAAGAAGAAAAACCATATCCAGACTCAGCAGTTACACCATAACTCAAGGAAAGAAAGACCATAGATAATGTAATGACAAAATACAAGTCTTGTTTCTGTAACACATAGGTAGGTACCAACAAATTGTTTAGGATCTTAACTGTTATGCGCTTTTCTAGAATGCCCGATTCTGGCTCATTGAGTAGTTGCTCAGCCCGACGGCCAGATAAAGCTCGATCGACCTCTTCCTTACAAAGTAGGATCTTTTCCTCCATGTCATGTTCGGACAAGTCAAAGTCCAAAAAAGACAGAGCTTTTTGACCAGATTCCAGTGCTTTCTGAAACTTCCCTTGTATTGTATATTGAATAATTAAAAGGTTACAAGCTTCCGATCTTTCAATCGGAGTCTTTGCGAACTGGGAAATAGTTTCGATTAAAGATTCTGACGACTTAAAATTTCCAGCTAGATATCTTACCTCTGCCAGATTGAAATAAATTTCTATGGTTTTGTCGTAAAGAAGACGCCAATGATCTGTAGGTAATAAACTCTTGGCCATCTCGAAGTAACTAGTAGAAGCCTCATATGCTGTCGCTTCTTTAGCTCTTTTACCAGCAATACAATTCAAACGTAAACATTCAGAATATTCATTTGAATTTCCGTACAATTCGATCCCTACATTGAGCTGACTCACAACTTCAAAAACTCGGCTTTCCTGATAATGCAAAGGAATTTTTTCTAGAAGGAGTTTTCCAACTTTAAAGTGAGTCACTGCTTTTTGATTGTTGGGAATCAACGAATAGGCAGCCTGTTGAACGCGATCGTGCATAAAACGATAACTAACTGAAATACGATCGAGATGCTTGGCATCGCTTTGTTCTCCCTGGAAAAACTTATAGGTTTCGCTTTCTGGAATCACCATCCCTGCTTGCAACGCTATCCACAACTCTGCGGCGACCTTGTCCTGAGCGTTTTCGCAGACCACTGCCAACATTGCTAAATCAAATTGATTGCCAATGCAAGCCGCGAATTGCAGCACTGCCTGGGTTGTTTCCGGCAGCTTCCGTAATCGCTCCACTATGAATTCGACCACCTGGTCGATCAAGGTCAGCTGTTGTGTTTGCGCCAGATCGTACTGCCAATAACCTGACTCAATCTCAAAACGAATGCAGCCATCCTGATGTAACCCTTTCAGAAACTGGAGCGTGAAGAAGGGATTCCCTTGTGTGTTTTGATATATTAATTCGGATAACGGAACAGCAATTTCCGTCGGGCACTGCAAGGTCTCTGCAACTAAACGGGTAATATCCTTCTCCCGTAAAGGGAACAGAGTCAAGGTATGCAAGTTTGCCCCTTGTCGCTTAATCTCATCCAGGGTCAGCGTCAAGGGATGAGCAGTGAACACCTCGTTATCTCGATAGGCACCCAGCACCAGCAGATATCCCGTCTCCGAGTTGTCCATCAACAGCTTCAGCAAGTTCAATGAGGCCGAATCTGCCCACTGCAAATCGTCCAAGAAAATGACGAGGGGGTGCTCTTTTGTCGTAAAGATCTGAACGAACTTACCAAACAGTAAATTAAAACGATTTTGTGCAGCATTGCCTAACAGCTCAGGTACAGCGGGCTGTTCACCAATGATATATTCTAATTCAGGAATCATCTCAATCAGGACTTGTCCGTTTTCTCCCACTGCATCCAGGATATTGGCCCGCCAATTGGCTAACTCCACATCCGATCCGCTCAGCAACTGCCCCATCAAACTGCGGAAAGCCTGGACAAAAGCCGAAAAGGGAATATTACGATTGAACTGGTCAAACTTACCTTTGATGAAATATCCCCGCTGCTGGGTAATGGGCTTGTGGACTTCATTGACGACGGCAGTTTTGCCAATTCCCGAAAAGCCTACCACGAGCATTAGTTCTGAACTACCAGCAGCCACACGGTCAAAAGCATTCAGTAGCACCTGTACTGACGCTTCCCGGCCATAAAGTTTTTCGGGAATCAAGAAGCGATCGCTTACATCTCGCTGTGCCAGGTCAAATGCAACAATTTCTCCTGTTTCCTGCCATTGGCTCAAACACTTTTCCAGATCGTACTTCAGTCCCAAAGCACTTTGATAGCGGTCTTCAGCATTCTTCGCCATCAGTTTGAGCACAATTGCCTGTACCCTCTCCGGAACGACCAAATGCTCCCTGTTCCCTGCTCCCTGCTCCCTGTTCCCTGTTCCCTGTTCCTCATTCATCATAAGGCGGGAAAAAATCGCCTCCCGAATCGCCTGAGATCTATTCCTTGCCTCCTGCTCCCTGTTCTCAGGAAACTTTACAGCTTGAGCAATGTGGCAATGAACCAACTCCATTGGATCGTCAGTCTCAAAAGGCAACTGCCCGGTCAGCAGTTCAAAAAATGTCACACCGAGGGAATAGAAATCAGTGCGGTAGTCAATCCTCCGGTTCATGCGTCCGGTTTGTTCTGGAGAGACGTAAGGTAGGGTTCCTTCCAGGACATTGGGAGCGATCAGTTGCTGCTCTTCTTTGGGCAGCAAGCTGGAGAGACTAAAGTCGATCAGTTTGACTTGCTGAGTTTCCGGATGCAGCAGGATGTTTTTGGGCTTGATGTCTTTATGGATGATGTGCTGTTGGCTGAGATAATGGAGGGCTTCAGCCAGTTGAACTGCAATGGCAAGCAGTTCGCTGAGAGAATGAGAAGATTGCGGCCAGTAATCTGAAAGCACAATCGCTCCGTCATCCGGCATCACCAGAGCATAACTGTGGTTGTAACGTTCCAGAGCCAGTGGTTGAACAATCGTCGGATGTTCCAGCTGACGGGCGATCAGATATTGGTTGCGGAACTGCACTAACTCATCGAAACTGGGGTGAAGGTTGCGAAGAACCTTGATAATGACAGGCCGACAATCGAGAGATCGGATCGCTCGATAAACCAGAGTCCGAGTTCCAGAATAAATTGGGTTCGCGTCTTGATAACCAGAAAGATTTAGCATCGTCATCACCGCAAGTAGAGTTATTCAGTATTTTTTGTCACTTTATAGCAGATAGTTTAAAATGCCTAGATCGAGTCACTAAAAGCTAGTGAATTCTTACCTTGAATTTGGATCGCCTTGAATAATGGTAAGGATATACAAATAACGATCTCAGCCACTGATATACCGAGGAGACTGTGGCCAAACATTCATGTCCAGATTATTACAGCAATGACCAGGAGCTGTGTGCCAATTTATCATTGTCCTTGCAGTTTTGCTTTCAAAATTACCGTTTGAATTTGGAGTTTCTGAAAATATTTATAACAAGAGGTGAGAGCAGGACTCAAGTGGTACAATAGGGCACGTTCCTATCAGGCATGGGATGACAAGACACCTGAGCCAGTTTATGGTGAAAGCTTGAAGTTGTCTGGGGACTGCCTGATCTCAAGGTAACGATCGCTCAGAACCGATCGCCCTCTTCAGAGTTTCCAATGTATTGGAGCCACTTCACCCAAAACCATTCAGTTGAGCAGATCGTGGAGGTGATTGTGCCCGAATAACCTGTGTTTTAGATATCAAAGGTTATTTTGGGAAATAACCTTCTGAGTTTTGACCTGACCCACTTTTCAAACCCCCTCTAACGATGTATGGGAGTTTATTGGCGAGCAAAACGTGTTCGATGCTATCACCCTGGTTGTTCCCAATCCGCAAGCAACTGAGTCAGGAGCGAGTTAACAATGTGTCAGATCTTCGGTCACTTTATTGAAAGCTTTCCCCCTGAACAAGATGCTTTAGAACTGATTTTTACTCCTAATTCCCAGTGCATCAATGGGCTCTGGCAAAATCAGCGTCTATCTGCTCATTTTGTGGCGGACTATTTTTCTAACTTTCTGCCAATGAATAAGGAGCACCCTGATGAAAATGAACACCGTGTTCGAGAAATGAAAGGAACAGTCAGGTATATTGCCAATGAATTGCTGGAGAATGCCATGAAGTTCAAGTTGGATACTCCAACCTATAAGGTGAAATTTGGCATTCATTTCCTTGATGATACTGAGGTTATTGCTGTCATGTTTACGACTAACTGTATCGATCGTTCAGGAGCCGATCGATTTCGCACCTTTATCCAAAAATTACTGATTTCGGATCCAGACGATTTTTATCTGCAGCAAATCGAAGCCAGCGCTGCAGACGAAACGTTAGAGATGTCTGGCTTAGGGTTTATCACCATGCTGAATGATTATAATGCCAAGCTAGGTTGGAAGTTTGAAACCATGCAATCTGATTCAGAAGTTATTGCTGTGACTACGATGGCTCAAGTTGCAGTATGAATTTTTTTAAGTATCGATCTTTAAGACCCACTATACCTCATCTCTAATCCCATGAGTATTCAAGAAATCAAAGGCGAAGATTACACGGTTCAATATGACGCTAATTCTGTCACCATCCTGTTTCAAGGAGAGCTGGCTCTGGGGGGGCCAAAAGAATATGCGCCCATTACAAATTTGCTCAATCAGGTGACTGATACAGACCCTGCAGTGATGACAATCGATCTGAAAGGATTAGCGTTTCTCAATAGTTCGGGCATCAGTATGCTCTCTAAGTTTGTGCTGGGCTTACGGAAGAAGAAAAAGATTCAGCTAGTGATTCTAGGCTCTTACGATCAGCCCTGGCAGGGAAAATCGTTGAAGAATCTGCAGAAATTTCTCCCCAGCCTCAAACTTGAAGTTGAATAATGCCATGGAATCGTCTCTGCTATTACGGAGTGTTTCTAGAGTAATCGGTATACAACTATCGGATTTGATGGATAAACTCTGGAAGGCTGAAAGCTTTATTTTGTTAGGATCGTTGTTCAAATCTCTTTACGACTCATTTCTGAACGTTGCAGCTAGCGCCAGGTTTTTGCTCCTCCGAGACGTACTGATTACAGTGATGGGAACTGCATTACTGTACTTCATTTTTTCCTACCTATTACGATCCATCTTTCGAAAATTTGAGCGCGATTTTGCCCTGGTCACTTTGCAGGTCTCCACGTATCCAGCGCTATTCAGCTTTTTACTCATCGGTCTTAAGGTAACGTTTCATCAATTTGCAACAGTAGAAGCTGGAAATACCGTCGATCGACTGCTGAGTACAGGACTGATTATTGTACTGAGCTATTGGTTGGTGCGTCTCTGCGATCGCGTAATCGTTTATTACCTGAAAGAATTTACCAGGCAGTCTGAGGTTATGTGGGATGATGTGCTGCTGCCTCTACTAGAAGCTGTCGTGCCAATTGTAGTCGTTATCTTTAGTTTGGCCCTGATCCTGAACGTATTTGGTGTCGATCTCACTGGTATTTGGGTTGCTTTGGGTGGCGCAACAGTTGTCGTTGGTTTTGCGACGCAAGACATCCTAGCAAACTTTTTTAGCGGTGTGGTATTGCTGATCGATACGCCCTTTCAATTTGGGGATGCGATCGAGCTTGAAGATGGTTCAGTTGGAATGCTGCGACGCATTGGATTAAGAGTCACCCACCTTTATATGTTTGATAATCACTGCGATATCTACATTCCCAACAGTATCTTGCAAGGGCAAAAAATTATTAATCTCAGTCGTCCAACAGATTACTATCACTATTCTTCAACTGTTCAAGTGCCATTCGATCGCGATCTAGACACGCTCAAGCAAGCTTTTTTGAAAATTATGTTGGCGCATCCAGATACTCTGGGCAATTTAGAGACCAAACTGGAAGTGATTGAGCAGTATTTTCATGTTTCTCTCCAAGAACCTAGATTAGCTGAGCAACAAGAGGTGGGTCAGGAACGATTGCGTGCAGAAAACGAGGTCAACTTAAAGTTAGAAGAAATTGATTTGCTCCTGGCGTCTATTGTTGTAACGCTAAAGTTTGCAGAACGAGGGGGGTTGACTAAGGATGAAGTTGAGAATATCCAAAGAGAATATCAGGTTGTGCTTCAGTCTATGGGCTTATCCATTGATGATGGAGAAACAACGGGGCGGGCGGTGTATAGCTTGAATGAAACTCAAGAAGAGGATACCCTGATTGAGCTGATCCGCGCCTGGTACCGCATCAGTATGCGCGATCCTAATTTATTAGATGAAGATGAGGAGGTTATTTCAGAAGAATGGGAGCGTCGGCTGACTCTGCTGAAACGCCGAGCACAAGGCCTCTATCAAAAAATTGCCAGACCCGACCGTGAAGAAACCCGTTTAGATGATTATGCTTTGGAACTCAGGCAATGGCTCACAGAAAAATTCAAGACTCCACGAAAAAAGTGGCAGGATCCCCAGGTTTTGATTAGAGAGGTTGAGTATGATAATTGCCTAAACTTTGAGTTAAACTTTTTTGTTGATGATATCAAATTGGAAAATGGTAGGCGGGGAGATCGTGTCAGTAGCCAAATCCATCAGGAGATTGTTCGTTATTTAAAGGCAAGTAATCATCCACAAACTTGCAGTGTGTCGGACTAACCTTTTTAATTCCTAACGATTTACTTTTCCAAAACTTCTTAAGAGCTTCTCAGCCTTACCCACAAGATGTCGATTGCGTTTGTAATGGTAAATAGTTGAGCCTCGTAATCTGGCAAGCATCGTTTCCAAATGTTCGCGAGCTGTTTCAAGATCTCCTTGTTTAGCCTGCATTTCCGCCAGCATCAGGTAAGTTTCCGCATGACCCCATTCTTTTAAATCCTCCTGAAGATGGGTCTCAGCAGCGTCCCAGTCTTTCAAAGCGAAGAGCGTCTTGCCATAGGCAAGTGAAGCATCTCCACTGCGATGTCTAGGGTCAACCTTCAATAAGTTTTCTAGATGCGTTCTCGCACTTTCAAATCGCTTCTTGCGCATGTCAATAAAGGCAGCACCCCAAAGAGCCTGAGCATTGTCAGACTCTTTATCTAAAGCTGTCGTAAAGGCATTCTCTGCCCGATCGAACATATCCAGATCGCAAAGCAAATTTCCCAGAAGAACGAATTGATGTGCCTTGCCAATATTTCTAGCGTTTGCTTCTGCAGTCCAGAGTTCGCGACGACGAGTCCAACGACCAAAATAGTTGGGCACAGGAAGATTCATTGATGGCAAGCGTCTGATTACAAAATAGACAATCGCGCCAGGAAAATTGAGGAAAATTATGACTAAAATCCATACCCAACGGTTATTGCCCTGCTCGTTCCTAATACAGTCAACTATCATGAATATCCAAAAAATAGTTGTCAATAACGCCAATAAACCCGTAGTCTCTAGCATTGAAAATTCCTTTACGTTCTAGCTTTATAAGTGAGTTTGGCATTGGAGTTGATATAGACTCATCCATTGGGCAATTTGTGATTGTGTTCCCGGAGAACTCCATCTCCCAATGCGAACGAGATTCAGAGCGGAAAATGCTGACCGAATCTGTTCAAAATACTGAGCTTTCAACCGCCAATTTATAGGTTGCGGGCCAGCTCCCAGTTATAATTCAATTGTACTATTTACTGAAATCCTTACCTTTAGCGCTTCTAGAGGAGCGCAACCCAGATTTATATTGCACAAACGAACTGTCTCTTAATTTATAACAACTGCCAGATCTTAACGCTAAAGCGCCTGCCAGTGCGTCAATGGGTTGATGGGTTGATGGGTTGGAAAAATTCTGCCGCCAGATATGGATATGACTTGATTGATTCAGGGGGAGTGATTGATGGGTCAGTTTTTTGAGCGCGCAGGTGGATCCTGCGAACTCAAAAGTCGTGCCATTGGTCAAAAACAGGTTATTCCGAAAATCTTGCGAAGCAGGACTTTCACAATAATCTTCCAAGTCTTGTCCTGACTTGTTTACCACTACAGATTCAATAATGAGGTTTCTTTCTAAACTGACAGGAAGGCCATATCGATCGCAGGCAATTTAATCTTAACCATTGTGCCCTGACCAATACCAGCACTGTAAAGGGTTATGCTCCCTCCCATTAACTCCATTAAGTTGCGAGAGATTGCTAATCCCAAACCTGTTCCTCCAACTTTTCGTGTAGTACTGCCATCAACCATAACAAAAGGGCGAAAGAGTTTTTGTTGTTGCTCAGGCTCAATGCCAACTCCTGTATCCTTTACAGTCACAACTACGCAATTTCCTTGATTTTCATTTCCCTGAATAGAGAGATCGTTGCTTTGTATAGTAGAGAACTCAGATTCCACAGCAATTGAGACACTCCCTTTTTCAGTGAACTTAATAGCATTACCAACGACATTAAGCAGTACCTGTTTTAACTTGGCTGGATCTGCCTGAACGGTGATGGGATCGGATTGGAGGGTTGGTGCATCTAGAATGAGGTTTTTCTGTTGAGCGCGAACGAGTTGCAAGTCCATGACCTCCTGCAAAACTGTACGAAGGTCGATCGGTTCGGTTACCACTGAGAAGGTTCCTGCTTCGATTCTGGAGAGGTCGAGAATGTCGTTAATAATGTTAAGCAAATGAATTGCAGCATTATCAGCCAGTCGCAAAAATTCTCGTTCTTCTTCACGATCGTCGCAGCAATCATCCAGTACTGTTCTTACGCAACCAATAATGGCATTTAAGGGAGTTCTTAATTCGTGGGAGGTGTTAGCTAAGAATTCGCTCTTGAGTTGATTGGCAGCTTGGGCTTCTTTCCAGGCTGTCTCTAGACGTTCTGCCCATGCTTTCAAACGCTTGACCATTTCGTCAAGGGCTTTAGCGAGCTGATTGAATTCTCGGATTTTGAAGTTATGGGGAATGGTTTTGCTGATATCTTTGTGTTGGACATCAAGGGCATAATCTCGCAGTCTTTCTAGGGGTAGAGCCAGATCGCGAGCGAGATAATACGTAGCCAACAGGCTGGCTCCTATCAGCCCAAGGGTTAAAACGAATAGAATCACCTGAATTTCTTGGAGGCCAAAGAGGGCGTTGTCTAAAGGGGTCACGGCAAGAATGACCCAATGTCGATCGCTTTGGAGAGGACTGGGAATCGCTGTGTAGCCCGCAAGAAGTTCCGATCGATTTTTGATAAAGGGGGGTAGATGGAGAACGCCGGATGTGTCAACAGACTCATCGTCTGCAGCTTTTTTGGCAATGTTTACCGCTTTTTTGACAATAATCTGAAGCCGTTTTGCATTAGGCTGGGTTTGAATGTTTTGGCCAACCCGATCGGCGAGGGGATGAGCAAGAATTTTCCCATCGCTATTGATGATAATTACATTTCCAGCAAGGGAGCGAAGTTCATTGTTGCCCGGCTGGTCGAGGCTGACTTGCAATCTGAGATCGCCACGCAGTTGGTTTGCTGGATCGTATACCGGAGTGCGAAAGAGGAGCCTGAGTTGACTGCCTTCGTGGGGTACGCTTGAATCTTTATCTGAGGTTTCAGCAGGCAAAGATTGTGATTTGTTGTTTGAGACTTTGGCAGGTAAGGATTGCGACGGGAGCAACGTGACCTGTACAGTTTTATTGAGATTGGGGGAATTGTTGTGGGGCAACCAGTCTTCCTCTTCTGGCCAGGTAAATAACCAATTTTGGCAATTACCAGCGATGGGTTTTCCTGTGTTTACATTGCGGAGTTGGGCGCATTTTGAATCTCCTGGTATCCCGTTCAAAAGTTGGTCAATAAGTTTCTGTGCTTCCTCTGGCGAGCCAGATTGCAGTGCAGTTGTTTCGCTGGCAGTTAATAGGTTTGCTTGCAATGCCTGGATAGAGTTTTCAATGCGTTCTGCTTTTCTGATGGCACTTTCGGAAAGATTTTGGCGCGCTGTTTCTAAAAGTCCAGTTCTAGCTTTCCTGTAGGTAACAATTTCTCCAGCTAGCAAGACGGGTACGCTCAGCAACAAAATCCGCGATAGCAAGATGCGGCGAAAGGAGAATTGGTGGGTTTCTTGAGTGGTTTGCCTGAGTCGCGGGCTGTCCCCTTCGGACCCTTTTTTTGGGCGGGGACTCCGAAAAGCTTTCATGGATAAGTTTTATAATTTAGGTAGGAAAGAACAGGTTTTCTGGGGGATTACTTCGTCTTGAAGGAAATTAAAACATACGTTTGTCAGGTCTCGAATCCCCAGCCTCCCTTAAAAAACTAATTGGTTCGGTTATCTTGTTGCTTGTCTGAAGCTTTTTGATCTGTGGCGACAATTTTACATTTATCTTGTTGCTTGTCTGAAGCTTTTCGGTCTGTAGCAAAAGTTTTCCATGGCTAACACGTTGCTAACGGGGGTAGGGTTCACTGGCGTAATCTTGAAAGGAATGTTGCTCTCGCTTCAAATACATCGGTTATTGCAATGCACTGAACGAATAACGCTAAATCTAGTGCTGGCAGGAGTTCGCTCTGGGATACTTGCTCGTAATGAATATGTTCGGGGTTGTCTGCATCGCGCAAGGCATGGACTGCGATTTGGTTATTTTGCCAGAACCAAACTTCGCGAACCTTGAAGCGTTTGTATTTTTCTAATTTACCGATTCCTCCACTGGCCATGACGATCTCAATTGCCAGGTCGGGATGCGCTTTTTTATTGCCAATGTAATAGGATTCATCTGGTTCGAAGGAAGCTCCATGTTCTTCTGCTTCGCGTGTGGCATTTCCTACTGGAATAAACCGGATACCTTGCTCAAAAAAGTAGGTTTCTAGCAGGATGGCAATCAATTTCTTGAAGATTTCATGGTCTTCCCCGGTTGTCATTAGCTCAATATATCCATCTAGATAAGTAATTTGTAGCCCTGGAATGCGGTCTGCCCAGGCTTGCATTGTTTTGAACTGCTCCCAGGTATGGCGTCCGGGTACTACTAGCCGTTGTTCCTGGGTTGAAGTTTTTGCTTCTATCGCTTGCATAACCATGGCGAAGTTTCCTGCTCGGCAATATATAAAACTATGCCTTAAAGCAAGTTAAATAACATTCCATGGCAGACAGCTAGGGGTACAATCCTGAAAGAGAATTCTGAGAGATTGTTGCAAAACTTAATAAAAATCGTTAGTTTAAATTAAAGATGGTGAGAGGATATTGGGGCCAGAGACCGTTTTTGCTTGACGCGATCGCACAATACAAATACACTTGTTCTATCCTTGCATCGTAGTCTGAGTTGCACGTCCATCGCTCTGATTTCCTGAGTTAGATCGAAATCTGAGATCTATTTCTGCTAGCTGTTTTCTCGTTTCATAAAGCATCGGTTGATAGTTTTTCTACCAACTTTAAAGACCACCGATCGGTTTTTGCTTTTTCCTGTCGTGAAAGGCTGGCAAGCGTTGGTTCTCGCTGCGTTGTTCTGGTCTTTTTGTTAACTTTTTTAAATCATCATCATGGAATCTAAAGCCCTGGCTCAATTCGTTCATTTTCTGCAGGAAGAACTTTCCATTCCTGCAGAGTCGATTGGGCTGGTCTTGCGACAGGGCGAGCAGAGCTTGCACTTGTTACCTATTATTCTCTGGCAATACGGTCTGGTGACTCTGGAACAGCTGGATCGAATTTTGGATTGGTTGGAAGCGGTGTAGATGCTGTTGGGTCGAATTTGGCCGGGTTGAAAACAGCGTACATAGTGTTGGGTCGAATTTGGCCGGGTTGAAAACAGCGTACATAGTGTCTAATAATTCTGTTATTGCGAAGGAAGATTAAAATTTATGGCCGTTAAAAACGAACCTCCGGCTTCCCGTTCCCGCCAAATTGCTAATCTTCTCTTTATCCTGGCGGGTCTGTTCTTGTTGGCAAATCTTTTTCTACCCCAGTTGTTGGGGCCTTCTATTCCGCAAGTGCCCTACAGCCTTTTCATCGATCAGGTTGAAGATGGCAATGTGGCGCGGGCGTCAGTGGGACAGAATCAGATTCGCTATCAGTTAAAAACGGAAGATGGCCAGTTTGGTCAGGTGCTTTCGACGACTCCTATATTCGATCTGGAGCTGCCTAAGCGGTTAGAAGAAAAGGGGGTTGAGTTTTCTGCCGCTCCACCGCCTAAAAATAACTGGTTTGGAAGTCTGCTGGGGTGGGTTGTGCCGCCATTGATTTTTGTGGCAGTTTGGCAGTTCTTCATTGGGCGTCGCGGTAGCGGTGGGGTTGGCCAACAGGGAGCGCTTTCGTTTAGCAAGAGTAAAGCTAAAGTCTATGTGGAAAGCGACTCGGATAAAGTTCGCTTTGATGATGTGGCGGGGGTCGAGGAAGCAAAGGCTGAACTGGAAGAGGTGGTTGAGTTTCTCAAAACACCGGAGCGGTTTATCCAAATTGGGGCTCGGATTCCCAGGGGAGTGTTGCTGGTCGGGCCGCCAGGAACGGGTAAAACGCTACTTGCCAGGGCGGTTGCGGGGGAAGCGGGCGTGGCTTTCTTCAGTATCTCTGGTTCTGAGTTCGTGGAGTTGTTTGTAGGTGCGGGGGCGGCACGGGTTCGCGATTTATTTGAGCAGGCGAAGAAGAAGGCTCCTTGTATTATTTTTATTGATGAGCTGGATGCAATTGGTAAATCCCGTGCGACAGGAGGATTCTATGGCGGCAATGACGAACGGGAACAGACCCTGAATCAGCTGTTGACGGAGATGGATGGTTTTGGGGCTGGGGATTCGACGGTGATTGTGCTGGCGGCGACTAACCGGCCGGAGACGCTGGATCCAGCGCTGTTGCGTCCGGGACGGTTTGACCGGCAGGTTTTGGTGGATCGCCCTGACCTTGAGGGACGGTTGGCTATCTTGAATATCTATGCCCAGAAGGTGAAGTTGGCGAAGGCGGTCGATCTGCGTGCGATCGCGACCCGAACCCCTGGTTTTGCCGGAGCCGATCTCGCCAATTTGGTCAATGAAGCGGCTTTACTTGCTGCCCGCAATAAGCGGGAAACTGTTCAGCAAGAAGACTTTGCCGAAGCCATCGAACGGATTGTTGCAGGTTTAGAAAAAAAGAGCCGCGTCCTTAACGAAAAAGAAAAAAAGATTGTAGCCTATCACGAAGTGGGTCACGCCCTTGTGGGAGCAGCGATGCCTGGAGGCAGCGAGGTCGCCAAAATTTCCATTGTTCCTCGCGGTATGGCTGCCCTGGGCTATACGTTGCAGTTGCCCACCGAAGATCGTTTTCTGTTGGATGAAACAGAGCTTCGGGGTCAGATTGCTACTCTGTTGGGGGGAAGGGCAGCTGAGGAAATTATCTTTGGCAGCGTCACGACGGGTGCTTCCAATGACTTGCAACGGGCTACGGATCTGGCGGAGCAAATGGTGACCACCTATGGTATGAGCAAAGTGCTGGGGCCGCTGGCTTATCAGAAAGGACAGCAATCGTCTTTTTTGGGGAACGAGATGGCGAATCCCCGCCGTATGGTGAGCGAAGAAACGGCAAAAGCGATTGATGAGGAAGTGAAGGACATTGTCGAGACAGCTCATCAGCAAGCGCTATCGCTGTTGAGGCAAAATCAAGATCTTTTGGCAAGCATTTCGCTAAAGCTGCTGGAAACTGAAGTGATTGAAGGCGAAGCTTTGCAGAAATGGTTGGGACAGGTGCAATTGGTGAAAGAACAAGGGAATGGGGAATAGGGAATGGCTAAAGGTTAATGAGCACAGGAGGAATACCCGTGCCCATTAACCTTTAGTGTTGGGGTGCTGAAACCCTGCTAAGTCGTGTCAGCAATCGATACTCATACGTCGAGAGAAACTGTCAGGATCGCGACCAAATTACGTGTAAATACTTAATTGTGCTAGCTTGCGTGGAAGTATCGATTCATTATGCAAGGAGAGCACAAGGAAGGTGTCTGAGTTCCCAGGTCTGTATCGACTGCTGTTGTTTCAGCGAATCGCGGCGCTCTGTTCTAAGGACAGCTTGTTCGATGCAAATGAGACAAAGCATTTCCTCTATTTCCCATTTTCTGTTCCCTGTTCCCCTGTTCCTTATTTGAAGAATATCTTGCGGAATTGAAGGGGCAACCTGAGTAGATCTGACTGTTAAATTTCTTGTCAAGATTGCCTATTGTCCATAGGCTAGAATTTACGCCGGGGCTGATTCAAATTCTAATTTCCCAGGTCTATTCCAGGGGCAATCGCTTATGTCCGAAAAAGTAAAAATTTATGAAGGAAAGGCAAAAGTCATCTACCAGACTGACGATCCAGACATTTTGCTGGCGTATTTCAAAGATGATGCTACGGCCTTCAATGCCCAAAAGAGAGGCACGATTTCCGGCAAGGGGGAAATTAATTGTGCGATTTCCAGCCATTTGTTTCAACGGTTGGAGGCGATGGGGATTCTGACCCACTTTATCGGCTGTCCGGCTCCCGATCGGATGAATATCCGTTCGCTGCAAATTTTGCCGCTTGAGGTCATTGTCAGGAACATTGCTGCGGGCAGTCTCTGTCAACAAACGGGAATCCCTTTGGGAACAGTGCTGAAACAACCGCTGGTGGAGTTTTGCTATAAGAGCGATGAATTGGGAGATCCGTTGTTGACTCGCGATCGCATTTTCCTCTTGGAGCTGGCGACTCCCGACCAGGTCGATCGCCTGCGCACCCTGGCCTTGAAAATTGATGAAATCCTATCAGGATTTTTTCAGCAATGCGGGATTGCGCTGGTAGATTTCAAATTGGAGTTTGGTCTCGATCGCCGTCAAACTCTGCTTCTGGCAGATGAAATCAGCCCTGATACATGCCGTCTGTGGGATCTGTCCGAGTCCGATCCCAGTCGTCGAGTCCTGGATAAAGATCGTTTTCGTCGCGATCTGGGCGATGTGGAAACTGCTTATCAGCAAGTTCTGAAGCGGGTTCTGGCCCAGACTCCATGATGCATGAATGCCGGGATCTCCAATCCTGGCTACAGTGCAACAGACAATTGATGCGGTAGAATTGCTCCATTTAAACCTTGTCCATTTTGGTCCCTGGGAGTTTGTTGCGGAAAACCTGCAAGTTTGAAAAGAGATGGGAGTTTATCTGGGAGCGATCTTTGCCTCTGGGTTCTCTGAGTCTCAGTTAGTATTATTTTCTTAAGCCTGATTCAACAGGCATATGGTGTGAGGAAGTGGCAAATAACGTGAATAATATGCGTCTATCTCCAGCTTGGCTAGCCGCGATCGCGGCCTCGGCGGCTCTTGGGACTCTTGGCTTTTCCCATCCTGCTAAGGGGCAAGCGATTGTGTCTTCGCAGCCCCTGCTTGACTCTGCCTCCTCAGGCATAGCCTCATCGGATGATTCAGAGAATTCAAACGGTTCAACCCATTCCGCCTCTTTACCTGAGCCGGAAGTCTCAACCCCTGTTTCTGGTTTTGCATCTTCTCTCGATCGTTCCTCTGGAAATCGGGTTGTGGTCCGGACAATCAGAGTCTCAGAATCTATTGCGCCAGCTGATGCGATCGCAACCGATCCAGAACCACAAGAGCGGATAAGAACGCTGGTAGAAAACACGTTTTCAGACTCATCAGATTCAGAAAATACTTTTTCAGAAAATACTTTTTCAGGGCCCGATGCTGCAGCATCCCTCCGATCTTTACCCCCTGCTTCTCCAGAAACCCTGGCCAAGGAAGTGGGTCCTGAAGCCGACCTCGCTACAACAATTGTCAGCGAAGACCTCAGCCCGATTGAAGGAAGAGAGAAGGCTGAACTTGCGATCGCAGAAGTGGCATTAGAGGAAATGGTTTCAGAGACTGCCGCGCCCGCCGCCGCAACACCCAGGGCAAAAATTGCTTTAGCCGAAATAGTTGCCGCACCTGCTGCACCTGCACCACCCATTTCGACTCAAGCAAACCAACCCGCCTTCAACCCTATAGTTGAAGCTGTGCCAGTTTCAACTCTCTCCCCTGAAGCAATTTCCCTGGACGTCACTCCCTTTCAAGGAGCAGTGATTGAAACCCCTTCCCTAGCTGCAAGAGCCCCTTTACCGGCTGTGGCGATCGCATCTATCGGGCCAGATACTGCAGAGTTGGCAAACCGACTCGCAGTCAAAATCGCAGCCAAACCGCCAGCAGCACTACTGCCCCCAACCGCCTTACCTGGGATGGCACTTGAATCCCTGAAAACGGATAGAACTGCTGTTGCCCTCTCCACCTCAACACCAGCGATCCTGAAAGAAGTGCTGACAGAGTTGGAAGAACCCGCCTTATTCCCCTCCCCTCTTGCTCAATCCTCCTTAGATGAGGAAGAAGACACTGAACCAGACTCCTCTCCCCCAGCCACAGAAGATGAAACCGAGTTGTTCCAAGGAACAGATGAGCCAGACTCAGAACCTGATGAAGCCAGCGATGCAGATCCCAGAGTATTAATTGCTGAAGTGGTCGTGAGTGCCATAGAAGGGACCCTCACTGAAGAGCTGATCGGGATCGCCTATGAGGCCATCGAAACTGAACCTGGCCGCACTACAACCCAATCCCAACTTCAGGAAGATATCAACTCTGTGTTTGAGACCGGTTTCTTCTCCAACGTGCGAGTCTTTGCAGATGATACTCCCCTGGGCGTGCGCGTTACCTTTGTTGTGCAACCTAACCCCCTACTCACCGCCGTTCAGGTCAAAGGCAATGAAGTTTTGCCTCAAACGATCGTGGATGAGACCTTTCAAGACCAATATGGCGAAATTCTCAATTTGAAGGGCCTGCAGAACGGTATCGAAAAGCTCAATCAATGGTATCAGGGAGAGGGGTATGTTCTGGCTCAGGTGGTGGATGCTCCCCAGGTTGCTGAGGATGGCATTGTTACCCTTGAGGTCGCAGAAGGGGTAGTTGAAGATGTTCGGGTACGCTTTTTCGATGAGGAAGGACTTGAAGATGAGGACGGAAATCCGATCGAGGGCCGCACTCGCGAGTACGTGATTAAACGCTACATGCGCTTAAAACCAGGAGACGTCTTTAACCGTAACGAGGTCGAAAAAGACTTACAACGGATTTTTGGCCGGGGCTTATTTGAAGATGTGCGGCTTGCCCTCGACCCCGGTGAAGATCCGCGGCAGGCGATCGTGACCGTGGAAGTGGATGAACGCAACTCTGGATCGATATCAGCAGGGGCAGGGTTCAGCTCCGCTAGCGGTCTGTTTGGGACAGTCAGCTATCAAGAACGCAATCTGGGCGGTAACGAGCAACAGTTGGGGGCTGAAGTCCAGCTCGGGACGCGGGAGTTGTTGTTCGATGTCAACTTCACCGATCCCTGGATTGGTGGCGATCCCTTCGGCACTTCCTACACCGTCAATGCCTTCAGGCGGCGAACCATCTCTCTAGTATTCGATCGAGGCGAAACAGATGTAGATTTACCCAATGGCGATCGTCCGCGGGTACTGCGTCTTGGGGGAGGAGTAACCTTTACCCGTCCATTATCCAAGGACCCGCTCTCGGATGCTGAGTGGACAGCTTCATTGGGTTTGCGCTATCAGGACGTTTCGATCCGCGATGCTGATGGCGATCTGAGTCCGCGGGATGAATTGGGCAACCTGCTCAGTTTTAACGATGATGGTACTGATACTCTGGCGACGGTGCAATTTGGCATTGTGCGCGATCTCCGCAACAATCGTCTGCAGCCGACTAAGGGATCTTTTATGCGGCTGGCCACTGAGCAGTCGATTCCGATTGGGGGCATTTTCCTGAATCGTTTGCGAGGAAGTTACAGTCATTACATTCCCGTTAGCTTTACAAATTTCAATGAAGGGCCTCAAGCTTTGGCATTTAACGTTCAGGCAGGAACCGTAATTGGAGACTTGCCCCCCTATGAAGCATTTCCGTTAGGAGGCACAAGTTCTGTCCGGGGATATCGGGATGGAGATCTGGGTAGCGGTCGCAGTTTCCTCCAGGCAACAGTCGAATATCGTTTCCCACTGTTCTCGTTTTTGAATGGGGTTTTGTTTGTGGATGCTGCGACTGATATTGGATCGGGCAGCAGCGTACCTGGAGATCCGGCAGGCGTGCGAGACAAACCAGGTAGTGGCTTTGGCTATGGGTTAGGGGTGCGAGTGCGATCGCCCTTAGGTCCAATCCGCGTTGATTTTGGCATTAACGATCAAGGCGAAAACCGGGTTCACTTCGGCATTGGGGAACGGTTTTAATGCAGGCAAAAACAATACCTCAACGCCCCAAAATATTGGCTAACACCGATCGGGAAGGGGAAATCCCATGTCAACAGACGTTAGGGGCCGTTTTTGAACAGTCGGGAATCGGGCTGCATTCGGGGGAGATGACCTCAGTGCGAGTATTGCCTGCCCCTCCCGGAAAGGGGCGATATTTTGTTCGGGTTGATTTGCCAGACGAACCGGAGATTCCTGCTACTGTTGAATCGGTGACTCAAACTGTGCTTTCGACAGAGTTAGGCAAGGGTGAGGCTCGCATCCGTACAGTGGAACATTTGCTTGCGGCGCTAGCAGGAATGGGAATTGATAATGCCCGAATCGAAATAGATGGACCAGAAGTACCTGTGTTGGATGGCTCAGCTCAAATTTGGGTGGAGTCGATTTTGCAGGTCGGGATTGCACTCCAGGCTCAGTATCGCAACGTGCGATCGCTGCCGGATCCGCTCTGGATTCATCAGGAGGATGCTTTTGTTGCTGCTTTGCCAGCTTCTGCACCTCGTTTTACCTATGGAATCGACTTCGACCTCCCTGCAATTGGCAATCAGTGGCATAGCTGGAGCCCAATCCTAACCCAGGCAGGTTCGCAAGCTGCCTCTAGTTTTGCGGTTGAAATTGCACCCGCTCGCACATTTGGTCTGGCTCATCAAGTCGATCGATTGCGGCAGCAGGGTCTGATCCAAGGTGGCAGCCTTGACAATGCGCTAGTTTGTGGCGCTGAAGGTTGGCTTAATCCTCCCCTGAGATTTTCAAATGAACCAGCGCGTCATAAAATCTTAGACTTAGTAGGGGATGTAAGTTTGTTGGGTAACTTTCCTCTCGTTCACTGTCTTGCTTACAAAGCGAGTCACAGCTTGCATGCCCAACTGACTCAATTACTGTCTTGTTGTTTAGTCTGCAAGCAGTGATGGGTCTGTTATTTTTTCCTTTGAGCGCCCTGGGTGCTCTGCGTTGCTACCCAAATTTACTCATGTCCACGCTTTCAGCGAATCTCTCTAAAGAGATTGACGTTACTCAATCTAACGATCATGTCCCCGTCAAACCCCCAGCCGATCGGCTCTCTTCGAGGGTTGCGAAACCCATGATTACAATCGAAGAGATCCATAAGCTGCTCCCTCATCGCTATCCTTTCTCCCTTGTCGATCGAATTATTGACTATACACCAGGGAAACAGGCAATTGGCATTAAAAATGTCACATTCAACGAACCCCACTTTCAAGGACACTTTCCAGGACGACCCATTATGCCTGGAGTGTTGATTGTGGAAGCAATGGCGCAAGTTGGTGGTATAGTGCTGACGCAGCTGCCTGAAGTTGAGGGAGGCCTGTTCATGTTTGCAGGAATTGATAAGGTTCGATTCCGTCGGCCTGTTGTTCCTGGCGATCAACTGGTGATGACTGTTGAATTGCTCTGCGTCAAACGACGTCGCTTTGGTAAGATGCAGGGTCGGGCCGAAGTGGATGGCCAGTTGGTTGCAGAGGGCGAACTCATGTTCTCCATTGTGGACTAAGGGTTAGTATGTCCTGTTTAGACGCGATTGTTGGCTCTAGGTTTTTTGCGGTGTGTTGGTATTGGTGCCGACTTTCTAGCTCAGGGGGTGTTGTGCTGCACGGCTGTGGCTGCACGAGCGTTGCGATCGCGTCTTTGTCCTCCTGGAATGTTGCCTGGAGGCACACCGTTGGCTAATTTGATTCATCCCACTGCAGAAATCCATCCTGATGCCGAGCTGCATTCCACAGTGCAGGTTGGGGCTTACGCTACGATTGGCAGTCAAGTGAAAGTCGGCCCCGAAACCATCATCGGCAACCATGTGGTTTTGGATGGATGGACTGAGATCGGCGCACGCAATCGCATTTTCCCTGGGGCAGTCATTGGCTTAGAACCTCAGGACTTGAAATATGAAGGATCTTTGAGTCTGGTCAAAATTGGCGATGACAACCTGATCCGAGAATATGTCACGATCAATCGGGCCACCCTGGCTGGGGAAGCAACCACCATTGGGAATGGCAATTTGCTCATGGCTTATGTCCATGTGGCTCACAATTGCGCTATTGCGGATCGAGTTGTTATTTCTAACGCTGTGGCGCTAGCAGGTCATGTTTGCATCGAATCTCGAGCTGTGATCGGTGGCGTGCTGGGAATTCACCAATTTGTCCATATTGGTCAGATGGCGATGGTGGGCGGCATGAGTCGCATCGATCGGGATGTCCCCCCTTACATGTTGGTCGAAGGCCATCCAGCCCGGGTGCGAGCGCTCAATCAAGTCGGACTGAAGCGAGCTGGGGTCATGGAGGCTAACCAGGGACAAGTGTTCCAAACCTTGAAGAAAGCGTTTCGTCTGCTTTACCGCTCTGGTCTTCCCCTGACTCAAGCGCTGGAGCAGTTAGAGCTGCTGCCGGATAACGATTATCTGCGACACCTGCACCAATTTCTGCAACAGTCGCGTGCGAAGGGGCGACGGGGGCCAATTCCGGGCCGTTCAATGACTAAAGGGAAACATGAGTGCTAGCCTCCGGATCTTTATCAGCACGGGGGAAGTCTCCGGGGATCTGCAGGGATCGCTGTTGGTTGAAGCGCTGTATCGTCAGGCTCAAGTTCGGAACATTGACCTGGAGGTTGTGGCTCTGGGGGGCGAGCGCATGTCTCAGGCTGGTGCCCGCCTTCTGGCCAATACCAGCGGCATTGGTTCGGTGGGATTGCTAGAGTCTATACCTTATATTTTGCCGACGCTCAATATTCAACAGCGCGCTCAACGTTATTTGCAGAAACAGCTCCCCGATTTGGTTGTGTTGATCGACTATGTCGGACCCAATCTGAGTTTAGGGCAGTATCTTCATAGTCAATTGCCTCAGCTTCCAATTGTTTATTATATTGCTCCCCAGGCGTGGATTGTGCCTCGCATTTGGGGAAAAGTGCTCAGGCCCAAAACAACCCAACAAATTGTTCGGTTTACAGATCGGATTCTGGCCATTTTCCTGGGCGAAGCGGATTATTTCCGCCATCACGGAGCCAATGTGACCTGGGTGGGGCATCCGCTGGTGGATCGGATGCAGGCGGCACCCGACCGCGAGCAGGCTCGTGCTGCTCTTGGCGTTGCGGCAGACTGTGTTGCGATCGCGCTACTACCGGCCTCCCGCCAGCAAGAAATTGCTAACCTGATGCCAGCGATATTTCAGGCCGCCCAGCATCTCCAGGCAAAAATTCCCCAGGCCCATTTCTGGATTCCCCTCTCCCTGGAACGCTACCGACCAGCCGTTGAGCAAGCGATTGAGCGTTATGGTTTGCGGGCTACTCTGGTGTCAAGTCAGTCGAGCACCAACAATGAATTCCGTCGCTTGTGTGCCCTGGCCGCTGCAGATCTGGCGATTACAAAATCTGGGACGGTGAATCTGGAACTGGCCCTATTGAATGTGCCCCAAGTGGTGCTCTATCGCGTCAATCCCATTACGGCCTGGCTTGCCTTTAAAGTCCTCAATTTTTCAGTTCCCTTTATGTCCCTGGCAAATTTGGTGCCAATGAAGCCGATTGTGCCTGAACTGTTGCAGACCGAGGCTACCCCAAAGAACATCGTCCAGGTTTCGCTGGAACTCTTGTTTAATCCCAGGCGCCGCCAGCAAATGCTGGCGGATTATCAGTCTATGTGTCAGGCATTAGGAGAAGTAGGCGCGTGCGATCGCGCCGCCCAGGAAATCTTCCGGTTTTTGCAAGAGTCGTAAATGGCCGCCCGATTCAAATATCCGCAAACGCCCCATCTCCCCTGCTCGCCCGGCAAAAGTCCAGATGACGACGCGATCGCAGACACCACTACCTTTGCCAATCAGTCCGTCGTCGTCACCATCAAGCTGGATGCAGATTGTCCCAATACTGTTCGGTTTAGAAACGAGAATAAATGTCTCACATAGGGACACGGCATTGCCGTGTCCCTACAGGTCTATTTTTCGTAAAGTGATTGAATCTGCTATCCTTAACCGAACAGTATTGCAGATTGTCCTCAGTTGCGAAAAAGCTGTAACGCTTACTCACTAGACTCTGCAGCACTAAAGTGCCCGCTACGAACTTGCACACTTTTAGTGGTATCAAAATATTACCCAGCTGAAACTTTCCTATCGCTTTTTCCTCGTAGCCCCGAATAGACCGCCAACACCTAAGAGTGCGAGTCCAATTAAAGTTCCGGGTTCGGGCGTTCTCGCTTTGATGTCCAGCGCATTGAGTTCGTCACCAAATCGCAATCCCAGTTGGTCATGACGAGCATAGAGACGGAACGAACCGCTGAAGTCGGTATAGAAAACATCGGCTGCCGAAAGACCCAATGCTGCCAGGGTTGGCGAACCAAGCGCCAGGGAAAATAGCGCTTCATCCTCTCCGATATCCAGGAAACCATTGGGGGCGTGCCCCGACGAACCGCCACTTACGTTGCCAATATCAGAAAGCGCCAGCGCATCCAAAACATCCCCTGCCATCAGACCGATATTGAGGACACCATCCGCAAAGATATCAAAACCGAAATCCGGATCTGGAGCAGTGGCAACCAGGATATCGTCCGAACTCACTGGGCCGCCCAGGGAGGGAGACACTTCATCCAAACTAAAGAAGGCAAATTTCTCTGGATCGACAATGCCATCAATACCAGGTGCGCCAGTGGCATTGATAATGCTATCAACGCCCCAGAACGGATCGCCCGTATCCGCCTCTTCAAACGCATCCAGATCGTCTTCAGGGGAAGTGTCACCCGCACCCGCAGGAGCCTGGAGACCCAGTTCCTGTTCATCTCGATAGAGATCGTGCCAGTCGCTGGCAGGATCGAGGATATGGCCTGCAGCGATATGGTCAGGGATATAACTCCCAAAGGCTCCAAAACGTTGGCTCTTATAGATGTCACCTGCAGCTTCATTGCCTGGATCGCCAAATGGAGCAGGCGAGAGCGTGGACTCAAAATGCACGTCATAACCGGGCATGCCGATGGCAGTTGGATCGACGGAAAATTGCAGAACGCTACCGCTATCCATGCCATAGGACAGGGAAATAATATTATCAGACGGAACTAAGCCAAAGACGCCTGGAGGAGAAGAGATGCATGGGGCAGGTCCTACTCGGGGTAAACATCCCAGGGCACCGGAAAGTCGATACACATTGGTTTCATCAGGAGGCGCACCTAACGCACGGCCTGAAGATTGGAAAATTTCGCCTTCTGTCAGCAGGCCCATACTCCCAACGTCAAAGACATCGTTGGGTACAGGGGATAACAATCCCTCTGCTCCCCGATCGACGGAGAAAGAAATCGGGATCGGCAGCGGCTCGTCGTGGGGGGGGAGAGGATCGGCAGCTTGAGCCCATGCAGAACCTGCGTTAATCAGGCAAAAGAAACCAGTTAAGACAAGGGCTGATTTCCAATCCTTGGGTTTAGGGTATATCATAATGAGTTAGCCATCCGTGAAAAAACTGTCTTGCATTATCAAAGATCGCATCTCAAAAAGCATCGATTGAGACACTAATTCCGCCAGTCAGATCAGGTCTATCGGCAAGCTTCACATTATAGCTTTGTCAGCCAGTAACGGTCTCAAAGCAGCAGCTGCTGCAACTGTTCCAAGACGTTGATGTTGTCCAAAGAGGATCGTTTAGAGAAAGAGGGATATCCGGACTTGTCTAGTCAAAACTAAACTAGATGAATTTACTGTGCAATTATTATATACTTCCTGGACAAAAAAATATTGATGTTAAATCTACTTCATCAAATCTTTAAATTGTTGAGTTATGTTTATGGTTTCGGCTGGGACCGCTAGCCAGGAAACGACTCCTATGCAATCTGTCATATCTACACAGTTAAGATTCGCCTAAATTGTAGTGGACTGACACGGCCAATTTAGTGCAATGGCGTTAGGTTTTCGAAAAGGCTGTAATCCTTACTCGATAGACTTCGGCAGCACTAGAGTGCTAACTACGAATTTACACAATTTTAGGCGTGTCAAAGCCGAACAGTATTGGAGTCGATGCCGAGTTCCTGGAGTTGGGTGAAGGCGCGATCGCGTTCCTGTTGCACCAGGTCACGTTCCTCCATCTCCTTCGCCGTATTGCTGGGGGACAGAATCTCAAACATAACCTGGGGCGGGGTTTTGAAAGCCCTGCAAAGCAAGACTTTCAAAATACGGTAGTCCTCCAGAAGTAAGGCTTTTTGAGCGTGCGGGTTACACCTACACGCTCAAAAAGCCTTACTTGTTTACCACTACCCAAAATACATTCTAAGTCGTATTAAAAACGATAGTTTCTGTCTTTGACCCAGAGGCTCAGTGGGATGGCATGACCGTGCTTATCGACTTTCACTTCAACGACAAAGGGTTGCCGCGATCGCTGTACCTGTCCGATCTCCTGATTCAGCTGCTCTCGCTGGTCTTCTGGCATGTAATAGGTTTCTAAGCCGTATTCGATGTTGCGATTCTTCATTTGCCCTTTCAAAGCGATGCGATCCACGGGCAACAGGTTGGGGCGATCGATGCTAATTTGAACGGGTTTCCAGGGGAGCGGCGGTTCGATATCTGGGTTGGCGGGCGCTTCTAGAATGACATAGAAGCTGGTGTTCTGGGGTAAGTGCCCCGATCGATCGGCGTGTTGTTGTTGTAGTTCTGCCCAGCCGGGCAGTTCTCTCAATGTGCTGAAATCGGAGATAGTGTAATTCAAGGTCTGGAAGTAGCCTCGCAGGAGATCGTAGGGATCCACCGGGCGAGTTTGCAGGACGACTGTTCTACCTGTGAGGGAAGTGTAAATGGCTTGGGCAGGGATGGCCAGAATCAGAGCAATCTGTATCAGCAGGGGAATCCAGAGCCGTCGCCAGGGAAGCGGTTTCGCGGCAGCGGTTGTTGCGGGGGCGGTGGGGTTAGGGTTGGCGGTCATGGGGAAGTCTCCTGGGCAGGGGCGAGAGTGGTGAGGTGTTTTTCGAACCAGAGGCCGGCGGCAATGACGCCAGCACCGCAAAGGAAGAAGACAAAGGATTTGAACAGCAAGCCAGTATTGTATTCCAACAGGCGGCTGAGGATTTGTAAGGTCAATAACATCATGCCGCCCCAAAAGGCGAGCCGTTTGCTGGTGGCTAAGCCGTTGCGAATCAGGCTGGAGGCTACCAGAAATAATAGTCCGTTGAAAATAACGATAGCGGGAATGGCGATCGGGCTGATATTGTGATGCCAGACGAGGAGCAGGGTTGCGATCGCAAGTGTTCCTCCCACTAACCCCGTTGTCCGACTCCAACTGCGCCATTGGAACAGCAGCCGCAGCCAGAACACCACCGTCAACGCAACCAGAACTGCCACATCCAGCCATGGCTGCCAGACCAGAACGCCGTCACCGTCCCAGGATTCATGCAGCACCGAAAAGTCCCAGAGGAAGCGAAATGCCAAAACATACACTGGAATGCAGAGAAACACGAGCGCCAGAATGCGGGCCCGAGGTTGGAACTGTTTGGTCCGAATTCCCGGCCAGATACGGTCGTCGTAGGCCCACAGCAGAGCAGCGGGGAGGATGGGCGCAATCGCCATTGCGATTCCTGGCATCAACTCGAACCCCCACACCAGATTCACCTCCAGCGCCCCCACCAGCAACAACGCCTCCAGTCCAAACAGCGCCCGCGAGCGGCAGCGATAGGCTAGCACTCCAAATCCCCCCAACGACAGCAGTGGCATATGGGCAACAATCAACCGCGACCAGGACAACGTCTCCAGATGCGCCAATTGAGGCAAGCCCCACAAGTAACCAATCAGCACCAGCACAAACGTAACAATGCCCAGCGACATCAGCTCCAGGCTATACGCCATCCCCCAAACTGCCAGCCCCCAACAGAGAAACAGCTCATACGCCGAACCGCCAAGATGAAACATCTGCGCCATCAACGACATACTGGGCCCTACCATCAACGCCCCCAGCATAAGCAACCCTTGCCCCAGCCGTCGTCGCTTGCCCGATCGAGCTGGATCTCGCCACAGCCAGAACCCAGCTCCATCTGCCAGCAGCATCACACCCAACAGCAGGCTCAACTTAAACCCTGCAGACCACGCCTGCCAGTTTGCTGCGACAAAGGTAATCGCCCCTAAAGCCAGCAGAATGCTGCCAACACCCAACAAAATCATCACAAAACGATTGCGCGCACCAACATCCAACTCGTCAAACTGATAACGCGCCGCTAGCAATCGGAACTGCAAATCATCAATCAGCCCCTCTTGCTGCCAGAGCATCGCCTGCTGGCGTAACTGACGACGAAACTTATCCGAAACCATCCGCCCCCCTTCCTATCGCGTTCGCCCTCAAACCAGTTTGGCAACCGAGACAATCTCAATTCTTCGCTAGTGTGACAGTTTCAATTTTGGGTTCATTGTTCATTGTTCGTTGTTCATTGTTGACACGACTTGAAAGGTTATTTTGAAAGCCTTGCTGAGCAAGGCTTTCAAAATAACCTTTTTTCCGTTCTGGCATGAAGAAATAGGGGTTAGCACCCCCAAAGGGGGCGCTAACCTTCCAAGTCGTGTGTTGAGGGTTCAGGCTCAGTTCTGAGTCGGCACTTCAGGGCTACAGCGTTTGGAATCAACGCGGCAGCCCCCCTATAAACTCCTTTCCCTATCTCTGTAGTAGTTTCAATTTGAGTTCATTGTTGACGGTGTGTGGCTTGCCGATGCTGTCGCAGAGGCGCGATCGCGCACATTCCAAGGTACCGTCTATTGATGGTGTGTCTAAGTTAAATGGGTATGTGCCGATTCTGGATCAGGGGGATTGGGTTGGGGTGTTTTCTTGCAGCAGGCGAGCAATGGAGGCTTTTTCCATCAGACCGAGGAGAATGCCGTTGTCTCCCAACACCAGGAGCTGACTTTCTTGCTTTTCTTCCAGCAATTTGATGGCGTCGAGTAGCGGTCGATCGCCCTGGATGCTGGGAGGATTGTCCAGGGGCTGGATCAGCTCTGCAACTGAGGTTGTGGGCCATTGGGAGGTTGAGATCGTTTTCAGGGCATCGACGGCGATCGCACCGATCAACTGTTTAGATTCATCGACGATCAAGAATTGCTTCCAATTGCGATCGCTGCCAATTACATACTCGTTGGCAAATTCCCGCAACGAGAGCTGGCTGCTGGCAATGGGGCCGTTGGGAATAATGGCATCGGCAGCGGTGAAGTTTGTCAGTTGTTCCTGGACGGTGGCGGACTGGGCCATGCGACCGGCGTTTTGTAGCAGGAACCAGCCGATTAATGCTGTCCAGAGACTACCAAAGCGGCTCAATCCCAGAAAAGAGAGAATGCCAAAGCTGATACCCAACCAGCCAAAGAATTGACCGACCCGACTGGCAAACAGGATCCCTTTATACGGATTGCCGGTAATTTTCCAAACGATCGCCTTGAGAATATTGCCGCCATCCAGGGGCAAGCCGGGAATCAGGTTGAAGGCACCCAACACCAGGTTGATGTAGGCTAGCAGGGCAACCATCTGGGCCAGGGGGCCGGAGAGAGCCAGACCGACGCCAATGGTAGTCAGCAAACCGAACAGAGCAAAGCTGACTAACGGGCCTGCGATCGCAACCCAGAATGCGCCTGCAGGTGATTTCGATTCTGCTTCTAAACTGGCCAGACCGCCGAACAGGAATAGGGTAATGGAGCGGACTTGAATACCTTGCGCGATCGCAACAAAACTATGTCCCAATTCGTGAGCCAGCACTGAAGCAAACATCATCAATGCAAAGGCCAAACCGAGCAGCCACGGCAATATCATTCCCAAAGCTGGAAATCCTGCGGACAGGAAGCTGCCAAAATTCCATGCCACCAAGCCCAGCACCAGGAACCAGGATGGATGCAAATAAAAAGGAATGCCAAACAAACTACCCACCCGAATACTGCCATTCATAATGCGATTGCCTTGTATAGTTTTGAATTGTATTTTTCGAACATTAAAGTCCTACGGGACTAGAGTAAGACTGAATACTAGTTTGGAGTTTAGATTGGCGATTTGAACTGGAGAAAAATTTGCTGGAAAAGCGTTTCGCCAATTTTATCAATTGCATTCCAAGTCAAATTGGTATAACAAAATGCTCAAAATGAGATGTAGCCAATCTTTTTCTTCTGCCTTCTGCCTCCTGCCTTTTGCTGCTTGGCGGCCTCCCCGATCTCAGAGATCTGGCGTGAGGGAGTCAACCGCTCCGATTTCAAGTCAATATCTGGATGATATCTCCTGGATGATAGATTAAGGCTGTAAGGACAGCAGTTCATTTGCAACACTTAATTTGTTCATCCATTTTCGCTGCTTTTGGAGGGAGATTCAATGCCAGAGGAACAGTCGCAGCAGCCAGAACCTGTCAATTCTGACGCTCAGAGCGCTTCCTCCCCATCCGAGGTCGAAGCATCCGCTCCAGCAAACGGGGCCCCAGAACCAACAGAGGAGACTTCCGCAGAGAAGGCTCAGAATACTCCTGCACCTTCATCTGCGGACATTGCTCAGGAGGTGGACTCCCCCCCCCTCGCTCCTGATTCTGCTCCGTCGTTGCAGCGGTCGGAGCGGCCAGCTTCAGGGCCTGAACAGATCGCGAGGTTGTTCTGGCAATTGTGGTCGTGGTTGCGACCAATCTTGACAAAATCGATAGTTTGGGTATTGCGGCTGATCGTTCGATTGCTGGAATGGATTGTGGCCCGATTGGAATCTTCTCTTGCTCCTGGGTCTGAAACTCCAGACTCACCTACCCCAACCGTTGCCGATCCCTGGTTAGATAAATCTCAGGGATCGACAGCTGCAGCTGCAGAACCTGCCGCGAGCCGCAAATCTGCCGCTACGCCTGAGCCGTCTTCTCCAGTCTCTGAGAATACAGCTGCATCTCCTCCAGCCCCTGATGCTGCAGCATCCAATTTAGACGAGAAACCTGTAAAGGCACCAGGTGGGTTTCAGGGATTGTGGGATTGGCTGTTGAAGCAGGTGCGCGATCGCATCCCTGCTCCCCTGAATCAGAGACTATCCGACACGACCTTGAGCGTGGGCTTGGTCAGCCTGCCGCTGGTGCTGTTCTGGCTGATCTTCACCCTATTTTCGGGCCAGCCTGTCGAAGTCGCTCATCAACCTCGACCAACTGAAAGTCCCACTGCCACTGCTCCCGCCCCTACTTCCCCCCCTACTGTCACCGCACCCGCCCCTGCTCGCAGCTCTGCCAAACCGTCAACCGAACCGCCAGCCACATTATCAGACAAATCGCCAGCAGCGTTGCCAGCCGAATCGCAACCTGCAGCTAGCCCTGTTCCCTCTGCCAGTGTTGCACCTGTCTCAGAACCTGATGCAGTGCCTTCTCCGCCAGCGGTGGCTCCCCCCATTGAGGAGAGTCTGATCGGGGTGATTCAGGAACGAGTGAATGCGATCGCAAACTCCTATTCAGATGGACTGATTCAGTCTATTCAAGCTAACTTTCAGGGCAGCCGCCTGATCGTTAAACTCAATCCTCAATGGTATACCCTCGGCCCCACCAACCAGGACAAGCTCGCGAACGAGATGTTCCAGCGCGCTCAAGAACTCGACTTCAGCAAGCTTGAGATTGCTGACACCGAAGGCAGTCAACTTGCTCGCAGTCCTGTCGTCGGTTCCGCCATGGTGATTCTTAAACGACAATCAATTCCAACCCAATCCAATCAAGACTAGTGCAGTGTCAACGCTAAAAGTCAGGGTAAACCCCACGGGGTTTACCCTGACTTTTAGCGTTGACAGAGTAATAGAAAAACAGCAAGCCATCGACTGATTTGAGTGGCTTGTTGGCGTCAGAGGGAATCGTCAACAAATTGTAATGAGTGACAGCAAGAAGCAGGATTTATTGAGAAACGCATCTCATCACACGACTTGGAAGGTTAGCACCTCCTAAGGAGGTGCTAACCCCCATTTCTTCGTGCCAGAACGGAAAAATGGGTTATTTTGAAAGCCTTGCGGAGCAAGGCTTTCAAAATATAGCATCACGAGAATAGAACAAAAAACTCAAAACCAAAGTGAGTCAACCTTTCCCTTCTGCCCTCTGCCTCCTGCCTTCTGCCATAACCTTCCAAGTTGTGTCATCAAACCTCTGCAAGCTACCTCATTATCAAAGCCTTCAAATTGCAATCTAACCGGTGGATTCAAGCCTCTATTTCTTGTTGGCCAACTCTACCACCGAGCTAAGGTAAGATTTGGTTTGTTTATCTGTCAAAGCTTTCCCATCTAATGCGACACGACCATTATCCTCAGGCTTGAAACGATAACTGGCAGGACAACCCTTGTTTGCACTGCTTTTATACTTATCCTTCTTCCCTTCATCGCGCTCGTCCTCAAATTTTTTCGCCCGGATTCCCTTGCCTGTTTTCGCTTCAATCAAGGCAACATGCAGGGTGGTTGTATGGTCGCTAAAAGAGCCAGATCCATAGCCATTTTTCCGCTCGTACTTACAAAGTCGTAGTATGGAACCTTGCTGATCTTCAATTAAGCACGCCACCGCTTGGATCTGATTGGCTTCGGTTACTTGAAAGGTGCCTGGTTTCCACTGATCAATTGTTTCAAAAGAACCGATCGCTTCAGGCTTGCCTTTTGTATCGCCTGATGCGCGTCTCTCCAATGTATTGATCTCAACTCGTTTTACCACCACTGCAGGACCAAACGGCTTTTCGTAGGCAGCTGCAGCAGAAATGGCCGGTTCTTTAGGTTGTTTAAAAGATTTTGCGATCAGATCTGCAGCCTCAACGTTGCTACACAAAGAGGCATACTGCTGCAAACTGTCGGGCACTTCAACTGTTTTAGATTGGGAAGATTGGTCGTCACCAGCACCAGTGGAGGTTGAGTTGCTGCCCGAAAATCCGCAGCCCGCTATTAACAAGCCAATCAGTAATACACTATTCCAACTTTGCAATCGTCTCATTTTAGAAGCTCTCTACCTAATAATCCTATTCGTTGTACTAATTGGTAACAGTTCTTTAAACTTAGTGCAATTCTAGCTAATGTTTGTTATCTGTCAATTGATGCCAATAGGGATAAATTTGAACTCAGAAAATACGTTGTAGGTTGGGTTGCAGCGCTAGCGGAAGCCCAATGCAAAGCTTATGGGTGCTGGGTTTCGCGGATTCAACCCATTTATCAAGTTTTCTTTATTGGGAGCAATCAAAAAAACTTGATATAACTCATTGTTTGAGCATCAGCACACAGGAACAAGGATTAGCATTCCTGAAGGAGACACTAACCTTCTCAGTCGTATGGAACAGTAGCTTGGCACAGCGATTCGGTGCAAGAGAGTTTGGGGGTAGAGAGGGTTGTGACGTTTCCCAAAAAGACTTGGTAGTGCTGAAGTGTCGCTTACAAACTTTGCATCATTTTAGCTGTGCCAAACGCTAAGTTTGAATTGCTGTTAGGGATGTCGTATCCTCTAGCAACATATTCTATCTGAAATAATAGGCGACGAAGGCAGCACTTCATCAGTGACTTCATTCGGTTTGGGAGGCAGAACAATTTCGTACAGTGCTTCTCCCCCATTTTCTCCTTTCTCCTGCAAGGGGGCGGCAGCGGCGTTTCCCTGACCAGCAATCGTCACAATGACTGCTCCTGCCAGGACAATTCCCGCTTCCCGCAAGACGGTCGGGGGGTTGTTGACCAATCGATCGCGAAACGTCGAGTCAAGCCAGGCCCGCGAAACCAGTTTAGCGAGGGCCGGATGCAGATGCGAAAATTTTTGCTCAGACATACCTATTCCAATTTGAAGAACGTTCCTTACTGTATCCGAAGCAGATCGATTGAAAAAAGAAGATTCTGTAATCCGATCGATCGGAACAAGAAGATTCTGTAAAACGGAAGAAAATATGCAGCGACTGACTAAAGCCCTTTTTTTGCCTGTAAAGTAAGTTACAGGAAACTTACTTCTAGCTATCAATGCGACTCTACGGTAGAGACCAAGAAAGCAACACACTTTTGAGTGCCTTTGATGCCGCCAGAAAGGGAGAAACAAAGCTGGCCTTTGTTTCTGGGGAGCCAGGAACAGGCAAAACAGTCCTGGTTCGGGATCTGCATTACCCGGTTGAGCGTCAAGGGGGATACTTTTTATCAGGAACATTTGAACGCAGTCAACAGACTGCCCCTTACACAGGATTGGCTCAAGCTCTGGATGTTTTGATCGATCGACTTCTGAGCGAAGATTCGCAACAGCTAGCCCGATGGCAGTTTAAGTTGTTGGATCGGTTGGGACCAAATGGGCAGGTGATTGCTAATATTGTTCCGAAGCTAGAACGCTTGCTGGGTCGTCAGCCTGAGATCCCGCAGCTGGAGACGCTGGAGGCAAAAAATCGCTTTAACCAGGTTTTTCAGCAATTTATCCAGGGTGTTTGTCAGGCTGAACATCCGCTGGTATTGTTTTTAGACGATCTGCAATGGGCCGATCGCGACTCGCTGGAATTCCTCCAGCGACTGGCTAATAATCCAGATGTTCATCATTTGTTGTTGATTGGTGTCTATCGAGAAAAAGGACTGCACCATAATCAGAGTTTGCAGTGTATGTTAGACGATTCAAGTGCAACGAATCGATTTCTGCACGTTCAAGTTCCTCCCCTGTCAGAGGCTATGGTTTCCCAGTTGGTGGCTGAAACCTATCCGGCTGATTCTGTTTCTCTGTCTAAAACGGTTTACCAGTACAGCCAGGGAATTCCTCTGAAGATAGAAATCCTTCGTGCCCTTTATAACCGCGATCGCAGATTGGAACCAGCCGATGCAGCAGCGTGGGTAAACGCCCTCTTTTCGCGCTTGCCTGAGACCTGCCGGGACACCTTGAAACTAGCAGCCTGTCTGGGAAATCAATTCAGGTTAGAAACGCTAGCGCTTGCCTGTCAGGTCTCTCCAGACGGAGTGGAACGGCTGCTGAAACCGGCTATGGCTGAACGGTTGATCCAGCCTGTGCCAGCGGTCAATAACAATACAGTCTATCAGTTCTGGCACGACGCCATTCGGCAAGCAGTTTACGAAACCATTCCTCAGCCCCAGCGGGCAGAGACTCATCTCAAGATTGGCGATTTACTCCAAATAGGAGAATTCATTGAGCCATTTGCAGCCGTTAATCAGTGCAATTTGGGCCGTTCTGCCCTGACCAACCAGGTCATGAGAGATCGACTGGCACAGCTCAATTTGTTGGCATGTCAACGCGCCAAAGCAACTGCTGCCTTTGGTGCGGCACTGGACTATGTCCGCACGGCACTGGAACTGACGGACAATAGCTGGGAGCGCGATCGCAATTGGATGGTGTCTCTCCATCTGGAAGCGAGCGAAATTGAATATGCAAACGGCAACTTTGCCCGATCTCGCCACTTAGCGCAAACCGTATTACACCAAGAAAAACAGATCGCCAACCGGGCAAGGGCCTACGCCCTGACAATTCAGGCTGACATTGCCACGAACCAGATGCTCGCAGCCATCAAAACAGCCCGCTCGGCTTTAGACGATCTGAACGTACCGATCAGAGACAATCCGCCTCAATTAGATATCAATATCTTAAAAACGTTACCATTACTATCCGACCCCAAACATCTGGCAATTCTAAAACTTTTCAAGATGATTGCAATCTGCGCTTATGTCGCCGATCCTGAACTGCTGCTGAAAATTATCTTTACGATGGCAGACTATTGTTTGCAACATGGTAATTGTTCGCTTTCGTCCTATGCATACAGCATTTATGGATTCTTGTCAGTTAGCATCTTTAACGACATTAGATTAGGATACGACCTGGGAAAATTTGCTCTACAGTTAGTGAATGACTTAAATGATGCCAAACTTAAACCAGAAATTATCTGCCTTTTCAACGGCCATATTCGCCATTGGACACAGCACTTAAGAACAACATTAAATCCCCTTTTACAAGGCATAGAAAATAGCTTAGCTGTTGGCAATACAGATTATGCAGGCTACTGCTCAATCAATTATTGTTCCCAACTGGTGTTTACGGGCAAAGGATTACTGACAGTCAGTCACGAACATGATAACCACCTTATCCTTTTACAAAAACTAAACTTTGAATATGGCTGGCTCTACACTCAGATTGGCAAGCAATTTGTCGCTTGTCTGAGCAATGAAATCCACGGATTCAGAGATTGCGACGTGTTGCCTGCCCTAATTGAAAAGCAACATGGGCCGGGATTGTTCTATTGGTATACCACCTCGGGCATCCTGAACTACCTGATTTGTAACGATCCTCAAGCCGCCATCGCTGACTTCAAAGCCGCAGAACCCTATAGCCAAACCGCACTTGGATTGGTAACCATAGGGCAGCACAATTTTTACTATTCTCTAGCGATGCTGGCCAGCATTTCAAATGCGTCTATGGAAAAACAAAATGCGACGATCGATCAGGTGACGGCCAATCAGCAACGAATGGCACAGTGGGTACAGCATGCGCCGATGAATTTTCAGCATAAATTCAAGCTGGTGGAAGCAGAGCTGGCTTTCCTGAACGGTGATTTTCGCCAGTCGAGTATGCTTTACACTCAGGCCATTGCAGGGGCGTGCGAACAACAATACTTACAGGAAGAAGCCCTGGCAAATGAACTGGCGGGTCGTTTCTATTTGGCGCGAGACAACCATAATATGGGCAGCGAGCATCTCCGGACTGCTTACGATTGTTATTCGCGCTGGGGGGCCAGCGCGAAGCTAGAGCAGATGGAAGCGCAACATGTATCGCTGGTGGGGCCGACATGTCTGGATGGCGACGAACCCGTGGATCGGGATTTTGCTAAAGTGCTGGAGTGTCGGTTCCTGGAGTCGCTGCCCGCTGATGTCAAGAAGATTGTCGCCACTGGCATTTGCTATCGCTACGAGGCGGCGACGCAAACGCTGGTGTTGATTCCGGAGACGTCCTGGGTTTCAATCGCGCTAAAACCCTTCTTGCCACGCATTCAGGCCGCCAGTCCAGCCGGAATGCGTATTCGGCTTCGCCCTGCTCATTCCTTGAAGAGCCCGGTATAGCGCTGCGCGTTGTTCATGGGTCATGGTTAATAGAACCAGAGCCAGCACAAGACCGACTCCTACGGGTCACTCACCAATGCTGTCGTTCTTGCTCTGCTGATGAACGAGCTTGTCCCACTGGTGCTTGAGCGATTTAATTTCGCTGTCTTTCCAGTTCATTTTGCAATGAGTGTTGATGAGGTAAGTAATGTCGTTGTATTCTGTGTCGGAGATGGGTTCGGCGTCTTCATACAGCAGTTGGTCGAAGCGCGATCGCGGCATTTCTATCTCGGCGGCAGCACTTTCTCGATTGATGCCTCCCTTGTGCAGGCTGTGCAATAATAGGGCAGCAACCAGCGATGGGACAGAGGGATCTGGGGTTGAGGATTTAGAAGGTTCCGGGGTTGCGAGGTCAGTCACACAGGATGCTCCAGCAAAAGTATCGTACTGGTATCGTTTTCTCTCACACCCTATCAGATTCGTCTAGATCGGCAAGCGCTGCCTGGAAACAATGGAATTGTTTCTCGCTGACAGAGGTTGCAAGAGATTGCTACTCCGATCTTAGCGCGGGTTTATTTTCTCTGGCCACGTCTTGCTGGCCGCTTTACAAACAGAGTTGTTCGCTATAGCAAAAGGCAAGAGGCAGAGGGCAGAAGGTAGAATGGGAAGGTCGACTGCCTGTGGTTTTGAGCTTTTTTGTTCTGTCTTAAACGATATGACTACTGCTATATTTTCCTAATATTGCACAGCCGCTGTCTTCCCCGATCGGTAGTCCTGACTGGTTTACCACTCCCCCCTTATCTTTAGTTGACGCGGACAAGGCGAATTTCGGTGCGCTGGTTGCGCGGATCTTTAGCAGGAATACCGGGGAGGGGCAGGTTGAAGCCTTTGCCTTCGGCAAGGAAGTTGTGTTTGAGACCGCGACTGCGAAGATAGTTGGTCACGATTTTGGCCCGTTGCTGGCTCAGGGTCTGGTTGAGAGCGGCGGAGCCTGACTTAGAGGTATGGCCAACGATCCGCACGGCAACAGTTTGGGGATTAAATTCGGCAATTTCCTGGGCGAGCTGGTTCAGGGTTTGCTGTCCCTGACTAGTGAGTTTGGCCGATCCGGTGGCAAATTTGACTTCTCCTCGCACTTGTAAATTGCCAATGTCGGGAGCGGTCTGAATTTGTTTGGGGGTGACTTTGGCGGGCGTGGGTTCAGAGGTTTGTTTGCCAGCTATCTGGTCGGCCAGGGCAGGGTCGTCGGCTCTGACGAGATCGATCAGTCTCTGGGTGTTGTCTGCAGCCTGGGAGAGATATTGGGCTGAGATCAGCTGATCGGGGGCTGAGGGAACGTTATTCAAACGTCCGGCTAGCACCAGAACTGCAGCGGTTGCTTTAATCCGCTGAGCCAGCGTTCCGTCCTGCATCCAGTTCCTGGCTTCAACGGCATTGAAGAACTTGATGCCCTGCAATATGGCTGTAGCATCATTGGCAGATAAGTTGCCGTCTGTGGCAATTTGCGATTGCAGCTGGGCGGGGTCGCGGATGCTGGTATCCATGCGTTGATAGTAGGCAGAAATCAGTTTTGATACGGCTTGAGGTTGGGCATTCAGCAAGCGGTCGGAGGCAACGAGAACATCAACAATGGCCTTAGGTGCATCTCGACTGGAGAGGACAATGGTATATCCTTCCTGCTTGGCTTGAGTGACGAAGGGTTCCCAAATCACTGCGATCGCAACATTCTTCCCTGGATCTTGCAAGAGATCCCAGGCTTCGGAGGCATCTGCAACCTCAATAATCTCAAAATCAGCCAGATTAAAGGCTTCGAACTTGGTATCCAATACCAAAGCCAGGTACTCGCTAGGCGTATCTCCAGCAAAGGCAATGCTCAAGCGTTGACCTTGCGATCGCGTCTTCGCAACGAGCGCACCCAAATCCTGCAAGGACTTCAACCCTTGATATTTCCTTGTATTTAATACAACTGCATCAGCTCCTACTGTTCGGTCAATCAAAGCCACAATTTTGCCTGCTGGCTGCTGCTGCAAAAATTGATCCAGAGTAGTAACCAGCAAGTCGGCTTTCCCCTGAGTCAACCGCTCTGCCCGTTTTGTTTGATCGAATTCATCTTCATATCGCAAACTCAGGTTGCTCTGCTTGAGCGCATCCTTAAACGCGTCGCTGCGGAATGTACTATAACCACTAAATGTATCGCCCAAAAGGGTAAACTGCCCTGACTTTTGCGGCTTCAACAATCCACTCCCTGTATCGCTTGAATTGCCAAACAGACTGGGCAACAGTCCAGGTGCTGTCTTGTTCACCACCCACAACCCCGCAACGCTGACGCCAGCCGTAATAGCCAGTGCCAAAATCAATGTCAGGTTGTTATTGCGCTTAGCCATCCGCCCTATGCCCTCCAGAAACAGTTCAATGCAAAACCAGGATCGATGCCACAGTCCGCAGTTCTTCAATCATGACATGGCTCGAATCAGGGTAACATTCCTAAGAATGTTCTTGTTATGTGGTTCATTGTTAATGGTTTGTTGTTAATGGTTCATTGTTAATGGTTCATTGTTAATGGTTTGCTGTTAATGGTTCATTGTTAATGGTTTGTTGTTGATGGTTAGAGCAAATGGTAATAGTCGATCGACCTTGAAACCCAAATCATACATACCGGGCCACAGACAATGAACCATAAACCCCGCACAATGAACCCCGAATCATGAACAATGAACCCCGAACAATGAACCACAAACCCAAGACAATAAAACGCCGCCAGTTTGTCAGCAATACTATCCTGGGAGCCGCTGGTGTGTCTGCTCTCGCGGCCTGCAGTCAGGCAACAACTGGACCAGCAGTACAGGCTAATGCTTTGCCCTCCGTGCGCTGGCGCATGCAAACCAGTTGGCCAAAATCTCTAGAGACGATCTATGGAGGAGCAGCAACAGTCTGCAATCGGGTGGCTGAGATGACCGACGGACGCTTCCAGATTACGCCCTATGCTGCAGGTGAGATTGCCCCTCCGCTTGAGATCCTAGATGTGGTACAGGCAGGGACTGTGGAATGTGGCCATACTGCCAGTTATTACTACAAGGGCAAGAATTCAGCACTGGTGTTTGGCACTGCGGTTCCTTTCGGTCTCAATGCTCAACAACAAAACGCCTGGCTGTATTATGGCGGCGGTCTTGAGGCGATGCACAAGATTTATGCTGACTTTAACGTCATCAGCTTTCCAGCAGGCAATACAGGAGCGCAGATGGGAGGTTGGTTCAAGCGAGAGGTGAGATCTGTTGCCGATTTTAAGGGCTTAAAGATGCGCATTCCTGGACTGGGCGGTGAGGTGATGAGTCGTCTGGGGGTGACGGTTCAAGTATTACCTGGAGGGGAAGTGTTTCTGGCCCTCGAACGGGGTGCAATTGATGCAGCAGAATGGGTTGGGCCTTATGATGATGAGAAACTAGGCTTGAACAAGGCAGCTCAGTTTTACTATTACCCGGGGTGGTGGGAACCCGGTCCAACTCTGGAGGTACAAGTCAATCTGAATGCCTGGAATCGTCTACCCAAGGTTTACCAGGAAATGTTCAAGACCGCTGCTATGGAAGCGAACTTGAATATGCTCTCTCAATATGATGCGTTAAATCGCGAAGCACTGGGACGGTTGATTGATGGTGGTACGAAATTGGCTCCCTACAGCGAAGAAATTCTGCAGGCCGCAGAGGAGGCTTCTTTTGATTTGTTTGCAGAAAAAGCGAGTGAGGATGCAACCTTTAAGCAAGTTTACGAACAGTGGAAAGGCTTCCGGGAGCAGATTTATCGCTGGAATGGCATTAATGAACTGAGTCTCGATCGATTTGTCATGGGGAAAGCGTTATAGAAAGCAGAGGGCAGTAGGGGAAGCGGGGAAAAGTGCTGATAGCTAATGTGCAAAGTTTGTAGTGGGCACTTTAGTGCTGCACAGTCTTTCCCTGGGAGGAGCTGAAGCCTTCACTACACAAGCTGAAGCCCTCACGACAAACACGACTTGGAAGGTTATTTTGCAAGTCTTGCGGAGCACGACTTGCAAAATAACCTATTTTTCCGTTCTGGCAAGAAGAAATGAGGGTTAGCGCATCCGAAGGGTGCGCTAACCTTCCAAGTCGGGTACAAAAGCTGCACAGATTTTCCCTGGAAAGGCTGACGCTGCTACTACGAACTTAATGGGTTGAGCGATTGAGCTGCAGGAAGATCTGGCTGCGGTAGATGCCGGGTTCGCTGCCGCTGCCGCTGAAGGCGATCGCGTTCAGCCGGTCGAATATGGGTTTGCCAGCAAGTTCGATCAGTTTGATTAAAGGAAAGTGTTGCTCCAGGATGGCTTGACTGGCGGGCCAGTTGAGGTAGAAGTAACCATCGTTGGATTGGGGCAGGGCTGCGATCGCGTCTTTAAAGCGATTGCTATCCAGCAAGGAGTTTCGATCTGCTTGCAGTGCTGCTGCCATTGCATCAATCGAGGTGGCAAAAATATTGTATTCTCCCTGGCTGGCATGGACACCAAACACGGTGGTCGTGAGGTCGATCGAGGAGGTGCCGGTTTCTGTTGTGGTGGTAATGGGGGTCAGTTTTGTCCACAGGGAAATGGGTTTGTCTGTCAGGGTGAGGGTACCAACGCTGAGGCCCTGTTCTGTGGCAATGCGATCGAGTTGCGCGATCGCGGCTTCACTATCTGCCGATTTGTGGCTGACAAAAACCCAATCGAGAGGTGCTTCTGGCTGGTCAGAATTTGCCTTTGGGGATAACAACGCTAGAGCATAGTCTTCTTTCACCCAGGAAAAAATATCCTGGGACAGAGCAATGCCCCACTTCTTGCTGAGGGCAATTGAGGAGCGATCAACCAGTTTCGCTAAGGGTCTCTCAGCCTTGCTTCCCGCTTCAATGTGCTGCCAGATTTGATTGAGATTCGTGCTAGAGAGGGAAATAGCGCTGGTTGCGGGCAGATAGCGCAAGGCACCCACAGGTTGAGAGAGGGCAGGTAGATGGGCGGCAATGGCTTCGTTGCTGCCCAGCAGGGCGGTTTCTGCGAGTAAACCTTGATGGGTCAGGCCGAGACCCATGGCAACTTGCTGGTAGGGTTGGCTATCAGTTGGTGCGGCCGTTGGAGCGAACTCACCCATTTTGGCTTGGGGCTGACCCATCCAAGTCGCCAGGACGGGCAGATTCAAAAAGGCAAAGCCAATTTTAGGCGCAGTCAGACTGTCCAGGGTTTGCTGATATTGTAGGCTGCTAGCCAGACTTAAGTCCGGAGCCTGGACGTTATTGATGGCCTGCCGCAGGACTTTGGGATGGTTGGCAAAGAGAACAAAGCGATCGCCCACCACTGCGGTGGCGAGGGCAGAACTGGCAACTGAAGCCTGGGCCTCGATAGGAGCACTGTGGATGACTTCGATCCCATTGTAGGTTTCAAAGATCAGGTCGCTGCCTGCGATCGCACGCTGTTGCCAGAAAACCTGCAGGAATTCGCGTGCTGCGACTGGATCCGCTGTTGCTGCTACCACCAGATAACCGGGTTGCTGCCCGTTCTCCGGTATCCGGTCAATATCCAGCGTTGCCACGGCAAATGTCAGTTCATCTCCCAACCAGGGCTGCATATCCCGTTTGTATTCCAACCCCGTATCCACCAACAACCCCTGCCGAAACTGCTGTAGTTCCGTTTGCATCTGCCGACGTTCTGCCGCTGGAACTGCTGCTTGCAGCAACGCTTCGACCCGATCCGGATTCACCAACAAAGATGCCATCATCGGTGCCTGTTTGGGCACGAACATCGCTGCTTCAGGATTGACCTGGGTGTTGCCCTGCACACTCAAAGGGGTACGGTTACATCCCCCCACAGCCAGAAATAACAGTGCTAGTGCAGCAACAATAAATAGATGGAAAAAGGATAAAGAACCCAAAGTACGTGATTTCATATAATCCATTCAGATAAAGCAGTCAGGCTGAAACTTTCCCAAAAACACAGACGGGCATTTAACAACAGGCACTTAAGCAGGACTAACAAGCTGGGTCAGCCTGTTTTCCTGAATGCATCCAGGAAAAAGAGAGTTCCAACAAGGATGCTACCCCCCTTAGTTTAATCGTGCAGGGTCCCCAAAAATTCATCAATGCAAAGTCAATCCATTTTGGATTTTAGATTGAAATAGATGGGCCGAGCAGCATTCTGAAATTGATTAGACTCATCCAGAAATTGGAGTGTAAGCCCCCTGGAGGGGGGCTTACACTCCAGTTCCTCGGACAGGTTTATTGCGATTGGTATCTCAACGACCATTTTCTCCTGCTGCAACATCGACAATAACAAGAAAATGGATCCCTGGTTTCCCCCCAACAGTCTCAGAGCGTGACAAGATGCCACGCGATTAGGCAAGAGAAGTGCAGGGGGGGAAATCGTAAGGCATTGTGGGTTCAGTATTTTCCCTGGGGCAATCTGTCCAGGAAAAAATTGAAAATAAAGCGATTAGATAATTCAGGCCCTGATGTTAGAACGGCTTGCTTTTTGGGAAAACTTAGATGAAATTAAAAGTGCCATATGTCGTAAAAAATACCTTTACAGATATCCAATCGTCTGTTTTTTCCCCAACATATCAACTCTTTCGTAAACAAGCTCAAAGGCGTAGGGACTATTCTTGAAGACGAATGAACGGGCTTTGAACTGGGGACAAAGGCTCTTTGGCAGCTTCAGTATTGCTCAGAAGATTGGCTATGGCTACTCTCTAGCAATTGGGATCGCTGTTATTGGAGCGACTGTCGGCTTGGTTAGCGGCGATCGCTACAAGCGGGAAGCGCAATCGCGGCTAATGGTTGCGTATCAGCAACAGTATCTCCTGAGCGAGCTGGAAAATTCTGCCCTCGGGTTGCGATCGCATCCGCAAGCGCTAGTGGCAGTCATGGCAAAGCCGATCTGGTTTGATTACGAAACCAAAAAATTCCTCAGCAAGCTCAGACAAGCCAGAAGTCTGATGGCTGAACTCAATACATTTATCGACCAGCACCCTGACCGCCTCGCTTTAAAAAACACAGAACTGAAGCGGGTCTTGCAAAATTACGAAACGACCATTGGAGCCTACGCTCAATTCATCGAGTCACTCTGGCAAAAATTCGATCCTGCCAAACTGGACCGGGAAGAGCTGCCCGCTGCTCAACAACAACTCCTGGATGCCTTCCGCAGCCGAGAAGCGGTGAAACTTAACACTCAATTTGACCGCATCTCAGAAAGTTTGAGTCTGGTGATGAAGACTGCCATTGAGCAGCAAAACCTGGCTAATCAAGAACTGATTCGAGCCAGCGTGCTACGGCTGCAAATTATCATCACCAGTTTAGCCGTGTCGGCATTCATTGCTGCAGCAATGGCGTTCTATACCAGTCGTGCCATTGCTCGTCCCCTGAAAGCAGTGAAGCAGGTGGCTCAACAGGTGACCCAGGACGCAAATTTCGATCTGCAAGTTGAAGTCTTAACTCAGGATGAAGTCGGATCGCTCGCCCGTTCTCTGAACCAGTTGATTCAATGGATTGGGGACTATACGCAAAAATTAACCTTTTCCAGCCAGATGTTGGAGAAACGCAATCAGGATCTGGCTCAAGCGCTGCAAGAGTTGCAACAAACTCAGACCCAGCTGATTCAAACGGAAAAAATGTCTAGCTTGGGGCAAATGGTAGCGGGTATTGCCCATGAAATTAATAATCCAGTTAATTTTATTTGCGGCAATCTTTTTTATGCCGAAGATGGTATTCAGAGTTTGCTAGCGGCAATCGCTCTCTATCAGTCCCATTGCGTACCGCTGACGTCTGAACTGGAAACCAAGCTTGAGGACTTGGATTTGGAGTTCCTCAAGTCAGATTTGCCAAAACTGATTACGTCCATGCGGTTGGGAACAGAGCGGATTCAAAAAATTGTGCTCTCGTTGAGAAATTTCTCTCGTTTGGATGAATCTGCGATCAAAGCGGTCGACCTGCATGAGGGGATCGACAATACCCTCTTGATTCTGAATCATCGCTTTAAGAAAGGAGTTGAAGCAATTAAGCACTATGGAGATCTGCCGTTGGTTGCCTGTTATCCGGCCCAGTTGAATCAGGTGTTTATGAATATTATTACCAATGCTCTGGATGCCATGCTGGAAGACGATCTGCAACCAAAACACCTGACGATTCAGACAGAGAAAGTGGCAGACAATCAGGTTCAAGTCAAAATTAAAGATAGCGGCCCAGGAATGCCGCCAGAAGTCCAGAAGAAACTCTTCGAGCCGTTTTTTACTACGAAACCCGTGGGTAAGGGAACGGGGCTGGGGATGTCTATTTGTTATCAAATTGTCGAAAAACATCAGGGCCGCATTGAGGTGAATTCGGCACCCGGCAAAGGAACAGAGTTCGCGATCGCGCTGCCGATCCACCAAAACAATTAAGGTTTGCGATCGCGCTCCTCTTACCCGTTCCCCATTAGACCTATCCGAAAACTAGGGGGCTTCCACCCCAATTTCCGGATGAGTCTATTGCCCGACACGACTTGGAAGGTTAGCGCCCCCTTCGGGGACGCTAACCCCCATTTCTTCGTGCCAGAACGGAAAAAAGGGTTATTTTGAAAGCCTTGCTCAGCAAGGCTTTCAAAATAACCTTCCAAGTCGTGGCTCGACTAAAGACAAGCAGGAATGTTTTCCCGAGCAAAGCGATTAAGCTCCTCTGCTTTTTCGGACTGGAAAAGCGTCTGAAATTCTCTCTCAGGATATTTCGCCTGAAATTTGTCCAGCAGGCAGACGCAGAGTTTCATCTTTTGAATCACCTGATTGGTATTCTGGAAATTGGGCGGCTCGTCCAACAGGCAACCCGACAGAAAAATAGAACGGGTGTTGACGGAATACGCATTGGTTTGGGCCAGGGCAGCGATCGGAATTGCATTCAGGAGCGCTCCAGCCGTCAGGGCAACAGCAAGTTTCAGAGGTTTCATATCAGTACCGCTTTTTTGGCGTTGGTCAAGTGTAGTGAATTGACACGGCTAATTTGATGCAATAGAGTCAGGTTGTCGAAAAGGCTATAAATCCTTGCTCGATAGACCTCGGCAGCACTAAAATGCCAACTACGAATTTGCCCTATTTTAGCTGTGTCATATCAGTAGAATGATTTAGAGTCCTGGATTCTTGTCCAGGATTCTTCTCAGTTCTACCCAGAAAATCAGGTATTGCCAATAGGAGCCGGGACTCTCGTTAGAATTTTCATTGCTGCGATCGCCAACGCTGAATTACACGAGCAAGGATCCTGCGGGAAACAAGCGGTTAACGACGCTGTGGAGACGAGTATATTCCTGCGCCAATGAATATTCTTTAAGAATATGGCTGCGTCCAGCGGTGGCAATTTGGGTTTGTAGGGCCGGGTCGAGGGTTAGCCACTCCAGAATAGCCTCGCCTAAGCGATGGAGTTGGGCGCGTGGTAGCAAAAAGCCAGTCTTACCCTGTTCAACAATCTCCGGAATACCGCCAGCGTCGCTGGCAATGCAGCTACAACCGCAGGCCATAGCTTCCAACAATGCATTGGGCATGCCTTCCCAGAGCGAGGGCTGGAGATAGAGGTCGCATAGGCGCAGATGTTGAGCAACGGCGGCAGGATCTGGGAGATGTCCGGTGACGATAATGCGTCGGGCCGCTTCGGGATGGTGAAGTTCGTAGAGCTTCAGGGCTGAGTCGTGTGCAACTCGGACTTCGCCGATGATGAGCAGGCAGACGGGATACCGTTGCTGTACTGTGCTGAGGGCTTGCAGCAGAAAGGATTGTCCTTTTTTTTCTCGCAACTCTCCGGCAAAGCCCAGAACGAGTTCTTCGTCTGCAATGCCTAAAGAGGTTCGGAGTGCGATCGCAGCGGCCCGATCGGCTTCAGTCGCAATTGGCGAGAACTGCTCTGCATTGACAGAATTTTTCAGCACCACCACATCCTGACGACGACTCAGAGTCTGAATTTTTCGTCCCATATCGTGGCTCACTGCAGTAATCAGGCTGGCACGTTCTAACGTCCATTGCAAACGAGCAAAATCCCCAGGTGGGAACATCCCCCGGTCGATATCGTTGCCGCGAGCACTGGTGGTGCTGGGTAAGCCGTTGAGCTCCGCAAACCAGACGGCCAGAAAGCCACCAGGGAAAAGGTAGTGTCCCCAGGTGGCATCGTATTTTCGGGTTTGATGCAACCAGTCCAGCACATTCAGGGTATGGAGCATGGACATGTCCCAGTTTCGGTAGAGACCGACGCGATACACCTGGGGCATTCTGGCGTTTGTTTCAACGTCAACGTCAGCGATCGCTGGTTTGGTCTCCGGCGGCAGCACTTCCCCCGGTTGTAGATAACGACTCCAGGCGAGGACATCGACTTCAATGTCTAACTGGCAAAGGGCAGTGGCGATGCGACCGGCACTGGTGGCGAGGCCGCCAATATCTGGGGGAAAGCGTTCGGTAATAAAAAGCAGGCGCGGCATATTAGATCAAGCGTTCGGTAATAAAAAGCAGGCGCGGCATATTAGATCAAGCGTTCGGTAATAAAAAGCAGGCGCGGCATATTAGATCTAATTTGAGGAAAGAATTGTGACCCGATCTCCAAGTCGCAGCCGCTTGCCTGCCTCTGATTCCGGGATGCGGGTATTCACGCTCAGCCGATAGAAATGATTGAACCGGGAGGCAGCGGCCCATTCGGGGAGAGTCTCTTTTCGTTTAGTAATGAAGCGTTTCTGAAAGCGGGGATAAGCTTTACCCGTCTGGGGGTCGCGGGTGGGGACAATGCAGCGCTGGCAGGGGTTGACGCCAGCAAAACGCACCTCACCAATTTGAAACTGGACAATTTGCCCTTCTTCGCCAAATAATCGATCTTCCCAAAAGGGAGGAACGTTGCTAATTTCCAGATTGGCCCGAAAACGTTGCCGAATTTGATCGAGGCTGAGTTCAGGAAACCAGGAGACAATTTCCTGGTAAGTACTGAGGCCGATGGCAGTCGGACCGGGGGAAATTGTATCATCGGGGAAGCCGATGTGCGAGTTCTGTTGCAGCTGTACTGGGATGTCAAAGTAGTGGCTCAGCCAGTTGATGAGGGCGTCGCGATCGCGATCGAGCTGGAAGGTCTGGTGGTTTTCGGTGCCTTGCATGAGCTGGAGAGTCCTTGATGCCAGATCGAAGCGCGATCGCAGCTGATGGACTTTGGGATTATTTTTGCCATTGACAAACTTTCCTTTGGGATCGAACAGGGCAAATTCTCGATCGCCCGATAGGGCACCTCCAGTCAGGATAGTTGTTTCTGGAACATCTACCCCATCCAATGCCTTAATGGGATAAAGGGTAATTCTGGTTAGTTCAGGGATTGACATAGTTAAGGTCTGAGTGTAAAGAATTGCAAACTTAGTAACGAAGCGAATCGCTATACTGAAGGGAGGGTCGGGTTCATGCTTCTGAGAAACATATATTATCAGTGGTTAGCGGTTAGTGGTTAGCGGTTAGCTTTTGGCGGTTAGCGGTTAGCGATCGGTTAGCAGACAGCGTTTGACGGTTAGGAACAAGAATTAAATAAAATGAGGATCCTGCTAGGGGCAATCCCTTGCGATCGCCCCGATATTGCAGGGTACCCACAAGGGGTATCCCTACAGATTGACAAATTATTAAATTCTCATTCCTGTCTCATTCCTGAGCGGTCAGATATGGGCGATTGGACATTCAACAAATAGCACCAACATCAGAGCGATTGCGTCAATTTTGGAGACAGCATGTTTGGAGACAGCATGTTTGGAGACAGCATGGCAACCAGAAAACGTCGTTTGATGAAGATGTTGGGTTGGGTTATGCGACCATTCCATCCCAATCTCCCCATCGCTATTGCGGTAACATCCGACATACGGCAGCAGTTGAGCGTAACAAAGCCATCTTCTGACACCTGACACCAAAACACCTGATACCAAAACACCTGACATCTAAACACCTGACATCTAAACACCTAACAGGAGACAAATACCAATGCTGGCTTCAGTAAAAATGTTGCTGGCGGCGGTGGTGGATTATGCTGGTTTGTTCCCCCCCGCCGGACTCAATTTGCAGGCGGCGCTGAAGAATTACGCTTGCGATCGCAGTGCTACCCAGGGTTGGATGTTGAACTCTTTTGTGTTGCCTAGCTCTCGTTTGCAGGAGTTTGCAACCTTATTTTCAGCCCAGTTATCGACTCAACCTGCTGTTGCAGGCCAGCCACGACTTTGGCATATCAGTATTATTTTATCACCCAAGGAGGTGAAAGACCTGAAGGGTGCGATCGCAAACGCTCAAGCCGTTGTTGGCAATCTGTTCGCAATCCGGGGGGTGGAACTGCCGCCGCTGTCAGCGACCGAAATAGAACAGACCCTGGCCCACCTTCCTGTTGATATAGAAACTTACTTCGAGCTGAAGATTGATGACAACCTGCTGGCCTGTCTCGAAGTGCTGCAGGGAACCAGAGCCGCCGCCAAAATTCGAACCGGCGGCATGACGCCAGCTGCCTTTCCCAGTGTGGCTGAGGTGGGTCGGTTCATTGTTGTCTGTGCGAAAGCGGGGGTACCCTTTAAGGCTACTGCTGGTTTGCACCATCCTCTACCGGGCCAACATCACATCACCGATGCACCAGACAGCGCTTTTGTCGCGATGCAAGGTTTTCTGAATGTCGCGATCGCAGCTGCCCTCGTTCATCAGAAAACGCTGGGGGAAGCAGCTGCGATCGCGATCCTTCAAGAGACCTCTGACCATGCCTTCCAATTTACAAAAGACGGCCTCTCCTGGCATGACAACCACCTCACCCTTACCGAGATAGCAGCATCGCGACGCTATTTTTTCAAATCTTTTGGCTCCTGTTCCTTTCAAGACCCAATCCACGACCTGAAACACTTACAACTCCTATCCTGAAACTCCTATCCTGAAACTCCTGTCCTGAAAATGATGAATAAAACCGATAAAACCCACAATCCCCATTTACACAGCTGGGTGGAATCCGCCAACCGCCCAAACACCGACTTTCCCATCCAGAATCTACCCTTTGGTGTCTTCCGTCCTCGCGATAGCACTGCCCCTGCGCGCATTGGCGTTGCGATCGGCAACCAGATCCTCGATCTATCCGCCTGTCAGAGCGCTGGTTTGCTCCAGCCCCTATCTGAACCACTGCAAACAGCCTGCATTGCCCCTAACCTCGATCTCCTAATCAGACTTGGACGCCCGACACTCTCAACCTTACGCGCTCACCTGAGCAAATTACTCCAATATGAACAAGACAAATCCCTTCCTGCCAGCACAATTCTGGTGGCAATGAGCGATGCTGAGCTGCTATTACCTGCTACTGTTGGAGACTACACCGACTTCTACGCCTCGCTCCACCATGCCACTAACGTCGGCAAACTCTTCCGTCCCAATAACCCTTTACTCCCCAACTACAAACACATTCCCATTGCCTATCACGGACGGGCGTCTTCCATCGTACCCAGCGGCACATCCATCAATCGTCCGCAGGGTCAAATCAAAAGCCCTGACGATACTGCTCCTCACTTCAGTCCCTGCAAACTGCTGGATTATGAGATGGAAGTCGGCTTCTGGATTGGGCCTGGCAACGAGATTGGCCAACCGATTCCGATCGATCGAGCAGAAGACTCTGTCTTTGGCCTCTGTCTGGTCAACGATTGGTCAGCACGAGACATCCAGGCATGGGAATATCAGCCTCTTGGCCCCTTCCTGGGTAAGAGCTTCGCGACGACTGTTTCCCCCTGGGTCGTGACCCTGGATGCCCTCGCTCCCTTTCGTTGTCCTGCCTTTTCCCGTGCTGATGACGATCCCTCACCATTGCCCTATCTTTCGTCCCCTGAAAATGCCCAACACGGTGGCATCGACCTTACGGTTGAGGTTGCTATTCGTTCTGCCCGGATGCGCAAAGCAGGGGTGAAGCCCCAGCGCATCAGCCGCGCCTCGTTCTGTCAGATGTACTGGACAATGGCCCAGATGGTTGCCCACCATACCAGTAATGGCTGCAACCTGCGCCCTGGAGATTTGCTCGCCAGCGGCACTGTTTCAGGCTCAAAGCGCGGTACGCAAGGTTCGCTGTTAGAAATGACCAGTCGGGGGGAAAAACCCATTGAGCTGCTAACCGGCGAAATACGCACTTTTTTGGAGGATGGTGATGAAATTATTTTGCATGGCTACTGCCAGAAAGAAGGAACTGCTCGCATTGGTTTTGGTGAATGTCGCGGCATTATCCTCCCAACCCACAAACCATGAACGACCCAACCAATGTGTCTGTTTTAGGAATCAGGGAGTTCATTAAGAGGACGTTTGAAAAGGTCTAAGATCGGTAACAAATCGCTCTCGATCCCCCTAAATTCCCCTTAAGAAGGGGGATTTTTGCCCGTAATTTCCCCCTTTTTCAAGCTATCCATTAGGCAAAAGTCTGTAGGACTTTTACCCACTCAGACATCCACTCGATCTCCAACTCCCCCATTTTGGAACGAAAGCATGCGGGTTTGGACGAGATCTGCGTAAAGGATAGTTTTTCAAAGGACAATAAATATGTTCGATTGCAAGAAGTTCTGTTTTTTTGAAGTTTGAATTTTGTTGTTTGGAGGATTTGCGGTTGAGAAGCATCTTCAATTTCTGAACTGCTATATTGGGTTTTGCAGGACAGATCGCAGAACGTTTAGAATTAGAGTATTTTTATTAACGGTTAAATTTGCGATCGCAAAGGTCAGTTGCTTGTCCGCTCAGTCAAATCTCGAAAAGACGAATGGGTAAGAAAAGATTAAAACCGATGTAATTCGGTTACTTCACAGTCAGTCGCCATGAATGCCTCCAACCATTATTTATTCCACAAACCGTCTCTCTGTGACTGCTGGCCGTCTCCCAATCTTGCTGAAATTTTTGAACGCGTCATCCGCACCAAAAAGATCAGAGTCTCAGACCGGGCAGCACTGCTGGCTGCGTTGGCAAACCCCACAACGCCAAAAGAACATTTACTCGTCATCGATCGCCTGTACTGGGCAGCGCGGCGCGGTGACGTGAAAATTGTCGACCCAAACCAGACCCATTGGGAATACAAACCTGGTCCGCTCAAGCCCTACATTAAAAAGGATCCAACCCCTGAATTAGCGAGAAAGATGTGGGGGTGTGGTTAGACAGAGTTGGGAGTCATGGCCAAAATCTGACCCTCAACTTGCAATCTGACCCTCAACTCGCACTAAGGAATCAGATCGCAGTCAAACATCCGATTGGCAATTGGGCCCGCCACCCGATTGATAAACTCTTCTCGCAACTCAGGATTTTTTTTCAACATGTCGATCGCTTTCGCCTGAACCGCTGCTTCCGCTCCCCCACTGGCTTGCGAATCTTGCCCGGACTGAGGTTGCATCTGCGCAACTTCTTCACAAGACGCATTTTCGTATTTGTTGATGACAAAATTAGCAGCCGCATCTAACAACGCATCCTTCGATAAAGCGTTACCGCAGGCACCGCTACCGATGGCAACGAGCGCCAGAGCCGCCAGCCACAAACGGGACTTGCTCATGAATTTTCCTCCACAAATTGTTCGATATCGCGATATTGATAGATATAGGACAGGACAAACAACGCAAAACCAAATACAACCAACCTTTCCCGTCTGCCTCCTGCCCTCTGCCCTCTGCCCTCCGCCCTCTGCCTAAGGAATAATCCCACAGTCAAACATTTTATTGGCGATGGGGGGAGCAACCCGATTGATAAACGCTTCCCGCAACTCAGGATTTTGTTTCAAAAGGGCAATTGCCTTTTCCTGCATTGCTGCTTGAGGATCTCCCCCCCCTTGGGCGCTCTTGTTGCCACCCGGTGGCGTTTCTGCTAACTCTTCACAGGAGGCACCTTGGAATTTGCCAATGACCAGATTGGCTGCCATGTCTACCAATTCTTCCTGATTTGGCACCGATACCCCCTCTGGTAGACCTCCCTCTGGCAGACCTCCCTCTGGCAAAGACGGCTTGTCAGGTAAGGCGGGTTTCTCGGGAGGTGCAGGCTTTTCGCTCTTTCCCGGATTGGGCAATGACGGTTTTTCGGGTGACGCAGGTTTTTCGGGGAGCGAGGGTTTCTCGCTTTTTCCGGGATCTGGCAATGATGGCAAGCCATCCTGGGGCGGGGCAGGGGGCGCGGGCGGCTGCAGCAAGGCTTTCCCACTCGTACCGCCAACTATCGCCATGGCCGCGATCGCAGCCAGCAGCCAATCCAGAAGCAAATGCGGTTTTCTCATCAATTCTTCCTCTCTTCCTCAAACACGTTTTAGACCAACATCTAGCCCCGACACCCTGAAGTAACATCATCAATTAAACGATCGATTAAATAGATGGAACGCTTGCGCAGCAAAGCTTCCTCCAAGCCAAAATCGCCAATCTAACAGCCAAAATGGGATTAGACCTTCCTCTCGAAATCAGGTGGTCGGGTTGGTCAACTGCTATTCAGTATAGGAACGCCGACCCAACTCCGTCATTGTCATTTTCGGCCAAATTTAATCCGCAAAACCGGAAAACTGGATTGCCAAATTCATATCAAGCGAGCCAAATTGAAAACGCAGTCAGCACCTTAGCGCTCATCTGTCAGTCCGGTAGCCTGGCACTGGTGTGACACACCTAAAATTGTCCAAATTCGGAGTTGGCACTTTAGTGCTGCAGAGGTCTCTCGAGTCAGGATTATCGCCTTTTCGACAACCTGAACCTATTGCACTAAATTAGCTGTGTTAGACCACTACGAAGGAATGGTACTGACTGAAGCGTAGGATGGGCAAAGCAAAGTGTGCCCATCACAAGCTCTTTGATGGGCACCGGCATAGCCCTTTGCCCATCCTACCTGACCAGTTTCCAAACTGATGTAATCTGCTTATGTACGTGCCATTCCACCCTACGAATCCGCCTCCTGCCCTCTGCAATAGTAAAATATGCATAGACGTCGTTAAATCTGTCGTTAAATCTATCGTTGGCAAAAATGGACGAACTGCTATTTAAACTGAACGCCTTAACCAAGACTCCAAACGAAGAAGCCAGAGAGTACCTGCGAGTCCATCAGGTTGAAGACGACCGCGCAGAGGCAGGAATCTGGGAACAGTTCATTGAGGACTACGAACGCGCCATCCAATCCATTTCCACTCACTGGGGCCCGCCAGCATTCGAAGGCACCTGGGAAACCGACGGCTTTCCGGAATGGCACCCCTGGGTGGCCAGACTGGCCTATTGGCAGCGCGACGGACGTCAGGTCTACATCGAATGCAACCAGCAAGACAGCGAATTACCCATCACCCTTGCCATTGGCGTCCGCGCCACTACACCTTAGGAAACAATCAATCATAGGAACGAGGAGGGAGCAGGTTTCTCCAAGAAACCTGCTCCCTGGCGCACAATGGGGAGTCCCATTTGTAATCGGCACTTCAGTGCGCAGCAGCATCTCTCGCACAAGATTTCCTTCCATTCGTAGTTGGCCCTTTAGAGATCGATAGGTAGGGTGGGCATTTCAGCCTGTTTCCACTTTTTAACATCAGGTGACTGCTAGAAAATGCCCACCAACCGGGACTCTCTTCAGGACTTTAATAGCATCCTCTCGCCGCGTCTTGAGCACACCTTGCTGAGTGGCTTCATCCATTGCCAAAGGCAATGGATGAAGCCAAAGCGACTCCGTTGCTCAATCGCGAAGCGGCCTTGCAATTTCTGGAGGATGAATCGCCTTGAAAGTCGACTATCGTCAGCTTTTTTCCTCGTTCCCCAGGCTGTACCTGGGAACGATCGTCCAGAGGCTCCAGCCTCGCAGATTTCGCCAGAGTCAACGAAAACCCAGGCGGCGAGAACCACCAAAACTGCGTTCCCAAACGGAGCATGGGAACGAGGAATTGTACAAACTTTGTCGTTGGCACTGCAGTGCTGCAACATCTCTTGGAAAATCGCAACAGCTCTCGCCACGCCCCAAACGCATCTCCATCATGCAGAACTTGCGGTGCGTTACGCCTATCGGCTAACACAGCCTACGACACTATCTCATCCTTTCCCACAACCGGGTTCGATTATCGATTGCCACTTTGTAAGTTGGATCAAGTTGAATTGCTTTGTCGTAAGCTTCCAGGGCTTCCTCGTAACAATTCAAATCCCAGAGTACATTTCCACGTCCATTCCAGACATAAATATCATCTGGCTTAAGTTGGATACTTCTGTCGTAGGCATCCAGAGCTTCATCATAGCGTCTTAACTCCCTTAGGGCATGGCCACGTCCACTCCAGGCATAAGGGTCATCTGGTTTAAGTTGAATTGCTTTGTCGTAAGCAGCCAGGGCTTCACCATAGCGTCTTAATTGCCATAGTGCATATCCGCGTCCTCTCCAAACAAAATGGGAATCTGGGTCGAGTTGAATCGCTTTGTCGAAAGCAGCTAGGGCTGCACTATAACGTTTCAATCTATCGAGAACACGCCCTCGATGCAACCAAACTATTCCAGAGTTGGGGCTGAGCTGAAACGCTTTGTCACTGTTTGCTAATGCCTCTGTTTCCTGCCCCAAGTCAGCCAGCGCAACACCTCGTATTGCCCAGGCTTCGGCGTAGTTTGGCTTGAGTTCCAAGGCTCTGTCGCAAGCTGAGACTGCTGCTTCAAATTGTTTCAGGTAAGACAAGATCCAGCATTTGCTCACCTGGGCTTCGGCATAGTTGGGATTGATGGCAATCGCCTGGTCATAGGCAGCCAGGGCTTTCTCATTTTGGCTCATCTCTCTGAATTGCTCGCCCTGGTTAAAGAATTCAATCGCCTGAGCATTTGGCGGTTCGGGAACAGGACTATTGGTTACGTCGACTGTTGGGGAGTTGGAGTTAGGACTGGTCGCAGGCGGAGCTTGCAGGAGTGCAAATAACCGAACGAGGGCGATCGCGCCAGACAGACAGATGGCAATGACGGTAATGACAGTGGACGGTAGAAGCGGTTTGGCAGCAGTTGACCTGTGCGGGGAAGATGAGGCAACCGTGGATGACGATCGGGCAGGCGGTGGCGATGCCTGGGTGGGAGCAACAGAAGGTTGCGGGTTGCTGGCAGCAGTTGGTTTGCGTACGGGGTGTTGAGGTGGAGCAGCCGAGACGACAGGGGATGATGGTTGAGCAGGGGACGACGATGTGGGGGTTGACACTGGACTGGGCAGGGTTTGCAGATCGTGGAGAACGTCCGCAGCACTCTGGTAGCGATCTCTGAAGTAGGGCTGCACCATTTTGTCCAGGATGGCGGCGAGGCGGGGGCTGACCTGGGCCTGTCTTCGCCAGACGATCGCGCCTGTGTCTGGATCCTCCTGGAAGTGCTGCGGTGCGATGCCGGTCAAGGCTTGGATGGCCAGTACGCCCAGGGCATAAAGATCGCTGTTGCACCGGGGTTTGCCCTGGGATTGTTCGCTGGGCATATATCCGGGTGTGCCGATGGCGACGGTTTTGATCGTTCGTCCGCTGGGATGGGCGGCGGGGTTGGCGATCTGCTTCACCGCACCGAAGTCAATCAAAACCAGGCGCTGGTCTGTAGCACGTCGGATCAGGTTGTCGGGTTTGATATCCCGGTGGATGACCTGGTTGTCATGGACGAACTGCAAGATGTTGAGCACGTCTTGCAGCAGGGCAATTGTTTGAGCCTCGTTCCAACGGCGTTGGGGCTGCAGTTCCTGGCTCAGGGGGTGGCCGTCAATCCAGTCCTGCACCAGATAGAATTGCTGGTTTTCCTCAAAGTGGGCGAACAGTTGGGGAATCTGGTGGTGGCTGCCGAGGCAATGCAGCATCTGAGCTTCAGTCTCGAACAAACGTTTCGCGGTCTGGAGCCAGTCTGGGTTTTCCGGTTGCAGTTGCTTGACAACGCAGGGTGGATGTCCAGGCAGATCGAGATCTGCAGCCAGGTAAGTCTGGCCAAAGCTGCCGCTGCCTAATTTGCGAACAATCTGATAGCGCCCTTTCAGTAGTGTTCCGTTCATCAATCCCAGTGCAAATTCATACTGGATGGTGGGAAATCTTTCTCCCAGAATATCCTGAAATTTCTGATTTTTGTTGTTCGCTCAGAAGCGCAGATAAATTTCAAACTGCAGACGCAGGCTGAAGCAAGACTTCATGCAAGCCGCCTTTGCTTAATTCGCAACGGTGGCTTGCAATTGCTGAAAAGTTTCCAGGGAAACCGCTGTAATGGCTTGCTCCAGCAAAGATTCCAACACCGCTTCATCCTTCAGATGATTGATGCGTTCCACCATCAAATTGGGCACGCTCCCAAACCGCAGCTTCAGGGCTTCAATCGCAGTCTTTCGAGCATTTGTAAGGATGCCCAACTGGATGCCTTCCTCCATGGCTATCCGTTCGATGCTTTTGGTGTATGGCACTTCCTCGGGCTTGGATGTCTGTATCGCAACAGTGTTGAGCAATTGCTGAAATACTTCCAGGTCAACCGCTGTAGCAGCTTGCAGCAGCAAAGTTTGCAATAGGGTCTCATCCTCAACGCTATTGATGTGCGCTGCGATCGAGTCGGATAGGGTTCCGAACCGCAGTTCCAGGAGGTTTAATGGTATTCTCTCGATTGGCTTTGAGGATGCCTGCCTCCATGCCGATCTCTTCCATGCTCTTGATGCTGCTGATGTATGACATTGTCTTGTCCTCCGCAATGATGTCTAACCGACAACGGTATTGAGCAACTGCTGGAATTCTTCCAGATCAACTGTTGTAGCAGCCCGCAGCAGTAGAGTTTGCGATATAGCTGCATCCTTAATACCATTGATGCGTTCTGCAATCGACTCAGATACGGTTCCAAATCGCAGTTCCAGGAGTTTAATGGCATTCTCCCGATTTGCTTGAAGAACACCTTGTTGAGTTCCTTCCTCCATAGCCATCTGTTCGATGCTGCTGATATATTGCATTTTCTTCTCCTTCTCGTATTCTCTTGCTGCAATTTTGAACGCTTGAGCCAGGTGGGTTGGCAAGGCCATCAACCAGTCGATAAAGCGAAAGAGTTTGATTACATCTTCTCGCGTCCAGCCTCGTTCGTACAAACCTTTAACCAGGCTCAGTTTCCAGTGTAAACGCCCGGTGGGATTCTGGTGGGTGGCTTTGGTTTTCAAGTGGGCCATGACCACGACGGCGAAGGGATTCTGGCTTTGTTCCATGTGGGCCCAGTCGGCTTCGTAGTCCAGCAGTTTGACGGTGGGGAATTCTAGACTGAGGGTGCATCCCCCCAGACTGGCCTTGTAGCTGGACGGTCGCCAGTCTTCATCCTCGTCTGCCAGGATCGCCAGACTGATGACCCGCTAGTAAGACAATTAGAGGAGACACTTTTCCTTCAGGACGCCCGTCTGCAGATCTAGATTGACGCCATCACCCTCCAGACAATCAATTTCCAGCTCGCCACCAGCTACCACCATCCCCGTTGCCAGATCGGGCAAGCCGCGTCTCATCCGGATCGAGCCGCTAGCATTGAACAGGAGAACTTCTGTCTCAGTCAAAACAGCAGTGACACCCGACAGCGCCAGAATTTGCACAAGATAAGCGCTAAACGACAGCGAAACCAGAACGCGACCTGACTTCAAATCAATCGCAGCGAGCTGTTGATCGATCCCAATCCATACCACCTGCCGATCCAGTGCCAGACGGACAATCGGCTCGATTAGCGGCGATCGCCAGCTCAAGCCAAACCGCCCCAACGGCTCGCCCAGATCGAGCTGAGCAAAACGGTGAGCACAATCGTGTTCGATTGCCCGCCGGGGAGCATCGATCTGATAAAACGCTAATTCATCAATGGCTTCAACTTTCATTGCATTTTCTAGCTTCATCTTCTGGGAATTCTACGGGTAGATTTTGGGGATAATAGAAGTCACTTGAGGAGTTGCAGACAGATTCCCGCCGGGATAAAAATAGCTGACAACAATGGCTCCCTTTTCCTGTGGCCCAACAATTTCAACTTGTCTGCAAATACTAATGCCATAGGAGTTGATTTGTCTCTCATTCTCCAGTTCGGGGGCATTTAATCCCTGGGCAAAGATGTCCATCAATCGTGCTTGTCCCCCGGCAGCTTCAACAATTCCCAGTCTCTCCAACTCTTTCAAATTCTGCAAAGATCTGCGAATATTATCAGGGCTGGAAGCGACGCGACCAAAGAAATAATCAAACTTGCTTTCTCTGATGGTAAATCCTTCACCCTGAATCGTCCTACTCATACAATCGATCTAAACCTTTCTCAAAGTCTTGATTTGGCAGCGTCATAGCGATCGTAGATTGCCATCTCTGGGCGACTCCAATCCTCAGCGAAAGTGGTTAAACTAGCTTGCAAGGTTAATGCTTCTACTCGATCGATGCCATAGTCTTGCAGATCGATGTCAGCTGTTGGCAGGGATGTGACAATAACCTGCGTTTTTTCAACCAGACGATCGGGGAGTTCTGTCAGTTCGATTTGACCGTTACGATAAACGCCCTGGACGCTAGCAAGCATATCAGTTTCCTCTCGATTTCAGCCAGCTCAATGCAATCGTTTCTTGTTTCATTGTATGTGTAGATGGGAAACAGCTATCACTTGAGAGGTGACTCGCACACCAACATGATTGGATGGCTTTTGATGCCAGCGATGAAGCCCAACTTTTAGGAGCCACTGCCCAAGAGCGCTGCATTTTCACCTTCAACATCCGCGATTTTATGGTTCTGGCGCAAACCTATCCCCACCACAGCGGTATTGTTCTGGCTGCCCAAACAAGCTGGACGCTTTCTAGGTTAATTGCTGCACTCGATCGTCTGCTCTCAAAAACTCAGGCGCAAGACTGGCCTGGACAAGTTCGCTGGCTTAATCAATGGAGTAATTGAACTTAAGTTGGATATTACTTACATCCACTCTTATTTTTGAAGGCTATTAGGTAGTGGTAAACAAGTAAGGATTACCAGGCTATTATACCTAGTCAGCGATGCGTAATGCCTATCTATACGTGACAAACATAACCTTCTATGTCATGATTCAGATTTGATAGGCTACACTGAGAATTCTTGTAAACTCAATCGTGCGCTCGACAGCTAAACTACGACAGATAGAATAATGTTTCATCGTCGCCCTAGCAGCCTTAACGAAGTCTTTGGAATAACTTCATCTATTCCTCAATATACTTACGTGGATCGTTCGAATCTAGATCAGCAATTTAAATACTTTGTAAATAATGAGAAGCATATAGTAATTCATGGCTCTTCAAAACAAGGGAAGACAGTTCTTAGGAGAAAAAATCTGCCTGAAAATTCATATGTAGTTGCTCAATGTCGAGCTAATTCGAGTCTCGAACAATTATATACTGAAATTTTGCGGAAATTAGGTGTCGCTGTACCTGTATCCTTTTCGAAAGGGAAAACTCTCGATGTTGAGGGCCAAGGTGGTTTGCCCAATGTAGCTGAAATAGCAGGCAGCTGGGAAAGTAATCTATCCACTAATTATAAATCTGTTGGCACTGGTTCCGATAGCTTAGGCTATATTTCCGAAGAAATTAAGAAAAAAAACAAGAGAGTAATTATTGAGGACTTTCACTATCTATCGGAGGAAGAAAAGAGAAGTTTTGCATTCGACTTGAAAGCGCTATGGGACAATTCTGTTTTCTTAATAATTGTTGGTGTTTGGGCAGAAGATAATCTTTTACTTTACTACAACGGTGATTTAAGTGGCCGGGTCAACGAAATTGATATTCGATGGACAGATGATGAATTAGAGCAAGTGCTTCTCAAAGGAGAAAAAACTTTAAATATAAACTTTAGCGATCAAGTTAGAAGAGCTGTTATACGTGATTCAAGTCAAAATATTGGCTTGCTTCAGCGTATCACCGAAAAATTGTGTTTCGCATCTGGAATTGTAGGTTATCAAACAAGACGTAAGGTAATCAATAATATAAATGCTCTTGCTAACTGTAGGAAGAAAATTTGTGAGGAACAATCTTCTCGTTATAGGCAGTTCATTGAAGGTATAAGTTATGGATTTAGAAGTAATGGTAGTACTTCAGTTTATCAACAGATAATTCGTGCGTGTATTGATGATTGCTCTGACTCAGAGCTTTGTGGGGGCATACATCGCGATTTCCTTTATGAAAAGATCAAGAAGTTCGATCCCAATCTTCCTGGGAGAAATCTGACTAATGCTTTACGTAGATTAAATAAGCTACAGTTAGATAAACACATTTCCCCTTTAGTGTTTTCATACAATCCCAATCTCAAAAAGGTTCAGCTAGTGGATCGAGAACTCTTGTTTTATAGAAGATACGGTAATCCAAGTTGGCCTTGGAAAGAATAGGGCAACCATAATAGTTAGAGACTCTGATCAATGGGCATTGCTCATGATAGAAGGGGACATTTTGGCTCCAATGTGTTGAAGGGGGGGAAGTTCTGGCGGATAATGGCTAGCATATCTTCAGAGCCAGGATTCGGGACGGAACTGTGACAGAGGCAAAAAGCTACAAGGATACCATCAATCTGCCCAAAACCGCGTTTGAGATGCGCGCTCATGCGGTGAAGCGGGAGCCGGAGCTGCAGAAGTTTTGGGCGGAACGGAAGATTTATGAGCGGCTGTCTGAGAACAATCCGGGGGAGCCGTTTGTGTTGCATGATGGGCCGCCCTATGCGAATGGTGACCTGCATATGGGCCATGCGCTGAATAAAGTGCTGAAGGATATTATTAATCGCTTCCGGTTGTTGCAGGGGCGCAAGGTTCGCTATGTGCCCGGTTGGGATTGTCATGGATTGCCGATCGAGCTGAAGGTGCTGCAGATGCTGACTCCGGAGGAACGGCAGGCGCTGACGCCGTTGAAGTTGCGTCGCAAGGCGCGGGATTTTGCCTTGAAGACGGTGAAGCAGCAGTTTAAGGGGTTTGTGCGGTTTGGGGTTTGGGGGGATTGGCAGCATTCTTATCTGACACTGATGCCGCAGTATGAGGCGGCGCAGATTGGGGTGTTTGGCCAGATGGTGCTGAAGGGGTATATCTATCGCGGTCTGAAGCCGGTGCATTGGAGTCCCAGTTCGAAAACGGCGCTGGCGGAGGCGGAGTTGGAGTATCCGGAGGGGCATACGTCGCGATCGCTGTATGCTGTTTTTCCGATGATGAGCGTTTCGGCGACGGCGCAGTCGGTGCTGGAGCCGTTTTTGCCGGAGCTGGGGGTGGCGATCTGGACGACGACGCCGTGGACAATTCCGGGAAATCTGGCGGTGAGCGTGAATCCGGAGCTAACCTATGCAGTTGTGGAGCTGGGAGAACCGTCGGCAGAATCGTCAGCGGCGGCATCGCCGTTGTCGCTGAAGTATGGGATTGTGGCGGCGGAGTTGGTGGAGCGGTTGTCTGAAACGCTGGCGCGACCGTTGACGGTACGGGGGACGTTGCGGGGAGCGGCGTTGGAGGGCTGTACCTATCGTCATCCCTTGTTCGAGCGGGAGAGTCCGGTGGTTATCGGTGGCGATTATGTGACGACGGAGTCGGGTACGGGGTTGGTGCATACGGCTCCGGGGCACGGGGTGGAGGACTATGGCGTTGGCCAACGGTATGGCTTGCCGATTCTGTCTCCGGTGGATGGGGATGGGGTGTTTACGGCGGAAGCGGGCCCGTTTGCTGGCTTGAATGTGTTGGGGGATGGCAATCAGGCAGTGATTGAGTCGCTGGCGGGGGCGGGTTCGCTGTTGAAGGAGGAGCCGTACGTCCATAAGTATCCCTATGATTGGCGGACGAAGCAGCCGACGATCTTTCGGGCGACGGAGCAGTGGTTTGCGTCGGTGGAGGGGTTTCGGGAGGCGGCGCTGGATGCGATCGCATCGGTGCAATGGATCCCCTCTCAGGGCGAAAACCGCATCACGCCCATGGTGGCCGATCGATCGGACTGGTGCATCTCGCGCCAGCGCAGTTGGGGCGTGCCGATCCCCGTTTTTTACGACGAGGAGACGGGAGAACCGCTGCTCAACGAGGAGACTATTGCCCACGTTCAAGCGATTGTCGCTCAAAAAGGATCGGATGCCTGGTGGGCGATGCCGGTGGAAGCGCTGTTGCCCGAATCCTATCGCAACAATGGTCGTCGCTATCGCAAAGGGACCGACACCATGGATGTCTGGTTCGATTCTGGCTCATCCTGGGCGGCGGTGGCTCAACAGCGGTCTGAACTGAGTTATCCGGTTGATATGTATCTGGAAGGCTCGGATCAACATCGGGGCTGGTTTCAGTCTAGTTTGTTGACTAGCGTGGCGACGAACGGCTGTGCCCCTTATAAAACAGTTTTGACCCATGGGTTTGTGCTGGACGAGCAGGGGCGCAAGATGAGCAAGTCTTTGGGCAATGTGATGGATCCGCTGATCGCGATCAATGGCGGCAAAAATCAGAAGCAGGATCCGCCCTATGGAGCCGATATTATGCGCTTGTGGGTGGCCTCGGTAGACTATTCTTCCGATGTGCTGATTGGTAAGACGATCCTGAAGCAAATGTCGGATGTCTATCGCAAAATCCGCAATACAGCCCGGTTTTTGTTAGGTAATTTGCAGGGTTTCGATCCAACTACCCAGGCAGTCCATTACGAACAAATGCCGGAATTGGATCGTTATATGCTGCATCGGATCTCAGAGGTCTTTGCAGAGGTGACGGCGGCGTTCGAGAGCTATCAGTTTTACCGCTTCTTCCAGACGGTGCAGAATTTCTGCGCGGTGGATCTGTCGAACTTTTATCTGGATATTGCTAAAGATCGGCTCTATATTAGCGCGGTGGAGAGCGAGCGGCGACGCAGTTGCCAGACGGTGCTGGCGGTGGCAGTGGAAAGTCTGGCTCGTGCGATCGCGCCCGTACTCTGTCACATGGCCGAAGACATCTGGCAGCATCTCCCTTATCCCACTCCCCATGAATCTGTTTTTGAAGCCGGTTGGGTGCAGCCCAACGAGCGGTGGCGAGATCCAGAGTTAGCTGCGAAGTGGAAGCAACTGCGCGATATCCGCACTGAAGTTAATAAAGTGCTGGAGCAAGCCCGCAGCGAAAAAGCCATTGGCTCTTCCCTGGATGCCAAACTGTTGCTCTATGTTGCCGATCCAGCCTTGCGTCAGCAACTTGAGGATTTAAATCCCAGTGCTGAAACTGCTGCAGGTTCTGAGTCAATCGACACATCCCGTGGAGTTGAAGTGCCTGAGTCAACCGAATCAATTCCTGCTGCTGAAGCCCCTGAAACGGTTGGGGAGGACGAGGGTGCTGCACTTGAAGTAATCGATGAAAGTCCGGATGTCGCCGATGCAGTTGCCTCTGACGATGAAACAACAACTCCTGAAATAAACGGTCAGATCGCCGATTCTACTTCTACAATAGACGGCCAGATAACAGACGCAGCGATCTCTAATATCGCAGCAGTAGTTACCGAGGAAGCCCCGGCAGCGGTTGAACCAACCGAGGAACAGCCTGAACCTGAAAGCGCAATGGTTGAACCAACCGAGGAACAGCCTGAACCTGAAAGCGCAATGGTTGAACCAATCGAGGAACAGCCTGAACCTGAAAGCGCAATGGTTGAACCAATCGAGGAACAGCCTGAACCTGCAGACGCAATGGTTGAAGCGGTCGGCGAGCGGCCTGAACCTGAAAACGCAATGGTTGAACCAATCGAGGAACAGCCTGAACCTGAAAGCGTAATGGTGGAATCGGTCGACGAGCAGCCTGAACCTGAAAACGCAATGGTTGAACCAATCGAGGAACAGCCTGAACCTGAAAGCGTAATGGTGGAATCGGTCGACGAGCAGCCTGAACCTGAAAACGCAATGGTGGAGACAGTCGACGAGCAGCCTGAACCTGAAAACGCAATGGTGGAATCGGTCGACGAGCAGCCTGAACCTGAAAACGCAATGGTGGAATCGGTCGACGAGCAGCCTGAACCTGAAAACGTTATACCTGAAGAACCGATTTTGCCTGTTGCTAAAACTGCTGGAGTGCCTGAAGTCGCGGATGATGAGGTAACTACCAAGGAGGGTGCTGAATCTGCTCTTAGCCTTGAACCAGAGCGCTCTGAGCCAGAACTAGCTGCAACAACAACTGAAGCCGTTGCCTCAAGTCCGCTGCAACAAGTACTAACCCGGCTGCTTTCGCCAGAACAGTTATCTTCCTCAGATCCCGATCGGCCTCTCTGGCAGCAACGATCGCAACAACTTCAGGAAGTTCCTGCTGCCTTACGTCGATTGTTCAGAACGAACCGAAAGCTGTTGGTCACTGTTGGAGTCATTCTAGGTCTGGTGCTGGTTGGGAAGTTAACTGTTGCAATGCTGGGTGCGATTCGTGAAGTGCCGTTTTTTGCACCGACGTTTCAGATTATTGGACTAGGCTATTCGATCTGGTTTGTCTCTCGTTATCTGATCCGCAAGCCAGAACGTCAATCTTTCTTGAAAAAGATTGAAGCGCTGCGGCAACAAATTGTGGGGAAAGGGGTTGCCAGCATTGCTAAGCGCGATCGCACTGACGATAGCAACGGAGAACCAGACGCAATTCCAGTTGATGTCTCCTCATCGGTGGTTGAAGAGGAAGCAGAGGAAGAAGAAGAAGAGGAGGAAGTAGGGGAAGAAGAGGAGGAAGCAGCAGCGGCACGCTCGACTCCAACGCCGACAACTTTGGGCAATGGAGTCGATGAACTGCGCTACCTATTTTTGACTTCACAGGTTGAACTGATCGGATCGCTGCAACCACTGGCAGGATTGCCTTACAGTTCCCAGTCTGAAAGCCTGGGTATTGGCGTTGTGCCAGCAGAGGGCAAAAAGTGCGATCGCTGCTGGAACTACTCCATCCACATTGGCGAATCCGAGGAACATCCAACGATTTGCGAACGGTGCATTGCTGCCCTGACAGGAGAATTTTGAGCAGACGATTGAAACCCATTCCTTTCTCATCGATCGTCAGCCAGTTACAGCACTGGCTCAAGCCTTACAGCAATCTCCAGGTTGGAGTGTTGCTGGTACTTCTGTTGCTGATCGCCCTTGGCCTTTCCCTGGCTAAGGGGGCTGAACCGCTTACCCTGCAAGAAATCTGGCAAGCACTGTTGCGTCAGGGTGATGCGGTCAATCAAACTATTGTTTGGCAGTTACGGCTTCCTCGTGTCGGTGCTGCCGTCATTGTCGGCGCTGCCCTGGGCGTATCAGGAGCGTTGTTGCAGGGTATGCTGCGCAATGGACTGGCAACCCCTTTCCTGCTGGGCATTTCTGCGGGAGCTGGCCTGGTGGCAGTAGCAATGCTGACCCTAGGTATCTTTCAGCCCTGGGTGCCTTTTGCCGCCTGGGTGGGAGCGATTACAACCACAGTCTTTGTCTATTTCCTGGCCCGGACGGCATCAGGCATTGCAGTGGAGCGACTGATTTTGGGTGGCGTAGCAGTGAATTCCTTACTGGGCGCAATTCAGACGACACTGTTGCTGCTGGCCGATGATGGTCGCATCCAGGCAGCGCTCAACTGGTTGGTGGGCAGTTTAAATGGTCGGGGCTGGTCAGAGATTATTATGGCGGGGCCTTACATCGGGCTTTCGCTCTTGTTTGGCTGTCTGTTAGGACGATCGGTGAATGTCCTGAATCTGGGCGACGATCTGGCGGTGGGATTGGGAGCTTCTCTGGCGCGATCGCGTCTCGCGATCGGTGGCTGTGCCACCCTACTCGCTGCGGGTGCTGTCAGTATTGGCGGCTTGATTGGTTTTGTGGGGCTGCTCGTTCCCCACGGTATTCGCCTGCTCGTTGGCACTGACTATCGCTGGGTACTCCCTCTCTCTGCCATTGGTGGAGCGCTAGTCTTGACTCTGGCCGACTTGCTCACCCGGCTGGGGGCCGTCGAATTGCCCGTTGGCGCTGTGACTGCATTGCTCGGCTCGCCCCTCTTTATCTGGTTGCTCTACCGCCGCTCGTCACCATTGGGAGGGTCGTAACTGTGCCGCTGGACGTTCAAAATCTGGCAGGGGGATACAGCAACCAGCCTGTTGTTCAAACCATCAACCTGACGCTCCAGCCAGGGGAATGGCTCAGCTTAATCGGGGCCAATGGTTCTGGCAAATCCACTCTGCTGAAATTGATCAGTCGGATTCTGAAACCGCTGGAAGGCGCTGTCCTGCTAGACGGAAAAGCCGTTCACAGTCAACCACCCCAAATTGTGGCGCAAACCCTGGCCCTGTTACCCCAACAGCCCACTATTCCCGCAGGATTAACCGTAAAGCAGCTGGTGAGTCTCGGTCGCACCCCCCACCAATCCTGGTGGCAGTGGGGATTAACGGCAGAAGACGAACAGCAAGTTCAGTCTGCGATCGCAGAAACCCATCTCGATTCCTTTCGCGATCGTCCCATAGAACAGCTTTCTGGTGGCGAGCGCCAGCGGGCTTTCCTGGCCCTGGCCCTGGCTCAAAATCCCAAAGTCTTGCTACTGGACGAGCCGACGACCTTTCTGGACATTTGTCACCAACTGCAGTTACTAGAATTACTCAAGCGGTTGAACCGCCAGCAATCACTAACCGTCGTTACCGTTCTGCATGACATTAACCTGGCCGCTCGCTATAGCGATCGCATCGCCATGTTACACCAGGGGAAAATTTGGGCCATCGGCGCTCCAGTTGAAGTCCTGACCTCAGACAATCTTGCCCAAGTTTTCAGCGTAGACGGCATCGCGATTGATACGCCAGTTGGCTTGCAGATCTATCCATTGTCCCCCAGAGAGCCAAATTGATAGAACAGAAGGCGGAGGGCAGAGGGCAGAGGCAGAGGGCAGGAGGCAGAGGGCAGGAGGCAGAGGGCAGGAGGCAGAGGGCAGAGGAGAAAGGGTGTGCAAAGTTCAGAGTTGGCACTTTAGTGCTGCAGATTACTCTCTGCCAGGACAATCCCCCTCGATCGCCAACCCTATCGTTTAAGATATGCCGCCAGCTTCGCATTGACCGCTTGCAGCTCGAAGGCTTCGGGATCGAACGCCTCATCCAGTCATTCCAACCTCTCTTCATGCTCCGGATGGGACGGATCCTTCAGAATTTCCAGGGGTTTTAACTGGATCTCAGTTCTAGCAGTATGCAACCGCTATATTCTAATCCTTGCAGCATCAGTGTTGTCAGTCTGAAGATTTCTTCTGGATGGGTGGGGGTGAGGGTGACTGGATCCAGGGGCCGCAATTGACGCGATCGCGCCACTAACGACAGGAAAGATTGCGGCCCTGCCATCAGCGGCAAGAGCAACGCAACGACTGCACTATCGAGCGTCATCGTTTCGTCAGCCAGCGGCCAGTACTGTTTCATGCTCAGCGGTTTACACTTAGCAGCACTCTCAGCCATGGCGGCTTCAAACTCTGGGGTTTGCAGATAGGGATGCAGATGCACCTGGGTTTGTTGCCATTCAGCCAGTGACCATTCATCAGTCGGTAAACCGGGTTGCGATCGACCTGGGTGTCCGCACCAAACATCCAATAAACGATGTTTAGGTTGCAACAGTTCGAATAGTTCTAGTTGCTCTTCTTGCGAAAGTTCTGGCAGGCTGAAAGCGAGAAATGCAGGCAGATCATCAGGATCTTTGAACAATGTTTCCAAACGCCACTGTTGCCAAATTAGCATACTAATAAACTCTAGATTAGCTGCTTTCAAGATCGAGAACATTTCTGGAATTGTGAAGCCTTTATCGCCCACGATTAAGTAATTCATGAGCAATTCTTCCTTAGATACTTCAAAACTTGGCATCCAGGTGGATTGCTTGAGGGCAACATTATCTTTTAACGCTTGTATGACTTCCCTGACCAAGCCGATCTCTAACTCTTGAGGGGCCCGATCCATTAAGCCCATCATTTTAAAAACCTGTTGCGCTCGGTAATAATGAGATCGCTGAATTGAGCTGTGGAGATTAAATCGGATAATGCCATCTGGCTTCAGGACAGATTTCATCGCCTGCAAGCCTGCAATCGGATCGTCCAGAAAGTAAAGCACTTCATCGCAATTGATGTAATCAAACTGCAAGTTCAGGCTCGCTAAGTCTTCGACAGCAAGAACGTGAAATTCTGCAGTATCGAAGTGGTGATATTGCAACCGTTGTCGTGCAACGGGGATAGATTTTGCAGAAAAATCGACACCCACAACTTTGGCCCCAGGATTGGCTGTTGCAAGGACAAGGGATTTATATCCACTCCCACAGCCGGCATCCAGAATCACTTTTCCTTGCGTTTCAACAACTGTTCGATCCCTGACATAATAAGGGATCGTTAAATAATGGTTAAAAAGAGATAGACGACTGTCTTGAGGAGAATGTTCCAAGGGCACTATGGGAAACGGATCGATGTCATACTGCTGGCGAAGTGTATCCGATAAGCTCTGTTGTTTTTCTTCCATCTTTCAATTGCGTCTGAACTCAACTCTGAAATCTGGTTACTATACTCGTAGTTGGCACTTTAGTGCTGCAAAGTCTATCGGGTAAATATTACAGCCTTGTTCTCTACCTCAGCGCTGTCGCACCAAGGTAGAGATCGCTCCACTTTCTTCTGCCCTCTGCCCTAACAACCACTCCCCTCAACACACTGCCTTATGTGTCCTGGCGCAACTTATCCAGGACACTGCGGTCTTCCTATGCGTCCTGGCGCAACTTATCCAGGACACTGCGGTCCTCCAGGGTGGAAGTGTCACCTGCCACGTCTTGTCCAGCAGCGAGATTGCGCAACAGTCGCCGCATGATTTTGCCGGAGCGGGTCTTGGGTAGGGCATCGGTGAAGCGGATGTCGCCGGGGCGCGCGATCGCGCCAATTTCCTGGACCACATGCTGCTTCAACTCACCAATCAGGCTGTCGCTGGCACTGTGACTGCCCTCCAGGGTGACAAAGGCAAAGACATCTTCTCCTTTAATCTCATCTGGACGACCCACCACCGCAGCTTCCGCCACCGCTGGATGCGACACCAGCGCTGACTCCACTTCCATAGTCCCGAGACGGTGTCCCGACACATTGATGACGTCATCCACACGACCCATGATCCAGAAGTAGCCCTCCCGATCGCGATGGGCTCCATCACCAGCAAAGTAGAAATACTGTTCGCCCTGAGGAGAAATGTGTTCCCAATAGGTACGACGGAAGCGATCGTCGTCACCGTAAACGGTACGCAGCATGCTGGGCCAGGGATGCTTCACCACCAGATAGCCCCCCTGATCGTCCGTCACAGGATTCCCTTCCAGGTCTACGATATCGGCCAAAATGCCAGGAAAAGGATAGGTGGCCGATCCGGGTTTGGTGGCCGTTGCCCCCGGCAGTGGTGTTATCATGATGCCGCCTGTTTCCGTTTGCCACCAGGTATCAACAATGGGGCAGCGCTCACCACCAATGACGCGGTGATACCACATCCAGGCTTCCGGGTTGATCGGTTCGCCCACAGTGCCGAGCAAGCGTAGAGAAGAAAGATCCCGCGCTTTAGGCAGATGGTCACCCATTTTGATGAAGGCGCGAATCGCAGTCGGTGCGGTGTAGAAGATCGTAACGCCATATTTTTCTACCACATCCCAGAGACAACCCAGATTAGAGGGGCGGGGTGCGCCTTCATACATTAACGTCGTCGCGCCATTGGACAGGGGGCCATAAACAATGTAGCTGTGTCCTGTAATCCAGCCCACATCAGCGGTACACCAGTAAACATCTGTTTCCTGAAGATCGAATATCCATTGGGTGGTGAGGTGCGTGTAAAGGTTGTAGCCACCTGTGGTGTGAACGACACCCTTGGGTTTACCAGTGGTGCCGGAGGTGTAGAGAATGAACAGCATATCTTCACTGTCCATCGGTTCAGCTGGACAGTGGGCAGAAACTTCTGTCTGCAGTTCGTGCCACCAGCGATCGCGCCCTGGCTGCATTTCAATCGCCTGCTCGGTGCGGCGTACCACCAGCACATGCTCGACGCTGGGCGCACCGCCATTGGCCAGGGCTTTGTCAACCTGTTCCTTGAGCGGTACGATCTTGTCTTTGCGCCAGCCGCCATCGGCAGTGACGACGACTTTTGCTTCAGCATCCACCAGCCGATCTTTCAAAGCTTCAGCGCTGAAGCCGCCAAAAACGACCGTATGGGGTGCGCCGATGCGGGCACAAGCGAGCATTGCGATCGCAGCTTCTGGAATCATCGGCATATACAGACCAACGCGATCGCCCTTATGCACGCCCAACTGCTTCAGCGCATTGGCAAACTGGCACACTTCCCGATGCAACTGGGCATAGGTCAGCGTCCGCGAATCCCCCGGCTCTCCCTCCCAGATCAGCGCCGCCTTATTCTTACGAGCAGTAGTCAAATGTCGATCCAGACAGTTGTAGGACAAATTCAGCTTGCCGCCCACAAACCATTTCGCAAACGGCGGCTGCCAGTCCAGCACCGTATCCCACTTCTGGAACCAATGTAACTCCTGAGCAGCTAGCTCTGCCCAAAACGCCTGGGGATCGGCTTTTGCTTTTTCATACAACTGCTTATACTCCTCCATGCTTTTAATATGAGCGCTCTGGGAAAACGCCGCTGGAGGTTGGAATAAACGGGTTTCGTGAAGAACAGATTCGATTGTGGATTCTGACATGACGCGATCGTGAGTTTGCACAGGTGAACAGCCGGAGCCAGCAATGCCAGCCCAACCTAACGGACTCATTGTATTCGCCTTACCTTTAATTCGTGCCAGCTTGAATGAAAAATAAACAATTGGCGCGATCGCGAACTTTCTTATAATGCCAGTGCTGCTATTTTGGAGGCTCTGATGGACTGGCTACCGCATTTCAATATCCTGAATTCCTTGAGTTGGCTAGCCCAAACACCGACCGAAGTCGAATTGCTCAAAAGCCAGATTCAATTCCTGGAAGGGGCAAATGCCTCCTTGCAAGAAGCAAATGCGTCTCTGGCCAAAACGTTCGAGCATTATGTCAACATGGTGAAGCTGAGTTTAGGGGTTGCAGGCGGCATTGTCGGTATCGTCGCTATTCTAGGAACCGTGGTCTCGATTAAGAGCCTGAAGGATTATTATGCAACATTGAAAAATATCAACAGTCAAGTCCGCAAACAAGTCAATGAAGAGATCGCGATCGCACTACAGATAGAAAGCCGACGACTGAACCGCTTTACAAAGCTTCTGGCTCGCGAAGGGATTCCCGAACGTATTGCCCTGGACTACATTGTACCCGCAGCAGCACCGCGCAGCCGTCCCAAGAGCCTCAACATTCTGCTCAAGGTGCTGGAAGGACGTGGCTTTAGCCCATTGCCAAAGTTCGATCCCACCCTCCAGTTTCCAACACCTGGACCACAATCCCTCCAGTTGAAAGCGGATGTAGTGGTGCTAGATCTGCAACATGGGGGAATCGATCGAGACCTGGAAACGGCCAATACTACCATCCATGCAGTAGCGGCAAGAATCCCGCATCAGCAGGCAGCGCTAGTGGTGTACGGCAGAGAGCGGTTTTATGAAGCAGTTGCAGAATTGAACGGTGCAGACGAGTACTGCGGTGCTTCTAACAGTCCTCTGTCGCTGGTAGCCCGAGTGCTGGAAGCAGCCTATGTAGTGGACGCATTGGCGTAGCCTTCTCGTAGGAGCATCGCAGAATGTGTGGATTTGGGACTGGATTCGCTTGCAGATTCCATCTTATGACTATGCTATACACAACTTGCAATAATACGGTCTAGCACGAAGAAATGAGGGTTAGCGCCCCCGAAGGGAGTGCTAACCTTCCAAGTCGTAGGCTATATGCGAACAACATCAAAATAATCAGAGCGTTTTGTTTGGCAAAACGCTCTGATTATTTTTGCATACTTCCAGTCTGTCTCAGTCCACGACTGGATTAGAACGGTATATCATCATAATTCGGTTCCTCTACAGCCGGAGCGGCTGGAACCGGAGCGGCCGGAGCTGGAGCAGCCGACGGAGTTGAATCATATGTGCCAGCAGATTCGTTAGGCATAACCTCTGTTCCCGCAGCACTCGGAGCAGCAACACCACTAAACTCTTCAGTCAAAGTGTGAATCCGTTGAGCTGTCAACTCTGCCCGTTTCTCTCTGAACCCCTCAGGTCGATCCAGGGTACTCATCCGCAAACGACCTTCAACGACCACACGATCGCCCTGGTGATAGCGCTGCTGAATCTGTTCAGCCATATTGCCCCAACCCACCACCTTCAAAGTAGAGAGCCGTTGGTCAGGCGGCAAAGCCGGAAACTGCACCAGCATTTCGGCAATTGCCTGATTGTCAGATGTATATCGGATTTGCGGCTCATTGATAATCTCAGCCATCAAAATACAACTATTCATAAACACGTTCCCCCTGAGAACACTCTTTTAACTGTCTACCCGTCAACCTTCTACCCTACTTGCTTTTTAGCCCGTCACCCTAAAGCACATTGCTCTCTGCACTGATACTCTCAACCCCTTGCTCGCGATCGATAAACTCTTGCACCCGCTGGCGATACTCCCGGATAGTGTCGTCTGCCCAGTCGCGGTCTTCACTATTGGCAAAAATGTGAACGAGCGGTTCTCCAGCATCCGGCAACAACAGTACCCAATTGTCGTCGTGATAGTTGAAAATCTTCACACCATCAACGAGTTCCAGATTTTCTGCTGGATGGGTTTCGACCAGGTAGCGCATTAACGAACCCTTCACCCTCCAGGGACAACGGACTGTATACGTTTTATGGCAAACCCGAGGCAGATCAGCACGAATTTGTCCCAGGGAACGTTCCTGCAAAGTCAGCATTTCGATCGTTTTAGCAATGCAGAACATGGCATCGAAACCGGGATGAAGCTGCGGAAAAATGAAACCCATTTCACCACTGCCCCCCAAAACAACATTAGGGTTTGTATGACAGGCTTCCATCAAAGCGGTTGGATTTGCTTTAGTGCGAACCACCCTGGCATCGTGACGACGAGCAATTTGTTCAACTGCACTAGACGCATGGACTGGAACAACAACAGTTCCTCTGGGATAAGCAGTGAGCAGCATATTCACCATGACTGCCGTCAGCAGTTCTCCGCGAATTGGCATGCCAGATTCGTCCACTAAAATCATTTGTTCCCCATTCGCAGAGACCTGGACACCAAAATTTGCTTTGAGTGCTTCTACCACCTGGCCAAGTTGACTGAGAAACCCCTCTCGTTCAGCGGCTGTAATTGCAGTTTGCTTCAAACTGGCATTGAGAACGACCGCATCGCAACCAAACTTGGCTAATAATTGCGGTAAAACTGCACCAGAGACACCATACGCATAGTCGATTACGACTTTGGAATTACTGTTGCGAATGGCTTCAACCTGCAAGTGTTGCTCGAAGCTGGTGCTGTAAATATCAACAACCTGGCTTGGATAAGCCACACTGCCAATTTCGTCAATTTGAGCGCGCCGCAGATCTTCTTTGAAATAGGCTCCTTCTATTTTTTTCTCTTTTGCTTTGGGAACGTCGATCCCTTTGGGGTCGAAAAATTCGATTAAGAGATGATCGGGGCGGTCTGGATGGACTCGAACGTGAATTCCACCTTCAACAAAGAGAGTGGGGACTACTGTGCGAGCGACGGGAATTGCAGTTGCCTCCAGGTTCTGGACATGAACTCCCACAGACATTAATCCTGCAATCAGGGACCGGGAAACCATGCGAGAGATACTGCGTTGATCGCGAGAAACGGTCACATGCGTATCTGGTTTAAGTGTAGAACCGTAAGCAGCACCCAGCTTGACTGCAAATTCCGGGGTAATGTCAATATTTGCTAAACCAGAGACTCCGCGTTGGCCAAACAGATTACGATGCGCGATGTGTCCCCAAATGAGGTTGATATTTAAAATTGCTCCAGATTCAATCTTTTTACTGGGCCAGACTCTAACTCTGGGACTGATTTGTGCTTCTTCACCAACCGTAGAAAGGGAACCCACGACGGCCCCTTCTAAAACATGCGCGCGACGATCGACCCGCGTGCCGCGCGCAATGACACAGGCTCTCAGATGAGCTTCGTCGCCAATGATGGCTCCATTCCACACAATGGGGCGTTTTAGATTCGCGTCAGCTCCAATGGTGACATTATCCCCAATTACAGTTCCGGCATCAATTCTCACCCGTGGCCCAATACGGCAATTGTTGCCAATGATTGCAGGGGCTGCAATTTTGGCAGTGGAGTCAATAAAGGTATTTTGGCCAATCCATAATCCTGGGGAGCGTTCTTCATAAGCAAAATCAAGCTTGACTTTCCGTGTCAATCCTTCATATTGGGCTTCGCGGTAAGCGTCCAGGTGACCAACATCGCACCAGTAGTCTTCAGCAATGTAGCCATACATGGGCTCGTCTTTTTCCAAAAGTAGCGGAAATAGATCTTTGGAAAAATCGCTTTCCTGATTTTCTGGTAGATATTTCAGGACTTCTGGTTCCAGAATATAAGTTCCTGTATTGACTGTATCGGAGAAGATCTCGCTGGTAGAGGGCTTTTCCAGGAAGCGGCGAATACGCTGGTTTTCGTCGGTAATGACAACTCCAAACTCAACTGGGTTAGGGACGTGGGCCAGAATTAGAGTTGCTTTTGACTGGCGCTGCTTATGAAACTCAATGGCTGCACTCAGATCGAAATCGGTGATGCTATCGCCGCTGATCACCATGAAGGTTTGGTCGAGAAGTTCAGAAACGTTTTTGACACAGCCTGCAGTGCCTAAGGGTTGCTCTTCTTCTACAGCATAGGTCATCTGTATGCCAAAATCGTTGCCGTCCTGGAAATAATCTCGAATGACATCGGGGAGGTAGTGGAGCGTAGCAATGACTTCAGTAATGTTGTGCCGTTTGAGTAAATTAACAATATGTTCTGCAATGGGTTGATTGAGAATAGGCACCATAGGTTTGGGGAGATCGCAGGTCAATGGCCTCAGCCGTGTACCTGACCCACCCGCCATTAGCACTGCTCGCATAAATCCTCCTTACCTGTTTGCACGATTCACTGCTTTGTATGCCAATTGTTTGTGTGCTGTTTTGCGTTTCCTTAGTTTCCTATGACAGGGGGATTGGGAATCTTGAGTCCTGTCCATGTTGAAACCTTATCGTTTTCTTTAAACTCCACAGCCTGTATGGAGGCAGAGTTTATCTGAAAAGTCATCTTTCAGCAAAGTTTGCTGGTTTCTAAAGGGGCACTGAAAGTTTTATTCTCCACTCAAAATATAATCTAACAATTGAGATAGTACATTCATATTTACAAGATTGTGGTTTTCTAATGCAAAAGAAGTTTGGATTTCCTGGGACCCAATCTAATAGTTGCAGACTATTTGGAACTCGTACCAACATCCTCGATAATGGCCAGCAATTCAAGGTTTAGAAGTCGTGGAATCTTTGTAGTCGGAAAACTTCATAATCCTTAACAGATTGGATACTTGCTGAAACAGCGCAAAATTGTTCCGAATTTGGGATGGCTGGCTAATGGCAATTTACAATTTGTCTGTTCCTGTATTATTCATCTAACCAAGTTAATGTTAGTTAAAAAATTAAGGTTTGCGGGCCAGGGTTAGGCAGTCTGCTAGCTGGGAAGTGATGATGAGGCTGGAACAAAATCTCCAGCCTACTTATATAGTCTGGGATTGGGCATGGGGAACTTGCTCATCCCGCACCATAAGATTTTTCGATTGCTAAAGTTACTCTTTGGTGTGCTCAACCAAAGTTTTATCCATGCTGGTTCGATCTAACTGGGAGCTGTTTTGTTGGCTTGGTCTGGGATCATGCCTGGAATTGCAGAGCTGAGGATGGGTGGGTAGATAGGGGTTTGGCAATGGTTGGGCGGGTGTTGGTTGAGTTTTGTCTATTCTCAGTGAAGAACATCAGGGCTTTCTTGCAATCGTTCAGAAGTTTTTTTCTGGTGGCAAGCTAAACGTCCTCCATCATTGCTGTGTCTAGGGTTTTTACTCGGGACAATCTACGCACTTTTCAAAATGGAGGAAGTCAACATAGCAATTCTCAGGCTAGTGAGGTATGGAAGTGTGCCCCTGCCGAAGGCAGGGGCACACTTCCATGTACTTCAGTCGCACGGGAACCGCTATATGTTTTCTTTAACAGTCTATGTTGCCTTGGTGCGATCGCAGTTTCAGAAGGGTTGTATGGTTTTCAAAGGAGTGAGTGGGTATGGCTCTGATATTGATTGCGATCGCGAGGTTAAAGACTATCAGTGTATAGGCAGCAAGATGGGCGAATCTGGTTGATTGGCGGAACAGGAGAAAGCCGGGAACTGGCGTGTGCGATCGCACAATCTCACCTTCCTTGCACAATTTCAGTCACCAGCGAAGCGGCCAAGAAAATGTATCCGTTAGCTCCAGAATTATCCCTCCGAGTTGCTAGATTTACTGAGGATACCCTGATCCAGTTTTTACAACAGGAAAATATCATTGCGGTTGTGGATGCGTCTCATCCTTTTGCTGTGGAGATTTCGCGACTTGCGATTGCAATAACCACCCAGCAACATATTCCCTATCTGCGCTACGAACGTCCTGACATCAATCCACATACAGGTTGCAATTTAACAGGCTGTGATGCAACTGCAATAGAACGATCCACTGTGGCTGGTACTGTCCATCCAATTCAGCTAGAGAGTTTTGACGATTTGCTTGCAGGAGAGTGGTTGCGATCGCAACGTGTCCTGCTAGCCATTGGCTACCAGCCCTTACCGCGATTTCGTTGCTGGCAAACACAAGCCACCTTATTTGCCCGAATTTTACCTTCTCCCATCGCTCTGGAAACAGCCTTAAATGCAGGCTTCGCTCCCGATCGCCTCATTGCCCTACGGCCACCCATCTCATGCGACCTGGAACGCGCCTTATGGCAACAATGGCGACTTTCGCTCGTGGTTACCAAAGCCTCTGGAACTGGAGGAGGCGAGCATATAAAACGGCAACTTGCAGCCGAACTGGGCATTCCCCTCGTCATCATCGCGCGCCCCAAGATCGAGTATCCAAAAAAAACAAGCGAAATAGCCAACGCGATCGCGTTTTGTCGACAGCACCTTTTCTCAGGTTTCAATGCGTGAAACAGAATCGTCAACCCCAATCGTCAATCCCAACACAAGGTGCCTATCCTTGATGAAAAGCAAGTAAAAATACGGTTGTAAAACAACACGTTTGGTGGATCGAAATTGATGATTCCGAGCACTACGAGTTATACTAGATCTGAAAACAAGACAAAGCAAAGCAATGGCAACTGTTAAAGCAATCGGAGCTTTGCCAACTCTTAGTGTGGTAACTCACTCTTGTCTGTTGTAACACCAGAGGATTTCCTTTTGGGAAACCCTCTGGTGCCAAAACTGAGGACATTGAAACCCTGGCGGTTTTGGCATCAGGGGAAAGTCACAAAGGTACCATCATACCTCAAGACTCTTAGAACACGCTTCCTGAGCTATTTATCTAGGGTGATGAGAGACTCTCAATTCTCGCAAACGAGGTATTTCCGGATTCTGCCCCTTTGCTAACGAATGCTGCTCAAAGCACTACCGTTGGCAGAGAAAAAGTACTCTGTGACTATAGCGACAATAACTCAAAACACCAATAGCCCTGGAGTTTTCTCTAGAGAAAGCTCCAGATTCTGTAAAAGATTGAGTTTAAAGGACAATGGTCAGCAGTTAGAAATTTTTCTTCATTTGCTTACTTCAGGATGCTCCATCCGCTATTCCTGTCCTGCTCGCGCAAGAATGTCCAGTCAGAATTTGTAGAAATTACTACAAAAAAAACATCTTTTTTGAGAAACACTTGGAAATGCTAATCCAACACAAAAATAAATTGTGTGAATTCTGAAAAGTCAAGCACAAATTCTAAGTGTTGTTGGACATTGCTAATGCCTCCTGAAGGGTTGTTACCGCTTAGCCCCCCAATTGCAATCTCATTGTTTGGATTGCTTATATTATGTCAGAAGAAGCTGTTGATTTTTTCCGAGTTTTAGTTGAGGCAGGAGCAATCCCAGGAGAAGATTTTTCTTGCAGTGCTGAAGAACGCACCTGTCGGGTCAGCGAGCGGGCCTATAGATTGCTCAAACAAAACTATCCAGAACGTGACTGGGACAGTGTTAGCCAGACGGTTAGCCGCAACCCGAGAGAGGCAGTGGAGGCAATACAAGCCCACTTAGGGATTGACTTTGTGGACCGAATTCTGGATCGAATGACCTATCGGTTGGGAGAACTCCCAGCTAGCAAGACAACCTGGTATCTGAAACAGATTTTGTATGGTGTGGAGCAAAAGACGAGCGTTCCTCTTTACGATTTATTCATGAAAGGACTCAGTTTTAACCTGTATCTCTACGCCCAACGCCTGCTGGAAGAAAACGCAACCGCCACGCCCTGTGGTGAATGGATTGGAGATCTGGTGTTGGCAGCAGGGGGATCTGCAGACGACTTTGAATTACACGGAGAAGAAGCCTTACTGACTGAACAGGGGATGCGTTTGCTGGCTGAAGTTTGGTTGGGGGAGTTCGACCTTTATGCCGAATTGGCCAGGAACGATTAGGAACAAGAATTAAATAAGATGCGGAATCTTGTAGGGGCAATCCCTGGCAATCGCCCCGATATGACAGGGTACCCACAAGGGGCACCGACAAATTATTAAATTCTCATTCCTTAGCGGTTAGCAATTAGCAATTAGCGGATCGCTGTTAGCAATACAACAGAAGGTTAGCGTCCTCTGCGAGAGCGCTAACCTTCTGTTTCTTAAGACGAGTGCTAAAAAAGCAGGTTATTTTTAAAGTGGTATTAGCGATTGTCTATGAACCATGAATGATTTTAGCGATTCTAGATAGTAATCTAAGAAATTAACAGCCAAAAGCCAATTGCTAAAAAACAATTGCTGACTGCTAATCGCTAAAAGCCAACCGCTTTTCTCCAACACTCCATGACCAAAAAGCAACGGCCTCACTCTAATCAAGGAATAGGATTTGGGAGCGGATCGTCCCCTACCCAACGGTCGAAGAAGCGATCGGGAAACAGTTTCCAGCAGCTGAAATCTCACCATCCTAAAAAGATGCTGGCCCGGTTGGGTGAGGTAGACAAGCTCATGAAACGCAAACGTTGGGCTGAGGCAAAGTTGCTTCTAGAAGAGTTGGATCGGCATTATCCCAAACAACCAGAACTCCTGGCACGCTTGGTAAATACTTGTTATTCTCTTCAGGACATGTCAGCCTATCAATTGGCGTGCGAGCATTTGCTTGAAGCAGATGCCAATAACCCAGAGGCAACTCTAGGTCTGGCAGGATCCTATCTCGCCACCTTATGCCCTATCCTCGCAATTAAAACATTCCGCAATTTTCTGCATTGCTGGCCTGATAACGAACGTGCGGATGAGGTTCGCAAAACCCTTGTTGACCTGGAAGCAAAACTAGACAATCTTCTGACTGAAATGCAGTTGGTCGATGTTAAAGATGGGTTTGAGCTGGCAGCGCTGCACGAACAGGCGCAAATCTATCTGGAACGCAACGAATATAAAAAGGCGCGTCGAGCAGAAGAGACAATTCTACAAGCACAACCTACATTTTTGGCAGCCTTGAACAACCTCAGCCAGATCTGTTTTGCTGACGGCGATCTGGAAGGCGCGATCGCAAATTCCCAGCAGGTGCTCAATGCCAGCCCCAATAACCATCACGCCCTCTCCAATTTAACGCGCTATTTCTTTCTCAACGGTCAGATTGAAGCGGCCCAAAAAACGGCCGAGCAGCTCAAAACCCTTAGCCTGGATGCGATAGACCTCTGGAGCAAAAAAGCTGAAGCGCTCACTTATCTAGGAGACGACCAGGGTGTTTTGGACACCCTGGCCCAAGCCGAAACAATAGATAACATCGACTCCACTCCAAATGCTTATCTGCTCTACCATCTGGCCGCTGTGGCGGCAATGCGCCAGGACGATACAGACCGTGCCCGACGCTACTGGAAAAAAGCCCTCAGACTCCAGCCCCAATTCGATCTGGCTGTAGAAAATCTAGCCGATCTGAAGCGACCAGTTGAACACAGACATGCGCCCTATCCATTTCACGGCGGCAACTGGATTGCCAAAAAGACAATCGACCAACTCGCTCTGCCACCCTCATCCTCTTCCCAGCCTGCATCAAACGAAGAAACAGGCGAGGCAATCCGTTGCTTTCTGGAAAAGCAACCCAATATTGCCAGACTGCTGCCTGTAATGCTGGAGCGGGGCGATCCGCCAATGCGAGAATTTGCTTTTACCCTTGCTTCAGCTGCCAAAACACCCGCTCTCCTGGAAGAGCTGAAAGACTTTGCCCTCAGCCAACACGGCCCCGACTCATTGCGGGTCAAAGCAGCCAACGTTGTGCTGACAGAGGGTCTGTTACCTTCCGGTCATATCCGCATGTGGACGCAGGGGCAATGGCGCGAGGTGCTCCTGATCGGCATGGAAATCCATGATGGACCCTACGATATCCATTCACCCCAGGTGCAAGTCTGGCTCGATGAAGCGATCGCGATCCTGAAACTTGACCAGGCAAAAGACGCCGAATTGGATCGAGCAGAACAGTTGTTGAACCAGGCGCGAACCGCTGAACCCAATGCACCCGACATCCAAAATAACCTGGCTTCTCTATATTCCCTTCAAGGCCGTACTGAAGAATCCGATATCCTTACCCAAGAGACGATCCAAACCTATCCCGATTACGTGTTGGCGCGTATCAACCAGATCCGTAGATATGTCCGTCAAGGCAAGCTAGACGAAGCAGAGGCATTAATGCGCCCTATCCTTGCCTGCACGCAGATTCATTTTGATGAATTCTCAGCGTTGTGTAATGCACAAATTGAATTGCTTGTCGCTCAGGATAAAGTGGCAGGGGCTCGCAGTTGGCTTGAAATCTGGGAACAGGGCTATCCCCAACATCCTCAACTACGGTACTGGAAAGAGCAATTGAAACGTCCAAGAGCATTAAAGCGGCTATTAACGCAGTAGCCCTGATGCTTTAGGATACTTGCAGAGGCAAACATACGACTTAGGAAACTATTATGAAAGTCCCGTAAAAAAAGACTTCTATAATAACCTGTTTTGTCAGTTCGGCAGGAAAGAAGTAGGTTATGGTGTCGAAACACACCTGGTTGAGGAGGTATTTAATGTAGTGCCTTCAACAAGGGGCACTACACCTTCCAGGTGGTATAAACAAGTAAAAATTTTTGATCTTGCGAGGGAACCTGTACGCTCAAAAATTCTTCTTATTAATTGATGACCGACAGGAAGCTTTTGGCTAATCATCCATCAAAGCCCTGGTCACTGAAGGCATGAACTGGAACCGGGAACTTTCCGCCCCAGGTTCCAATTCATTTTTCTATTGACCAATAACCCAATTTGGAAAATTTCGTAAAAAATTGGTATCAATGAAGATCTTAGTCGCTTTTACGGTGGTTGTGTCAGGCTACATGTAATATTATGGTCAATATCCTTAGATATACCTCTTCCCCAAATTCCACTTCGATAAAAACGGGGATTTATGGTTGAGGGTAATGGCGAAGATCGCTTAGTAAGGGCCTAAGTATTCTCATCAGGTAAGGTGTCGCGTCTGCTCGGATGGGCTGTTTAGCAAAAAAGCACAACTCTCCAAGAGGCTACAGAGTAAGTCATGCTGGTTAGTTTATGTAAAGAAATGCGACTATAAGGTGCAATTGGGTCGTTGCTAACTGTCCTGGTAAGTTACAACAGTGTGCAGAGTTTTATTGGACACTTCTGATTGTAGTTAGTGTAAGGTTCTTTGTTTTACTCAATAAGGTGGTTCGTTCATGATTTTCAAGCAGTCCTTTTTAAAATTCGTGGCACTATCAGCTGCCTTGTCTCTGGGAATTGGTGTCGGCCCCCTTGTTTCGAGACCCCTCAGAGCTGAGATGAATCAGGTATCGCTCGACCAGAATAGTCAACTTTCGCAATATCTCAACACAAACTTCAACGTTCCATCGCGAGGAGCTCCTCCGAGAACTAAAGGAGGCGGATCGCGTGGCTGTGGCTATGAACAATCAGGGGAAAAGACTACCACTGCTCTAATTCCTACCGACCATATTGCTCTGACGGCCCAGGGAAATCCAACATTTTTTTGGTATGTTCCTGAATCAGTTGCCGAAGAGTTGGAATTTAAGTTGTTGGATAAGGACGATCAGGAGGTTGTTTATGAAACTAAGCTCCCTGTCCCAACTCAATCCGGTATTGTCAGTGTTAGCCTACCATCAGATGGTGAATCGCAATTTCTCGAAGCGGGCCAGAAGTATCATTGGTATTTAGTCATGGCCTGCGATCTGCAAGACCGGACAGGAGATGTTGCCATTGAGGGCTGGATTGAGAGAGTCGATCCCGCGTCCAAGTTTGTTGCGCCTGATGCAACGCTGGCAGACTCCCTCTTAGGGGCTTCTTTACCCGAAAGATTCTCTTTGTATGCCAAAGCGGGAATCTGGCATGACGCCCTGGCAACTCTTGGCGAGCTGCGTCGTTCTCAGCCAAACAATGCCTTGATTGAGGCTCGCTGGGCAAGACTGCTGGCTACTGCTGGCCTTGACCAATTTTCCCAGGCTGAGTTTATCCCAAACCGCAAGTCAGTTCCGACAGCACGCTTGGCTTTATAGGCTTAGCAGTTTTGGAATTGCGGGTGCAGGGTATGGCATTTCCCCTGCACCATATCCTGGTTTGTAGACAGGTTCCTTTTGTCTCAGCGGGTAAAGGTTGCGATCGCGTGTGAATGGTATGGAGAGTTATCTTCTGCCAACTATGCCTGTTCCCGACAGGCATTTTATTTCATTCGTTCAGTCTCAAAAACACAGGTATGGTTCAAATTTTGTCATCCGTATCCGATCGCGTAACCAAGTTTTGAACCTTCTGCCATCTACCTTTTGTTTGCAGCAATTCCAATATATGGAACGATTTTGCATTATCTCAGCGCTGGAAAACTGCGAGTTTTACAATAGACAGGTCTAAGTCAATCGGCTTGTTCTTTAGCTTATTGTTCTCATTGCAAACCCCAAAAGACCTGTCCGAGAACTGGAGTGGAAGCCCCCCTCCGGGGGACTGCCACTCCAATTTCCGAATGAGTCTAATGCTAGCGAGTTGCCATACCAGGCTTTATTTTGATGTGGGTAATTGTTGGAAGAAATCCGCTTCAATACAAATAGAGGTGAGAGGAGATCCATGCCATTGCTAGCAAGGCGGATGAGTCTATTGGCAACGATTGTATCCTTAGCAGTTGCAATGGATTTAAAGTCCGCATGGGCAAATCCTATTGTGCCAGCTGCTGATGGGACCGGCACTGTTGTCACTGTAAACGGTCATCAGTTTGATATTAGTGGTGGTCAGCTGTCTGGGGATGGGGCCAACCTGTTTCATAGTTTTAAGCAACTGGGTCTTGATGAAGGGCAGATTGCTAATTTCTTATCCAAACCTGAGATCCGCAATATATTGAGTCGTGTTGTTGGTGGCTCTCCTTCCATCATTAATGGTTCCATTCAGGTTATGGGCGGTCGTACCAATCTGTTTCTGATCAATCCGGCTGGAATTTTATTCGGTCCCAATGCAAGTTTGAACGTCCCGGCTGATTTCACTGCGATCGCCGCAACAGGAGTTCAGTTTGGGGATAACTGGTTCAGTGCTACAGGTCCCAATGATTACGAAGTTTTGGTTGGTGCCCCCAATGCCTTTGCCTTTTCAACTGCTCAACCAGGGGCCGTGTTTAATGCAGGCAGCCTCAGCGTTAATCCAGCGCAAAACCTGACCTTGATTGGCGGTACTGTCGTGAATACGGGCCAACTCTCAGCCCCTGGCGGACAGATTACCCTGGCTGCAGTCCCCGGCGAAAGTTTGGTGCGTATTAGCCAACCCAATATGGTGCTGAATTTAGAAATTCAACCTCTGGTCAATGCCGGAACGCAGCCCAATGATTGGTCATTGCCTGCCACTGGGTTGCCCGAGCTGTTGACGGGTGGTAATGCAGACCATGCCCAGGGCGTAACCATAAACAGTGAGGGACAATTGCTCCTGACAGGATCGGGGTTGCGGTTGGATCGAACGCAGAACACCTTAATTGCGTCTGGAACTGTAAATGTTGCAGATACCACGCCAGATGGAAGCGGAGGCAGAGCACTGTTGTTGGGAGAGCGGGTGGCAACGATTGGTGCTGAGATTGATGCCTCTGGCAGTCGCGGTGGCGGTACTGTGCTGATTGGGGGGGATTACCAGGGGCAGGGAACGCTTCCCACAGCCTTGCAAACCTTCATCAGTCGGGATTCGACGATTGAGGCCAATGCTTTACACAGTGGGAATGGCGGTCAGGTCATTGTTTGGGCCGATCGGTCAACTCGCTTCCTGGGGAAAGTCAATGCTCGCGGTGCTGGCGAAACAGGCAATGGTGGTTTTGTCGAAGTCTCTGGTAAACAAGACTTGCTTTTTGATGGTTTGGTGGATGTAGGAGCGAGTAATGGAAATATCGGCACATTGCTGCTCGATCCGGTCAATATTACGATTTCTGCGGCAGCGGATACAGCGGGCGTAGCAGCTGCATTACCTGACATTTTCGCAGCAGATTTCCTAGGAATGGATATTAATATCAATGTCGCAACACTTGCTGCTCAGACCGCCAATGTCATTCTGCAGGCGACGAATAATATCACGTTTAGCAATGCGGTGATGATGCTGAACGCAGGGGTTGGATTAACGGCCCAGGCGGGCAATAACATTGCAGTCAATGCTGATATTACGACGATGGGGGGAGATGTTAACTTTAATGCTACAGGTGCGATCGCGCTCAACAACGCCACCATCGCCACCAACGGCGGCAACTTCACCGCCATGGGAACCGGAACCGCAGTCGACAGCATCGGCATCAACCTCATCAACAGCACCATCAATGCAGGCACCGGCACCATCAATCTCACAGGCAACGGTGGCACCACAGGTAACCTGAACATTGGCATTCGACTATTCAACGGCAGCACAGTTCAGTCCACCGGGACAGGAACAATTACCCTGACCGGCACAAGCGGTGTCATTGGGGCCGATCAGAACCACGGCATTCTGATCGAAGGGGCAGGCTCCCGCATTGCTTCTGTGGATGGAGCCATTAACCTGATGGGCAGCGGCAGCGGCACCACTGATTCCAATGCTGGCATTCTCCTGGTCAGCGGTGGCCAGGTAGAATCCACCGGGCTGGGCGACATTACCCTGACTGGCAACGGCAATGGCAGCGATAGCAATCCAGGCATTGAGGTTTCTCTCGCCGGTAGCGCTATCCGCTCAGCGGATGGCGACATTGACCTGACCGGCACCAGTACAGGGATGAACAACGATAACCGGGGCATCAGAATTGTAACAGGTGCGGTGTTAGAAGCCACAGGAAGCGGGAACATTGACCTGACCGGAACCGGAGCCGGGATGATGCCCGGTATTGAAGTCGATTCAGCCACGATCGATCTCACGGCGGGCGGTGGCGACCTGACCTTCACAGCGGATGAAATTTTGTTTCGGGCCGGTAGCATCATTCGGGGAACAGGTATTGTCACCCTCCAACCCCTCGATCCCACCCTGGACATTGCGGTTAGCGCCACCAGCGATATGCCCAGCCGTCTGGATTTGCAAGCCAGCGAACTGGGTCTCTTGCAAGACGGATTTTCAGACATCTTCATTGGTGCCAGTAATAGCAGTGGTGCGATTATTCTGGAGAGCAATCTAACCTTTAGCGATCCGCTATCGATCCGATCTCCTACTATTCCAGGTTCAATTAATACCAGCGGTTCCAGTCTGATGGGCACAGACAATGGTAGTCTTGACCTTGCCGCCCGCACCGTCATCGCTGGTGTTATCGATCTGACCGGCACGACGGTACCCGAGAATATCGCGATTTTGGGCGATGAGATCGACTTAACTGGTACGGTACAGGGGAACGGGACGGTCACTTTACGTCCGCTGGATCTGACCCAGGACATTGAAGTTGCCAACACGTCAGCTACTGCAGCGCTGGATTTGACCGTTGCCGATCTCATCCAACTTCAGGATGGGTTTACGCAAATCACCATTGGGCGTAACAGCAATACAGGCACAGTCAGCCTCAATCCCTTCAGTTTTCAGGATCCGGTTCGTATTGCAGGCGGTTCGACCCTGGTGGGAGCGAACCAAAATACGACCTGGACGCTTACGGGAGCTGATGCAGGGACGCTCAGCGGATTCAATGAGACATTGACGTTTGCCAATATTGAAAACCTGACGGGTGGCAGCTCGAGCGACAGCTTCCAATTTAGCAACCCTGCGTCTAGTATTAGCGGCAATATTGATGGAGTCGGCGTTACCGACACCCTGGACTACTCTGGCTATACAGGCGGCGATGTCACCGTTACTCTGGGAACAAATATACCAGGGACTGCGACAGCAGTGGGCGGCACAATTTCCAGTATTGAATCTGTTATTGGCAATAGTGCTTCTAATAATACGCTGGTTGGTGAAGATGCTAACAATACCTGGAATATTACGGGGATTAATTCGGGAAATATCAATGGTACGGTGTCGTTTTCTAATATCCAGAATTTAACTGGTGGCAATGCAGACGACACGTTTGCATGGATGGGCTCGACAGGGCAGATTAGCGGCAACATTGATGGGAGTAGCGGTTTCGATCGATTGGACTATTCTGCTTATACTGGGGGACCTGTTGCTGTTACTCTGGGAACAACAACCCTGGGAACTGCAACGGCAGTGGGCGGCACCATTTTCAATATTGAAGAGGGTGAGTCGTCGTCTAGTGACGATGGTGGGTCGTTGCCTGGTGGCGATGGTGGGTCGTTGCCTGGTGGCGATGGTGGGTTGGTCGATCCTTTAGCAGCGGGGATCAGCATTCCTGGAGAGCTGATTCTTGCTATTGAACCTGGCGGGGTGGTGCCCAGGGATAATACGCTGGCTGCTTCTGTGACGGCGGATGATGGATCGCTTCTGCGGCTGGCCGATCGTAATAAGATTGGGCAATTGTTTGAGGAGGGCAATGTTTCTGAGGCTGTTGCCTTGCTGGATTGTTCTTTTTCGGGAGAATATAACGGTTACCTTAAAGGGAAGCGCGATCGCAAGCAGCTGCAATGCACTGCAATTCCAGAGAAACTGCGTGCGATCGCAACCATTTCAGGCACCCAACCCGCCATCATCTATACGTTTGTCGAAACCGACCAGCTTCATCTGGTACTCATCACAGCTGAAGGAATACCCATCCATCGCAAAATTCCTGCTGCCGATCGCGAGACATTGCTCAAAACCGTTAGCGAGTTTCAGGGACAAATTGCCGACATTACAAAACGACGCACCACAAGCTATCTAGCATCTGCCCAGCAACTCTATCAATGGATCGTGACTCCCCTGGCTGCTGACCTAGACAGATTGAATATCGACACCCTCATCTTTGCTATGGATACGGGACTTCGTCGGCTACCTCTTGCTGCCTTACACAATGGACAGCAGTTCTTAGTCGAACAATACAATCTCAGTTTAATTCCCAGCTTATATTTAACGGATACCCGCTACAAAAAATTGACCCCTGACGCCGTAGAGGTGTTAGCCATGGGCATGTCCAGAGATTTTCCCAATAATCAGCAACCCTTACCCGGCGTTCCAGTTGAGATCTCGACCATCGTAGGACCCCTGTGGCCCGGGGAAACATTCCTCAACCACGACTTCACTTTGAAAAATATCAAGCAGAAACGGCGCGCAAAGCCATTTAGAATTGTTCACCTGGCCACCCATGGTCGTTTCCTCCCTGGTGCAGCGAACAACTCTTTCCTCCAGTTATGGAACGACAAACTAGAACTGCAGTCAATCTCCCAGCTGGGCTGGGACAACCCACCTGTAGAATTGTTAGTGCTGAGTGCTTGCCATACGGCGGTTGGCAACGAAGAAATAGAACTAGGCTTTGCTGGTCTGGCCTTGAAAACAGGAGTGAAATCAGCCCTGGCCAGTCTCTGGTACGTTAACGATACCGCAACATTGGGATTAATCACTGGCTTTTACGAGCAGTTGAGAAAATCGCCGATCAAAGCCACGGCTCTACGCCAGGCCCAGATTGCCATGCTGCACGGACAGGTACGGTTAGAGTCGGGGAAAATGGTCGGGGCAACTCAGCAAAAGATTGCCTTGCCCCCTGAACTTGCAACGTTAAGCGATCGCACGTTCGTCCATCCCTATTATTGGGCAGGTTTTACCATGATTGGCAATCCATGGTGATCTTATTTTAGAGTTTAGATTTTGGCTTTCTGAATTCTTTGGTTCTGATTGCAAAGGCACAAAGATTTACGAGATCGCGCAAAAGTTTAGTGCTCCCATTGAGGTCTGCTGCCTCTATTGTTTCATGCTGGAGCAATAACGTTGGTACTTTTCAAGAATTTAAAATATGTCATGAAGCGTGCTTTGTGTTCTGGTGGTGGCAGGCAAGCGAGGCATTTTGAACGCATGGGTGAAACTCACACGTTCACAACTCCCGATTACCAGAAGGACTATCAGTGCTCTTTGTACCCACGACTTGGAAGGTTAGCGCCCTCGAAAGGAGTGCTAACCCCCATTTCTTCGTGCCAGAACGGAAAAATGGGTTATATTTTGAAAGCCTTGTTCAGCAAGGCTTTCAAAATAACCTTCCAAGTCGTGTTTTCTGGGTTCGCGAATGATTTAGGATTGCTATAGTTTGCATCTGAAATCAATTTTTGGACCCTGAATTTGAAAGCTCGTTCGACCTATTGGCAGTTGTTGCCCTATTTGCGTCCCCACTGGCGTACCCTGACTCAAGCGTTATTTTGTACGCTTGTATTTACTGCATTCTGGCCCATTCTGGCTTGGCTAGCGGGCAAGATGCTCGGCGCACTCGCGGTGGGTAATGTTCTTATTCTGGCAAAATTAGCAGCAGTGCTGGCAGGAATGTTTCTCGTCCAGAAAATTGCTCAGTATGGTCAGTACGAATTGATGGCTCGATCGGCGCTGGCGCTGGCGTTCGATCTGCGGAAACGGGTCTACGCTCACTTGCAAACCCTGAGTTTGAGTTACTTTCAGAAGGCCCAGACTGGCGATCTGGCCTACCGTTTAACGGAGGACATCGACCGGATTGGTGAAGTAGTAGATAAGGTTTTTCATGATTTTACTCCTTGTGTATTGCAACTGATTGTCGTTTTCGCCTATATGATTTACCTCAACTGGCAGTTGACGCTGGCAACGCTGGTTGCAGCACCCTTGATTGGCTTGTTAATTGCCTGGTTTGGCGAGCGGTTGTTGATGTTTTCGCGGCGCAGTCAGAGCCGTATTTCAGAGCTATCTTCTCTGCTAACGGAGGTCTTTAGTGGTATGCGTCTGGTGCAGGCATTTGCTGCTGAATCTTATGAAATCGATCGTTTCAGTCAAGAAGCGGAGCGCCATCGTCAGGCCAAATATTCAGCGGCCTGGTTGCGGGCGGTGCAGCTGCCGGTGGTAGGTTTTTTCTATGCCCTCAGTATTTTGTTACTGTTGTTGTTGGGAGGCTGGCAGATTGGCGAACAAAACCTAACGGGGGAACAGTTTGGCAGCTATGTCGCAGCTGTTTTGCTGTTGGTGGATCCGATTGCTCACCTGACGGAAAATTATAATGAGTTTAAGCAGGGGGAGGCGTCTTCGGATCGCATCTTTGAGCTGCTGGCGATTCGACCGATGGTGGTGGAGCACGTGGATGCGATCGCGCTCCCCTCCGTCACCGGCAAAGTTGAATATTCCCACATCAGCTTCGCTTATCAATCCGAGCAACCTGTTTTGCAAGACCTGAGCCTTCAAGTCTCTCCCGGCGAGATGATTGCTCTGGTGGGAGCTTCCGGTGCCGGGAAAACGACCCTGGTCAATCTGCTGCCGCGTTTTTACGATCCTCAAGCCGGTGACATTCTCATCGATGGCATCAATATTCGCGACGTCACCCTGCCCAGTTTGCGACGACAGATCGGCATTGTTCCCCAAGAAACGATTCTGTTCTCTGGTACGATTGCCCAGAATATTGCCTTTGGTCAAGCAGAATTTGACCTGGAGGCCGTTCAGTCAGCCGCAAAGGTTGCCAACGCCCATCGATTTATCAGCCAGTTTCCCCAGGGATATCACACCTGGGTCGGCGAGCGGGGTGTCAACCTTTCTGGTGGTCAGCAGCAGCGGCTCGCCATTGCCCGCGCTGTTCTGCTCGATCCCCGTATTCTGATCCTGGACGAGGCAACCTCAGCCCTGGATTCGGAATCGGAAGCCCTGGTGCAAGAAGCATTAGAACGCTTGATGAAAAACCGCACCGTCTTCGTCATTGCCCACCGCCTTGCCACAGTCCGCCGTGCCGATCGGATTCTGGTGCTGGAGCGGGGACAGGTGGTTGAATCGGGGACACACGAGGAACTGCTTTCCCAGGGCAACCGTTACGCCAGCTTCCATGCCAGACAGTTTAATCCACAATGATGTTGAGAAGGCAGAGGGCAGAGGGCAGAGGGCAGAAGAATTTTGTAGGAGGAAAGTCGGCGTCGGTGTGCGAGCAGCTTTCAGTTTGGAAGGTTAGCACCTCTTGCTGAGGGTGCTAACCTTCAATCTTTCGTACTGCAATAGAATTGGCTTCAATGGTCCTATTATGGTGAGACCGTTTGCAGGGAGGTCAATTGCGCTGTGCGATCGCACAGCGAGATCGTAAACAGTGCTGCTGCCAAGACTGCTGCTATCGTCCGAACGTGATTCCAAAATGTCCAGTCGGCCAGGTATCTTGCCCATAGTCTTGTACCTTCAGCACTGTCTGGTGAGACAATCGCAAGGGCATCATTCAGCGGCACATTGCAGGCGATTGTCACACCGATTGTGCCAATCAGGTAAAGCAAACTACCTGCCAGCCAATAGACATTCCCCGGTTGGTGCCGCTGCAACAGTGAGGGAACAGTCAGCACGATGCAAGCAGCAGCTGGGCCAAAAAATGCCGCCATAAACCACGGATTGATGACTGTGATATTGATCGATTGCATCGTAGCAATACCCTGGGCAATAGGTTGCTGAGCTAGAGCCTTCATCACAAAGGTCGAAAAAGCGAAGAAGATTCCGGCACTCAAGGCACTGCCTATTGCCGCGAAAAGGATTAAGGGAAAGCGCCAGTTATAAACAGCTGCCATAAAGCCTCCTGGGGGGTTCGTTAATTTGAACAGATTGAATTTGAACGAATTTAATACGACACACTCGCTGTTTTGACCCAATAGGAACGATCGGTCAATTGCTTCAAGATGAAGTCAGCCACATCAGCGCGTGCGATTTTCAGTTTTGACGTTCTGTCAGTGCCGGGAAAGCCATGTCGGTATTGCCCCGTTCGAATCCCTTTAACCAAGGCTCCAGGACGAACAATTGTCCAGTCTAGATTGCTCTGCTTCACATAGTTCTCTTGCTGTTCGTGGTCGACAAAGACCTGCCGCAACAAGAAGCCAAACATGATATATTTCCAGAAGAAATTAAGATTTCCCCAGCTCTCTCCTACCCCAAGCGTGGATTGACAGATAAAGCGTCGGATGCCTCCGTTCTCCATAGCGTGGATAATCTGTCGCGTTCCCTCTGACCGAATTGTTCCTGTCCTCTTGTGACCGGCTCCGAGCACGCACACCACAGCATCTTGACCGTGTACGGCTTTCTCCACAGCGGCGAAATCCATGACATCGCCCTGAGCAACCTTGAGATTGGTGTGCTTGATGTCGAGCTTCGCCGGATTGCGTGCAAATGCGGTGACGGTGTGTCCCTGCTCAAGCGCTTGCTCGATCAGCTGGCGACCTGTGCCTCCGGTTGAGCCAAAAATAAGCACCTTCATATCCTTGCTCCTACTTGCTCCTAACTCATGACTCTTTCAGCTTAGGAAAATGCTGGATGCCCAACTATCTAATTCTTGCGTCTTTATCAAAATCTTGCGTTCAGTTTTCAATGCGTGCTGAAATCATTCCCCACTCTGAAGGTAGTCCTCCAGACGTCAGGATGTTTGAGCGCACGGTTCCACTCGCACGCTCAAACATCCTGACTTGTTTAGCACAACCAACTTGAATACAATCAGAATTACACGCACTGGGCTTGTATGATGAAAGATTCTGCTATCCAACCAGTTGAAACCAATGGCTTATACCCTTTATCTGGCCAACTTCATCGCTGGGAGCATATTCAGGTTCAACAATTCCAGCATCCTGCAGGAGAGGGAACCTGTCAGTACGACGACGAACATACGCTTTCTCTGTCGCTTGCGTCTCGTCCCGTTCGCTTGCTGCAAATTCAGGCAGGCAAGACCTACACGGGAATGTATGGGAAAGGCGATCTGGTAATTACGCCTGCAAAGACCTCGTTTTTTGCTCGGTGGGACAGCGATGACCATTTTTTGCAAATTCGGCTGACTGCTCAGTTTATTCAAAGCGTTGCCAGAGAGACCCTTGAACAAGATCCCCATCGACTAGAATTACTGCCTGAGTTTCGGATTCGCAATCCCCAGATTGAAGCGATTGGGATGATGCTCCTGGCTGAACTGCAACAAGAACATTCCAGCAACAGGCTGTATGTTGATTCTCTGGCGAACGTCCTGGCCGTGAATTTACTCAGACACCATGCATCGAATAAGCCTCAGCTGCCAGTTTACGAGGGTGGTCTACCTCAACGTCAGCTGCGGCAAATTTTGGACTATATTGATACCCATTTGGCTCGAGACATCAAGCTTGTAGACTTAGCTCGGTTGTTAGATATGAGCCAATTCCATTTCAGCCGCTTGTTTAAGCAGTCCCTTGGTTTATCTCCTTATCAATATCTACTCCAACAACGGGTAGAACGGGCAAAGCAATTGTTGAAGCATACCGATCGACCGATCGTAGACATTGCCTTAGAGTGCGGGTTTAACAGTCACAGCCATTTGAGCAAACAGTTCCGACAATTGACCGGGATGACGCCGAAAGTATACAGAGCAAGTTAAATATTTATCTTTCTGCAATCTTGACAATCTTCAGCGTACTCCATGTCTATAAACTGGCTATCGAAAAAATGCCCACCAGGACTTTCGGTGGTGGGCATTTTCCATCAATTCGTAGGGTGTGTTAGGCGATAGCCGTAACGCACCGTGAATATGCATTTGATACGTTAGTGTTAGCGTAACGCATCCTACCAACTCCGGACGTGTTAGCACTCCAGGGTAGGTCGTTGCTGATGCCAGCTAGTGGCTTGTTCGTAGGCGTAGGCGACGTGAAAAATCTGGTCTTCTCGCAGGGCGTTGCCCATGATTTGCAAGCCAATCGGTAAGCTTTGTTTGTCGAAGCCGCAGGGCAAACTGAGACCGGGTAAACCTGCCAGGTTGACAGGGATGGTCATCAGATCGGACAGATACATGCTCAGGGGGTCGTCGGTTTTTTCGCCTGCTTTGAAAGCGGTGGTGGGAGAGGTGGGACAAACTAAGACGTCAACCTCTTCGAAGGCGCGTTCAAAATCTTGTTTGATCAGGGTACGAACTTTTTGGGCTTTGAGATAGTAGGCGTCGTAGTAACCGGCGGAGAGAGCGTAGGTGCCTAGCATAATGCGGCGTTTGACTTCGGCACCGAAGCCAGCGGCGCGGGTTTGGGTGTACATGGAGAGCAGGTTGTCGGCGTCGGCAGACCGGAGGCCGTATTTGACGCCGTCGTAACGGGCGAGGTTGGCGGAGGCTTCGGAGGGGGCGAGGATGTAGTAGGTGGGGAGGCCGTAGCGGAAGCGGGGACAGGAGATTTCTTTTATCTCTGCACCCAGGTCGGCAAGTTGTTGCAGAGCTTGTTGTACGGCTTGCTCGACGATGGGGTCGAGTCCTTCGCCAAAGGTTTCTTGAATGACGCCGACGGTTTTGCCGTTCAGGTCGGGGTTCAGGTATTGGGTGTAGTCGGGAATTTCGACGTTGAGGCTGGTGGCATCGCGGGGATCGTAGCCTGCGATCGCACCCAACAAAATCGCCGCATCTTCCACCGTCCGTCCAAAGGGGCCAATCTGGTCGAGGGAGGAGGCGTAGGCAACGAGACCGTAACGGGAAACAAGGCCATAGGTGGGTTTCATTCCTACAATGCCGCAGAAAGATGCCGGTTGACGAATGGAACCACCAGTATCGGAACCGAGCGCGATCGCGCATTCCCCTGCTGCCACTGCCGCTGCCGATCCGCCAGACGATCCCCCCGGCACCCGTTCCATATCCCAGGGATTAGCAGTGAGCTGGAAAGCAGAATTCTCGGTGGAGCTGCCCATGGCAAACTCATCAAGATTGGTTTTGCCTACCATCACCGTGCCCGCTGCCGCCAGCTTGCCCGTGACTGTGGACTCGTAGGGCGGCACAAAATTCTCTAAAATGCGCGAACCGCAGGTGGTGCGAATACCCTGGGTACACATATTGTCTTTAATGCCAATGGGAATACCAGCCAGCAAACCGATAGTTTCTCCGGCTGCGATGCAGGCATCTACAGCTTGCGCCTGTTCCAGGGCGCGGTCTGCAGTCACCTGCAAAAAACTGCGCAGTTTGGGTTCAAGCGCCTCTATGCGGGTCAGTGCCGCTTCAGCAATTTCTACGGCGGAGCGCTCTTTTCGGATCAATTGTTCGTGCAATTCACGGATCGATGCCATGCAGCAACCTCTTTTTGCGACCGGGAGTCCAACCATATACCATAGCAGGATTGTTTAGTGTTGAGGTGAATTGTTTGGGGTTCATTGTTCATGGCTTGGGGTTAATGGTGGGGTATCGCTCGATAGAGAGCATTGGTCATGTAAGGGATGAATTGGCATCTTGGATGAATGTTTTATCTAAAGAGAATGTTTGACAAGTCCTAAGCCAGGTCGCTCAACATGCCAGATCCCTCTAAATTCCCCTGTTTCAAGGAGGGCTAGGGGGGAGCCAATACGTTTCAAACATCCTCATAAAGGAAATACCGATAAAGGAAATACCGACAGTATGCCAATGAAATTGCTGATGTTGACCATTAGAATTCTCGATTTTCTAGAGCAGATTGCGAGTTCGCAGGAGCGAACTGCTCATTGACTTGAGTCATTGACCCCTTTGAGGAGAAACCCAGTTTTTCTGGAGACTAATGATGCATCTCTCAAATTGTTAACGGTCAGAGACCTGGTTTTGAATGGCGTCAACAACAACCTGTTTAAACGTGTTTTATTGTGTCGATCTTGCTAACACTTGTGCAACGTTTGGAGTTGGCACTTCGGTGCTGCAGAGTCTTTTGGTTAAGCGTTACAGCTCTCCCCGCTAAACTCGATTGCAAAAAATGAGTTGTGTTAATGCTTGACTGCCAGCGTAGAAACCCGATTTCTTTGGGCATCGCTATCAATCTCTCAAGTAGTCACCCGCAAGCCAGCCGGGTTCCGATCGGCTACAATAATGAATCTCTCAATTCGGCTAATCAGTAAAGTGGGTTTCGTGTTTTTTAATCAATTGTTCTCTGCAAAATTGTTCTCTGCAAAATTGTTCTCTGCAAAATTGTGTTTTAATCCATTGAAATCAAATCATCATGTTAGAACCGCCACCAACAAATCAGCATGGAGCATCTAGTCGTTCAGCAGTGCCTGATGGGAAGACGGCAAAAGCGTCTGGGTTCAGCTTGAAACGGTTCCAGGGTCGCTTCAAGGTCGGTCAGAAAATTGCCCTGGGATATGGGATTGCCCTGAGTATCGCGGTCGTGGGCACCACTCTGGGCATTGCTATCGGCAATGGCTATCAGCACTATGCCAAAGCATTAAGAGACGACACACTGGAAGAATTTAAAGTCTTCAGCGATTTGCAGACTCAGCTGCTGTATGCACGCGTGCATCAGCAACAATTGGCCGCTGAACTGGAGCATCCAGAACATTTGCAGGAGGAGTATAGCGGCTTTCGGCGGCATATTGCGATCGCGCGACAGCGCTGGGAACAGATCGATGCAGCTTACGAAGAAGAGGAGGTTGAGGAAACCTCGGAAGAACTGGCCGCGTTGGCGGAGCTGAGAGAGAACTATACTGGCTTGATTGCTGCTTACGAGCAAGAGATGGCGGGGCTGTGGCAGCAAATTGAGCGCTCTCGTTCATCGCCCGAACAGCTGGAGCAGGTGCGATCGCGGCTGGGAGAGTTCGACCATTTACCGATTGTGGAAGATCTGCCCCCATTTTTAACTCAATTGGAACAACTGGTTGAAATTGTCCTGGAGGAGGAAGCAGATGCGGAAGCAGCTCTGGCAGCGGCTGAGCGCTTGCGGGTCAGGATTGTCAGCGTTAGCGTTGCCCTGTCGATTGCGATCGCAACTCTGCTCGCGATTCTCACCACTCGCGCCATCGCTCGCCCGATCCAGAAAGTCACTGCCATCGCTCGCCGCGCTAGCGAAGAAGAAAATTTCGATCTGCAGACAACGGTGGCCACGGACGACGAAATTGGCAGCCTGGCCGCGTCTTTGAACCAGCTGATCCGTCGAGTCAAGCAGCTCTTGAGCGATCAGCAGGAGAACAATGCTTTCCTGAATACGATTATCGACAACCTGGCGGATGGACTGCTGGTGACGGATGCGGATGGACGAATTGCCCGCCTCAACCCGGCGCTGGCGTCGATGCTGGCGCTGCCTTCGACCGATCTGAGCGGCAAACCCTGTGACGTGTTTGATGTTGCGATCGCAGATCTGGTGCAGAGAAGCCAAACCAACCCCACCGCCGTCTTTACCCACGAGATCGATCTAGTCAAAGACCGCATCGGTCAAGCCTCAGTCACTGGCATTACACCGACCGTATCTGTCCCCCTCGCTGCTGCACCCGATTCCATCCCAGCCACCGCTGCTGCTGCACCTCCGTCCCTGGGTGCCATTATTCTCATCCGCGATATCACCAGCGAGAAAGAAGTGGATCGGATGAAAACCGACTTTATCGCCACGGTTTCCCACGAACTGCGGACGCCGCTCACCTCCGTCATGGGCTTTGCCGACGCTATCCAGGATCGACTGAAGAAGAAAATTATTCCCGTTATCCCAGCTGAGGACAGCAAAACCCACAAAGCCCTCAGCCGGATGACCAAAAACCTCGACATCATCCTGGCCGAGTCGGAACGGCTGACAGCCCTGATCAACGATGTGCTGGACATCTCCAAGCTGGAAGCGGGCAAAGTCGAATGGAAAATGCAGCCCGTTGCGATTCACGACATTGTTCAGCGCGCCTTTGCAGCCACGGCGTCGCTGTTTAAAAACAGGCCCGTGTCCCCAATCCAGCAAGTCGATCCAGGACTGCCAGAAGTGATTTGCGATCGCGATCGCCTGATTCAAGTCCTGATCAACCTGATTTCCAACGCGGTCAAATTCACCGAAGCCGGCTCAGTCACCTGTCATGCCCGGATCAGAAATAGCGAAGTCCTCATCAGCATCATTGACACAGGCATCGGCATTGACAAACAACATCAAGCCCAGGTCTTCGATCGCTTCAAACAAGTCGGCGAAGTCCTCAAAGACAAACCCAGAGGCACTGGCCTGGGACTGCCCATTTGCAAACAAATTGTCGAACATCACGGCGGCAAAATCTGGGTCGAAAGCGAACCCCGCGTCGGCAGCACCTTCTCCTTCACCCTGCCCCTCCACACCAGCGTCGATACGCTCATTTCCGGAAAACACTTCAACCTGGAAAGTCTGCTGGGACAACTGAGGAAACGCACGACTAGCGCCACTCCCGCCAGCGAGCACCACCAACCGACCATTCTAGTGGTTGATGACGACGCGAACATTCGCGAGCTGCTCAAGCAATCCCTGGAAGCCGAAGGCTACACCGTACGCGAAGCCGAAGACGGCGTTGCCGCCATTCAACAAGTCAAAATCGCCAGACCCGATCTGATTATTCTGGACGTGATGATGCCCCACATTAACGGCTTCGAAGTTGCAGCCGTGCTCAAAAACGATCCGCAGACTATGGAAATTCCCATCATTCTCCTGTCCATTGTTGAAGATCGGGAGCGAGGCTATCGCTTAGGGGTCGATCGATATCTGACCAAGCCGATTAACAAAGGGGAATTGCTCACCGATATTGAGACCTTGCTCTCCCAGGGAATCTCAGACAAAAAGGTGTTAGTTGTCGATCGCAACGCCTCTACCCTGGCCATTTTAGCAGAGGCATTGCAAGCCCAGGGATATGCAGTGATGGCAGCCTCCAATGGGGAAGAATGCATTGAGAAAGCAATCGCTCAGAAACCCGATCTGATTATTGTCGATTCTGTATTATCCGAGCAACAAGATCTGGTCAAAACCCTCCGCTTTGAAAAAGGATTGGAAGAAGTAGTATTTATTTTATTGGCGGAGAGGGAAAATGAAGCGTTAGGCAACCTGACCTCAGAGGAGGAATGATGGCTCAAAAAATCTTAGTTGTGGATGACGAAGCAAACATTCGGAATTTGATGGAGCAGATTCTGGAAGCGTTGGAAGATGAAGGGGTAGAAATTCTGTTTGCCGAAGATGGTAAAGAAGGTCTGGAAACGATCGAAACTGAACAACCCGATCTGGTTTTTCTGGACGTCATGATGCCAGGAATGAACGGCTTTGAAGTTTGCCAGCAAGTCAAAAACAACCCAGCCTTGCAAGCCGTCTGCATTATTTTGTTGACCGCCAAAGGACAGGAAGCCGATAAACAAAAAGGCATGGCTGCCGGGGCAGATGGCTATATGACCAAACCCTTTCGGATGGGCACCATTTTGGGCAAAGCCAGGGAAGTGCTCGATCTCTGAAGGAAGGTGAGGGGGGAGGCAGGGAAGCGGGGGGAGCGGGGGGAGACAGAGGAAGTGGGGGGAGTGGGGGGAGCAAGTTTGCAGGCGGCATTTATGTTTCAAAGTCTTTTGATTCAGGGTATTACAGCTTTTTCTACAATCAAACCCTATCGCACGACAAAGATAGGTCAGGACACAATACTGTTCGGTTGAAGCAGTAGGCTGAGCAAAGCAGAGCGTGCCCATCACAGGATCGAGACGGGCCCGAGCGCTTGCCCTTTGTCCATCCTATATAGCACTACGAGAATAAATTAGGACAAAATAAAAAGCTCAAAACTAGATGTAGTCAACCTTTCCCTTCTGCCTTCTGCCCTCTGCCCCCTGCCTTTTGCGATATCAGCACTTTTCCCAAACGACTGGGAAGGTTAGTAATGAGAATTGAATAATTTGTCAATCTGTAGGGGTGCCCCTTGTGGGTACCCTACCATATCGGGGCAACCACAAGGGATTGCCCCTACAAGATCCTCATTTTATTTAATTCTTGTTCCTTAGCGTCCCCTTCGGGGGCGTAACCCTCATTTCTTCGTGCCAGAACGGAAAAATGGGTTATTTTGAAAGCCTGGCTGAGCCAGGCTTTCAAAATAACCTTCCAAGTCGTGTTTCCCAACTTTTCCTGGAATTCAGCATATCTCTACTGAGCCAGGCTGTTAGACTTTGTTGAGCGGGTTGGGCAGGTATTGCGGTTACAGATACAGTAAGCTAAGCAATTGTGTACTGATGCGGATCGATTCTCCCCCTGAAATAACCATGATATGCGTCCGCCCGGACGCACAACGGTAATAAGCATGGCAGAAAAACACGTTCAGTCTAAGTCGATCGCAGATGCTGACGAACTGGAATTTGATGAGTCCTACATTGACTATTTCTATGATGAACCAGGCAGCATTCCAGGAACTCTCAATATTGAAGAAGATGCGGTGCCAACCCGGGTTTTCTTGATTGATTATAATGATGCTAAAGCTACCCGTGTAGAAGTTGAGACGCCTGAGACCTGCAGCAACTTCCTCACTACAGAATCCGTCTCCTGGGTAGATGTTCAGGGTTTGGGAAGCAAGTCAGTCTGGCAAAAATTAGGGCAGACCTTTGATTTGCACCCGCTGGTGCTGGAAGACGTAGTGAATGTGCCTCAGCGTCCCAAAGTAGAGGACTATGACAATCAACTGCTGACTATTGTACGTATGGTTCTCCCTACTACAGGTGCAGATGGTTTTGTGAGCGAACAAGTGAGTTTGATCCTGGGACACCATTATCTGCTCACGATTCAGGAAATCCCAGAACATGATTGCTTTGGGCCTGTGCGCGATCGCATTCGGTTGAATAAGGGCATTATTCGCAAACAGGGAGCCGATTATTTAGCCTATGCTTTGCTAGATGCCATTATTGATGGGTTTTTCCCATTATTAGAAGCCTATGGCGAACGGATAGAACGGTTGGAAGATGAGGTGGTGGCAACCCCAACCCGTCAGACGCTGGAAAAAATTTACCAGGTCAGACGGGAATTGCTGGAATTGCGCCGTTCGATCTGGCCTCAGCGCAGTGCGATCAATAGTTTGATTCGGGGAGGCAGCGATCTAATCGGGCCTGAAGTGCGCATTTATCTGCGGGACTGTTACGATCATGTGATTCAGGTGCTTGATATGGTGGAGACCTACCGGGAACTGGCATCGAGCTTGATGGATGTTTATCTGTCGTCGGTGGGCAATCGTATGAATGAAGTGATGAAGTTGTTGACTGTGATTTCAACGGTGTTTATTCCGTTGACGTTTATTGTCGGGCTGTACGGGATGAACTTTAAGGATATACCAGAGCTGACCTGGAACTGGGGGTATGAAGTCTGTTGGGCGGTGATGATTGCGATCGCAACTATACTGGTTATCTTCTTCTGGCGTCGGGGTTGGTTCGAGGATTTTTCGACCCCACGAGATAAATGAAAGATGGTTCATGGCTCATGGTTCATGGCTCATGGTTCATCGTTCATGGTTCGTGGCTCACCGCTCATGATCTGGGGCCTAATAATCAACAATCAACAATCAACAATCAACAATCAACAATCAACAATCAACAATGAGCAATCTCGATGTTTTGATCCTGACGGCTTATTTGATTTGTGTCGCCTATGTCTTTTTCCAGGCGATTGATTCGCTCAAGGGAAAAATTGTTGTTGAATTGGATGATGAATCTGTAGGGGAACAACTGGCAAACCAGGATTTAGCAGACAAAATCGAGATTGGATTCAAATTTGACGACAACTATCCCATTGAAGAACTGCAAACGCTCGTCATTGCAGTGAAAAATAAATCGTCCCAGGAAGTACTCTATGTAGACTGGGATCGAAGCTCGCTCACCGATATCGATCAGCGATCGCGTCGAGTCGTACGACTACTGTCTAATATGAAGATGGGTTTGCAGCCGTCCCAGGTTCCTAGCGTCATTACCCCGAAAAAAAGCCTGAAGGAGAAACTCACTGCCGAAGACATCTTAAAACCCACAGATTCTAATGTCGTAAAACCCGATGCGCCCCTGCTCAACGCTGGCGAATTCAAGAAAAATCCCAACAAAAAATACAGATTCACCCTGACCCTGAGCTTTTGGCTGGCCAATCCGGGTACAAAGATGGACAATCGCCTGCCCTACGTCCTTGCCTGCGAATTCATCGTTAGAAAGCTATCCTGGCAAGATGTCCTGCCCTGGCAGCTATCAGACTAGAGAAGTGCGATCGCAAACATTACCCCAAAACGCGATCGCAGTCTGTTAGTTCATGAGGAACAAATATAGTATATTGAGAAGCAAAAGGATGACAGCAAGCTCAAACTAAGTTATCAAAGAAAGGGAGCAGAAAATACCAGCCAATTTGGCACTATAGAGGAGCCTGTTCCCAAAAAACATCAGTGCGTATCTAGCTTCAAGCCATCACCCCCTAACCCCATTTTGTAGTCTTCATTCATTTGTAGTCTTCATTTCTTTGTAGTCTTCATTCAACAGTGAGTCTCCTCAATTCTGCTCTACACCCTTGACTCCGTCTAACTTGTAACCTGCTCGTCATTCCCTGAAATTAAGACCCTAATCGCGAACTCTCACATAAAAGTAGAGACGAAATATGTTTAACCGCAATACCTGGATTGCTCTGCTTGTTGTTTTTCTTGCCTTGTGCCTCACATTATATTTGGGGATCAGAGGCCAGCAATCAACCCCGATAACAGAAAAAGCAACCATAAGCCAACCACCTCCAGCCAGCCAACTAGCCCCAAAAGAAAGACAGAAAACCGAATCAGCCCCGATAACAGAAAAAGCGACCATAAGCCAATCTCCAATAAGCCAATCTCCTCCGGCAATAACAGAAATAGAGAAAAACGCATCCATAAGCCAATCTCCTCCGGCAATAACGGAAATAGAGAAAAACGCATCCATAAGCCAATCTCCTCCGGCAGTTCATGAAATCGTAAAAACAAAAATTCCAGCGCCCCAGCAAGGCTATCTTCCTGCATGGAAGGTTGGAACCACCTGGAGCATTCAAACCCAGTACTACTGGTTTATGCCCAAGCAAGTCTATGTTGAGAACGATCGAACTCCTATCCGCCAGATCCAGTGGCAATTTGAGATCGTTGATGAGGATAGCCAGCAATTTTTCGTCAGGGTGAAGAGTCCTACGATCCCAACTACATGGATGGAATTGATGATTGATAAACCAACTCTGTCAATTCGTCGTAGCGTTTTACATTATGTCGAACGAGGCACAGAACAGGCGATTGCGGAATCATACTCTGGTCAAGGGATGGTTCCCTACTTTGCCCAGTTAGGTGAAGTTCCCTATCAATTGCCTCTCTTTCCCCTCAATAAACCAGGGATAGTCGAATATCAACGGGATGCATCAACAGATACAGAGATTTTCGCAACCAAAATTGCTCAGACTGTTCAGACAACCGACGATGTGCATCAAGTCCAGGAATTCTTAGCAGCAAAGCTGCTAAAACCGATGGTAATTCCAGACTCTTCCCAGTACTTTATCGTTAAAACTCGGGAACAGGATGGTGCTGAACAAGACTATGAACTCGATCAGGTTTGGGCAGAAAATCTACCCTGGTATTTATTTAGTGCAGATAACTACTCCACAAGCTGGTTAGAACTTGAACGGTGACTCGCGAACAAGATATGAATCTTGCTCGCTCGCCTATCAACAGCACAACAACAAGCAGTGGTTACCTTGCCATCAAAGCTCTAATTTGCCATTAGTGCTCTGTCAAGACTGGATGTGAAGTTAAGACTTTGCAAGATCGAACACCCCGATCTCTATTTGCAAAGTTCCGATTTTCTGGTTAGAACCGAGAAAATCTGAGAGATCTGGTCTTAATCCTCAAATTCTGATCGCTCGCTAGTCCTCCCATGCAAATTATTCTCACAAAGTAGGCGGACTTTGCGTTTCTAGATGCGACTGCTAATTGCTCAAGTAAGGTGCAAGATATGAAACTATCAACAACCCTTCTAGTTTGCCTATTGGCTCTATTCGTAGTGATGAGCAATACTCAAATGGCTCTGGCAACTACGTCTTCCTCTGGCCAATCTACTCATATACCCTGGTCTGCCAGTTATTACCCCATCAAAAAAGGAGAACTTCATCAAGGGTATCTGCCAGACACGCTCTCCCCATTAGAAAAATACGATCGATACACCAATCAAGACAACAAAGCAACAGATTGGGAACGCGATCGCAGACCGATGGCTGACGCCGAATACTGGCATGGCTACTGTCATGCTTGGGCCGCTGCATCCATGTTGCTGAGCGAACCTCAATTCCCTCGCTATGACAAGGACAAGGACATATCCTTCAATGTCGGCGATCTGAAAGGATATTTTTTGGTGGCGGGATACGTCCCCCTGGGTAAGATGCAAGGCAAGACATTTGGTCGCTCGCCTTATGCAGTCGATACCAACCTGAATGATATTTCACCCGCAATTTTTGAATACTGGCTCGAACATTACATTGGCAAGCACAAAAAAAACTTCATTATGGATCGATCTAATGGCCCCAAAAACGATCCTTCAGCCTATGAAGTCTGGAACCATCCGATTTACAAATATGAATTAACTAAAACTAAAACCCCGACTGCCAGCGGCTGGAAGAAGGATGTCATCGCACAAGTTTGGTATGCGATTGAAGCCAAAAACCCCGATCTGGTCGGAACATGTTCGCTGAAACAAGTCTACCGCTATGTCTTAGAAGACACAAATGGCGATAATAAGGTAGACACCAGCTATTGGGTTGACCCAAACGAAGAAGATCATCCTGACTATCTCTGGTTCCCGACTGGCTTTTTCCCTGCCAGTTCACCTGAAGTTGCATCCGGTGAAGACCCTAATCCTTATGTTGCAATTGATACCGTATTCGATATCTTGCAACACTCCCCGATAGAACGTCTTGCTCAAACTTCCCAGGCAGATCAATGTCTCTATAAAACCGGAAAAACGAGACGTCAAAATATAGAGAAAGGTCTGGTTAAGTTCTCCTCTAAACCCAGTCTCTATAAAACCGGAAAAACGGGACGTCAAAATATAGAGAAAGGTCTGGTTAAGTTCTCCTTACCAGAAGTTAATCCCCAGCTAACGTACCCTGGAAAAAGTGTTGAAGACTAATCGTAGTCTTACTGTTTTGAGCGCGATTCCCCAAACGAGGTGAATTCTCTATCCCCGGCAGGTTATGCTTTTCTGGTCTGCCGCAGACTTTACGCTCATCTCTTTCAATTGCCGATCGTTCGGATACAGCAAAACTTTTTGTCTGTCAATCCATCTGTTCGAAGACAGTAGCCGATCTGAATTGCAAAAAAATCAAACTTATCTGAATTGATCGACGTTTTTTTGTTGTATCCTGATCGATAAGCGATATGAACCAGGTTGAAGTATTTGTAGTACGAACAATATAATCCAACTGTAAAGTCTTCGATGACAACACTCATCTGTCTCTACCATCATCAACGCTGAAACCCTTGCATACAGAATACTTTACGAAGTTGGATGCATCCCTGAATTTTTTATCGGAAGAAATTATTTGGGGGATTTTGGGTCAGCAACACTATTCAAATTATTGTTCCTGTGAATTGACAAACTGCTAAAGTGAAGTCGCCAAGGCGACGCATCCCTTTAGGAGAATTGCACCATCACCAAATTTCTTGCTGCAAGGCAATATTGAGATACGAATCATTGAATAGATATTGCTTGCGCTTGTCACGTGTAAGAAAAATATAGTCCAGTGAATTGATTCCTACATCCCTCCTGCTGAGCGCTATTTCATTGTGTTGTCGTTCTGTGAGAACCTCCTCAATCAATAACATCCTCAGCGTGTCCTTCATCCTGTCGTCACTTGATAAGTTATGGAAAAAGACTGGGTTTTCACAAAAGATCCGATGCGGCTTGAATATTCCTGTCCGCTTTCACCCATGCAATACGGCATGCTGTTTCATTACCTTTACGAACAACAATCTGGAACTTACATTGAGCAAATAATTTGTAGTTTACGTGAGATTTTGAATGTCTCAGCTTTGATACAAAGTTGGCAGCGAATTGTAGAACGGCATCCAATCTTGAGAACTAGCTTTGATTGGGATAATTCACATCACCTCCAACAGTTGACATACGAGCACATAAAACTATCAATAGAACCAAAAGACTGGCGGAAACTGACAGAACTTGAACAAGAAAGCCAATTAAAAGCGTATCTTGAAACGGATCGTCAACACGGCTTTGCCTTAGGAGAAGTACCGCTAATCCGGTTAACACTTTTCCAATTCGCTGAGCAAGATTATAAGCTGGTTTGGACGTTCCATCACGCCTTGTTGGATGGCCGGTCTATGGTAACGATCTTAAAAGAAGTTTTTGCTTTTTATCAGGCGTTTTGCCAAAATCAACAGCTCCGATTGGACACAGCGCGTCCGTATCGAGATTACATTGATTGGTTGGAGCAGCAGTCGTTAACAGCAGCTGAAAAGTTCTGGCGTCAAAGGTTACAGGGTTTTGAAGTTCCGATTCGACTATCAGTATCCAAAGCAGCAGACGTTCAAACCGCATCTTATAACATCCAGACTATTCGATTATCTAAAGTCTGTACGTCGGCTTTGCAGGCGTTTGCACAAGAAAATCAGCTCACGCTTAATACAGTGGTTCAAGGGGCATGGGCTTTATTATTAAGTCGATATAGTGGCAAAGATGATGTCGTTTTTGGTGCCACCCGGGCTTGCAGATATTCCGCTCTGGAGAATATGGAGTTGATGGTCGGCCTTTTTATCAATACTCTACCTGTGCGGGTTCAGGTCAATTCCGATCGATCCTTATTACAATGGCTAAAGGAACTGCGATCGCAATGGATCGCTTTACGACAATACGAACACACTCCTTTAGCGAAAATTCAGCAATGGAGCGAAATACCAACAGGGTTACCTTTGTTTGAAAGCCTTGTGGTATTTGAGAATTATGAGTTGAATGCTGAACTTAGAAGACAGGGAGGAAAGTGGAACAACCGGGAATTCACGTTGCTTGACCAGCCTAATTATCCTCTTACCCTGGCGGTGTATGCTGAATCAGAGCTAAGCTTAAAGATTAACTACGACTGTCGCCGCTTTGATGATGATACGATCTACCGCATACTCAGACATCTAGAAACCTTACTTCAAGGGTTCATTGCTCATTCCCAACAGTGTCTGAGCGATCTGCCCCTATTAACACCAGCAGAAACACATCAGCAATTAGAGATATGGAACCAAACTCAGACCGAATATCCCAGAGAGAAGTGTCTCCACGAATTGTTTGAAGAACAGGCCGAGCAAACCCCAGATGCAGTGTCGGTAATCTATGCAGAGCAACAACTCACCTATCAGGAGTTGAATCAAAGGGCTAATCAATTGGCCAACTACTTGCAAAGCTTAGGAGTGGGGTCAGACGTATTAGTAGGGATTTGCGTGGAACGCTCTTTAGAGATGGTCGTGGGACTGCTTGGGGTGCTGAAGGCTGGAGGGGCTTATGTACCCTTAGATCCGAGCTATCCTCAAGAGCGACTGCAGTTCATGCTTGGAGATGCACAGATAGCAGTACTCTTAACGCAAGAGCGGCTATTAGAGATCTTGCCCACTCATGGCTACCCGTTGGTTTGCCTGGATAGAGATTGGTCTACTATTACTCAGGCACCCTCAGGAAATCTCCACAGTCAGGCGACTGCTAATAATCTGGCCTATGTCATCTACACATCAGGATCCACAGGGCAACCGAAGGGCGTGATGATTCCTCACAGAGCGATTTGCAATCATATGTACTGGATGCAACAAACATTTCCGTTAGATGCCACGGACAGAGTCTTGCAAAAAACACCGTTTAGTTTTGACGCTTCTGTTTGGGAGTTCTATGCTCCGTTACTCGCAGGCGCTCAATTAGTTCTGGCTCAGCCTGGTCGACACCAGGATAAGGACTATCTGATTCAAACGATTGCCGATCTGGAAATTACGATTCTTCAGCTCGTTCCCTCTTTATTGCGGCTATTGTTACTCGAGAAAGGATTAAGTCAATATCGTCGACCAAACAGCCATCGGAGACGATCGCTCCGGCGAGTGTTCTGTGGGGGTGAGGTTCTCTCTGGTGACCTGCAGCAACAGTTTTTTTCACAGCTTGATGCTTCTTTGCACAATCTCTATGGGCCAACAGAAGCGTGTATTGATTCAACGTACTGGACCTGCCAGTCCGGTCACCTGCAAAAAACGATTCCCATTGGTCGTCCGATTGCGAATGTGCAAACGTATATCCTGGATTTGAACCTGCAATTGGTGCCGATCGGCGTAGCCGGAGAATTGTACATCGGTGGGGTCGGTCTCGCTCGAGGCTACTTGAATCGCCCGGAGTTAACAGCGTCAAAATTTATTGCTAATCCCTTTGGTGATGGGCGTCTTTACAAGACTGGCGACCTTGCCCGCTACTGCCCTGATGGCAATATCGAATTTTTGGACCGGATCGATCGTCAAGTCAAGGTTCGAGGTTTTCGGATTGAGTTGGGTGAAATTGAAGCGGTTCTGTGTCGGCATCCTGATTTGCAAGATGCGATTGTCGTAGTGCTAGCGGAGGGATCGGAGGATAAACGTTTGGTGGCTTATATTGTGACCAGAGAAAGGAAGACTGTTTCCTCTGCCCAATTACGTCGGTTTCTTCAGCAGAGATTACCGAATTATATGGTACCTGCTGCATTTGTACCGTTGGAGAAGTTACCTTTGATGCCAAATGGAAAGGTTAATCGCAACGCTTTACCTATGCCAGAGGTGCAACATTTTGCCAGCAAACACTTTGTTGCTCCAGTTACAGCGACTGAAGAACGACTGGCAGGGATTTGGACAACAGTGCTGAAGCTCGATCGGGTTGGCATCCATGACAATTTTTTTGAACTCGGAGGGCATTCGTTACTCGCGACTCAAACCATTTCACGCATTAGCGAGGAATTCGGTCTAAATTTACTGCTACGCAATTTATTTGAAGCGCCAACGATTGCTGAATTAGGCGATTGTATTGATATTTTATTGTGGGCTGGCACTGCTCGTAACACTTTGCTAACCAGCGATATTGAGAGAGGAGAATTATGAAGCCGGTAGTTGACTTATTATCTGGTCTGCGGGAACGTCAAATTAAACTTTGGCTTGAGGATGGACGTTTACGCTATACTGCCCCTCAAGGAAGTATGACGGATGAATTGCTAGAGATGTTGCGATCGCACAAAGCAGAAATTATTGAATTTCTCGATCAACTCAAGGACAATCAGGGTAAAAAAATCCAATCGATTCCGCGTGATTCCCTACTTTGGGAGAAGCTTTACCTTTCTGGTACGCCGCAGGCTTTACACAATCTGCCCCTTTCATTTGCTCAACAACGCCTTTGGTTCCTCAATCAACTAGAGCACAATACCGCTACTTACAACATGCCTGTAGCTTTCCGTCTTCAGGGCGACTTAGATCTGAGTGCACTGACGCAATCGTTACAAATCATTGTCGAACGACATGAAAGCCTGCGGGTCAACTTTATTTCTCAAGCTGGACAACCCGTCATTCAGCTGCATCCAATGTTACGTTTATCGCTTTCGATCGTTGATTTGCAGTCTTATCCAAACTCAGAACGGACAGAAAAGGCCGAACAACTGATCTTTCAAGAACGGACTGCTCCCTTTGACTTAGCAAAGGATCCGCTCATTCGAGGGACTTTATTACAGCTTCAAGCTCAAGAACATATTCTATTACTGACACTTCACCACATTATTTCTGATGGGTGGTCACTGAACGTGCTCCGGTACGAATTAGGCATGCTGTACCAGAGTTTTATGGAAGAAAAACCTTCACCCTTGCCTGACTTAAAGGTTCAATATATTGATTTTGCGGTCTGGCAACGCCAGCAGGTCAGCGAGTCGTTTTTTCAGACTCATTTATCTTACTGGAAACGGAAGCTGGCTGGCTCCCCACCCTGCTTAGATCTTGCTATAGATTATCCCCGGTCTACCTTGCCAACAATTGTCGGAGCCAGTTTTTCTCATACCCTCTCGAAGCGGTTGCTGCAATTGCTTAAAGAGTTGGGACAACGAGAGAATGCAACACTGTTCATGACTCTATTAGCTGCCTTTAAGATTTTGTTGTCACGGCATAGCGGTACCTACGATCTTGCGATCGGGACGCCCGTTTCAGGTCGGAATCAAACTGAGCTTGAACCTTTGATCGGCTTTTTTATTAATACTTTGGTTTTGCGATCGCAACTTGATGGCAAAGCAAACTTTTGCTCAGTACTCGAACAAGTACGTGAAACTACTCTTGAAGCATTTGAACATCAAAATGTTCCGTTTGAAGCCCTGGTTGAAGCCCTGGAGATTGAACGGAGTTTGAGTTATCACCCCATTTTTCAGGTGTGGTTTAATATGGGCAACTTGGAAACGGTAGATCTCAGGCTCAAGGGATTACAGGTAGAGCAAATTGAGCAGTCAGAGGCAGAATTATCTAAATTTGACCTGACATTATATGTTCAGGAAAAATCGAGTGAAATTCAGTTCAATTGGATCTATAACACTTTATTATTCAAGGCTAGTACAATTGCATGGCTGGCCTGTCAGTTCGAAAGTTTGCTTGAAAGTATTGTTTCAAATCCCGAACAATCTATCGATCGTCTAAATTTGTTTTCCGAAGCAGAATACGAACGACTCAGACTGGCAAGAAATACAATTACACCTGTCAATCAAGACTCTATCTTTTTCCCACCTGATGCGATCGAGCAATCGATTCCAGAACGTTTTATTCAGCAGGTTCATCGCTATCCTGACCAATTAGCTGTTGTCACTCATCGGCATCAATGGACGTATCAAGAGTTGAATCATCGGGCCACTGCGATCGCATCCACTCTGATAAAAGCAACAGACGAAAAAATCCAGCGCATTGCATTATTATTCGAGCACGATGCGCCAATGGTTGCGGCTATATTGGGAACCTTGAAAGCGGGGAAAGCTTATGTTCCTCTGGATCCGCAATATCCCCAACAACGATTAGCTTACATTTTAGAAGACTCACAAGTCAGTGCGATTTTGACCAATCATCAAAATCTGAGTTATGCCAGAACGCTCACTAATAATTCAATCCAAATTATTGATATCGATGTTATTAATGACAATATTATTGATGGCGATATTATTAATGGCGATATTATTGATGGCGACACAATTAAGCAAGTTTCCAATAGATTGATTTCCCCCGATACTCTGGCTTATATTTTGTATACCTCTGGGTCAACGGGGCAACCCAAAGGAGTGATGCAAAATCACCGCAATGTTTTGCATTTTATTCGAAACTATACCAACCGCATGCAGATTGCAGCCAACGACAAGCTGAGTTTACTGGCTTCTTATAGTTTTGATGCCGCTGTTGTCGATATTTTTGCCTGCTTGCTCAATGGTGCAACCCTGTATCCCATTGATGTCAAACAAGAGGGTCTCGCTAATTTAGCACAATATTTGTATCGGTTTGGAGTAACAATTTATCACTCTACCCCAACGCTCTATCGTTATTTTCTGGATAGCATTTCTCAAAACGAACAAACTGCCCAAAGCCTTCTTTCAAATATTCGCGTCGTGATATTAGGCGGTGAAACCGCAATCAAATCCGATTTCGAACTTTATCAACGTTACTTTGCCGATCGTTGCCTTTTTGTCAATGGATTTGGTTCCACAGAGGCCAGCTTGGTTTCTTATTACAATTTGAATAAAAAATCAGACATTACCTCAAACCAAATTCCCTGTGGCTATCGCATTGAAGACACTGAAATTATCTTGTTCAACCCAGCGGGTCATGATGCCCAAGTCTATGGTGAGATTGCCATCAAAAGCCCCTACGTTGCCCTTGGGTATTGGCGACGCCCTGAGTTGACCCAGCAGGTTTTTGCTGTGGATGCAGCGGATCTGAACCAGCGAATTTATCGTACCGGAGATTATGGTCGCTTAAAGTCCGATGGGACGTTAGAGTTTCTCGGTAGAAAAGATTTTCAAGTTAAAATTCGCGGGCTTCGCATTGAACTGGGAGAAATTGAAGCTACCCTAATTCAACATTCCCAAGTCCGAGAAGCAGTCGTTCTGGCCCGAGCCGATCGCCCAGGAGAAAAGCAATTGGTTGCCTATATTGTCGCAGAGACAGAAACGTCTGTGACGGCAGCAGAACTCCGGCAGTTTCTCAACCAAACGTTGCCCGATTACATGGTGCCTGCCATCTTCATGCAGCTTGAGACTCTACCCTTAACCCCCAATGGGAAAGTCGATCGCAAAGCCTTACCGGCTCCAAATGCTGACGATTTGCATCAAGACACGGTCTTTACTGCTCCCACTACCCCCACCCAGAAGCAACTTGCCGCTATTTGGACTGAGGTGCTAGCCGTTGAGCCGATTGGCATTTACGACCGCTTCTTCGATCTGGGCGGCCATTCGCTACTCGCCACCCAAGTTATCTCTCGTATCCGTCACCGCTTTGAGATTGAACTGCCGCTCAAAACGCTGTTCGCACATCCGACGTTGGTCGATCTTGCCCAAGCAGTGGACGCAGCCCAGCAGAACGATTTAGTTGACTTACCGGCCATTCAACCCATTGCTCGCACGGAACCTCTGCCGCTCTCTTTTGCTCAGCAGCGGCTCTGGTTCCTCGATCGATTGGAAGGCGCGAGCGCGAGCTATAACCTGGTCAGTGCGTTCAAGTTAGACGGAAATCTCAATCGCACTGCATTGGAGCAGAGCTTGCAAGCGATCGTCCAGCGTCATGAGAGTTTGAGGACCACCTTTCAGGTTGACGATGTTGGAGTTCCCTATCAATGCATTAACGATACAGACGCTGGAATAATTGCTCTGAAAGCGATCGCGCTGCCGGGTGGAGACCAAAATATCCAGATTAAAGAGCGGATTCGAGCGGAGACTCAGCACCCTTTTGACCTCACCCAGGACAGACTGATGCGCTGCACGCTGCTGCAACTGTCACCCACAGCCCATATTTTAGTGGTGACGATGCATCACATTGCGGCAGACGGTTGGTCGTTGGGCATATTCCGGCAGGAATTATCCCAACTTTATCTGGCATTCTGTCACGATCGGGACTCTCCTTTGCCGCCGTTGAGCATTCAGTATGCTGACTTTGCCCATTGGCAACGACAATGGTTCGCTGACCAGTCTTTAGAAACTCAACTCAGGTACTGGAAAGAGCAATTAGAAGGAATTTCACCTTTATTAGAACTGCCCACCGATTATCCTCGACCAGCAGTGCAGACATTCCGGGGCAACTGGGAGCGCTTTGAGTTGGATTCTACTCTGACCCAACAGCTCAAAGTGCTGAGCCAGAATGCAGGGGTGACGTTGTTTATGACCCTGCTAGCAGCCTTCCAGGTGTTGCTCTCTCGCTACTCCAGGCAAACGGATATTGTGGTAGGGTCTCCGATTGCCAATCGCAATCAGGCCGAGATCGAACCCCTGATTGGCTTTTTTGTTAACACTGTCGTATTGCGGGCAGACTTGTCCGGCAATCCTAGTTTTGAGGAATTGCTCGCCCAAGTGAAACGAACGACACTGGAGGCTTATAGCCATCAAGACTTACCCTTTGAACGACTAGTCGAAGAATTGCAGCCGGAACGTCGTCTCGACCATCATCCATTGGTGCAGGTGCTGTTTACGTTCCAAAATGCGTCGCATGCTGATTTAGAGCTATTTGGCTTGAAGGTAGAGACTCTGGAATTGGAGATCGAAACAACTCGTGAATTCGATCTAGAGCTTTACCTGTCGGATAGTCCCCAGGGTCTGTCAGGATTTTGCGTTTACAGTCGCGATTTGTTCAACCCTCAGACGATTCAGCGTCTGTTAGGACATTTCCGAAGAGTGTTAGAAGCTGCGATCGCAGATCGCAACCAGCCCATTGGAGCGCTACCGCTGCTAACCGCTGCCGAACAACACCAGATTGTGGTGCAGTGGAATCAAACCCAACAAGAGTATCCCCAGGATTTGTGCATTCATCACTTGTTTGAGCAACAGGTAGAATGCAACCCGGATGCCATCGCCGTCATTTTTGAAGAAAAACAGCTCGCGTACCAGGAATTGAATCAACGCGCCGACCATCTGGCTTGCTATCTTCAATCACTTGGGGTCGGTCCTGACGTACTGGTGGGTATTTGCATCGATCGTTCTCTAGACATTGCGATCGCAGTCCTCGCTATTCTCAAAGCCGGAGGAGCCTACGTTCCCCTCGATCCTGCCTACCCTCAGGATCGCTTGACCTATATGATTGAAAACGCTGGCATTCAACTCCTGTTAACCCAATCGCAATGGCAATCGATCCTGCCGCCATCCCTGCCGCCATCCCTACCCCAAATTCTCTGTTTAGACCAACTACCGCCAGTCCTCACCCCCCCATCGAATCCTCATCCTACGAGTTCCCCAGAATCGACTAACCTGGCCTACGTTATCTACACCTCCGGTTCAACCGGGCAACCCAAAGGCGTCGCCATGCCCCACCAGCCGCTGGTGAACCTGATCCAGTGGCAAGCAGATCGCTCCCAGGCTGGAGCAGGTACAAAGACTGTACAATTTGCCCCGATCAGTTTTGACGTATCATTCCAGGAACTGTTTGCCACCTGGTGTACTGGGGGAACGGTGGTGCTGATTTCAGAAGAGATACGACGGGATCCGGTGGCCCTACTCCAGCTGCTCGATCGCCAGCAGATTGCCCGTCTGTTTTTACCCTTTATCGCCCTCCAACAGCTGGCTGAAGTCAGCGTTCAAATCCAGTCTTTTCCCACCACACTGCAAGAAGTCATCACTGCTGGCGAGCAACTCCAGACATCGTCTGCGATTACCGAATTTTTCCAGCAGCTACCCCATTGTCGTCTGTTCAATCAATATGGCCCTTCAGAAAGCCATGTGGTTACCGCCTATGCCTTACCAACATCAGTATCGGACTGGCCTGTCTTACCTCCCATCGGTCAACCGATCGCTAATGCCAGCATCTATATTTTGGATGACCAACTGCAGCCAGTCCCCATCGGGGTTCCAGGTCAGCTCTACATTGGCGGTGTGAGTCTAGCCCAGGGCTATCTCCATCGTCCAGAGCTAACTGCTGAGCGATTTATCTCCAACCCATTTTTGGGATCCCAATCCAAAATCCAAAATCCAAAATCCACAATTCTCTACCAGACAGGAGACCTGGCGCGTTTCTTGCCAGATGGCAATATTGAATTTTTAGGGCGAATTGACCATCAGGTGAAACTCAGAGGGTTTCGCATTGAGCTGGGAGAAATTGAGTCCACTTTGGGACAACATCCGACGATTGCGCAAAGTATTGCGACTGTCCAAAAGAATGCAGCTGGAGATAAAAGTCTGGTTGCTTATCTGGTGCCTCACAAGACTGGTACAGATCGTCTACCCCACAGGCTAATGGCTGAAGTGCGCCAATTCCTGCAGAGCAAGTTGCCGGGGTATATGGTGCCGCAACACTTTGTGGTTCTGGATCGTCTGCCACTGACCCCCAGTGGCAAGGTGAATCGCAGAGCCTTACCCACACCAGAGATTGCCGATTGGCAACATAGCACAACCTTTGTTGCCCCGACGACCCCGACCCAGGAACTGCTCGCTACTATTTGGACTCGTGTCTTAGGGATCCAACCCATTGGTCTATACGATCGCTTCTTCGATCTGGGCGGCCATTCCCTACTAGCGACCCAGGTTATCTCTCGGATCCGTCACAGTTTTGAGATTGAACTTCCCCTCAAGGTGCTGTTTGAACAGCCGATGTTGGCGGATCTGGCTCAAGCGGTAGACGCAGCTCGGAAGAATACTGTAGCCCCCTTACCGCCCATTCAACCGACTCCTCGTACCGCACCGCTGCCGCTTTCGTTTGCCCAGCAACGACTCTGGTTTCTCGATCAATTGGAAGGCGCTAGCCCTAGCTACAACTTGTGTAGTGCGTTCAAATTAGCAGGCAGTCTGAAGCGAAAGGCATTGGAACAGAGTCTGCAAACGATTCTCCAACGTCATGAGAGCTTACGCACCACCTTTAAGGTAGACGATCGAGGAGTTCCCTATCAGTGCATAGCCGATGCTGGTACGACCGATGCTGGTATGACCGATGCTGATACTGGACTATTGTCGGTTATCGCCCTGCCAGATGAAGACTCGGATCGCCAGATTCACTCTCTGCTTCAAGCCGAAGTTCAGACCCCCTTTGACATCACCTGCGATCGACTGATTCGCTTCAAGTTGCTGCAACAGTCTCCTACGACCTGTTTTTTGCTGGTGACGATGCATCACATTGTCTCGGATGCCTGGTCGATGGGTGTTTTCCGGCGCGAACTGTCCCAGCTTTATCAGGCATTTTGCACAGAACAGGATTGTTCTTTGCCCCCATTGACAATTCAGTATGCGGACTTTGCCCACTGGCAACGTCAATGGTTAGCCAATCAGGTCTTAGAAACACAAGTCCGCTACTGGAAACAGCAGCTTGCAGGAATTCCACCTCTCCTGGAACTGCCCACCGATTATCCGCGACCAGCAGTGCAAACGTTCCGAGGCAGTCGGCAGCGGTTTCAGCTAGATTCTACGCTAACCCAACAGCTCAAAGCCTTTAGCCAAAATTCAGGGGTCACCTTATTTATGACCTTACTGGCAGCATTTCAAGTACTACTGGCTCGCTACTCGGATCAAACGGATATCGTCGTTGGGTCTCCCATCGCCAACCGCAACCAAGCCGACATTGAACCCCTGATTGGTTTCTTTGTCAATACCTTAGTGCTGCGCTCGAATCTATCTGGCAGTCCTAGTTTCCAATCGTTACTGAACCAGGTGAGGCAAACGACGCTGGATGCCTATGGCCATCAAGACTTACCCTTTGAAAAATTAGTAGAGGAATTGCAACCAGAACGTCGTTTAGACCACCATCCCCTGGTTCAGGTGATGTTTGGGCTGCAAAATGCTTCGCTCGCTGATTTAGAGCTGTTTGGCTTGCAGGTAGAAGCGCTGGAAATAGAAGGGCAGACGACTCGCGAATTCGATTTGGAGCTTCACCTGTGGGAGAACGAGCAGGGACTGGAGGGATTGTGCGTTTACAATACAGACTTATTCAAGCCTGCAACGATCCAGGGGCTGTTGGGGCATTTTCAGACCTTGTTGGAAAGTGCGATCGCAGACAGCACCCAAGCCATTGACAAACTCCCTCTACTCTCCACCGCTGAACAACAGCAACTCTTAGTCGCCTGGAATCAGACCCAAACAGAGTATCCTCACCATGCCTGTGTTCACCATCTCTTTGAAGCCCAGGCACAAAACAGACCGGATGCCGTGGCAGTTGTGTTCGTAGAGCAAACCCTGACCTATCAGGAACTGAATTGCAAAGCTAACCAACTTGCCCATTACTTGCAAACCCTGGGAATTGGCTCCGAGACCGTGGTGGGAGTCTGTTTAGAGCGATCGCCCCACCTCATCATTGCCCTTTTGGCCATTCTCAAAGTCGGTGGAGCCTACCTTCCCCTCGATCCAGCTTATCCCCCTGAACGCCTTGCCTTGATGGTAGAGAATGCCCAGCTCCAGGCAATCTTAACCCAGGCTGACTTGAGCGAGAATCTTCCACCTGTCAACCATTGCATCAATCTGGATGCTCAGTGGCCAACGATTGCCACCCATCGCAAGGAGAATTTGAACGCCTCAACTTCGGCAACATCTCTAGCTTATGTCATGTACACATCAGGCTCCACCGGACAACCGAAAGGGGTCAGCGTCCTGCATCGCAATATTGTGCGGTTGGTCAAGAACACCAACTACGCCACCTTCACTGCGGATGACGTCTTTCTCCAGTTAGCGTCGGTGTCCTTTGATGCTGCTACATTGGAAATCTGGGGCAGTTTGCTCAACGGTTCCCGTCTGGTGCTTTTGCCTGAACGACACCCCTCGTTGGCAGCCCTGGGACAACTCATCCAGCAGCAGCAAGTGACTGTCCTCTGGCTCACTGCTGGGCTGTTTCATTTAATGGTAGATGAGCAATTGGACGATTTGCAATCCCTGCGATTGTTGATGGCAGGGGGAGACGTATTGTCTGTGCCTCATGTGGAAAAGTGTCGTCAAGCCCTACCCGACTGTCAGTTAATGAACGGCTACGGCCCAACGGAGAACACCGTCTTCACCTGTTGTTATCCGATTCCCACCAAAACTGCCCTTGGACAGTCCATCCCCATTGGTCGGCCCATCGCCAATACCCAGGTTTATATTCTGGATGCCCAAAGACAGCCCGTTCCCATTGGAGTGACAGGGGAATTGTATGCAGGCGGCGACGGACTGGCACGCGGCTATTTCAATCGTCCCGATCTGACGGCAGAAAGATTTATCTCAAATCCTTTTGTAGCAGGCGATCGTCTTTACAAGACGGGGGACTTAGCCCGGTATTTGCCGGATGGCACTATTGAGTTTCTGGGTCGCAGGGACAATCAAGTTAAAGTTCGGGGCTTCCGGATTGAATTAGGGGAAATTGAAGCCGTCTTGAGTCAACATCCCCAGGTGCAACAAGTCGTTGTCATTATCCGACAAGATCGCCCTGACGACAAATCCCTGGTGGTGTATGTGAAGGGAAATGGAACAAAAGCCGATCGTGTCGAACTCCGTCAGTTCCTGCAGCAAAAGCTGCCGGATTATATGCTGCCCAGTGCGATTGTCTGGCTGGAGAGCCTGCCATTAACGCCAAATGGCAAAGTCGATCGCCGCGCCCTACCTGTGCCTGAGTTTGAACTGGAGCGACAAACGGGTTTTGTGGCTCCTCGCACTGCGACTGAAGCCGTCATCGCGAACATCATCGCCACGATATTAGGGCAAGAACGAGTCAGTATTCAAGATAATTTCTTTGAGTTGGGCGGACATTCCCTGTTAGCGACCCAAGCGATCTCTCGTATCCGCCGTCATTTTGGGGTTGAGCTTCCCCTCAAAGTGCTGTTTGAACAGCCGATTTTGGCGGATCTGGCTCGCTCCGTCGAGGCAGCGCAGCAAGAGAACTTAGTTGCCTTACCGCCGATTCAATCCATTCCTCGTACAAAGTTGCTGCCGCTTTCATTTGCCCAACAACGACTCTGGTTTCTCGATTGTCTGGAAGGAGCAAGTCCCAACTACAATATGTCCCGAGGATTCAAGTTAGAGGGGACGCTGAATCGAACGGCATTAGCACAGAGCTTGCAAGCGATTGTCCGCCGCCATGAAAGCTTGCGCACCACCTTTCAGGTCGACGATCGTGGCATTCCCTATCAGTGCATTGCTGCAGCTGAGGCTGAAACCCTGACTTTACCAGCAATTGAGCTGCAGGATTTACACGGTGAAGATGAAGACACTCAAGTGAAGTCCTTGATGCAAGCCGAAGCGCAACAGCCCTTCGATATCAGTTGTGACAGGCCGCTTCGCTTTAAGTTGTTGCGACTGTCTCCTACAAATCATGTGTTGCTAGTGACAATACACCATATCATTTCAGACGGGTGGTCGATGGGGGTGTTTCACCGGGAACTCCTCCACCTGTATCAGGCATTCTGTGAAGGTCAGGAGGATCCTTTGCCGCCATTGACGATTCAATATGCAGACTTTGCCAGTTGGCAACGGCAATGGTTGACGAACGAGGTTCTAGAGAATCAGCTAAATTACTGGAAACAGCAACTGGCAGACACCCCACCTTTACTGGAGCTGCCGACTGACGCCCCTCGACCAGCTGTGCAAACGTTCCGGGGCGGTGGGGAACGGTTCCAGTTCGATTTGGCCTTGACCCAGCAGCTTAAAGACTTCAGCCAGAAGGCGGGGGTGACGCTGTTTATGACGTTGCTAGCAGCGTTCCAGGTATTGTTGTTTCGTTACTCCAGACAAACGGATATCGTTGTTGGTTCTCCCATTGCCAACCGCAACCAGGCAGAGATTGAGCCGCTAATTGGTTTTTTTGTGAATACATTAGTGTTACGCTCGGATTTATCGGGCAATCCGACCTTCGAGGAATTGCTGGCTCAGGTGAAGCAAACGACATTAGATGCCTATGCCCATCAAGACTTACCGTTCGAGAAATTAGTAGAGGAATTGCAGCCGCAGCGTCGTCTGGATTGTCATCCGCTGGTGCAGGTGGTGTTTGCCCTGCAAAATGCGCCAGACACTGATTTTGAGTTGCTCGATGTCAACGTAGAGGCGTTGGAGCTAGAGATACAGACGACCCGCGAGTTTGACCTGGAGCTGCATTTGTGGGATAAACCGCAAGGGCTGGTGGGTTTGTGCGTCTACAGCAGCGACTTATTTGCGGCAGAGACAATTCAGCAATTGTGGAGTCATTTCCAGATCTTGTTACAGGCTGTAGTTGCAGATAGTTGCCAGGAGATTGGTGAGTTGTCTCTAATGACGGCTGCGGAGCAACAGATTTTGCAGCAATGGAATCGGACGCAACGCGTGTATCCTCAAGACCAATGCATCCACCAATTGTTTGAGGCGCAGGTGAAGCGGCAGCCGGATGCAGTCGCACTCGTCTGCGGGGAACAACAGCTAACCTATCAAGTGCTGAATCAGCGGGCGAATCAGCTGGCTGAGCGGTTGCGTGTCCAGGGCGTGCAACCAGAAACCCTGGTCGGAATCTACATGGAACGTTCCTTGGAAATGGTCATTGGTTTGCTCGGGATTTTAAAAGCAGGAGGAGCCTACGTTCCGCTCGATCCGAACTACCCTGCAGAGCGTTTAGCCTTCATGCTCGCAGATACACAAGTGCCGATAGTGCTGACCCAAACTGCTCTACAGGAAAACGTTTCAGCCGACTCAACCCAATTCTCGACTCAGTTGATTTGCCTGGATAAGATAAATTGGGATGAGAAGGATTGGGAGGGGATGAAATCAAGCAAAGATAGCTCTACTGCTTTAGATGCTGCTTTGGATGCCATCGTTAATCCCGATGTTAATTCAGATATTAATTCAGAGAATCTGGCCTACGTGATGTACACCTCTGGGTCAACCGGACAACCCAAAGGTGTCAGTGTTAGACATCAAGGGGTAGTGCGTCTCGTCTGCAATACGAACTATGTCGAGATTACGCCAAACGATACTTTCTTGCAATTGGCAACGATTGCCTTTGATGCCGCCACTTTTGAAATCTGGGGAGCTTTACTGAATGGAGCAAAATTAGTCCTGGTGCCAGCGTCCCGCCTGTCTTTAGCCGAAATTGGACACCTGTTGCAACAACACCAGATTTCAATTCTGTGGCTGACAGCAGGCGTATTCCACCAGATGGTCGAGGATCGGCTGGATGACCTGGCAACCGTGCGACAATTGCTAGCCGGCGGCGATGTCCTCTCAGTTGCCCAGGTTCAAAAAGTCGTGCAGGCATTGCCCAACACGGTGTTGATTAATGGCTATGGACCAACAGAGAATACGACCTTTACTTGCTGTTACCCGGCAATCGATGCCGATGCGATCGCAACCTCAGTACCGATTGGCCGTCCGATTGCCAATACTCAGGTTTATGTATTGGACGACCATCGCAACCCAGTTCCGATTGGGGTTTCTGGAGAACTCTATATTGGAGGAGACGGGTTAGCACGTGGCTATTTCAGACGTCCAGAGCTGACGCGATCGCGCTTTATCACCCACAAGTTTAATGACAACAGTGCAGCGATCCCGCTCTACCGAACAGGCGATATTGTCCGCTATCGAGGGGACGGCAATCTGGAATTTCTCGGACGTGCCGATCGTCAAGTCAAAATCCGCGGCTTCCGGATTGAATTAGCTGAAATTGAGTCTGTTTTAGAATCCCATGCCGCCCTATCTCAAGCCGTTGTTATCGTTAGCCAGAATCAAACTGACGATAAGAGTCTGATTGCCTATTTAGTACCGCAGTGGCAAGGCGAAGGAGTCACTCAACTTTTGGCTCAGGCAGAGCACGAACTGCTCGCAGACTGGCAAGTACTCTATGAAGATCTCTACAATCTGGCTTACGATCCGGCTACTGCTAATGGCGGCAAGATAGCATTGGATCCCAATTTTGTGGGCTGGAATAGCAGTTACTCTGGTCAGCCGATCCCAGAGATTGAGATGAAAGAGTGGCTTGAGAGTACTGTGTGCCGCATTCGCAGCTACCAGCCTCAATCCATACTAGAAATCGGTTGTGGCACTGGTTTGCTAATGAGCCGCCTTGCCCCTGAGTGCGATCGCTATGAGGGCACAGACTACTCCAGCGCCGTCATAGAGCAGAACAAACGCCTGCAGCAAACCAGGCCCTCTTTAGCCCATGTCACCTTACATCACAAATTAGCCAACGATTTTGAGGACATTCCTAAAGGAGAATTTGATACCGTCATCCTCAACTCGATCGTGCAATACTTCCCTAGCGTTGACTACCTACTGCAGGTTTTAGCAGGAGCGATCGAAGCCATTGGCCCGCAAGGAAGGATTTTTATCGGTGATGTGCGCCATCTGCCGTTGTTAGAGGCGTTCCACACCCTGGTTCAGTTCGCCCAAGCTGAAGACACCATGGTACTGGATCGGTTACAGCTCCAAAAACAGCGTAGCCTGCGTGCAGAAGAAGAACTGGTCATCGATCCCAGCTTCTTTGTTACCTTACCGCAGTATTTTCCTCAAATTAGCCAGGTGGAAATTCAACCCAAGCGAGGGCAATTCCACAATGAATTAACCCTGTTCCGCTACGACGTCACCTTACACCTTGGTCCTGTCCAGCACCATGCAGGAGAGAAAAATGGCAGCGAAGGCAATGGCACTGCATCCTCGCTCCAAGCAGAAACATCTCTAGACATTGCCTGGCGAGACTGGCAAAGCGATTCCCTTAGCCCTGCTGCCGTATGCCGTCTCCTGTCTGAGGAACATCCAGAAACATTAGGGATTCGTCGCATTGCCAACGCACGGCTCCAAACAGCATTGCAGATTCAACAGTACCTGGAAACCCCCTTGGCAGGGCTAAAAACGGTTGAACAGCTACGACAATCTTTGGCCCATCAGAATGGTATGGATTGTGAATTAAATAACTTCACAAACAATAAACCTGGAGTAGGGACACGGCAATGCTGTGTCCCTACGCGAGAATTAGCACCTCATGCACCTTTTGTTTCTATGGGAGCTGAGCCTGATGTATTCTGGCAGTTGGGTGAAGACCTGGGCTATCAGGTGCAGTTGAGCTGGTGGGAAGGGAGCACTACGGGTTGCTACGACGTAGTATTTGTACGGCAAGATATTGCCAGCGCAGGCCCCAGGATAGTCTTCTGGCAACCGGATCGGATCTTTGCTCGTCCGTGGCATCGCTATACCAACACGCCACTGCAAGGGAAGATGACTCACCAGTTAACTCCTGTTGTGCGTCAGTTCTTACAGAACAAATTGCCGGATTATATGGTACCGCAGCAATTTGTTGTGTTAGAGCAGTTACCGCTGACGGTCAATGGCAAAGTGGATCGCAAGGCATTACCAGCTCCAGATGCAATTGAAGAACAGCAAGATAGTACTGCTTTTGTCGCACCGACGACTCCTACCCAAGAACTGCTAGCGGCCATTTGGTCTGAGGTACTGGCAATTGAGCGAATCAGCATTGACAATCGTTTCTTTGAGTTAGGGGGACATTCACTGCTAGCCACACAAACAATTTCTCGTATCCGTCACAGCTTTGGCGTTGAATTGCCCCTCAAAGTGATGTTCGAGCAGCCAACATTAGCAGATCTAGCTCAAGCAGTAGAGGCAGCCCAGAAAAGCAACCTGGCAGCATTGCCGCCGATTCAACCGATTCCTCGCACTGAGCTGCTGCCGCTTTCATTTGCCCAACAACGACTCTGGTTTCTGGATCGGCTGCAAGGGGCGGGTTCCGGCTACAACATGTTCAGTGCTTGTCAGCTAGAGGGAAATTTGGATCGAGCGGCGTTAGAACGGAGTTTGCAGACGATTGTCCAACGTCATGAGGCCCTGCGCACTATCTTCCAGGTTAAAGATGGCGTACCTTATCAGGATATTCGCGATGCAGATGATGAATTTATAGATTTGTCTTTCATCGATTTGGGAGATTTGCAAAGCGAAGAACAGAAAAAACAGGTTCAGCATCTGATGCAAGCAGAAGCCCAACATCCCTTCGATATCAGCCACGATAGCCTGATTCGCTGCCAATTACTACGGCTGTCACCCACAGTCCATGTTTTGCTCATAACGATGCACCATATTGTTTCAGATGGTTGGTCGATTGGTGTGTTCCAGCGCGAGCTGTCCCAGTTGTACCCAGCATTTTGCCAGGGGCAGGATTCTCCCTTGCCACCGTTGAAGATTCAGTATGCAGACTTTGCCTGCTGGCAACGCCAATGGTTAGCCGACCAGGTGCTGGAGACTCAACTCAACTACTGGAAACATCAACTCGCGGGGATTCCGCCTCTGCTAGAACTGCCTGCTGATTATTCTCGACCAGCGGTGCCCACGTTCCAGGGCAGGGGAGAGCGTTTTCATCTGGATGCGACGCTCAGCCAACAGCTCAAAGCTTTGAGTCAGAAAGCAGGAGTGACTCTATTTATGACGTTACTCGCTGTCTTCCAGATTTTACTCTCTCGCTATTCTGGACAAACAGATATTGTTGTTGGCTCTCCCATTGCAAACCGCAATCAGGCGGCAATAGAACCGCTGATCGGCTTTTTTGTCAATACGTTAGCGTTGCGCTCAGATCTGTCGGGCAATCCCAGCTTCCGGGACTTACTGTCTCAAGTCCGGCAAACGACATTGGCAGCCTATACTCATCAAGACTTACCGTTTGAGAAATTGGTGGAGGCATTGCAGCCAGAACGTCGCCTCGATCGTCATCCTGTGGTTCAGGTAGTGTTTGCGCTGCAAAATCTTCCCAGTCTCAATGCAGAGCTGTCTGACTTGAAGGTGGAAGCGCTGGGACTGGAGGTTGAGACGACCCGTGAATTCGATTTGGAACTTCACCTGCAGGATAGTCCACAGGGACTGAGGGGTTTTTGCGTTTACCGCAGCGATCTATTCAAGGCTGCAACGATTCGGCGGCTGTTGGGGCATTTCCAGACCCTGTTACAAGCAGTGGTGGCTGACAGTTGTCAAGCCATCGGCCATCTTCCTTTGCTGACATCTGAAGAACAACAGCAACAGTTGCTGCAATGGAATCAAATTCAGACTCCAAAACAGCGTCTGGATTTGCTTTCTTTGAAGGGTGAGATTCCGCTTATCCTCTCCTTGTTAAAGCAGCAGAGAGAGCAGAATCCTAATGCTGTCGCTGTCCGGTTCCAGGATTGGCAGTTGAGCTATCAGGCATTGCATGCCCGTGCGAATCAACTGGCCCATTATCTCCAAACCCTGGGGGTGGGGCCAGAGACAGTGGTTGGAGTTTGTGTAGAACGGTCTCCGGATTTGGTGACGATGTTTCTGGGTATTCTCAAAGCGGGCGGGGCATATCTACCGCTCGATCCGGCCTATCCCTCTGAACGACTGGCTTACATGTTAGCGGATGCTCAAGTGTCGGTTTTGCTGACTCAGCCTCATCTATTAGCCGATCTACCCTCTCATCAAGCGCAAGTGTCGACTTTGGAAGAGAATGCTGTTGCGATCGCGGCTCAACCCACAACGCCACCCCCCACAGTTGTTACGTCTGAAACGCTTGCTTATGTTATCTATACATCTGGTTCCACAGGACGTCCGAAGGGGGTGATGGTGACCCATCAGGGTGTTGGCAATCTGGCCTGCAATCTGATCGCAACGTTTGGAATAACGACCAGCAGCCGTATACTGCAGTTTGCCTCCCCTAGTTTTGATGCCTCTATTATGGAGATGTTGATGGCGTTGGGGGCAGGTGCTTGTTTGTGTTTTGGTGCATCTGAGTCGTTACTGCCTGGTGCCACTCTGGTTGAACTGTTGAGAAGGCAGGCGATTTCCCATATTTTGTTGCCGCCTTCAGCCCTGGCTATATTGAAGCAGGTGGAGCTGCCCTGTTTAGAAGCCTTAATTGTGGGAGGTGAGGCGTGTTCAGTGCCGTTGATGCAGCAATGGTCTCAAGGTCGGCGCTTCTTTAATGCTTATGGCCCGACGGAGGCGACGGTGTGTACGACCATCGCGCTTTGCCAGCCGGAGGATAACACGATTACCATTGGACGCCCGATTGCCAATAGCGAAGTTTACATTCTTGATACCTATGGACAGCTGGTGCCTGTTGGGATTCCTGGAGAATTGTACATTGGTGGTGTTGGGCTGGCACGGGGCTATTTGAACCGCCCGGACATTACCCAGGAGAAATTTGTTGAGATTGAGGGGGTTGAGGGACTGGCGGGAAAACGGCTTTACAAGACTGGCGACCGGGTGCGCTACCGGGGCGATGGTGCGATTGAGTTTCTGGGGCGGATTGACTCTCAGGTGAAGCTACGGGGATTTCGGATTGAGCTGGGTGAGGTAAGCGCAACGCTGGAACGGCATGGGGCAGTGCAAGCCGCGATCGCGCTCCTGCGCGAAGATCGTCCCGGAGAAAAACAACTCGTTGCCTATGGCATTTTGAAAGACGAGCAGCACGATGCGTCGCCAACAGAGTTGCGAGAATTTTTACAGAAACACTTGCCGAGCTATATGGTGCCAACGGCAATTGTTGTGTTGCCAGAGTTCCCGTTGACGCCCAATGGCAAGCTGGATCGCCGTGCCCTGCCGCCTCCACCCTTGATTCAATCTGCTGCAAATGAGACCCTGCCTAAAACTGAGATCGAGCAGAAAATTGCCGCTATCTGGCAGCAACTTTTGTCTGTGGACGTCGTTGGTCTGGATGACAATTTTTTCGAGTTAGGGGGACATTCGTTACTGTTAGCCCAATTACAGGAACAGTTGCAGAACTGTTTCAAGGCCGAATTACCAACGGTTGAGTTGTTTGCACGACCGACGGTACGCACCCTGGCACAGTTCTTCAGTATGCGGCCTGCAGACCAATCTACGAAACAGTTCAGAGAAACAATGCCTGGACAACGTAAACGACAAGAGACCAATCAACTGCGAAAACGACAACAACAGCTGCGACGACGCTATCGTTCAACAGGAGAGGCATAGACATGGAACGCAAGATTGATGACGCGATTGATGCGATGAATGCGATGAATGCGATGAATGCGAATGGCGAGCGTCCTGATTTGCAAGATAATGATTGGCGGGATACCGATATTGCAATCGTGGCGATGTCTGGACGCTTTCCTGGAGCAAATACGATTGTGGAGTTCTGGCACAATCTGCAACAGGGGGTAGAATCAGTGACTCGCTTCTCGGAGACGGGGTTGCTGGAAGCAGGGGTGTCGGCAGCACGACTGGCTCATCCGTCTTATGTCCCTGTGGGAACTGTCCTGGATGGCGTTGAAGAGTTTGATGCCCATTTTTTTGGTTTCAGCCCTCGGGAAGCAGAGTTGCTTGACCCGCAGCAGCGATTGTTTCTGGAATGCGCCTGGAACTGTTTAGAAAGCGGCGGCTACGATCCGTCCACGTATCAAGGTGCGATCGGCATCTATGGTGGGGTCGGCAACAGTCGGTATTTGCTGCGGCACCTCTATGGCAACCCTGCTCTCCAGGACACTGTTAGCCCGTTTCAATTGTTGCTGGCAACAGATAAGGATTTTGTGGCGACGCGGGTGGCTTATAAGATCGGATTAAAAGGGCCAGCGATCGCAGTGCAAACGGCTTGTTCTACCTCTCTGGTGGCAGTTCATCTAGCCTGTCAGTCATTGTTGAACGGAGAATGCGATCTGGCGCTGGCGGGGGGAGCGACGATTCAGCTGCCGCAGATTACGGGGTATATTTACCAACCCGGTATGATTCTGTCTCCTGATGGCCATTGTCGGGCGTTTGATGCCCAGGCACAAGGGACAATTAGCAGCAGCGGGGTAGGATTGGTGTTGCTGAAACGTCTGGGGGATGCGATTGCGGATGGCGACACCATCCAGGCACTGATCAAGGGATCTGCCGTCAACAACGATGGGGCGTTAAAAGTTGGCTTTACCGCGCCTAATGTGGAGGGACAGGTGGCTGCGATCGCAGAGGCCCAGATGGTAGCTGAAGTCGCAGCTGACAGCATCACCTATGTTGAAACCCACGGGACGGGTACAGAGTTGGGCGATCCGATTGAGATTGAGGCGTTGACGCGAGCGTTTCGCCGGACGACAGCTGCGAACGGCTACTGCGCCATTGGGTCGCTGAAGACAAATGTCGGTCATCTGGATACGGCGGCGGGTGTAGCAGGCTTGATCAAAACCGTACTGGCACTGCAGCATCAGCAACTTCCCCCCAGCTTGCATTACCGCAGCCCCAACCCCAAAATTGACTTTGCCAGTAGTCCCTTCTTTGTCAATACGGTTTTACGAGACTGGCCCCAGGGAGAGACCCCAAGGCGGGCCGGAGTCAGTTCCTTCGGCATAGGGGGCACAAACGCTCATGTGGTGTTGGAAGAAGCACCAGTCCGATCCCCACGGCCAGGGACAGAGAGGCGATCGCAGCTCCTCATCCTCTCAGCGAAAACGGAATCTGCCCTGGCGCAAATGACGACTAACCTGGCCGCGTGTTTGCAGCAGCAGCCCGAGCTGCCGTTAGCGGATGTGGCTTACACTCTGAGCGTCGGACGACGGGCTTTTCCTCTGCGTCGAGTTCTTGTTGCCGCGACCAGAGAGGAAGCAGTGGCAGCATTACGGACAAGTCCAGGTTTGACCGGACGAGCGATCGCGGATGATGCCTCGATCCTATTTTTGTTTCCAGGGCAGGGAGCGCAGTACGTCAACATGGGACGGGAGTTGTATGAAAGCGAGGTGGTGTTTCGGGACAGCGTCGATCGCTGCGCGGCGATTCTGGAGCCTGAGCTGGGTTTGGATTTGCGGACGTTGCTTTACCCGGAACTCGGACAAACAGCAGTGGCAAGCGAGCAGCTGAATCAAACTGCGATCGCACAGCCGGCTCTCTTTGCCGTTGAGTATGCCCTGGCGCAGTTGTGGCAATCCTGGGGAGTTGTTCCCCAAGCGGCAATTGGCCATAGTATTGGCGAATATGTTGCCGCTTGTCTGGCGGGGGTTTTCGATCTGGAAGTCGTACTCCACTTGCTCGCGACTCGGGGACGGCTGATTCAGCAGTTGCCGCCAGGGGGAATGTTATCTGTACCGCTGACTGCAGATCAATTACAGCCTTTGCTAGCGGCAGATTGTGCGATCGCGGCGGTGAATGAAGTGGTGCGCTGCGTGGTGTCGGGGCCGCTGGACGCGATCGCAGCCCTGGAATCACAGCTTGCGAGCCAGAAGGTTGAATCGCGTCGCCTGCATACCTCCCACGGCTTTCATTCCCCGATGATGGATCCAATTCTGGAATCCTATGCCCAAGTGGTGGCGAAAGTAGCCTTAAAACCACCGCAGATGCCCTTTATCTCCAGCATGACGGGCACCTGGATTACCCCAGAACAGGCCACCGATCCCCAGTACTGGAGCCAGCATCTACGCTGCACTGTGCAGTTTGCCCAGGGACTGGAACCCTTGCTAGCCAATCCCAAACAGATTTTGTTGGAAGTCGGGCCGGGCCGCACCTTAAGTACGTTCGCCAAACGACATCCGCAGCGACAGATTGAACAAACGATTCTGACCTCTACCCGTCATCCCCAGGAAAGCAAATCGGATCGGGCCGTAGCCCTGGAAACTCTGGGGCAACTCTGGCTAGCGGGCGGTGCAGTGGACTGGTCGCGGGTGTATGCCCATCAGACCTGTTTTCGGATTCCGTTACCCACCTATCCCTTTGAACGACAACGCTACTGGATCGATGCCGTACCGCTATCTACAACTGCAGCCAGAACCCCGTTAGCGCCAGAACCAGTAGCGCCAGATTCAGTAGCGTCAGAGCCACCATCAAATCCGTGGGATATCTTAGTTAAAGCGGGTCGCCAACAAGCAGAACTGCAACTGGCATCCCTGGACACCGCAGCGGAATTCATTCAGCGAGAAGAAACCGATCGATTAGCCCTGGCGTATATGGTGCTGGCGCTCAAGCATCTCGGTGTTTTTCGTCAGGCCGACGCCCGGTATCCAATGGCGACGTTTGCATCTCGCTTTCAAGTGCAGCCTCGCTACGAACAATTGCTGCTGCACTGGGTTGCAACCCTCGTTGACCGGGGTTGCCTGCACCGGGAAGCAGAAGAGATCTTAGGGATCGAAGCTCCTGCTGCAACTGTACTTTTGCAGGGAACAGAGAAGTCTCGATTGGAGGGATCATCGAGGCAAAACAGCATCTTGCATTGCTGCGGGCCTCATCTGGCTACTGTCCTGCGTGGTGAGATGAATCCCCTGGAGTTGTTCGTCGATCTCTATAACAGCGATCTGCCCAATCAAGATGCGAGAATGCGCTATTTCAACAGCATTCTGGCATCTTGTGTGGGCGCGATCGCAGCCACATTACCACAGCAACAGATCAGAATCCTGGAGGTCGGTGGCGGCACGGGGCTGGCGACTCAAGCTTTACTCCCTATCCTGCCGCCAACCCAAACTCGTTACACCTTCACCGATCTGGGTTCCCTCTTCCTGACTCAAGCACGACAGAAGTTTCAAGCCTATGACTTCGTTGAATACCGTCAGTTAGATCTGGTCAAATCGCCTCAAACCCAGGGATACTCGCGCCACTGTTTCGATATTATTGTTGCGGTTAACGTGTTGCACGTAACGCCGAATTTAGGGGAGACGCTGGCCCATCTCCGATCTCTGCTGGCCAATGGCGGTATGCTTCTGATTTTGGAAATTACCGAGGAACTGTTGGAGTTTCAAGCGAGCTGGGGATTGCTGATGAAGGCTCTGTCCGACGGCGATCGCAGTCAGGCCCATCCGTTCCGATCGGTCGAACAATGGCGACAACTCTTGCGATCGCAGGGATTTTCTCAGGTGGTGTCGTTTCCCGAAACCAGGATTAGCAGTATGAATATCGTGGCAGCGCAGGCGGATAACTCCGCCCCTCCTCAATCCCCCCCAGCCTTCACCAAACCGATAGTTCACTCTCAGTTCCAACCCCGACTCACAGAGATCGCCGATTGGTTTTACGTCCCGTCCTGGAAGCGAGTTCCCTTACCGATTCTGCCCTCTACGACGGCATCAGGCGAGCGCTGGCTCGTCTTCCTCGATCGCTGTGGGGTTGGAGCTGCGCTGATAGCTGCCTTGCAAACAGCAGGAGAAACGGTTTGTGTCGTTGAGATCGGCAATGGTTTTGAGAAACTGTCTGTTCCTCTGGGCAATGCCGATATACCTTCGCTGTCCTATCGTCTCAATCCGACTCAGGTGGAAGACTACCAGGTGTTAATGCAGGATCTGGACGCAATGGACTGTTGGCCAACGCAGATTGTCCATCTCTGGACAGTGACGTCATCTCCGTCATCTCCTGCTCTATCTGAATCTAAGACATTGAAAGATAAATTGAACGCTCTGGAGACGATGCAAAATCTGGGCTTTTATAGTCTGGTGTTTCTGGCGCAAGCATTGGGCAAGTACGACACCCGTTCAGAACTTTGCCAATTAACAGCAATTTCCAATGGCATGCAGGCTGTGGTGGGGACAGAGCTAAACGCACCAGAAAAAGCAATACTGTTGGGGCCGATTCAAATTATCCCCAAGGAATATCCCCACATCACCTGTCGCAGCATCGATCTGGACTTCATCGATCTGGAGTGGGCTGCCACGGATGCAGCGACCAGCCTGACCGCACAAAGCGGGGGGACGGCGACTCCGAGCCGAGGGGCCGCAAAGCAATTGGCGGATATGTTGACTGAGCTGCGGAGTCCGATCGCGGAACCAGCGATCGCCTATCGGGGTGGGCATCGTTGGGTGCGTGGCTTCGAGCGTCTGCCGCTCGCCGCAGTTGCGCCGGGTCAGTTAAGCTTCAAACCCCAGGGAACCTATTTGATTACGGGTGGCTTGGGAGGGATTGGTCTGGCAATTGCAGCCTATCTGGTTGCAACAGTTCAAGCTCGGTTGGTGTTAGTTGGCCGCTCGCCAATTCCACCCCAAGCGACCTGGCCCCAATGGCTGGCCGACCATACAGGCGACGATCCAGCCTACGAGAAAGTTTGCAAACTCCAGCAATTGGTCGCTCGCGGGGCAGAGGTGCTGGTGGTGTCTGCTGATGTCACCGATTACGAAGCCATGGCGCAGGCAATTGCCCAGGCTCGCCGTCAGTTTGGGACAATTCATGGCGTCATCCATAGCGCAGGAGTACCCAGTGGCGGGTTGATTCAATTGAAAACGCATGCGATCGCAACCGAGCACATGGCCTGCAAACTGCAAGGAACCTTGATTTTAGAAGCTCTGCTCCAGGATTGCCCGCTGGATTTCTTTGTCTTGTGCTCAACGTTGAACGCGGTGTTGCCCGCTCTCGGCCAGGTAGATCACTGTAGCGGCAATGCCTTCCTGGACGCTTTTGCCTGGGCACAGACTGCCAAAGACACACCCTTGACGATCGCGATTAATTGGGACGGCTGGCAAGATGTCGGCCAAGCGGCAGCCGCTGCCCGCGATCCCCGTTATGCCCAAAATTATTCCCATCAGATCGGGGAGTTCCTGACGCCAGCAGAAGGCGTCGAGGCATTCGTACGCATTTCGCACCAACCCCTGGCTCAAGTTCTGGTCTCAACCGGAGATCTACAAAGTCGGCTGCGAGAAGCCTTCGGGACAGACACTGCCGATCCGATCCCGACACCTAAGTCAATGTCCCAGTCAATGTCCAGTCCACTGTCCAATTCGACGTCCAGTTCGACGTCCAGTTCGACGTCCAGTCCAAACCAGGCTCCCTTACCCATCGTCATACCTGCGCCGACTGCCACTGTCCATGGGCGGCCCGCTTTACCCATTGCGTATGAGGCCCCTCGCAATCCCGACGAACAAAAAGTCGTTGAGATCTGGCAAGACATTTTAGGCATCGAACCCATTGGCGTCAACGACAATTTCCTGGATCTGGGGGGAGATTCCCTCATTGCCACCCAGGTCGTGGCGCGAATGCGACAGGGGATCGCCAGCGATCTGCCAGTTGCCAGTTTGTTTGAGACACCTACCGTTGCAGCGCTGGTGGCAAAACTGACCCAGCGCCACCCGCGACCTTCCCCAATCCTGGCTACCCAATCTACTCTGTCTGCGTCATCCCAGGATTCAGATCGATCCAGCGAACGGGAGGAAATTGAACTGTGATTCCGATTCAGGACTTGCTCGCTAAACTTGAAGCTCTGGACGTTAAAGTCTGGGTTGACGATAACGCTGCAGGGTCAGGAGCGGCCAATCCAGGCACAGCTCGTCTGCGGTGCAATGCTCCTAAAGGGGTTTTAACCCCGGTACTGAAGGAAGAGTTGTCGGCTCGGAAAGTGGAAATCGTCGCTTATCTGCAACAGGCTGCTCAGACTCAGACTCAATCGCCGTTGTCTTTGTTTTCCCAGGGAATTCAACCGGCTCTGGCTCCCGTCCCTCGTTCTGGAGCAATTCCTCTGTCTTGTGCCCAACAACGACTCTGGTTCCTGGATCAGCTGGAATCAGGCCACAGCACTGAATATAATGTCCCCTGCCCCTTTCAATTGGGGGGAGAATTAGATGCGATCGCGCTCGAAAAGGCATTACAGGAAATTATCCACCGCCATGAGAGTCTGCGCACAAACTTTCAAGCGATCGGGGAGACGGTACAACAGTCGATCCAGACCGATTGCCCATTACAATTTCCTCTAGTGGACTTGCAAGACCTAGATGGGCCTGCGCAAACCGCTAGAGTTGAACAACTGCTGCGCCAAGAGGAGCAAACGCTGTTCGATCTGACGCGCGATTCTTTAATGCGAGCCACCCTGGTGCGCCTCAGCCCTCAATCTCATGTTTTACTCCTGAGTTTTCACCACATCGTGTTTGATGGGTGGTCGGCGGGAGTTTTTATGCGGGAGTTGGCCATTCTATATCCAGCCTTCTGTGCGGGGCAGCCCTCGCCCTTGCCTGCCTTACCAATTCAATATGCCGACTATGCTATCTGGCAGCGACAATGGCTCCAGAGTGAAGCCTGCAGTCGCCAGGTGCAGTACTGGCAGCAGCAGTTCGCCGAACTGCCTCCACCGCTGGAGCTTCCCAGCACGCAATCCCGCCTTGCTGGAGACTCTGTACAGGGGTGTCGAACTCCCTTCTATCTTTCTCCAGAGATGACCCAAAAGCTACGGCAACTGAGCCGGGAGGTGGGTGCAACTTTATTTATGACTGTTCTAGCCGCTTATGCAGTTCTCCTCTATCGCTACAGCATGCAAGAGGATTTGACGATTGGGGTGCCTGTGGCCAATCGCGATCGCGCAGAAATCCAGCCGCTGATCGGTTTTTTTATCAACACCTTAGCCTTGCGCCTCGACCTGCGGGGTAAGCCAACGTTTCGGACGTTAGTTGGTCGAGTGCGACAGACGGTCTTGAACGGCAAGGAGCATCAAGACTTACCCTTTGACAAATTGGTTGAACTGCTCCAGCCCGATCGCGACCTCAGCCACAGTCCGCTTTTCCGCGTCATGTTTCTGCTGCAACGACAACCGATTGCCCAGCAGCAACGGTTTGGCAACTTGACGGTGGATCCCTTGCCCACGACTCAGGCCACTGAAACCTTCGATCTCACCCTATTTATCACCGAGAGCGAGACTGAGTTACAGGGAATGTGGGAATATGATGGCAATCGCTTCGATGCGGACGCGATCGCGCGCATCGCCGACCACTTCCGCACCCTACTCCAGGGCATTCTAGACAATCCCGACCAACACATTGGCCAGCTGCCCCTACTCGCAGCCTCCGAATGGCAACAACTCCTTACCTGGCAATCAGGACCAAAAGTTCTCCCATCGCTCGACCTGTTGCCAATCCCCACGCTATTCGAAACCCAGGCCCAAGCCACACCCACTGCGATCGCCGTGCAGTTTGAGGACCAACAGCTCACCTATCGTGCCTTGAACGAGCAGGCAAATCAACTGGCTCATTTTCTGCAGGATCGAGGTGTCGGGTCGGAGACGTTGGTCGGTTTGTGCGTTGAACGATCGCTGGCAACGATCGTTGGTATTCTAGGTATTCTCAAGGCAGGTGGGGCCTATGTTCCTATCGATCCAGCCTATCCTGACGATCGGATTACGTATATTCTGCAGGATACTCAGATTGCTTTAGTCCTGTCTCAAGCAAACCTGGCCGCTAAATTCTTGCCAACAGACATCACCTGTCTGTTTCTCGATCGCGATTGGGATGTAATCGGCCAGCAATCCAGCGAAAACCTCGTCAACCGGATCGATAGCAATACCCTGGCCTACGTTATCTATACATCTGGCTCCACGGGCAAACCGAAGGGTGTCGCGGTTGAACATCGCTCTCTGGCAAGTTTTGTGCAAAGCGCGATCGCAGTCTACAATATCGCTGCCACAGATCGCATCCTGCAATTTGCCTCCATCAGTTTTGATACCGCCGCCGAAGAGATTTATCCCTGCCTCTGCACCGGAGCGACTCTGGTGTTGCGAACAGAAGAAACAATCGCATCCAGCGCGAAATTCTGGCAGTACTGTCGAGACTGGAAACTCACAGTACTGGATTTGCCCACCGCTTACTGGCATCTGCTGACGGCTGAGCTGACCGCAGACATTCTCTTACCCCCTACGCTCAGAGTGGTCATCATCGGCGGCGAGCAGGCCCTACCCGGTCCCTGGCGACAATGGCAGCAATGGTTGCGCAGACAAACTGACCCGTCTTCTCAGAGTAACGTACCGCAGCTGGTCAACACCTACGGGCCAACTGAAACAACTGTGGTGGCTAGCGTTTATCAATTCCCAGATCCTATCGATCCTGTGGCTCCTTCCCTGACCAACGTCCCCATTGGTCGGCCTTTAGGTCAAGTGCAAACGTACGTATTGGATGTTAATCTGCAACCTGTGCCCGTTGGCGTTCCCGGCGAACTCTACATCGGTGGTGACGGACTGGCTCGCGGCTATCTCAACCGCCCCGAACTCACTGCCGAACGATTTATCCCCAACCCATTTCTAAGTCCGCAATCCAAAATCCAAAATCTAAAATCCACAACTCTTTATCGAACTGGCGATCGCGTTCGTTATCTGCCGGATGGAAATTTGGACTATTTGGGGCGGGTTGACTGTCAGGTGAAGCTGCGCGGCTTTCGTATTGAACTGGGTGAGATTGAAGCCGCCCTGACACTACATCCCCAGGTGAGAGAGGCTGTCGTTATTGTTTGTGAGGATAATCCAGTCGATCGATTCCTCGTCGCCTATGTGGTCATGACCGATGCAGACGATGCCGTTCTTCCAACACCGCTAACACTGCGTCAATTCCTGAAACAAACGCTGCCGGAATATATGGTGCCCGGTCGATGGGTACAATTGCCGCGCTTGCCTCTCACTGCGAACGGGAAGATCGATCGCCGCGCTCTGCCCGATCCCCTGACTGTTTCAGATACGAACACTGGGCTAACCCAAATCCTGAATCCCATGCAGGCATTAATTGCTGAGACTATTGCTGGCCTACTGAAGCGCGATCGCGTGGGCTTAGACGACAACTTCTTTGAACTTGGAGGCCATTCTCTGCTAGCGACTCAGGTGATTTCTCGGCTACGGCAGATCTTCAACGCAGAGATTCCCCTACGCCGGTTGTTTGAAGCTCCAACTGTTGCCAAATTGGAATCAGCTATTCGCCAGAGCGTTCCATGCGGAGACAAACCATCTTTAGCACCACCCCTCATCCCGCGTTCCTCAGATGTAAAAAACTTACCTCTCTCTGCCAGTCAGTCGCAACTCTGGTTTTTGGATCGATTGGAAGAGTCCAGCGCTACCTATCATATCGCTACGGTCTTGGTGCTTGAAGGGACTCTGAAGTTGCCTGTGTTGGAAGGCGCGATCGCGGCCCTTCTGGACCGCCACGAAGTGCTACGGACAACGTTCCCTGCCACTCAGGGGATGCCCTATCAGGCGATTCAACCCCATACGCCTGCAACGTTATCGATCCTGGATGCTGCTGACCTTGACAGCGTTCGACGACAGGCTCAAGTTGAACTGGAGCGCCCCTTCGACCTGGCAACCGATGCGCCAATACGGTTTCGCCTCTGGCGACTGAATGACCAGGCGCATGTGCTGTTAATCGCCATGCACCATATTGTTTCTGATGCCTGGTCGATGGCGATCTTGACGCGAGAACTCTCGATTCTGTACTCGACTCCAGAACAAGATGCCTCTCCAGAACAAGATGCCTCATCACTGCTGCCACCTCTGCCCATCCAGTACGCCGACTATGCACTGTGGCAACAGCAATGGTTTGCCAGTCCTGGATTTGCTCAACAGTTATCCTACTGGAAAGGCCATCTGACGGGTGCGCCCCCGTTATTGGAATTACCCAGCGATCGTCCCCGTCCATCAGTGCAACGGTTCCGAGGTCGTCAGCTCGCTTTTACGCTGGAATCCGATCTCAGTCAAGCCCTCCGATCCCTCAGTCGTCAGTCTGGGGTAACGCTATATATGATGCTGTTGGCGGCGTTTGGCGTTTTATTGTCGCGCTACAGCGGTCAGGACGATCTGGTTATTGGTACGCCCGTAGCAAATCGCATTCGTGCGGCTACTGAAGCGTCGATCGGTTTTTTCGTCAATACTCTGGCTCTGCGTCTGCAACTGTATGACAATCCCAGTTTTACCCAGGTGCTCGAACAGGTGCGTCAGGTTGCCCTGGATGCCTACAGCTATCAGGAAGTCCCTTTCGAACGCGTGGTGGAAGCTTTACAACCCGAGCGTAGCCTCAGCTACACGCCTATCTTTCAGGTGTTGTTTGACTGGCAAGAACAGGAACAGACAGAATCGCTAGACCTGTCAGGATTAGCGATCGCGCCTTTGGCGTTGGAGAACACCGCTGCTAAATTCGATCTGGGTCTCACTATGCTGGAAACGCCAACCGGGCTACGAGGGAGCTGGGAATATAACATTGACCTGTTCGAGCGCGAGACCATCGCCCGGATGAGCGGCCATTTCCAAACGCTGCTAAGTGCGATCGCGCTCGAGCCAAACTCAACGATTGCCCAATTGCCGCTTTTGAGTGCGACGGAACGACAGCAGTTGCTCGTAGAATGGAGTCAGCTGCTAGCCGATGACCCTGGCAGCAGTCCTGCTGGCGATCCTGACGATACTGCTGACGATAGGAATATTCAACCTCTATCTTGCATTCACCAGCTGTTTGAAGTGCAAGTCCAAAAAACGCCCGATGCAGTGGCGGTGGCGTTCGGGACCCAAACCTTAACCTATCGACAGCTGAATCGAAAGGCGAACCAATTGGCGCATCATTTGCAAGATCGAGGGGTTGGACCTGAGACCTTAGTGGGACTGTGTGTCGAGCGCTCGCTGGATATGGTCATTGGTTTGCTGGGTATTCTCAAAGCTGGCGGGGCTTACGTCCCGATCGATCCGACCTATCCTCGCGATCGCATCACTTACATTCTGGAAGATACCCAGATCGCGCTATTGCTGACCCAACAAACGGTGCTGCCACGGCTGTCAACCTTAGCTATTCAATGTCTCTGCCTGGATCGCGATTGGCCAACAATTGAGCTAGCTTCAAATGAAAATCCCACCTGTCAGGTCAAGGAGCATCACCTGGCCTATGCCATATATACGTCTGGATCCACCGGTAAACCGAAAGGCGTTGCGATCGAACATCGGTCTCTGACCCGTTTTATGCAGAGCGCGATCGCAACCTATGATATTACCCCCACAGATCGCATCCTGCAATTTGCCTCCATTAGTTTCGACACTGCGGTTGAAGAGATCTATCTCTGCCTCTGCAGCGGTGCGACGCTGGTATTGCGGACGGAAGAGATGCTGGCATCCAGCGCGCAATTCTGGCAGCACTGCCAGGACTGGCAGCTGACGGTTCTGGATTTGCCCACCGCTTACTGGCAGCTGCTGATGTCAGAATTGACGCCAGAGACTGCACTGCCGCCTTCTCTGCGATTGGTCATCATCGGCGGCGAGGCGGCACTGCCTGGTGCCTGGCAGCAGTGGCAGCAATGGCTGAAGGCTCAAGTCCACCAGCATCCCAAAAATCAAGTACCGCAGCTGATTAACACCTACGGCCCGACAGAAGCAACAGTCGTCGCAACTCTCTATCGCTTCCCCGATCCAACTGATTCATCTGCCAATGATTCATCTAATGATTCATCTAATGATTCATCTAATGATTCATCTGCCGCTTCCCTGACCAACATTCCCATTGGTCGTCCCTTTGGAAAAGCACAAGTTTACGTACTGGACGACCATCAGCAACCTGTTCCCATTGGCGTTCCTGGCGAACTTTACATTGGTGGCATCGGCCTCGCCCGAGACTACCTGAACCGACCCGATCTTACCACTGAGCGATTTATCCCCAATCCATTTCTAAATGCACCCCTCACTCCTCACCCCTCACCCCTCACCCTGCTTTACAAAACTGGCGATCGCGTTCGCTATCGGGCTGATGGTAATCTGGAATATCTGGGACGGGTTGACGATCAGGTAAAGCTGCGTGGGTTTCGCATTGAACTGGGCGAGATTGAAGCCTTGTTGTGCCAGCATCCTCAAGTCGCCCAGGCGACGGTAACGGTCTGGGAGCGCAGTCCAGGAAATAGGCTGCTGGTGGCGTACTTCACGAGTGCAGGGGAGGTTCCTTCGTCAGGTGAATTGCGCGATCGCGTACAGTCTCAGCTGCCCCGCTACATGGTTCCCGCTGCATTCGTACCGCTGGATGCCCTGCCGCTGACGGCCAATGGCAAAGTGGATCGCTGCGCTTTACCCGCACCGAATTTTGACCAGGTGCGCGAGACCGATTTCGTGGCTCCCCGTACTGCGATTGAAGCCCAGGTTGCTGCTATCTTTGACACGGTACTGGGGCTGGAGCAGGTGGGTATCCATGATAACTTCTTTAGTTTGGGCGGTCATTCTCTGCTGGCAACCCAGGTGATTGCGCGGTTGCGGGATGCGTTGCAGGTTGAAATCCCGCTCGCTCATTTGTTTGAAGCTCCGACAGTGGCAGAGCTGGTTGCGATAATGGAGCGCGATCGCGCCACTGCTGAAACCCAACTCACGCTGAAACCCGTTGCCAGGGAAGCTGGCGAATCTCCTTCGTTTCCCCTTTCCCTGGCTCAAAATCGCCTCTGGTTTATTCATCAATTAGCAGCAGAAGGGGGCAATTATACGATTCCGCTGGCACTGCAACTGCAGGGATCGTTGGACGCGATCGCGCTGGAGCAAGCCTTGCTGGAGATCGTACAGCGTCACGAAATTCTGAGAACGCGCTTCCCCTGGCTCGACGCTATTGTATATACACAACTCAGTGATGGTCAGGAGATCTCGAACGATCCCCCTAAATCCCCCTTCATAAGGGGGACTTTGAGTCCAGTTCCCCCCTTTTCAAGGGGAGCTAGGGGGGATCGCGACAGGATTTCCAGGCAAAGCGAGACGTCTGTATACACGGTAGGGATCGATGATGGCGTCCAATCGCACGCTCAGTCTCAGCCGGTTCAAAGGGTCGATCCGCCAGAGAAAATTAAATTGGCAATCGTAGATTTGCAACCCGTGGATGCAGATGAACAGGCAAACACAGTACAGCAATATTTAACTCAGATCGGGACGATGGATTTCGACCTCGAACGCGGACCTGTCTTCCAGATGCAGCTACTGAAATTAAGTCCGGACTCCCATGTATTGCTACTGGCAATGCATCACATCGTCGGTGATGGCTGGTCAGTTGGGATTCTGAGTCAGGAACTGTCGACGCTCTATACTGCATTTGCAAAAGGAGAACCATCGCCGCTGTCGCCGCTCCCCATCCAGTATAGTGACTACGCTGTTTGGCAGCAGCAATGGTTGCAGGGAGAACGGCTTCAGCGCCAATTGGACTATTGGCAGCAGCATCTGGCAGGTGCGCCGCCGTTGCTGGAATTGCCCACTGATTATCCACGCCCATCGCTGCTCAGCAATTGCGGCCAGAGTTTTGGCTTTCAGGTTGACCCGGAAACCAGCCAAAAACTGGTCTCCCTCAGTCAAGCGACAGGAGCGACCCTGTTCATGACCCTGCTGGCAGCGTTTTCCGTTTTGCTGAGTCGCTATAGCAATAGCAACGATATTCTTATTGGCTCGCCCATTGCCAATCGCCGCTATCGGGAACTAGAACCCCTGATCGGCTGCTTCGTCAACACCTTAGTCTTCCGGACTCAGATTCAAGGGAATCCTTCATTCCGCGAACTCTTGAAACAGGTACGACAGGTGGCGCTGTCAGCCTATGCCCATCAGGATGTCCCTTTTGAACAAGTGGTCGAAGCCTTGCAGCCGGAACGCACCTTAAGCTACAATCCCCTATTTCAGGTGATGTTCGTACTCCAGAATGCTCCAGACGGACCGCTGGCCTTGCCGGGACTTGATGTCGTTTCGCTTGCGCCTGCTGCCGTCACCGCTCAGTTCGATTTGACGCTATTCCTGGAACAGAGCGACCGGGGACTGGTCGGCGGCTGGGAATTCCATCAAGATCTGTTCAATTTAGAAACAATTCAGCGCTTGTCCCAGAACTTTACGACGCTGCTGGCTGGCATTGCCGCTGATCCCGATGGCCCCGTTTATGCTCTGCCTCTACTCCCAGAGGCCGAGCGACGAAAGCTGCTGACGATTTGGCATCAGGCGGATGCTTCGCACCTGGAAAACCAACCAGTAGGGAACGATGTTCCCATTCCCAATGTTTGCGAGTGTTTTGCTGCCAGGGCGCGGGAAACCCCGGACGCGATCGCGCTGATCCACCAGCACCAGCACCTCACCTACAACGAACTTAACCATCGGGTCGATCGACTTGCCCGCAATCTACAGGCTCGGGGCGTTGGGCCTGAAACCCTGGTTGGATTATGCGTTCGCCGATCGCCTGAGATGATTATCGCTCTCTTAGGCATTCTCAAAGCAGGCGGCGCTTACGTCCCCATCGATCCCGCTTATCCTGGCGATCGTATCGCTTACATTCTGCAAGACACTCAGGTAGCGCTAGTCCTGACCCAACACGCCGTACTGTCGAAATTGGAAACTTCTGATGTTCCGTGCCTCTGTTTGGATGCAGATGGGCTGGCGATCGCACGTACCTCTGACCAGGATCCAATCAATCCGATCGAGAACCCTCAGCGGTCGATCGATGGCCATCAGCTGGCTTACGTCATCTACACCTCCGGCTCCACCGGCAAACCCAAAGGCGTCGCGGTCGAACATCACGCTCTGGCCAGTTTTGTGCAGAGCGCGATCGCAACCTACGACATCACCCCTGCAGACCGCATCCTGCAATTCGCCTCCATCAGTTTCGATACTGCCGCTGAAGAAATTTATCCCTGTCTCTGCAGCGGTGCCACTCTGGTCTTGCGCACAGAAGATGCAATTGCTTCCAGCGAGCAATTCTGGCAGTGTTGCCAGGATTGGCAGCTGACCGTCCTCGATCTTCCCACCGCCTACTGGCATCTCCTGGCAACAGAACTGACCCCAAAGACTGCACTCCCAGCTTTTCTCCGGTTGGTCATCATCGGCGGCGAAGCCGCGCTTCCCGGTTCCTGGCAGCAATGGCAGCGATGGTTGAAGGCACAGCTTCAGCACCATCCCCAATCTCCAGCTCCCCAACTGGTCAACACCTACGGCCCCACCGAAACGACAGTCGTCGCGACCTATTATCGTTTCCCTCATCCCACCGATCCTTCAGCGGCTTCCCGGCCCAGCATTCCTATCGGTCGGCCCTTCGGTCAAACCCAGGTTTACGTCCTGGACGCCCGCCAGCAACCCGTGCCGATTGGCGTTCCCGGCGAACTCTACCTTTGCGGTCCCAGCCTCGCCCGAGGCTATCTCAATCAACCCGATCTCACTGCCAAACAATTCATCCCCAACCCAGGGATCGATTCACCCCTCACCCCTCACCCCTCACCCCTCACTCCGCTTTATAAAACTGGCGATCGCGTCCGCTATTTAGCAGACGGCAATCTGGAGTATCTGGGGCGCATTGACGATCAGGTGAAGTTGCGCGGCTTTCGCATTGAGTTGGGTGAAATCGAAGCCGCCATTGTTGAGCATCCAGATGTGCGGGAAGCCGCTGTCGCGATCGCAGGCAATCCTCCCAAACAACGACTGATCGGCTACATCGTGCAGCGTACCCTGGCTGACAGCCACCGCGATCTGCGAGACTTCCTCAAACAAAAGCTACCAGACTATATGATTCCAGCCCTCTGGATCGATTTACGAGCTTTGCCCCTCTCAGCCAATGGTAAAATAGATCGCCGCGCTCTGCCCGCTCCACCTGCAACCCTGGAATGCGATCGCCCCTACCGCCAACCCCGTAATCGCCTGGAATGGGTGCTGGCACAACTCTGGTCTGATGTATTGGAGGCGCATCCAATTGGGGTGCAAGACAACTTCTTTGAATTGGGGGGACACTCTCTCTTAGGGGTGTCTTTGATGGCCAGGATGCGACAAACCCTGGGACGATCGCTTCCCCTCACCAGCCTTTTCCAGGCAGGGACAATCGAACAGCAGGCGAGTCGCCTGCAACAGCACCCGACCCAATGGTCTCCTCTAATTGCATTTCGGGCTACGGGCAGCCGACCGCCCCTATTCTGTGTCCATCCCGGCGGCGGCAGCGCCCTCAACTACATTTCCCTGGCCAACCATATGTCGCCTGAGCAGCCCTTCTATGGCCTGGATGCCTGGGGATTTGATGCCGGACAGGTGCCCCACGATCGCGTAGAAGTGATGGCGGCTTATTACCTAGACGCGGTACAAACCGTTCAACCGCAAGGCCCCTATCACCTGGCTGGCTGGTGCTTTGGCGGTCTGGTTGCTTTTGAAATGGCCCAGCAACTTCGCCAGCAGGGACAGACCGTTGCCTTTGTCGGATTGCTAGATATTTTTGACTTTTCTGCCCTTGAAGTGTCCTCAAATCCTGAGCCAACGGCTGACGACACTTCGAAGTTTATGGCGCTCTTTGGCGACTATTTGACGACCTGCCAGCAAGCGTTGCAGTCACTGCCACTGCAGGAACAGTTCCCTTATGTGCTGGAACAAGCCAAACAGCTGGATCTGATTCCCCCAAACTTCAGCTTACCAGAAGCACAACGATTGCTGCGGGTCGGCGACGCTCACGATCGGGCCATTGTCCATTATGTGCCCCAGGTTTTTCCGGGCCAAGTGACCCTGATACAAGCCCAGGCAGGGATTGCGGCTGCGTCCGATTGTCCCCTGCAAGGGTGGGAGCGCCTGGCGGAGACGGTTGAATTACACTGGGTGCCTGGGGATCATCGCAGTTTATTTGCACCGCCCCATGTCCAAGCTCTGGCTGCGACGATTCAACGTTGCCTGGCTCAGGGGGAGTCTGAATGAATGCGATCGCAGAACGATTCCCAGCCCTGAAAGGGATGGAAACCTTCACCTTCATCTGGTTTGGGCAGGTGGTTTCCCTGCTCGGCTCCAGTCTCACCAGCTTTGCCCTCAGTGTTTGGGTGTACGAGCAGACCCATTCCGTTACCCAATTTTCTTTACCCGTGCTTTCAGCCCTGGTGCCATCCATTCTCATCAGTCCGATCGCCGGCATCTACGTCGATCGCTGGAGCCGCCGCTGGACGATGATCGTTAGCGACTTTTGTGCCGGTCTCTGCACCTTACTGGTCGCCTGGCTATACCTGACTGGCAATCTCGAAATCTGGCATATCTGTCTCACCAATGCCCTGCGCTCTAGCTTCAGCACCTTTCAGGGATTGGCCTATTTTGCTGCGATCAGTCTTCTCGTTCCCCAGGATAATCTGCCTCGGGCTAGCGGCATGGTGCAAACAGGAGAGGCAATCTCAAATTTAGCGGCCCCCGGCCTGGCTGCAGCGCTGCTGGGCATCATCCAGTTTCAAGGCGTCGTCGCCATCGACTTCGCGACCCTGCTGTTTGCCTTACTGGCCTTGTTCGTTGTCAGATTCCCTGAGATTTCAACCCAAACTGGCTCCCAAGCCGAGCAGGGGTCGTTTGTCCAGAGTTTAACCTTTGGCTGGAGTTACTGCATGCAACGTCCAGGGATTTTGGCACTGATCCTGCTACTGACGCTCTGTAACTTCCTGGTGGGAGCCGCTGAAGTCCTGGAAACGCCATTAATTCTCTCGTTTGCATCAGTCATTACCCTGGGCACAATTGTCTCCTGTGCCCATGTCGGCATGTTTGCGGGGGGCTTAATCATGACCCTTTGGGGTGGCTTCCAACGTCAGATCGTCACGGTGTTTGCCAGCATGTTTGCCATTGGTCTGTCGGCCCTGATTGCTGGTCTGCGTCCCTCAGCGATCCTGCTGGCAGGAGCAAATTTTTTCTGGTTGCTGGCGGTGCCGATCTTCAATAGTGCCATTCTGGCGATTTGCCAGCGCAAGGTGGCTCCTGGTGTGCAGGGACGAGTGTTTGCCTTTCTCCGATCGGTGTCTCTGGCGGCACTGCCCCTGGCGTATCTGCTGGCGGGACCGCTGGCCGATCGATACTTTGAACCGTTTATGGCTGGGGGAGGTGCGATCGCAACGCTCATCGGTCAAGCAATCGGCACCGGGCCGGGTCGCGGCATTGGCCTGCTCTACATTTGCATGGGAGCCTTGACGATTTTGGCAACGGGTATCGCGTCTTGTTTTCCCCGCTTAAGAAATCTGGAAGATGAGTTACCGGATGCATTGATTGAGACCGAATGACATCTGGTATCTCTGCAAGCAAAATCTCGTTTCTCCTATTCCGCATGAAAGCGAGCCAACTCCATCAGGAAGGCGCAGAGTCAAGTATCGCATACAGACGTTTTAATTCTGCTGCCAGGGTATTCTCTGGCATTGTTTCGCCTGCCCGTCTGTACCAGTATCTGGCGTTGCTGAGGTCGCCTTCCACTCTGTGCAAGTAAGCATGAATGAGACAAGATTCCCGGTCAGAGTGAGGTTGAACCTGTTCGTGGGCTTCATCCCATTTCCCGGCTCTGGCGAGATCTAATGCTTTGAGAGGGTCGTAAGCCATCGATCGCGATCGGGGGGATAAACAATGGACTCCATACCGATGGGTTGAGTATACCATCAGGACGCTAACACTGTCGGCGGCCACAATCGCTGCCTGCGCACGACTTGGAAGGTTAGTGCTCCCTCCGGGAGCACTAACCCCACTGCTTTGTGCTAGAACGGAAAAATGGTTATTTTGAAAGCCTTGCGGAGCAAGGCTTTCAAAATAACTTTCCAAGTTGTGTGTTTGCAAGGCAGTCAAAGACTGTCGTTTTGGCATGGGTCAATTGGGGGATGAATTGGCATCTGGGGCCGAAATTCCCAGATGCCAATTCATTCCTTAAATTCCCAACGCCCTGTCGATTTTGAGGGGGTGCGAACAAAGCCTGACCAGGATAAACTGAAGTCACTCTAATCTAGATTGCATTCCCTATGAAAAGAAACCGTTTTTTATTCAGCTTAGCCTTACTCGTTGCTGGTCTGATCCCCCAAAATGCCTTAGCAGACGAGGTGTGGTCAACAGAAGAGTATGATGTAATCTATCAGCGCGATCGCAACCGCACGGCCATTTGGTCCTATGGCAACGATGGCCTCATTTTTATCGACGGTTTAGCTGGCGTCACCACCAACCGGGGATCTTATACGGGTTACTGGACTCAACCCTCCTCTTCACTGCGCTGCGATACCTACAGAGAAGGGAAAAATGGCGAACCCACCTATCATTGGGGCAGATTTGAAATTACTTTCGTTGATGCAGACTTTCCCGCTCGCTGGCACGCGCACATTGGGCTTTGCGATCGCGAACCCAAAATCTTCTTAAACGGCACCCCCGTCACCGCCCCCTAATATATTGTGCAAATTTCCCTCGTTACCAGGCTGTGCCTATTGCTGGCAACTGATCGAAAAACTGCTTTTGTCAAGGAATACCTGGAAATCTCTGAAATCCAGGTTATGCCAACACTTTACTTTACCCCTCAAAAAGATTGCTCTCTTTTCGGAATTGCGATCGCAGCCAATCTCGCTCAGGCGCGATCGCGATACAAGCTAAACTCCCGGTGCGATCGCAGCTGAGGAGAAAACGCGATCGCAATCGATGCGCTACAAAACGAGCCATACACCATTGTTGAGCAACACCAGATTTTTAGCACCTATTGCTATAACTGAGAGTGTCTGGCCTGAACCCCTGAGCGAGAAAAAGATTCATGGAACCAATTTGGGTATTTGTATTATTTTTCATTTTTGTTATTGTCGTCGTTGGTATAACGACTTACTTTGAACATAAAAGAACCGCAGCTATTCAGACATTTGCCAGCACCATTGGGTTTACCTTTACTGGACGCGACCGGGATGCGATCGCGCCTTACGTCCAGAACTTCGAGCTATTCCAGAAAGGACGGACCCGCAAAGTGAAAAACCTGATTTATGGCCCTTTCTCTAACGCAACTATTTACTTATTTGACTATTCCTATGTCACAGGTAGAGGGAAACGGAGCAATATAAGCGTGCAAACCGTGGTGTTATTCCATTCTCCCTCCCTGAAACTGCCACCCTTTTCTCTGGTGCCAGAAAACATCCTGCACCGGGTTGTCGAACAGTTTAGCTATGGCGACATTGACTTTGATGACTATCCCAAGTTTTCCAAACAGTATCTGTTACGGGGCGAAAATGAAGCGCTGATCCGCCAAACTTTTAACCGTGCAGTCTTAAGTTTTTACGAGTCAAAGCCGGGTCTCTGTACAGAAGGGAGTGGCTCGCAACTGGTGTATTACCAGATTCGGCAACGGGTAAAACCGGACAAGCTGCGATCGATGCTGGATTCTGCCCAACAAGCCTATCGCTTGTTTGCTCGTTGACAGAAGAGTCAAGGCAAGAGGCAAAGGGTAGAAGGTAGAAATTCTCGTTACCTGTTGGCGACTCACTGGTAAATCATTAACGATTCAAATAAAAAGGTGACATTTAGCAACGTATTGAGAAATCACCCGATTGGATGAGGCTAATGGATGAAGCGCGATCGCACGATGCCACCTAACTTATGAGATGAATGATAAGAACCAGATCTGAACTCTTAATCCAAGTCTGGGTTAGTGGAGGATAATCATGCGTTGCAGGTTATGACTTGTCCATGGAAACGAGCTACGACGAGCGACATAACAGTCAACAAGGCAGTAAAGTAAGTTCAGAGTTTAGACCAACAGTCGCTAATCTGCCAAGTTTGACGTATCAAGCGTTGCATCGTGTCAATGGAACCTGGTCATTACGTTTTATCAGCGGCAATTGTCGGGATCTATTCGAGTGCGATGCCAGTGAAGTTCAGGCTGATGTCTGTCAACTTCAGAATTTGATCCATCCAGAGGATCGAGAGCATTGGGAACACTGCATTCAGGATGCTGCCAGGAATGCCCAACCCTGGCATTGGGAAGGTCGTACGATCGTCCCATCTGGTCAACTCAAATGGCTGCAAATTGCAGCTCATCCAGAACCGCAGCCTGATGGCGATGTCCTCTGGAATGGACTGCTGATTGATATCACCGGACGCAAACGAATGGAAATGCAGTTGCAGTCATCCAATGCTGTGCTCAAACAACAAGTCGACGAACATGCCCAGCAATTGAAGCAAAAAACGCAGGAACTGCAAGATCTGAGACAGCTGAAGGATACATTTTTGCGAGCTATCTCTCACGACCTGCGCACCACAATCCTCGGTCTTCTCATGGTCGTCAAAACCTTGCTGAAGCATCCTGGTGAAACCATTTCCCTATCGCGCTCGATCCTGGAACGAATGCTAAAAAGCAGCGAACGGCAACTGAGCCAGCTTGAGTCGCTCGTTCGCGCCTGCAATCACGATTCAGCAACAATGCTCCTTCAATGCGAACCGATTCCGTTGCATCTCTTGATACAGTCAATTGTGCAGGACTGGGAACCCTTTCTGGCCAAACATCAGGCTACATTGACCCATTCGATCGATCTCCATCTTCCCCCTGTCATCGCCGATCCCACTCAGTTGCGGCGCGTCTTTGAACATCTCCTGGCCAATGCGGCAATCCATAATCCGCCAGGCATAAAGTTGCAGCTGAATGCAACTGTCGAATCCGGTATGCTCCGCTGCACGCTCCAGGATAATGGGGTTGGAATTAGCCAGATCAATTGCGATCGCATCTTCGAACGGCACACCCGCTGTCCTCAAGCCCGTTATTCTCCTGGTAACGGATTGGGACTCTATCTTTGCAAACAAATCGTTGTTGCCCACAACGGTCAGATCGGTGTCATCAGCACCCCTGGAACCGGAACAACCTTCTGGTTAACCCTGCCTCTGGCCACCCCAATTCCCCTGGAGTTAATTGCCTGATGAGGGCTACCAAATTAATCCCCTGGCTGCCTCATTACAGCCAGGGGCAAGAAACTAGAGCCTGGAAAGTCCACAATACACTTGCACGCAAAGGAGATGAAATAAACCCTTCTGGCGATCGCTTCCGATCGCAACGACTGCCCTTCCCTGGTAACGTTCATCTGTTTACCAGGAAAAGACTCAAAACAATCCCTGGGGATAGTTAACAAAAACAATTTACACGTTTGCAAGGCAATTCCCACACGTTACCTTTGCTTGCAGTAACTGCTAGAAAATGCCCAGGAGAATAACAAAGCTCAGCGCACAGACGACCATCATAGAAACCAGGATGATATCTACTACTGTGCCGTCATGATGGGTGGTTTTAGAGGGATTAGCCATAACACACTCCTAAACTGAAACCATTAATAACAACATTTACTTTGAAACAGCTGCATGTTGATACATTTACTTAAATGCCTTTAATCAAATGCCTTTAATCAAATGCCTTTAATCAAATGCCTTTAATCAAATGCTTTTAACCTTGCTGCCTTCAATGCTAATTATCTTAAAGGAATCCAATTGCGAACAACCGTTGTCTCACACAACAGTTCACAATTTTGCAAAAAACTTTAATCCATTTGAACAGGTTATGGCTGTTTTCAGGAACAAAAAGGTATTTTCTAACCGCTGTTTCTATTGTAAATCGTGGGAAAAACGCTTCTATTACGTATTTTTTAGAGATGTTAAGGGCAATCTCAATCCATTAATTTCCCTTTATCAATCGATCTGCAGTGCCTATCAATTAGAGCGGCAAACCCAACAATTTATGAAAGTCTCGATCGTAGATGGCTTGCTGCCAATTATTAGCAAATTGGATTTGATCCAACGTTAAATTCTTTGTACCCACAAAGTTGACTCCGAGCAGATTTGTCTTTCTGAAGTCTGCTTCTTTGCAATCTGCCCATCGCAAATCAGCCCCCCTGAGGTTAGCTTCTTTGAGGTTAGCCTGGAGAAGAGTCGCTTGACTGAGATTTGCCCGACTCAAGATCGCTCGTTTGAGATTTGCTCTTCGGAGAATTGCACCGCACAGGTCGGCTCGGATGAGGTTGGCTCCAACAAGAACTGCTTCACTGAGGGCAGATAATTGGAGCATGGCACCGCTCAGGTTGGCTCCAACAAGACCCGCCTTTCTCAGGTCAGGTCTGACGTCAGGATTGTCCTGTCGCCAACAATTCCAGGCAATTACGCCTCGCTGGAGGATAGCGAGATGTTCTTCATTTGCCATTAGATTCCCTTGCGCTTGGCATGATAGTTGGTTAGGGATCGACCAATAAGGATTTTTGAGCGCACAGGTTCCATCTGTGCGCTCAAAAAGTCAATGGCACTCGATCGTTGGAAGACTATCCTGTTTGCGATTGGCCGCTGGGAGTGCCCCATGTTGATAGGCAATGGTTTTCAAATGCGTTAGGTGTAACGCTAAGAGAGTACTAGAGCGATCGTTTACAGGAGCTAAAGTTTTAGTTGAAAGGAACTTCAATCAGTTTTCAATTGCATGAGTTGGGAGGTAACAAAAAAACAGCAAACCATTGCTAGTCAACGTTTTACCTTGAGTTATACCACCGCTCCATCCAACTTCTAAATCACCTCAATGTCTACCTATTGCACATAATATTGCAGCTTAACCCTCCCAACAGAAGCGCTAATACTTGATTTTTCGTGCTAGGAATAAAACTGGATTATTTTAAAGGCATTACTTCGCAAGACTTTCAACATATATAGCAATTCTCAGGCTAGTGAGGTATGGAAATGTGCCCCTGCCGAAGGCAGGGGCACATTTCCATGTACTTCAGTCGCACGGGAACCGCTATAGTACTACGAGAATAGATGAGGACATAACAAAAAGTGCAAAACCGTATATATCCAACCTTCCCTTCTAACCTTTGCCCCCTGCCTTTTGCTATGACCTTTCCAGTCGTGCATTTCAACGCTATTCAGAAATTAGATCTTATCTGTCTTCCATCCTCAATCCTCCGCCCGCCTTCCTCCAAATAGCTATACACTGTTCTGGAATGACTATCATGGTATGCGCTTGAAGGATGCGCTTGAAACGTGCGATGGATAAATCGCCAACTTGTAGAATTGTCATTATTGGAGCGGGCTTTGGGGGGATCAATGCAGCCCGCTCTCTAGCTCGCGTCCGCGGCGTAGAGATTATCCTCATCGATCGCAATAATTATTGCACGTTTACTCCGTTACTGTATCAGGTTGCAGCAGCTCAGCTTGAACCGGCACTGATTGCCTATCCGATCCGTAATTTTCTGCGACGGGCGAGTTGCGTACGCTTTGTACTAGCAGATGTGCAGCAGATCGACCTGGCAGAGCAGATATTGGAGGTTGACGGTCTGACTTTATCCTATGATTTCTTGATCCTGGCAACTGGGGCACGATACCAATTTGGCAACATTTCTGGAGCCCAGGATTATGCTCTGCCTGTGGGGACCTTGGAAGAAGCCATCAATTTACGCAACCATATTCTCCACTGCTTTGAGCAAGCGGCGTGCGAGTCTGACTTTACCCGACGTTTGGCATTGCTGTCGTTTGCAATTGTTGGGGGTGGCCCGACGGGAATTGAAGTGGCAGGCGCTTTAGTCGAACTGATTCAAAGTGCTCTGGTGCCGGATTACCCTCGCTTGGACTTTCAGAACGTTAAGGTCACTCTGGTGCAATCGGACGAACGCCTGCTCGCCGATTTTCCCAAGAGATTGTGCGATTACACATTGAAGCAGCTGCGGCGGATGGGGGTTCAAGTTTATTTGCGATCGCGCGTGAAGCAAGTCACGCCAGATGCCATATATTTATCTGATGGTACTGCAATTGCAACCAGAACTACTATCTGGACAGCTGGAGTAGAAGCCGCTCCACCCCATGCCAACCAGGATCTGGCCGCAGCTGCCAAAGGCAAACTAGTGGTTCAATCCACCCTTCAATTGCCAGACCATCCCCAGGTCTACGTAATTGGCGATTTAGCGTTTGTAGAAACAGAAGGACGAAGTCTGGCAGGAGTGGCTCCAGAAGCCCTTCAACAAGGCAACGCCGCCGCTCAAAATATCAAACGTCAGCTCCGAGGTCTTGAACCAAAACCGTTTCGCTATTTCGATAAAGGAAGAGCAGCAATCATTGGTTCCAATACTGGCGTCGCTTGCCTATTCAACAAATTGTCTGTCACCGGTTTCCCAGCCTGGCTGCTCTGGTTAGGAATCCATCTATTTTATCTGCCTGGTATTCGCAATCGTTTGTTCGTTCTGATGAACTGGATTTACAATTATCTGTTTCAGCGGCGTGCCACCCGCTTGATTTTGCCAAAATAGTTCATTGTTCATTGTTCATTGCTCATCGTTCATTGTTAATCGTTCATTGCTTGTTGTTCATTGCTCGTTGTTCATTGCTCGTTACCATGAAACCTGCATTCTGCAACCAAGTTATACTGACTCCCTACCCCCCAACATCTACAACCCCGAACAACCAACCCCAAACAACCAACCCCAAATAATCAACCCCGAACAATTAACCATGAACAATTAACCATGAACAATCAACCATGAACAAAACTCCACCTCCGCAGCAACCTCGCACCCTTCTGGGACAAATTACCCAGGTGGCAAAGCGCGTCCAGGCGAAAATCAATTTTTCCAAGCTGAAGCTAAAGCCAAATGCCAGGGTACCAGAATTTTGGGTGCAAGAGAGCAAATCCCCTACAGCAAAGCGATATCCTCTTCTAGGAGACTATTACCGCCTGGGACGCAGTTCCAAAGCGTGCGACATTGTAGTGCGGAATGCGGTGGTAAGTCAAACCCATTTGTCCTTAAGACGAAATAGTCGGCGGCGCAGTCCCTTTGTGATTCAAGATGAAAACTCGACGAACGGTATTTATCAGGGCAAGCGTCGCGTCACCAGAGCGGTCCTGCACCACGGTGATATCTTCACCCTGGGGCCGCCAGAGCTGGTCGATGCGGTCAAAGTACAATATTACGATCCCCCTCCGTGGTATTACCTCGCCTTCCGTTATAGTCTCTATGGAGCCAGCGGCTTGACAGCACTGGTCGTACTCTGGATTGGTCTGCAATGGCAAAAGATTTCCATTCGGCCTTTGCCCCCTGCAACCCAGGGGCCGATTGTCGTCTATGCCGAGGATGGAAAAACCCCCTTACGTTCTCCTTGCAACAATCGGCCCCATATTGAACTGCCGCACTTATCAGACTTTTCTCCTTACCTGGATGATGCACTAATTGCATCTGAAGATTCCCGCTATTACTGGCATTTTGGGGTCGATCCGATCGGTATTCTCCGAGCGCTCGTGGTCAATATCCAGGGCGGCAGGATTCGTCAGGGAGCCAGTACCTTGACGCAACAAGTAGCCCGCAGTTTGTTCCGAGAGTATGTGGGGACCGAAAATTCTGCTGATCGCAAAATTCGGGAGGCTGTCGTCGCGCTGAAATTGGAGACATTTTATAGTAAAAATGATATTCTTTTAGCCTATCTCAACCGGGTCTATCTGGGCAGTTGTGCTCAGGGATTTGAGGATGCAGCTCAGTTCTACTTTGGTAAGTCGGCCCGGGATATTAATTTGTCTGAGGCAGCGACACTGGTGGGGATTTTGCCCGCTCCGAATCGCTTTAATCCAGCACTGAACTATGACGCTGCAGTAAACATGCGAAATCGGGTGCTGAATCGGATGGCAGCTCAGGGCCGAATCAGTGCAGGAGAAGCTCAGCGTGCGCGACGATCGCGGATTGAGATCAGTCCGGAGGCACGTAAAGAATTAGAAAGTGCAGTGGCACCCTATTACTATACGTACGTCCTGAGCGAGCTGCAGCAGTTGTTGGGCGGGGAACTGGTTCAGGAGGGCAATTTCATTGTTGAGACAGGGCTTGACTTGCAAATGCAGGTCAGAGCGGAAGCGGCATTGCGCAATGCGGTGAAGACAACAGGGGCACGCTATGGCTTTTCTCAAGGTGCGATTGTGACCCTGGATGCGAAGACGGGGGAAATTCGAGCCTTAAACGGCGGGGTAGACTTCCGTCAGAGCCAGTTTAATCGGGCGTCTCAAGCCCGACGGCAACCGGGATCGACGTTTAAGTTGTTTGCCTATACAGCGGCAATCGAACAGGGCATTCCTGCCAGCAAAGTCTATTCCTGCGAAGCATTGAGTTGGGGAGGGCGTCGTTTTCGGGGCTGTCGTTCTGGCGTTGGTAGCGTGGATCTAGCAGTGGGACTGGCGCAGTCGGAGAATGTAGTGGCACTGCGAGTGGCGCGCGAGGTGGGGCTAGACACTGTGGTGCAGATGGCGCGGCGGTTAGGGGTGAAGTCAAAGCTGGATCCAGTACCAGCTCTGGTATTGGGTCAAAGCGAGACAACAGTGCTGGAAATGACGGGAGCGTTTGGCGCGATCGCAAATAACGGCAGGTGGAACGCTCCCCACGCTATTCAACGGGTGCTGGATAGCGGCGATTGCCGCGATCGTGACGACCCCAATACCTGTCGGATCATCTACTCCCACAACCAAGACGTCCCCAACAACCAGCCCAAAATCCCCCCCACCGTCGCTAAACGTATGACCCAATTGCTCCAGGGCGTCATCCAGAGCGGCACCGGACGCAGCGCCGCCCTCGGCTTGGGCGAAGCAGGCAAAACCGGTACCACCGACCGTAACATCGACCTCTGGTTCATCGGCTTTGTTCCCAATCGCGCCCTCGTCACCGGCATCTGGCTCGGCAACGACGACAACTCCCCCACCCGTGGCAGCAGCGCCCAGGCTGCTCAGCTGTGGGGACAGTACATGGGCCAGATCGTGCAATAGAGAACCCACAAAAACACGCTAAGAGCAATCGAAAGTGATGTCAGCTCCCTGGATCGTCACGTCCCCACCTTTGCCTTTCCGGGAAACGCAGGTGGTGAGATCGATGGTAGTAATCTTGTCCGCTAAACTGGCCAGGGTGATGTCGCAGCTATCGTCATCGTCTGAAATGACTGCAGTCGTTAAATCCCTTGTCGCAATATAGCCTGCTGCGCTCTTCCAGGTGATGTCGCCCCCCTTGCCATCACCCAAGACAGACGCATCTAATATCCCGGTGTTGGGTATTCCAGCTGATGCACCCAAACCTCGCGGTAAATCCCCAGGGTAGCCAATGGGTCAAACTCAGACACTTCGTCTTCAAATCAAAATGGTTATAGCTCTACGGGTTTAGGGTTGTGTGTGTACCTCCCGCGAAGCGGGAGGTACACACATTTTTCGTCCTAACGTCTATGCGTAGTGCGATAAACAGGGAAAATCAGGCCAGACAAAGTTTGGGACGGCGGTCTAACTGGTTGTCAACCTTTGAATTTATGGTCTTAATATTTGCTCCCGGAGAGGGGGGAGCCAATTTTGATTGTCCAAAGTCCAATGGAAAGCATGCATTTATTTTTCGACAGCCCCTATGTTCGTAATCGATATTTCGATCCCTTCGTTGCATGCAAACCTTTTTGGAGCAATGTCGCAGACCTAATATTACTCTTTTTGTCCAAACTGACTTCTGAGTCCTTTTGCTTTTTGCTTCAGTTCCTGAAAGTAGTTTGTTCCTGTGATTTCAGTAACCTGACGAGTGCGCTTGCTCTGGTCAATTTCAATCCGCAGTTCCTCCACTTGCTTTTTCAGACGCTGCTCGCGGGCAAAGACCTCTTTTGCCATATTTTGAAAAACCCGTGCCAATTGGCCGAGTGCATCTGGACGAGCAGCCACTATCGCGAGCGATTCAGAATTGAATTCCCCGGCTTCGACTTGAGAGGCAGCATCAGTCACTTTTGCCACTTGCCTGAGATATTCTACTTCTTGATCGCGCAAGCGTTTCTTTTCTAAGCAGGCCCCAATTCTGGCTTTCAGTAAGACTGGATTAAAGGGCTTGGGAAGATAATCTTCGGCTCCAATCTCAATGCAATGTACCACGCTATCGAGTTCGTCTAAGGCAGAAATCATAATCACCGGTATATCCCGCCATTTTTCCTCTGCTTTGAGTTGCTCTAGAACTTGATAGCCATTCCTTCCTGGCATAATGATATCCAGAAGGAGCAGATCGGGATTACCGGCTTCAACTTTTTGGAGTGCCTGTTGACCGTTAACGGCAGTCGTAACAGTATACCCCTGTCGCTCTAACTGCCGAGATAGCAGATCGCGGTTGGTTTCGTTATCATCTACAATTAAAATCTTACCCTGACACAGGGTGCGATCGCGTTCCTGGTCTTCGTCTAAGGAGCGCATCGTCGTCACCACTTGCTGCATCAACGCAGAAGCAGTTTTATTCTCTAATGCCAGATCCAGACCTTCTGTGTCTTGAGGATCGTTTTCTTGCAGTTGGCGCTGGGACAGATTAACAATATCACCAATGGTATTGAGCAAGCGCTCGGCAGCAGTACGAATTCTATTTAGATCGGGGACAAGATCCTGAGGAGCTTCCTCTAACAACAGTTCGCAATAGCCAATTGCAGCCGTCAGAGGTGTCCGCAATTCTACCCGAATTCTTTCGCCAAAAGCAGCAATATCTGTATCAAGCTGGCTAGATTCTGGTTTGTCTGGATCGAGAATCGTATTCACCAATGCCAGCAGCTGAGTACCACAAGCTTGTATTTTTTGTAAATCGGGGAAAAATGGATTGCTCTCTTCTTCCCCTTCCATTTCTTCTAAGAGCATGTCGCTGTAGCCAATAATGGCATTGATGGGCGTGCGGAGTTCGTGCCGCAGATTGGCGAGTAGAACGCGGCGGGTGCGACGATTGGCTGAGATATCAGGGGTGTCCTCATTTATCATGTGTTTCAAGTATTGAATTTGCTGGAGCGAATTTGTTTCCATGTTGGGCTAAATTGCAAGCGTTTTTATATTTTTTATCAAAAGCATAAAAGAATATGTGTTTTTGCGATCGCGCTCTTTCAAAAATCAGCTTGTTCCCAACCCACATCCTTTGCAATGCCAATCGCTCCAACCATTGAAGTTTCATGGCTAGCAATACAATCCCCCCATGAGAAAGACTTTTTTATATATCATAAAACATGAAAATATTTCAAAAATAAACTTAAGTTTCACGATTTAAACTTTAATGTCACAGGCTTGATTCCTTTTCTACCCCCTGCCTATAGTAATAACTGAAGCGATTAAGCTTCCCTGGCAGATGAACAGCCAAGTTAACTTAATTAAGAGGTAAGAGTGCTGTTGAATTTAAATCTGTCTCGTCAAACGATAACAACACCCAAGCGCGACGCTGATATTTCCTAAGCTGTTGATGGGGAGCCCAAAAGTCAATCGTATTCTTTTTGGAATCGGGTAATTGGCATGGCTCTGTATAGAATTGCTAATAAGAGGAAATCGCTCAGCAAGTCACGAGCGGGTGTTGTTGTTATTTTAGTAGGATGAGGCAGGTAAACAGCGCGTCATGGCCATTATTGCCCTAAAAGCCTGGTATCTCGAAGAATATGAGCCCATTCGAGAGTTAGAGAAACGTCCCCACGATCTACGCCTGAGCAAAAATAGTCTGTTGAAATCAGGATTGCGTGCTGACTTTCTCGAAGATAGCGAAATCGTCAAACAATCAACCTGGTTTCAGCGTTATCTTGAGGGAGAAAAAGTCGAATTTTATATTGAAGGTAGTGGGGGATATGCTATCTCCAATATTGACTTGAGCAGTCACGAAATTTATTTCACTAAGCATGAGGTGATGGTTCACCTCGACCCAGTTATTTTCCTCTGCTACCAGGATGAATATCCAGCCTCCAGTCGAATCTTGCGCGAGCAGCTGGAAAATGCTGTGGAGAAACTTAATCGGCGATCGCGTTTGTCCTTAACCGTTGAAGAACCCCCTCGACTCTCTGATGGCCCAGCCAAATTAAGCAGTTCCCTTGTGCGTAGAATCCGAAAAAGCCTGTTATTTGTCGCAGATGGGACACCTATTACCGCTATTCAGAGCGATCCACTGCAATTGATTCCCAGCCCTAAGGTTTGCGTTGAAGTGGGTTATGCTTTACAGAGCAAGCGTCCCGAACAAGTCTTGCTAGCACAGATGGAACGCTCAGATTTGCCTGGGCAGTTCCCCTTTGACATTTCCGATCGCCAACGACTGCGGTTCAAAAGCGCAACCGAACTGCGCAAAATCCTGTCATCCGCAATCGAAACTCAGCTCCAGCAATTTAATTTGCTCTCTTGAGAGAGGCTCTCTTGAAAGAGAAAATTGATCGTCCTTCAGAGGGTAGACTTTTTGAGCGCAAGGGTGGAACCTGTGCGCTCAAAAGCTCTTAGGAATGAGACTTTAATAATTTGCCAGGTAGGATGAGCAAAACGCAGCGTGTCCATCTCGACTTTAGGCATGGGTGCTTGCTCCTCTTACTCAGCCGCCTCTTAACTTAATCCTTGTTGCTGATTTGTTTACCACTACCCAAAAATTAAATTGGTTATTTCAGAGCCAATGGCAAGCGATAAGAATTATTGATGTGAAATTGTCCTCTGCCCTGCTAAATTTCTGAATTTCCACGCCCTGCCGTTAAACTATGGTTGCTTAAGCTGCAGTTTCTTGTAAATTTGGGCTGATTTTCGGCCCTTGAGGGCGCATAATGATGTCGATGGACTGTAAGGTAAGATTCCAGTATGCCGAAACCTAGCGAATACGCAGTACATATCCTGATGCAGGGCGGTCACCGGGAAGAAATCCGTTTCCCTACAATTAAGGACTTTCAGACGTGGTATAGCGGCGAGTTGGTACCTAAAGCTGATTCGAGCGACTTTATCACCGTACCGATTAAGAACATCCAGGGTGAGTATATGGTTGCCCGTCCGTCCAGTATTCTGGCGCTCCGGGTGGAACCTGTTTTCTCCTCCAGCGTCGAGCGATTTTAGCGGTCTGGCCCAATCGATCGGATCTCTCGTGAGGATTCTGGAGCCTCCAACTTTGCCTTCCTGGGCTTTGCCTGGGAAGGGAAAAGAGTCTCTATTCCTCAATATTCAACATAAAGTTTCAGATCGCGAGTTGCAGACGAGTTAAACCATGAAAAGAACGCTAGCTTGCCTTGCGCTCAGTTTTGTAGTGGCAACAGGCATTTATAGTTTGCCGGGTCTGGCTGAATTGCCTCTCCGCCCTGTCAACCTTGAGGAAGAAAACCCAGCAGGGTGTCGGGACAGACTGGGTTACGATGACCGACTATGGGGGCAGCCCGATCGACCAGGAGATCGGCGAGCCTTGTCCGCAGCCATCGATCGCAGCCTTCGCTATTTGAAAACTCCAGCAGCAGCTTCTGCTTATCGGCACTATCCCATTCCAGGCATCAGTCGCGATCGCGTCCAGCGCAGTCTCCAGCGATTTCGTAAATTGCTCCTGACCAGCAGCTCTCCCCAAGAACTCCAAACTGCGGTCTGCCAGGAATTTATCTTCTATCAAGCCATTGGACAAGACAACCAGGGAACAGTTGCATTTACCGGCTACTTCGAACCCACCTATAGAGCCAGCCGCATTCAGACTCCGCAATATCGCTATCCACTCTTCCGCCAGCCTGCAAACCTGAACCAATGGCAACACCCCCATCCCACACGCATCCAACTAGAAGGAATCGATGGGCTACAAACAACCCAGGGACCTTTAAAGGGATTGGAAATCGTTTGGTTGCGCGATCGCCTTGAAGCTTTTCTAATTCAAGTCCAGGGATCTGCTCGACTCCAACTCATAGACGGCACAACCATGACTGTTGGCTATGCAGGCGGCACAAACTATCCCTATACCAGCATCGGTCGAGAACTGATCCAGGACAACCAGATCCGTCCCGAAGATTTAACCCTACCCGTCCTGATCCAATATTTTCAGGATCGTCCAGACGAACTCAATCGCTATTTACCCCGCAACAATCGGTTTATTTTTTTCCGGGAGACAGGAGGTGCTCCCGCAACGGGAAGTTTAGGATTGCCCGTAACTGCCGAACGCTCCATCGCCACCGACAAATCCCTCATGCCACCAGGAGCCTTAGCCCTGATTCAGACCCTCATCCCCTATCCCACCGCTACACAACAACTCCAGCTTCGGCCTGCCAGCCAATATGTTCTCGATCAAGACACAGGCAGTGCAATCAAAGGCCCAGGACGAGTTGACATCTTCATGGGGACAGGAACCCAGGCAGGCGATCGCGCCGGACTGATCAATCATCCAGGGCAATTTTACTACCTCCTGCTGCGAAAATAAGCCCCTATACAATTTAGAAAATTAGCACCCCCCAGGCGACGCTAACCCCCATTTCTTCGTGCCAGAAAAATAGGTTATTTTGCAAGCCTTGCTTCAAAAGGCTTGCAAAATAACCCTCCAAGTCGTGTTTCTTTGTGCCAGCACAAAATCCTCACTTGTTTACCACCACCCAACCTGGAAGACTAATCGGCAGAATTAGACTTTCAGCAAATAGATTGTAGATTGGGCGCTGAAATCCACTTTACTCAGGCGTATCCAGCTGTTAGGGGAAAAAGTGGGTGGTGTGGAATGACACTGACTTAAGCATAAAAGGGGCAACGGGTAGGGTAGGCATTTCCATCTCAGTGCTATTTTGTCAATCTGAGGGCAGTGCCAGGAAATACCCGCCAACCAAGACTCTAACTGAACCATTCCCATATCAGTTAAAAGTCCTCAATCAATAAAGATTCGCGAGCATGGGGGGAACCCGTGCTTACAAATTTTGATTTGTTTACCCCGAACAAAATGTCCTCCTCGAGGTGATTGAGCTGTTTTTCTGCACGAAGAGTTGCCAAGAGTGATGGCTGTCTGGGATCCTAGGCTAAAATGTCATGAAACAAAACTTCCCTCTAAAAACACTGAAAAACTGTTCCATAATTTATCAACGCAATCCACCACTCTATTGAATTCGCTGTGCTAGTGTGCTAGCAAAACTCTTGTTGAATCCATTTCTAAAAACTGTTTTATGCTCCCAAAAATGCGTGCCCAGCTAGCCTCAGCTAGATTACATTCCTATTCGACTGGTTCAGAAAACCCTATATGCCTTGCAAAAACTCCATCAAATACCAACTTTAGCGAACACTGAATTTTGTTCCTGATGATTGAACGCCTGATTCGTGCAACTTTCCTGCTCATTTATTAAGCAACTTTAGGGTGCATTACCTTCCTAACAAGGTAATATTATTGTTTTTCATGTCCAAAATTGCTTCTTATCCACCAGCTAATCTGGTCGAGTTGACTGTTAAGCAGGTCTGTTCAGTTTGTACCCACTTTTAGAGTCAGCCTTTATTACAAGACGACTAAGGAGAGCGGGCATTTGCCCCTAGCTGATAGTCTGCGATACTCACACCTATGGAAGCATCCCTTGAAATTACCCTGCAGATCGTTATTGTTGTCATTGCAGGCATCAGCGCTCAAGTTCTGGCTGAATACCTGAAGCTCCCAGGCATTGTACTTTTGCTACCTTTTGGTATTTTGTTGGGCCCAGATGTCTTTGGCATTCTGCATCCCAGCATGCTGGGTGTTGGGCTAGAAGTCATTGTTGCGCTCTCTGTTGCCGTCATTCTCTTTGAGGGCGGGCTGAATTTAGATTTGCGGGAATTGGGCAAGGTGTCAGGCAGCTTGCGAAACCTAGTTACAATTGGCACATTAGTAACCTTGCTAGGTGGTGGTATTGCAGCTCATTGGTTAAGCGAATTTCCCTGGCCCATTGCATTTCTGTATGCAGCTCTGGTGGTGGTCACTGGCCCAACTGTCATTAGCCCAATGCTTAGACATACCAATGTAGATCGACAGGTAGGAGTCCTTTTAGAGGGGGAAGGAGTACTGATCGATCCTGTGGGAGCAATTCTAGCTGTTCTGGTTCTGGATGTGATTTTGAATGGCGATGCTAACCCTTTGGAAATTATCAATGGTTTGATTATTCGAATTGGCATTGGCGGCGGCATCGGCGCAGTTGGAGGATGGCTGATGGGCTTTATCCTCAAGCGTCTCAATTCCCTTTCAGACGATTTGAAGAATTTATTAGCCCTAGCAGGAGTTTGGGGATTGTTCGGTCTGGCACAGACCATTCGCAGCGAAGCGGGTCTGATGACAACGGTCGTTGCAGGGATCGTGCTGCGGGCCTCTTCGCTCCCCGAAGAACGGTTGCTGCGTCGCTTTAAAGGCAACTTGACAACCTTAGCAGTTTCAGTGCTGTTTATTCTGTTAGCGGCTGACCTTTCAATTGCCAGTGTTTTTGTTCTGGGTTGGGGTAGCCTGTTTACGGTTCTAGTCCTAATGCTCGTTGTCCGCCCCATCAATATCTGGGCCTGTACTTGGAATAGTCAGTTGAACTGGCGGCAGAAATTTTTCCTGTGTTGGGTTTCTCCTCGTGGTATTGTTTCAGCCTCGGTTGCTTCTCTGTTTGCAATTTTGCTGACAGAACGGGGGATCAATGGTGGGGATTCGATCAAAGCGCTAGTTTTTCTCACGATTATCCTGACCATTGTTATCCAGGGGCCCACCGCAGGTTGGATCGCGAATTGGTTGCAGATTACTTCTACAAAGGCGACTGGCGTGGTGATTGTGGGGTCTAATCCTCTGAGCCGATTAGTGGCACGCTTGTTTCAAGAGCGAGGAGAGTCTGTAGTCATGATCGACACAGATGCAGATGCTTGTCGAGATGCAGAGAAAGAGAATCTGAAAGTTTTTCTGAGCAGCGGTTTAGATACGGGTGTCCTGGAAGAGGCAGGGATATCGTCAGTGGGAACTTTCCTGGCAATGACGAAAAATGGGGAGGTGAACCTGGTGGTGGCGCAGAGAGCTGTGGAAGAGTTTCAGCCTCCTAGGGTACTGGCTGTATTTCCGAGAGATCCACAAGCTGGAACCCCCGCAAACAAATCTAAAATTCAGCAAGCATTTGTCTCGGATTTGCCCATCAAGACCTGGAACCAATATCTTACGGATGGCAATGTAAAATTGGGGACTACTGTTCTCAAGGAAAAAGGGCTGGCGTTCCAGCAGGCTCATTTGCAAGCGCTGATCCGCTCTGGCGAACTGATCCCGTTAGTGCTGGAACGAGAACGGCGTTTTCAGGTGGTTGTTTCTGCTGAAGAATGGCAGAAGGATGACCAAATTATCTACTTACTTCACGATCCGAGGCCGCAATTACTGAAACGGTTGTCAGGTGCCAATCAGTCTACTCGCCTTGCTCTAGGGAAATTGGCGGAAGTGGAAGAGGTCTCCATTCCCCCGGCAGTGTTGGAAAAATCTTCTGGAGAAGTTGGGAGTAACATTGTTTCGAAAACAGAAAAAGACCCCAAACCTCAAGCGGAGCTTAAGGCTTAAACACTCAGGGGGTGACAAGATTTAAGTTTAGGCAGGGTGTGGGATGTAGGGATTAGGGTATAGGGGAAAATTGCAAGGGATTTCTGAGGATGGCAACCCCAGCATCGGGTTTTGGGCCAGCAAACAGGAAAACCTCCTTGTTGGATAGGCCGATATTTCCCCCCACTCCCCACCCTGCCTCCGTTTGGAGCTTGTTGTCACCCCAGCGATATGACTACTGCAATAACAAGCGATCGTAGAGAACGTCAACTGCAATTTCTCAGATTTCTTGAGCAGGGTTGATCGATTAGTCAGAGAACCTGGGTAAGCTCTTGTCATCCCAACTCAATTGAATCTTTGGGTGCAGCTCAGCTAGCTGCGATCGATCGAGTTAAATGTCTTTACCGGTGCAGCAGACACTTCAGACTGCTGTTCAGGTTGAATATTCGGTTCTGCGGATAATTGCCTTATAGAACAAGGATGATTATCTCTGCTTTGCAATACCAATAGTTTGGAGGTCAGGATTATGCAACCGGATTCGGCAAGGTGACGTCATTTTTCCATTCTGGACGAGAATGTTCACCTGTCGCAATTACCCAGCAGCCTGTTAATGCAGGACTTAGAACAGGATTTAACCGACGATCTGTACAAATACTAGCAAACACCCTGTGGTTGACAGTCACCTGCGAGCTGGAGAACAATCTGGGCAACGAGTTGTGGCACCAATTACTGACCAGCCTCTTCGAACCTTTGTTGCGATCGCTGCCGACCCATTTTCCTTTCATTCGACCAGAAGACTAGTTGTTCGACTGCAGCTGGTTCGATTTGTGTCTGGACGCCATCAAGTGGCAACCCGATGCGAAACGATGGGCAGCCCTCCGTTCTCTGGTCTCGAAATGTGGCTGGATCTTGCCAGGAGCAGAGAGGTGCTGGCTGATCGATCGTCCGGTTCAATTCTCATTTGACAGCAACCAACTCCTCCATGCCCGAAGGCAAACCTGCCATCCAGTTTGCCGATGGTCGGGGCGTCTATGCTTATCACGGCATTGTCTTACCTGAACGCTACGGCAAATACCATTCCGATTCCTGGCAAACTCAATGGTTCTTATAGCACTACGAATCTGTGTTAGGACATATATAGTGAAATCTAAGGAATGCATATGCCTGCTCCCTACAGCTATGACCTGCGCACTAAAGCAATTGATGCCATCAAACGAGGAGAGTCCAAAACAA